>Ga0209000_1000171_pt1 | contig 83096 bp, 71 predicted proteins | sample RifGroD2_FD_183998 | JGI IMG/M metagenome (GOLD analysis project Ga0209000, IMG submission 183998) | Groundwater microbial communities from Rifle, Colorado, USA - Groundwater D2 (SPAdes) (version 2) | ecosystem: Environmental > Aquatic > Deep subsurface > Groundwater | place: Rifle, Colorado... | reverse complement strand
TCCACTAGATCACGTTCGACTTGCATGTTTTAGGCATGCCGCCAGCGTTCATCCTGAGCCAGGATCAAACTCTCAATTAAAGTGTTTGAACTTCTCTAGGTATTTCTTCTGGTTTGTTACGTGTGTTATTTAATTACTATTAATGATTAATTATTAGTAATCGTTTTTAATTCGTTGCTACTTTATTCAATTATCATGGTACTTACATTTTTTGTCACTGCTTACTTTTTATTCCTAAAAAGTAGTGGCGACAAAAGTTATTATACTACATCTCTCTACCCTTTGTCAAGTACTTTTTCGACTTTTTATTTTTTTATTTTTTTATGTCAAAATTGCTCTGTATCTTTCGATATCTTGACTTCCGTTTCAAGCGACTTACCTATTATATCAGCTCTATACCCTTTTGTCAATAGGTATATTTTGGTTTTTTAATTTGCCTCGCCACATATAATGTTTACTTCTATATTGGCTTCATTTTAAACGGCTTCCTCAACCGAGCGACTTTGCTATTATATCAGCTCTATACCCTCTTTGTCAATAGGTATATTTTAGTTTCTTAAGTTGTATGATTCTTTGTTGAATTTGTCCGTTATTTGATTCATGCTTTCTAGACCCATTATGTAGGCAAATATCCTTACTAACAAGATATCATCGCTCCGTACGTTGTATATCTTACGTCCCTACCACTTTCGGCTTTTTTCAGCATTTGCTTTAGTTCTGGAAAACAGTTGTTTATTACTTTTACCAATCCTTTAACTAGTGATTCATCTTTTAATAATTCCCTTTTTTGTGCTCTGTTCATCTGTATTTTCCCCCTGTGTTATGTTTTAAGTACTTTGATACTCAGTAATTTCAAGTCTCTGCCTCATACTCGGGCGGACATACGCTCTGCTAGTGCCCAATGCTGTCAAGCTAAGCTCCCAAATTATTACAGTACTCGCTTTTGAACCAGCTGGAACTTGTTTGCTTTAAGACCCTTATCCCTTTTAAATGACTTACCCAGTTTTACTGGAACCAAATAACGCGAGGATTTATCGACTATTTCCATTATCTTTTGGTTTCGTTTTTCCTCATTCGGTTCTAATATTGCTAATATTAACTTATTTTTAAGTTTACTTATTAATATATTTACATTTACTTTATATTCAAATTTTAAAACTTTTTCTTGATTTGTTTCTGCTATTATTTTGTTAGCTTCAGCTTTACTTAATGCTAGTAGATTACATATCAAGATTGTTGCGTAGAAGTCTTGTTCTACTGCAAGTTGACTGTTTCCACTAAAGTTTTGAAGTTGTAATTTGTTTTTTAACTCGTTGTACTTGGTCTCTATTCCCCATCTTTTAAAGTAGAGTTTTTGCAGTTCTTCTGTACTAAATTCTTCTGTGTCAATTAAATTTGTCACAAGAATTTCCTCTACTCCAGATGGTAATATAAATCTTACAACTCGTAGCGTGTATTTCTCTTTATTAATGGTTACTGTTATTAATTGATCAGGCTCTTTTGCTTCGTTCACTTCTTTTATAAAGCTGCTCGATACACGCATTAAAAATTTTATATTACTTTTTTCCATGAATACTATAATGTCTTTCGAAGGATATCCTCTATCAAATAAGATTAAATCTTTCTTTGGACCTAATTCATTCAATCGTTCCATCAATGTTACTGCAGCATCTCTTTCGCTAGTAGTGATAGGCGTCAAGATACTAGTTATTATATAATCGTTTTCTATATCATATAACGCAGTAGCTAGTCCTCTTGCATACTCAGTTGTTTTATTTTTAGTAACACCAAATATCTTCTGTAATATTGAAGAGTTGTTGACTTCTGTCTTAGAACCATCAATCGCTGACAATCGGTAGCCTTTATAGGTTTTAAACGCTGTTAGTTTTTGATAAAACAGATTTGTTATATCATTTGCAAGTATTATAAATGTTTCGGGCTTAATCTTTTTTCTCGCCCCTGAAAATGCCTGTTTAGTAATAGTTTCAACACCTCCTCCAAGTAGTTCAAAGAAATCATCAAGTTCTACTTGTATACTTTTTGTTACCATGTTCAACATAAACATAATTAGTTTTTTAAAATCAAGTTTTCCAATATTACGTGTAAAATAAGTATCCTTAGTACGTGCAAACAACATTAAATTTACATAATTAATATTTTTATGAAGCAAATTAATTGCTTCTAGTATAGCAGTTTTCAAAAGTATTCCACCTTTATCGATAGTAGTATACTAGTTATTTATAGTATCCATTTCGATTATTGGGCTCTTTTGAAAAAGTCAAGTGTTTTAGCACTTTTGTAACACAACTTTAATATTTAAAAACAGATTGCCACGCCATTATCATGGCTCGCAATGACAAACGTGGGAATTCTGTCAAAATTCAACAGAATAGTTTGACAGCATTGCGCTAGTGCCCGCCCCTACGTTTTACCTTCGGCTTTATTAACTCGAAAAAAAAACATCATATTCTACACTGTGATTATACCATAATCAGTGTATTTACACGATATCTTTGTTTGATTTTATCTCAAAAAATATTTACCCCTTAAAACTGAGTGTTACCTTACCCTTCACCTACAGATACTTTATTATAATCATATTTGTAGTATTCAATATATCTACTAACTTTTATTTTTTATCCGTCTCTGCTATTTAATAATCCACCAAAATGCTATGAGCTGGGATATGAACTCATAGTATTTGACATTGATGACATGGAATTCGATATAGAAGTAGCAAAACTAGCTGGACTAAACGTATTTACATCATTAGAGCTATACCAACTTGGTGGTTCTGAAACTAAGTCATTAAACTTATATGCCCACTTGTTTGTCCCATCTAAAACAATTGCATATGGTAATATGCTGTAGAAATATGAAGCTGTTTCATCCGCTAGTGCATCTAACTGCTCTTTCTCTGAAATATCTAAAAATTCTTTAAATCCTAGAATTTCCCCTAAAATAATTGTTCCACCTTTTGTTAGCTTAAACGTATTAAATACAAGAAACATATTAATAATGTGAAGTATGCTGTATGTAAGCAACATACTTCCAGACTCAATTGCAAAAGGGTACGCTTTTACAATCAAACTAGCAATGATTCCTGTTAATAAGATAATAACAATCATTGAAATTATATCAATTATTTTTGTATAAACATCTCTGTCCGATATTGCATCCCTTAGCTTGATAGTAAATAAAACAAAAAAGGCTGTTTGAAATATAGTTATATATATTGAAGTTTTTATGCTTTCTTCAATATTCCCTATAAGACTAAGAAAAATATCATATGTAGCTATACCAAAAACAGCACTAGATATAATTATAATTATCAAAATCATCTTTCTAAAAGATTTATCATATACATCTACTTCCTTATTAACTTTACTTTTCACAGATTTCTTGGCTTTATTAACATCTCTATAAAACTTATCCTGAAGGTTCGAGATATCTAATACATTCCCAGATGCATATTTGAACATACCATCGAACAAATTTCTTTCATAACTATCATTTGTCTCAATACCTTTTATCTTTGTAAGATAATATTTTTTGAATTTAAATCCTACAACTAAAGGAGCTACCTCCTCTTTTATATTAATAAACCCTTTGCTTGCCCAGTAAATAATAAATGAAGTAATATCTTTATTGTTAACATTCTTATTATATATATATCCAATCTCAGAAGGGTTTAGATTTGCTGGTGGGTGAAACATCATTGTTTTTACAACACTGTTTATTGAAGTTTTGTATTGATTATGTATGGCTAAACATTTGATAACTATAATTAACATCAGTATTGCCGATATATAAAGTATATAATCCACAGAATTTTTAGTAGTATTTACATCATAATTCAATATATTGTAATACTCATGTGCCAAACTTGCTTTGCAAAAAAATATAAAAAATAGAGTTATTAACCCAAGTAGTTTATAGTATCGTTTATTCATTCAGACCCCTCCAATCGTTTTTTAAACCTGTGACCTTATTATGTACATGCCATCCATATTAATGAATAGTTATTCTAATTACCATAAATAATATAAAAACACCTAAACTAATGTATGTAAACTTCTTACCTAGACTGTTTAAACTTATTAATTATGCCCCGAAATATAATATGATATAACCCACTTTTTATGTTTCTAAGCATTGATATAGATATTCAAACTATCCACATTCCCTGTAATTTTTTCGTATTTTTCGAGTGTGTTTTGCCATTTTTCTGTGGATAATCCGTATAAGTCTGTGGATGACCATTACTGCTGGTGTTGTTATCCACAGACTTTTTTTTATTTTGTTAATTGACGTTTTAGTTTGTTTTTGATTTTTTTAAGCTTCTGAGCGGAATCGAACCGCTGACCTATACCTTACCATGGTATTGCTCTACCTCCTGAGCTACAGAAGCACCTTAAGTACTTGTTTCTTTACTTTTCCCCCTACCTTTATATCCTAGTTGGACTAAGCGATTCACTCAAAATCTGAAATACACAGATTTTGGTTCTCTGCTTATACCTCCTGAGCTACAGAAGCGCTTTTGCTAATTTTGTTTTTATTCTTTGTACGCAATTATCTACTGATTTTACTGATACATTTATTTCTGTTGCTATCTCTATGTATTTCATACCTTTTAAATATAAGAATAACGTATCTCTCTCAAATTCACTTAAATCAGTTTGTATTTTTTGTTGTATATGCTTTATATTTTCTTTAACTAATAATAATTTTTCAGGATCTACCCCATCTTTAACCATAATATCAATGAGACTTATGTCCTCAGTTTCTTCATTTGATTCTAATCTGTTCAATGATATGTAGTTATTTAAAAATTTATGTTTGTTTCTTGTTGCAGACTTTACGGCCGTTATCATTTGTCTATCAATACACATATTAGCAAAGGTTTTAAATGAACTTTGTTTTTCTGTTTTATAATCTCGTATGGCCTTATACAGGCCTATCATCCCTTCCTGTATTATGTCATCAGAGTCTGCTCCAACCAAAAAGTATGCTCTTGCTTTCCTTTTTACAAATTCTTTATATCTATCAATTAATGCGTCCATGGCATATTTCTCATCATTATATATCCATTCTAATATTTGCTCATCTGAAATCTCTTTATATTCCATTTGCCACTCACTCCGTTCCTTGAACAATTTATTTAAAACCCAATCCTCCTCTTAGTGCAAGAGGAGGATTGGTGTTGTTTGTTATTTATTATTTACTTTTTACTATCCTCTATTAAGTATATAAAACATATATGCAACTTCATCCCTTGTTATAAAATTTGATTTGTCAGTAAGTCCCCTAGATATTACTCCTTTTTCATCCATCATAACTTGTGCCATGTCTTCCCATGTGAAGTTTGCATACCCTTTATTTTTATAAACTCTTTGCACTAGCCATTCCACTTCTTGATATGTTATTTTATTATTAGGCCTAAATGATCCATCCGGATATCCATTTATTATACCTTCTACCACTGCAACATATACAGCTTTTCTTCCCCATATTCCTAACTGATTAGCATCTGAAAAATATAATTGTACATCGTCAGCTATACCGTAATTGTACCAACCTAACATATTATAAAGGATTACTGCATACTCCGCCCTCGTTACTTTTTCGTTTGGCCTAAATGCTCCGTCTTCATATCCACTTAACCATCCACGTTTTGCCATTAGCTCTATTTCGTCTTTTGCCCAATTTTCATCTATATCTGACAATCCCTTATAATTCTTATCTATAAGTACTACATAATCTCCACCCTTAAACGTTCTTTCATCAATCACACACTCTATCGAGCTACCATTTACTGCGCTTGCGTAATATATAAGTCCAGCTTCTGTAAGCTTATACACACCTACATTCTCTCCACCTATATATTTGAAACTTAATGTACTTGGCTTATATACATTCATGTATCCCTCTTCTGTTTTAACTTGAACATTATATACATTAGATGCTTGTATATATCTATTTTTTAAATCTTCTATTGTTAATTTCGTATTCTTCTTATCTATTCTTACATTGTTTTGTAAATATACCGCCCCTTCTTCAAATACCATACTTACAACTGAGTCATCACTTGTTATCGTTGCTCCATCCATTGTAACTAAAGTATAACTTACATCCGCAGTGTTATATGTACTTTCCATAACTTCATTATTAAAACCCTCTCTATATGAGGTCTTGTATGATTCTTGATATACAGATTTATATCCTAATAAAAAACTTTTTCTATAATCTTCAACTTCTTTATCTAACCTATACTTTTTAATTATCTGTTCGTCTGACATTATAGATCTTTTATAATCATTAGATTTTCCCTCGTAAAAATCTATTTTGCCTTGAGCGGTCCCATCTATAGCGCCAACCTGTTTTCCAGCTTCACTACCAGCGGAACTATCGTCAGCTAAGTTTGATGTTCCTTCTTCCCCCTCTGTCATTTCTGATCCTTCTGTTGTTTCTGTTACTTCACCATAAGTTACTTCACTTTCAATAGAAGATGCATATGTCACAAATGTAGTCATCCAAAATATCAATAAAACTCCAATTATTCTTTTCATGTTTGACCCTCCCTCTTTTAACTATTGATTCATATTAGATTCTAATATGTTAACTTTTTCAATTCTTCTACTTTCATCTATTTCTTTTTCCATGTATTCTATTGATATCTTAGGTCTCATATTGCTTATTGATACTCCCTCTGTATCTGTAGGTCTTAAAAAGGCAGATGCTGTTATATTTGGGGTCGTGGGTTCATTTATTATCTTAACATGCTTTAATATTGGTGTTGGAGTTACTGAAAGTAATTTAAATTCATTTACTCCCCTTGTATAATGCTTAACTACTGCACCTGAAATTCTTCCAACTCCTTCATCTACTGCAAAATTAATTTTAGTATTGCTCCAGCTTCCAGCTACTCCCATATCTTTGTAGTATGAAAATATTTTGCTATCATTGGAGTTTCCTATCAACACATGAGCCTTGACTCCATCTACAGTATGATATGCTGTTAACAACTTAATTTGATTACTATAAAAAGGAACTGTATCCATATTTCCACATTGTGCTTGGTTCATAATATCGTTATTTTGAATTACAAAGTCTGCTGTTATAAATTTGTACATATTTACAGTTAATTTATCACTAAAAACCATGCTAAGATATATATCTGGATCTATAGGAGGTCCAGTCATAGCTGAATCCCAAATTGCTGATAATGATAAGTTAGCCGGTATATACCCTAAGTTAAGTGTATTTCCTTTTTGACTTATATTTGGAACAGCATCTTTAGGATAGCATTCATATATCTTTATATCTGCATTATTACCTACTCCTGTAGCTCTAGATGTTACAATATATATGCCATTTTTGTCATTCAATCCATCATTAAAATATGCTCCTGAAAAATCCATTGTATATTCTGTAGATTCCGATGCTACTGGTGTTGTATCTAAAGTTTTTATATACTCTGGTGCATAATTATTATCGACATCCATTACAAATATATCTATATTGTTATTTGCTTTGTCTGTTATTGCTATATATAAGTTAGTACTTACATCGCCCGAATTATATATCGCTTGAGCTTTTATTTGATTGTCCATAGTTATCGAGTCCTTGGTGGAATTGATATCTTTAAGTTTATATAAATCTAATATTGATATTGGCCCTATTCGATTTATCGCTTTATTTGCATCTAATAGTGCATTCATTGAATATATATTTAAAGTTTTATTCGTGCTATCGTTTGCTACTATAAAAAAAGTCGATGTACTATTGTTATTATTTGATACTCCTGTTACAGCAATTTGTCCCGAAAAGATTTTACTTGTGCCGTCTGTTATATTCAAATCATCTAGCATATTATCTTGAGCAACTTGAAATTGTTCACTAACACTAGGTATCATGTCATAAAATCTATAATTTGTATCACTTGTTTTTGTTCTTTGTTTTAATACATAATCTGTCGTTTCTGTGTTCTGAGCTGTCGCAAAAGTATACTCTATTTGCAACTCTTTATTAGGTTGATCTGGCAAATATGCTGTTGTAGTAAAATTAGGGTCTTGTTTATCTTTATATTTACTTGCTACATCTTTTAGTAAAATCGTCAGACCGTGATTTGCACCCATGTCTGATTTTACCTTGTAAGCATCATATAATACAGATTGTTTATTGAGTCTGAGTCCCTGAGTAAAATATATTCCAGCTGCAGCCATCAGAACAAGTACAACAAGTATAATCATTACCATATTACCATTTCTATTTTTAAGTTTCATAGCTACACCTCGATACAGTTCACATTAAAGTCAAATCAAAGTCTGTTAGTCCCTTTTTACTCAGTCGTCATATTCATAAATTGTTGTGGATCTACGAACTTGCCATCTATCGTATATCCAAACTTTAAGTGTGATACAGATAAATCTCCTGTGCCTCCTGTATAACCTATTGTTTTTCCTTTTTTAATACTTTGCCCTTTATATACTGTCACATTTCCTAGGTTTCCATAATAACTTATATTTCCTTCTCTGTGTTCTATCATTATGCTATTTCCATGTGTTCCAAATTTACCAACAAATATTACCTTTCCATCTTTTACAGCCTTTACCTCCGTTCCCACTGAAGCTTTTAGACTTATACTATGACTAAAACTAGATATATTATCGTTTATAATATTTTTCTTTTCATTGTAATCTTGAATTAACTCTGCGTCAACATCTAGCGGATATAATCTTTCTACCTCTACTTGATGGTAATTATTATTTGATGGTATATCATTGTTATTTGGTGGTGCCACATTGTTGCTTGGTGCCTCAGGCGTTGTTATTACTACATCGTTTCCTGGTATTGGTTGTTCCACACTAGATGATGTGTTTCCAAAAGGATTATCACTTCTCATAACAATCTTTATTTCTGGAGTCTCTGGTTGTATCTCTGTATTTGTTGGAACATCTTGTATGTTCATTTTCTTTGCAAGTGTCACCATTTCCAGACTATATCCAAGTGTAATTCCATCTAGTTTTATTTCTATATCTTTGATATATAGAAATTTTCTTTGATATATTTTATTTAAAATGACCATCATACTTGGATAGTCGCTTCTACACTTAAGAGTAATAGGTATTTGCTCTATTTCTCCTGGTACTATTCCTTCTTCATTTACGTCTAATGCAGTCACCTCAACATTTTGGGTTATTGCCAATAAATACAATTTTGTACCGAATACCGCTGTTTTCCTGTCATCCTGAGGATATTTATCTAAATCTTCAGCCATAGTTTGGCTGTAATTTTCTGCTTCCTTTATTTCCTGTTTCTTCAGTTCTATATTTTCCTCATTTCTCTTTATTTTTTGTTCTATATTTATCCCCTCAGTTTTTAACCTGCTTTTTTCTTTGTCTATAGCATCTCCATAGTTACTATAATAATTATATAATAAATACATAGGTATCAAGGCTATTATAAATATAACTACACTTATTGCACCATTTATACTATATTTGTTTTTTATATAAAACTCTTTGATATCCATGTATTTCACCTCACTCTTACGATTATTTTTTGCATATCACTTTATATGTTTTGCTATCTTGCTCCCCTATGACATTTGACGATATATTCGAAAATAGTTTCAATCCTTTTAATTCATTTTCAAAGATATCAAAATATTCTTTACTGGTCGCTCCTACCTCTATTATTAAGTTTTCCTTTTCAGTTTTTATAGATTGTATACCTACTTGTACTGGCGTTATTGTTCCTAACTTTTGAATGAAATCACTATATTTAAATCCATAACTTTGCGTAATAGTTTCATACTCATTTTTCAATCTTACCTTTGCTTTATATTCTTGGTTATCCTCTAAGCTTTTATTTAAAACATCATATTCCTTGGTTAGTTTTTGATTTTGTGTTTCTTTCTCAATAAGAATATCTTGGTTAGTTTTATTTTCTGCTTGTGCGCCCGAATATGTAGTGTTTGCATTAAAAATAGTCATTCCTATTATTACGCATACGATGGCATAAATACCCGAGACTATGTATGCTATGTACAATGGCTTTTGTGGTTTGAATTCCTTTGGTATCAAATTATATGCCATCTTTGTTGACACCACCTTTTTTATCTTTCATCCTCTTTTTCTCATACTCTTCTTTTATAGCAAGTCCTGCCGCCACAGCAAATGGGCATGATGAAAGTTCATGTTCCTGTACATTCTCGTTTTTTAGAATTTCCGCGATTTCTTCTTTGCCTCCAAAAACAAAACATCTTTCAATACCAAAATCTCTATAAAAAGTTTTACAGTATGTTTCCATCCTTTCTGTTTCTGATACTATTGAGTCTGTATCATATAGTTCTTTATATAGATATCTTAGTCCAATAAGTTTAAAATCTCTATACATATAAAGACCTATCATTTCCTTATCTTCCGTAAAAAAGTTTATTATCGCTATGTCTTTGTAATCTGCAGATATTAACCTTCTTAATGCTTCATACTCTGTATCTATTGCAATAGGTATCATGTTTTTAAAAGAATTAACTTTATTTATAAACCTTACCGCTTCTTCTATTTTAATACACAAAATAGTAGTAAGGATTTTGTTGTTATATAATTGCTTTTCGTCTATTATGTCATACTCAATAATATACTCATGAGTGCTTTTTTCTAAAATACTTTCTATTTGTCCAATTATCAAGTTTTGTTTTCCTCTTTTTGTGAAAATGTTTTTAGTAATAGGAACTAATTGTTTCAATGCAAATACTTCCACAAGCTCTGTAGGCAAAGATATTACAACTTTACATTTATCTTTTTTATGTAAAGTCAACTCTTCAAAAATGTTATTCAAATAAACAGCATAATCAGACTCATCTATTATTTGCTCTGAAGATATAGTCCTGCCTGCCAATATGTTTTTATCATATAAAGCAACTGATATTGATTTCTTTAAGAATTGTATACCTATAACATTCATGGCTCATAACCTCACTTCTATAACATCTATTCATCTGGATACTCATAACCAAATTCCCACTTTTTATCTAATAACTCAAATACATATTCAAAATCTATTGTTGATTTACTTGTTTTCCCGGTTAATGTTCCTTGTACTTGTACATAACTATTTCTAACTTCCTTTTTTGCACTTACGTTAGGTAGTGCATCTATATCTAGTACCAAATCATCAATTGTTATAAAATTATTACCCTCAGCATCACCTGAGTTGTAAATAAATGTAGTTCCATCTACGCTTACTGTTCCTTCTCCTGCTATATAAGTTATTGTTCCTGTTGCTAAAGCTTCTATAGCTCCGCCTACGAGCGTTTCAGCTGATTTAACAAACCCACCAGTTACTGCTAATGGTATCGTGTTTCCCGCCACTCCTACTGTTTCTGAACTAACTGTTACATACGCTTCATTTTGTTTTACTTGAAAGCTTACATTTGACAATCCGCTCAATATGTCTGTAGGCTCTGCTACTCCTACTTTCCTAGTTAATTTGTCTATTTCGAATGAGTATACAATAACTGTTTCATCTGGTTGTATCAATTTTAAATCTAATCCACCATTTAAAGTCTCAACTTCCGTTCCATATATCAAGTCTCTTTTTATTAAATTTATGATTCTTGTTTTCTCATGTATACCTTTCATCTTTTCCGAACCTTCGAAAAAACCTGTTGTCATTGTTGTATATATAGCTACTAATGTTACAAACATAATACTTATTATTATTAAACTTATTAAAAGTTCTAGCAATGTGAACCCTTTATTTGATTTGATTTTTTGTTTTATAAAAATCACCTTCCACATTTTGCCCCAGTTTTTCTAACTATTATAGTCAGTTACCGGTATTGTTCCATATAAAACATATTCTTTGCTTTCTCCAGCAACTTTCCATGTAACCGTTACCTTTACGTAATTTTCTGCTGCTTGTATATCTTTTATCACTGTATAGCCCTCAACTGGTGTTGACGCAAGTCCTATTAGCTGATATCCTATCTCTTTTTGTGCTATTGTAACAGCTCTCTCAAGCCCCACATTTTCTGCCACTGTATAAACGTTATCAGTCATTGACATAGTAATGGGTATCATTATTATTCCTAATATTACTGTAGTAATCAATATTTCTATATAAGACATCTTCTATCACAACCTATCTTTATATATCTTGTATTATAACAGTTCCATCTTTATTAATACTAAGCTCTATATCTGAAGACCCTGCTTTTATGCCTACTATAACATTCTCCTCTGGAAAACCATTTATATCATATATAACTTCTTGTTCAGAATCTATGCTTACATGTTCATCAAGATATATTACTTCTAGTATTTTCTCATCTATCCATGAATCAACTGGCTTGTACATTAAAATCAAATCTATTTGCTTTTGCTGAAACCTAACCTTTGTCTTCTTTAAATTAACCTTTGCTGTGCTTTCGGCCACATTAAGAATCGATCTTACTTGACTTGACACATTTGTATTTGCCATATTTTTTACGACTTTTTGATATGTTGGTATTGCTAAAAGAGATAATACAGACATAATTATTAGCACTGCTATTAATTCTAAAAATGTAAATCCCTTTTTATTATGTATATCTAGTTTTCCCATGGGTTTTTCACTTCTTCTTTTAAGTATCCGTCGACAACAAGTGGATGTCCTTCAGTTATTTCACCATAAAATGTAGTCGGCTCAACTGTTGAGTCTTTATCCCATTCATAGCTTTGAGCTACCTTTTGGATCTCTTGAATATTTACGTTATTAGATTGTGTTCTAGCTTCTTCGCCTTTATTGGTAAAAATTGGTATCGCTATCATAGCCAATGCTGCCAAAATTACTAATACTGCTAGTAATTCTAATAAGGTAAATCCTTTATTGTTTTTTAACATTACTATCACCTCTTGTCTGTTTGTCAATTATAACATATACATAAGGCCTCATGGCCTTATGTATATGTGGAAACATAATATTAACTTATCACTGTGTGTTTTACATCACTAAGATCTGTAGTGGTTGTAGCATCTTCAGTTACTTCATATACCTTTGTATTAGTAAGGAATTTCCCTTCGTCAACACCATCACCCACATTTAAAAGCGTTGTTCTTGCTGGTGCTGCATCTGCATCTGTTACACCGTCAACTCCAGCGTCAACTGCAACTAGTTTTACAATTGTATTCCCAGAAGTACCATCTCTACCTATGCAATATACAAAATTTTTGTAATTAGTAACATTTTTATATGGTGATACAGGTGCTGTAGTTAAAAGTCCATCATCCACTATAGGGTGAGCATCTGTCAATATAGTATAGTATGTGTCTGATTCTGCACCAACTGTTGGGTCTGGTGTACCATTATCCCATTCATATCTTTGAACAGCATTTATTATTTCTCTTAAGTTTGATTTATTAGCTTGTAGTCTTGCTTCTGCCCCTTTATTCATAAAGATTGGTATCGCTATTGTTGCGAGTGCCGCTAGTATTACTAATACTGCTAATAGTTCCAATAATGTAAATCCTTTTTGATTTAATTTTTTCATTGTTTTCTCCTCCATTTTATTATTATATAATATACATGCTTTTTAAAAATACATTTTTTACTAATTATGATACTGCTGGTATAGCTCCTACTTCAACATTATCTCCAGCTGCATTTATCTTTATTTCTGGTTTAGCCTCAATCCATACTCCTGTTCCGGCTGTTATAATATCTCCTGCAGCAGTAACTTCTGATGGTTCTGTTGTCGTACCGTTTGCTATAAGTTTTGCTTCTGTAATATTTCCTCTAGATGCAACTGTACTTTTCCCGATTGCATATATGAATTCTGTCCCTTCTTCACCTGATACTGTAGCATTTTTGTATGGGTTTACTGGAACATCTTTTAAATATCCTTTAGTTATTAATACATGTCCAGGTACTATTTCTGTGTAATATGTAGTTGTATCTGCTGCTGGTCGTCCCTCTTCCCACTCATATCTTTGAGCTGCATCTTCTAAAACTCTTATATTTTCTTTGTGAGATGCAAGTCTTGCCTCTGCTCCTTTATTCATAAAGATTGGTATTGCTATTGTTGCAAGTGCTGCTAGTATTACTAGTACTGCTAATAGTTCTAGTAATGTAAATCCTTTTTTGTTTAATTTTTTCATGTTCATAATTTCCCCTTTCGATTTTTAATTTTATTGTATGCTTCCATACATGGAGTACATAGGACCTATTACTCCAAATACAATTATTGCTACTATTCCCGCCATAAATACGACTGATATTGGAGTTATGAGTGTAATCATGTTGTTTATAGTTCTGTCAACCTCATCATCTAAAAACTCAGCAATGTCTTGTAATGGCTTTTGCATATCTCCTGTTGACTCACCTATAGAAACAATTGTTATTACCAATTTGTCGAATAGTTTTGGAGATAAGTTTTTGCTTATCGTCTCTCCTTTTATAACACCCCCTTTAACTGCTCGTATATTATCCCTAAAAGCTTCATTCCCTATTACTTGAATCATTATATCTAAAGCATCCGTTATATTTACTCCTGCTTCAACAAGTATTGCGAGCGTAGTAGTAAACTGTACTGCCTTAGTTTTTTTAATAACATCTCCAAATCCTGGGATTTTTAAAATTATGTAGTCTTTTTGGTGGCTGAAAACTGTTGTGCCTAACCATGGAATTAAAACTATTAATACTAAAATTGTTATGCCTATAATTGCTTGGTTTTTCCCTGCAAAATCTGCAACTGCCATCAATGCTTTTGTAGTCCACCCAACATCTTCCTTATTAGGTAGAACATTTAGTATCGTTGGCAAGATTCCTGTTGTAAGGTACCATACCGCTATAAGCGCTGTTGCCATAGTAACTACTGGATAAAGCATTGCTCCAAATATTTTTCCTGTTGTTTTGTCTTGCTTTAGGAAAAATGTTGAAAGCTGCAAAAAGCTCTTATCCAAACCTCCTGTTTCTTCTCCTATTCTAATTATAGCAGGAACTAGTGTCGGAAACATTCTAGTTTCTAATATACTTTGTGATAGTAGCAAACCTTTGCTTAAATCTATTCTCATCTTTTGCAATGCTCTTCTGAAAGCTGGCTGTTTTACCTGATCCTGCATCATTTCTACTGATTGCATGATAGGTATACCTGCTCTAAGCATAGTGCTAAAGTTTTTAAATACAAATATCATTTCCTTCTTGTTTACTTTTTGTACGAACATATCAAAGGTTGTTGTTTCTTTTATTTCTTTTATACTTTTTACTATCAGCTTTCTCTGCAGTAATATGTTCTTTACGGAATGCATGCTTTCTGCATCTAATGTGCCACTGACATTATTACCTTCATATGTTTGCGCCCTATAACTAAATATCATATTACCATTCTCCTATAGATTATTTTTCTTCTCTATCTCTCTTTGAGAGAGTATTTGATTAATACATCATTTTTTCTATAAGTTCATTAAAAGTAATAGTTCCTTCTTTTACCTTGTTGATTGCATCCTGTATTATAGGCACAACTTTCTTGCTTGTTCTTATTTCTTCTATCAAATTGTGGGATACCATATATGCTATCTCATCATCAGGTATAAATATTTCATATAATCCAACTCTTCCTACTGATCCCATATTAGAACAATATGGACACCCTTTACCTTTATATATTGTTTCTGTTTTCTCAAACTCTATCGGAAACATCTTTTTCGCTAGCCTTAGCCCTTCCTCATCTGGCTGCATACATTTAGGGCATACTTTCCTGACTAATCTCTGAGAAATTATAATTTTTAATGCATCTGCAAGTAGATAAGGTTCTACTCCCATATTTATCATTCTAGAGATAACGCCTATTGCGTCATTTGTATGTATAGTTGATAAGAATAAGTGTCCTGTTAAAGATGAGTTTATTGCAGTCTTTGCAGTTTCCAAATCTCTTATTTCTCCTAGCATTATTACATCAGGGTCTTGTCTTAATAAACTCCTAAGTGCATCTGCAAAACCTACTTTTTTGTTAACTTGTACTTGATTTATACCTGTAAGTGGTAACTCTACTGGATCTTCTATCGTAGATATATTTAAATTTGGCCTGTTTAATTTAGTTAGCATTGAATATAAAGTGGTTGTTTTTCCTGAACCTGTAGGCCCTGTAACAAGTATAATACCTTGCTTTTTCTTTAACTCATTTTCTACTATGCTGAGATGTTCAGGTGCAAACCCCAAATGTGCTATGTCAAATAATGATGTACTCTTATCAATTATACGTAGTACTACTTTTTCACCTGCAAGTGTAGGTAATGTACTCACACGAATATCTACTTTACCACTATGATGCTTTATGGTAATTTGTCCATCTTGCGGTTCTAACTTTTTAGAAATATCTAGTTTTGCCATAATCTTTATACGCGATACTATTTGCTTATGCCAAAGTCTTGAAACAGCAGTGTTTTCAGACAGCTCTCCGTCTATTCTAAATCTAATCCGTGTATTTTCGCCACTTTGTGGCTCTATATGTATATCTGATGCTTTTTGAGTTATCGCTCTATGTATGATTTCATCTATGAATTCAACGAGTGGCCCTTCTGCTAACTCTATATCTTCGTCATAGCTGTCATCTTCAACGTTTGATGTTTTCATCTCTTCTTGATTAAGATCATTAGTATGTATAACAAATATTTTATCTATTGTTCTAATTATTTCATCTTCTGTTCCAAGCAAGGGTTCAACTTTAAGTGCTCCAAAAAGCTTTTCCAAATAGTCAAGTACTTGATAGTTAAGTGGGTCATGTGTAACAACTTGCAATATTTGATCCTCTAACCTATATGGTATTATTCTGTTGTTTCTCATAAATTTTTCATCTACAGTTTGTACCAAGTTACGATCTGGTTCTTCTTCTAGTATGTTAACTCTCTTATATCCTTGTTCTTGCATAGCGTTGACCATTTGCTCTGAGGTAATAAGGCTCATAGAAAGCAGTACTTGCCCAAGCCTTTGATCAGTTTGTTTTTGCTTGTCCAAGGCTAAATTTAATTTTTCATCATCTATATATCCTTTTTCTATTAAAATCTGACCTAATAATTTTTTCATAACTGTTTAGGCCTCCCCCAAATACAATTAAAAGTCCCTTATGCACCTTAACATATTTCTGTAAAATTTATCAAATATTATTATATCATTCTTCACCAAATAATATAATATAAATACGCATTCTTTTTATTTACATTATACTATTTATACTGATATTTTGTCAATTTTTTTTTATTTGTAATATTTGGTATTTTTATAAAAAAAATAATTTTTACAAGATTATCCTCTTTACAAACCCTGCATATATAGTATATAATAAGACTATCAGATTTTATATTACACATAATTGTCATTTGTTAAATTTTTATTACATTCCTTTTTTTACTTGACTTTGTGTATATTCGCCAATATATTCGTAAAAATTGTTGTGTAAAAGATAAAAATACGATGTTTTTTCTTTACTTTCTAACTAAAGTTAACAATATTTGTAAACTGATAATATGTATATAATATGAAATATTTTACAAACTACTTAGAATGGATGTGATAATTATGAAAATAGAGAAAATTAATGATAGCCAAATAAAGTTTATATTATCAAAGACAGATTTGAAATCTAGAAATATAGAACTTTCAGACCTAGCATACGGCTCTGAAAAAACTCAACAATTATTTCATGATATTATTCAAAAGGCTTTTGAGGATTACAATTTTAATACTTCTAATACACCAACTATGATAGAAGCAATACCTGTTTCTAAGACAAGTATCATGATTGTTGTTACAAAAATTAAAAATCCTTTAGAAATAGAAGAAAAAATAAGTTCTATATATCACAATCAAGCACCACTCGTGAAATCAAATTCAACAGTTTTCAAAAGTATTAATAGCATCTTATCTATTTATTGTTTTAAAACTCTTGATGATATTATTAATATGATCACCAAGATTTCAAACAGAATTTCCGATGTCTCGAGTTCTTTATATAAATATGATTGCGAGTATTATTTAGTTTTTTATGTGAATTCTAATAACGATGCAATTAACAATTTAGACTACATTATATCTGAATACACTGATAAATGTGTCACTAACAATAAACTCTTTATATCTCATCTAAGTGAACATGGTGAACTTTTAATAGGTGATATGGCAGTGCAAAAGCTTTCAAGAATATAATAGTCGAAAGAACTCATCGCTTTGATGAGTTCTTCTTTTGTATATCACGAACCTATTTTTCCACAAATACAATATATCCCTTTAACACTCCACCATCATTTTTCACATCACTAGGGTTTACATTTGTCATTACTTTTAATACATCATCTATCTCTAACTCATCTGTCTTTATTATCTTACCATTATTAATTATGACTCCATTATTCGCTAATTTTATTTGTATAGTGTTATCCTTTCTACTTATATCTGCAAATGACAGACTACTAGAGTCATACTTTTTTACATCCTTTAAAAACACTACCCCGTCCCTAATATCGTATATTTCTCCCTTCACAGCTTCTGTTGAGTACGGCGCATCTAGTAAATACTCTGCTTTACCGTTTCGAGCAATAATAGTATATACTTTATCCAGCTTTGACTCACTCGTATAATCAATAAATGTATCTAGCCTTGTTAATCCTTCTTCATTATAAATTTTTGTCTTATTATCTATATTAAATTGCTTTTCAACAGGCACATACTCCCACACCATGTCTTGAAGGTTAGCAGATGAAGAAATTTGAAAGTTTTTGTTTACTTGTATATCTTCTATTCTTCCTCTAAAAACTTGAACTCTGCTATTGTCTATTTCTTCTATTATATCTACAATAATAGCGTTATCTTCTCCATTTAATACAACTTTTGCGTAATCGAGCATTGCTATGTTTTGTGGTTCCACCAGCCTTCCATATCTTCTAACTATCGTCCCCTCATCAGTTGTAAAATTATTTGCTAAATATGTTACTTTAAAATTTCCATTCCCATTTACATAATTAATATTATCTGTGTTTAGTACTTTTTCTTTTTCGTCCCTAAAACTTACCTTCTCTGCCTGTTCCTCATTAAAACGTTTTTTTACTGCTACATAAATCTCTATATCATCACTTTTTAAAAATTTATTAACATAATCTATAGAAACTCTTTCTCCGCTATTATACCAGCTAACATTGTCTCCTATTTTAATATTATATAGATTCTTATAATTCATCCATCCACTCTTGTAAAATGTTTCTACATTCGTAAGTACTAATTGATTTTGTACCTTATCTACGTATGATAGCTGACCTTTATATATATCCGTTATATATTCTTCTTTACCATTCACTACAATCTCTTTAATAGATTCTGTTACTTGGCCTGGTTTTAATATAGACCTCTTTACCAGTAGCTTTACCCAATCCCCTGTTATAATATCAGAAATATTTATTTTTTTACCCTTCTTGCTTATATATGTACTTGGCGATATATCTAATAAATCGTTTGAATAATCTTCGTATTGTATTAACAACTTTGTATTATTTAAATCAATAAAATTTAATTGTTTTACATTTGCATATCTAATAACAAAATTTGTAGATACGCTCATTTTACTGATGTATCCTTCCACGTCCATCAGCAGTTCAACAACATCCCCTATTTCAATGCTTTTTTCATCAGCATCCCTATTATCATACTCATAATTCATAAAAATTTCATCTATGTATCCAGTATTATCATTTATGTTATAATAGTTATTTTTCTCTACTACTAGGTCACTCGACCAATTCTTCTTTACCTGAGTATTTTTTTCGTTTATAATTGTAATTTGTTTGTTGTCTATATCTATTTCCTTTACAATTCCTTTTATCCTTTCAAATTGCTTGGTTTCTCCTGTTATTTCAATTTTGTTTACTATTTTATCATTTAAGGTTAATGCCATAACTGTTGAAAATGGCATACTATTTGCATTTATAGTTTCTCCGTTTATAACTATGGTTTTATTCGTCTTATTTACAAGTCCCTTTCTCATTTGGTAATTCCCCAGGCTACCATCTTCATTATAAACAATCAAAATACCCGTATCAAAATCTATAGTTTTAAATCTAACATAAATTTTATCTACTTGAAGTTCTGTTGCTAATACATATAACACTTCTTTATTTTCATTTACAATGTATTCTACCTTATCTTCCTTTTTTAATTCTTCAACTCCATAGACCTTACCACCTCTATAAACTACTATCTCTTGATCTGCTATCTGATTTATGACATCTTTAGAGCTTTCTGCAGTTATGGTGTCAACTCCTCCCTCGGAGTTTCTAATATAAATATTGCGCTTTGAAATATTATTTCCACTTTTTGATTCAATCTCATCTACAATTTCTCCTATATAACCACTTTTTCTTTCCATTTTCATTGCAGCATAATATGTATCATCCATATTTTTCATCAGTTGTGCTATTTCAGCTCTTGTTAAATATGCTTTTGGTCTAAACATTTGCTGAGTGTCACCTCTCATAATGTCATTCGCGATTGCTGATTCTACGTACGGAATCTTTAAAGCATCTATTTGTTTCCAATCACTGTAATTATATATATACTGTTGTCCTCTCGTCTCTTGTAAAGCGGTAGCGTCAACTGCTTTTATGGCCTTTACTATCCATTCTGCTACTTGCTCTCTTGTAGCTTTACTTTTCCTATAAAAACTCTCCCCAGGGACAAGCATCGTGTCATCTGTCTGTAAAACGTCCTTATACTGTGCTGCAGTTATAAGCCCCATATTTTGTGCAGTCTTTAAATATCCATAAGCCCATACTTCAACCGGATTTTCAAGAGATTCTTCTAGTGTAGGTACAATCTTCTCTGCCTCTATTTGTGCTTCCCCTTCTTTGCCCACAGCCCTTATTATAAACGCTAACGCTTCTTCACTAGTCACCTGCTCATTAGGTCTATATTGTTTTTCAAATCCTTTTACTATGTTAAGTGCACCGGCTCTTGTTATTGCTTCTTTCGCCCAATGTTCTGCTGGTATATCCGTAAAATTAATATTTTTTATAGTGACTCCAGCACTCGTATTTCCTACATATGCATTACTTACCGTATCTGATAATATCGTATCATCTAGGTCCTCAACCGCAAAAACATTATATGTAGTTATATTTATTATTATTAACACTATCGATACTAATCGTTTCATAAAACAATTCCCCCCTATTAATACTAAATCAGCATTTCTCTCCTAATTATATCATATAACTCGTGTTAAATAAACAAAAAAAATCAAGTTTTCACTTGAATTTTTTTGTTTATTCCCTATAGCTTATAGTAAGCCTTGAATTATTAAGTGCTTTTTTAAATTCTAGTTTTTTGTTCCGTGATATCATACATGTATCACCATTAATTACTTTAACATAAAGCTCAGAAAAATTAGCTTGCTCTATATGAATAAGGTTTATCAAGAATGTCTTATGTATTCTATAAAAATTCATCTTTATTCCGTTTAATATGTTTTCCAACGTACCCAAGCTCATATATGTCTCTATATTATTATTAATTGTATGTATTATGGCCTTTGCTCCTTTTGACTCTATATAAAGTATGTCATTTGTATTTACTCTATACTCCTTATACCCTGATATAACATTCAGAAAAGATTGTTTATTATTTTCAATCGAATTAAGCAGTTTTATATAGTCTTCATTCAAGGATGTAATACACTTTCTAAAGTCTGCATAATCTACAGGCTTTATTAGATATTCATAAGCTCTCAATTTATATTTAAATACCAGCATGCCATACTCTAAATGTGCTGTTATAAATACTATATATGCAAGGGGATCCATTTTTCTAATTTGCTTGGCGAGCTCTAGTCCATTTCTATTAGCATTCAAATCCACATCTAGCAAATATACATTAATATCATACGTATCTAACTCATAATCTTTTGCATATTTTATAACTTCATTTGCATCCTTAGTTGCTATTACTATCCTCCCTGGCAAATTATTACTACTTATTATTCTTTTTAGATTGTCTGTAAGTATATTAATTGCCGATTGCTGATCATCACATATAATATAGTTTATTCCCATCATTATCCCCCCAAAATTACTTGCCAAATATTCCTGCAATTATATAATTCAACAAATTGTTTTCATATAAAAGCTTTGCTACAACGGAGTTGTTTATCTCTGTAAATACAAATGACATTTTCGAATTAGTACTAAATATAAATATTATAACTATATAACTTAACCATACCTCTATAACCCCAATAATCAAACCAAGCAAAAACCCGAACATCTCATTTATTTCTTTTATTACAGGTATTTTCGATACTAAATCTAGGGAGGTCGATGCAACTCTCAATATCACCATCGTAACAAGTATAACAAGTATAATTGCCAAAATTCCTATACAAAAATTTGTTACAAAGTTTACCACGCTTTCTTTAAAATCTAAAAAATTTAAAAGCTCATTGCCTTTTATACTCTCGTTATTTTTTATTAGATCTTTAAAAAAGTCCGGCATGTTCAGCTTATCTATTATTTCAGTTTGCTGTTCTTTACTCACTATTTCTCCCGAAGTAGATTGTTTAAATATACTTTCTCTGACTCCACCCTTTACCCACTCGTATACAAATGAATTCTTCAAAAATTCAGTTACATAAGGGTGTAATGTCCAACTTACAAAAATAGAAACAATGAAAGAAAAAGTTTTAAATATTGATTTCACAAAACCTCTTTTATACTCAATCATACAGCTCGCTACTATTATTAGTATTACAGCTACATCTGCCCAATTCATACTAAAATCCATATTATACCTCCTTATAGCTTGGTCTACCTCCATATCTATGATCGCGAGGAGGTTTTTTTATTTCTTTGTCACTCGTCATCTAACATTGTATATAATGTTTTTATCTCCTGATACAACCATTATTTTACTTTGGTTTATAAACAATATTTGACTAAATGGTTGAGGTGATTTTATCTTCCATGCAATATCTCCATTTAGATTAAAACAATAAATCATATTCTTTTGATTTGTAATTATATTTCCTTTGTCATACTTAAAATATGTTACTTCCTCTTTTATTTCTACATTTTTCGGTTTTAAAGTTGACATATCATAAATAACTAAGCTTGCTTTTGCTGTATCTGATTTATTATTTAAAATACCAATAAGCTTATTTTCATATTCATCTAAAAAATACATTTCTAAGTTACTTTCTAATAATTCACTTCGTATTACATCATTCAAAATATTTATCTCATAAATTTCCTTATCTGATAAAGCAAATAGATTATTGTCATTATGGTACCTAACCTCGTATATAATTCTATCCTTATAAGTTTTAGTAGCATATATATGGTCAATTAGTCCTTCATCTTTTATATTTAAAAACTCTATATCAGAACTTATACCATCACCACTGGCTCTCAAATAAGCAATTGTTAAATATGTGTTGTCCTCTGACAATGCGCAACACATCATTCTACCAGATTTATCTACAAATGTAGTTCTTTCTATAATTTTTTGTGCCTTGCTGTTATATACCGTTATCAAGTTTTTGTCTCCATCTTCCTGTATAACAGACATATATCCGCTATTGTTTAATTCAATATCCACTATAGGATGCCGTGTATTAAAGCCAACCATTTTGCCTTTTTCATTAAATAATAATATTTTATACCCGTATTTTGATGCAATAACAATTTTGTCTTTTGCTTTTTTATATATTCTGTTTTGTATGTTTATTTTTTCATTCCACAAAACATTGTTATTAACCAGATTTTTGAGTTTTATATCTTCATCTGTGCATATAAGAATATTCTCCTTTACAATGTCATATTGAGTACCTGTTATTTCTTTTTCTGTATGTTGTGTGACACTTTCCCTTTCTAAAACCTTGACTTTACTCCCAAACTCATATGTCCCTACAATAACAATATACGTTAAAATACAAACAATTATAAAGCACACAAATATTAAACTTTTTTTCAATTCATTCACCCCAGAACTTTTAAAGGAATTAATCTTTAAGAATAGTTATACTCTTTGCTAATTTTCTAATTCCTTGTTGATCTTCTAAAACCATAAATATGCTTTTATTTTTCTCTAGCTTGTCAATCGAGATTATTTCACCTTTTTCTGCATTATATATAGATGTGTTCTTATCTATATATACTTTACTTATTACCGAATTATTTTCCGTGTTTATTACCCTAATATAGCTCTCTAGTGTATTTATATAGTCTATTTTAGCCTTGTAGTTTTCTTGTATCACTTGTGTCTCTATACTAAGCTTTACTGCCTCATTTCCATTGTTTGTAACTTTAACCTTCTGTCCAAGTCTTAAATCATATATATTGTACTTTTGGTTTCCAATATTTATTTCATAATTTTCTGCTAATTTATAAGCAGTTTGTTGCCCATCGGCTGATTGGATTGTTATTTCAGATTTCTCAGATATCAATATTTGCTTTAATATGCCATCAGTTACTTTTTTGTTAACATCTGTATTTGTTTTTAAAACTACATTATCTTCTATTATTTCTAACCCCTGACTCATTATCTCTTTACTTGCATCACTGTATACACTATTTATTTCATCCATTGTAGTAATATATATTTTTACTATGTTATTTTCTCTTTCTATACAAATTATCAGTGTTCCTTGCTTAATATCCACAACGTTTGCTTTTTGTTTTTGCTTTACCACTTCTAAGTTTTTACCCAAAGTTGCAATCAGACTAACTCCATCATTTTGTTTTATCTTCACTGCATAGTTATTCTCGTATAATTTTTCCAACTCTCCACTGTATATTTTCACCTTTTTGTCACTATATGCTGAATTATCAGAAGATACCACTTCTGGTTGACTTGTTGTGTTTGTTACTGTTTGGGTTTTAGTTTCAACACTCCCCCCTTTTGCTTGAAGAGTTCTATCTAATAATATTGCAAAAATATCTTTCTTTATTACACTCTTAGGATTAAAATTGTTTTTATCGTCTCCTTTAAGTATCCCTATATCTTTTAAATAATAAATATATACTTTGTTTTTTTCATCTATCAAATTGTCGTCTGTGAATTTAAAAGTTGATTTATACTCAGCAATTTTTGATTCCTTTCCCAGAATTCTAACTATCCATATAGCAATCTCCTGCTTGGTCATGCTTTTTACTACTTGTTCACCATCAGTATACTCTATTACAAATTTAGCTAAATCTGTATCCTTTATTATTCCTTTGTCAAGCAAAAATGAAATTTGCATATTCGCAGTACTATCCCAATCTTTAAACTTCTTCTCATATAACCCTAACAAAGTTTTATATTTACTCGTCAAATTTATTTTTGTCTCTGTACCTTCTTTTGCACTAGATAATATTACTTCATCATAACCTGATATCTTTGCTACTATTTTTACCACGTCAAATTTATTGAGTGTTTGATTTGGGTAAAAACTTCCTTTGCTATCGACATTCATAATCCCCTGCTTTATAAGGTTAGCTATTGAATTATATGCATAATTCATCGAATCCACATCCTTAACGTTAGATTCGGCATTAGAAAATCCAATAAATATAAAATTAAATATCATTACCACAGCAAAAACAATTGTAGTTTTTTTTACAAACATCTAAATTCCTCCCTATTTTGTATAATATACTAATTACCTATTACCAATCCTTTCCCTCTATTCTATTTTATTTTTAAACAATATGCAATAGTAAAATGAAAATTATTAATTTTTTTTAAACGTAAAAACAGGATTGCTCCTGCTTTTTATATCTTTTTTAAGTTCCCTATCGTTAGTAGATACCTACCTCCTCTACTATTCTGCTTTCTCATCATATTCGCTCATAATGTCATCCCAAGTTTCAATATCATACTCATCATCTGGTTTATTAGGTAATTTTATTTGAGGTACATTTTTATATCCATTATAGTATGTAATATTACTTTTCTTTTCTGCTAGCTTATTTTCGGACTCATATATATTTATATCTGGCTCTATATATTCCGTCGCACTAATCTGTTTTCTTACCACATTATTTAATCTATCTTTTATCCAATTTAATATGACGTTGTTATTTTTATAGCACCCTACTTTACATACTTGCAAGTTCGTCCAATCGTATTTGTATAATAATATTGGTTTCTGGCCTCTAATGGCCACTATGCACTTTTCTGCATCTAGATTCATCATATCCTTTACAGCAATAATTTTTCCTTTTGAGGTATTTAAATTTTTGGCCAAACCTAAAACAAAATATAAAGCAGTTTGACTGTCATTACATTGGTAAAAAAGTTTTGTATCTGAGTAATTCATCATCTCTGTACACTCTTCGTCGTTATATACACTTTTCAAGCTAGATATCGATTTCAAAATAATACTACAGTTAATTTTTTTAGCTCTTAGCCTACCAAGTCTATTTGCAAATTTGGGTATATACCCAAATCTAACAAACTCATCTAACATAAAATAAACTTCCCTGTTTTTTATAGCATCATCTGTCGCATCCTCCCCAATCTCACCAATCTTTTTAATAATTTGCGAAACAAACAATGTCGCTACCAAATCTAGTTTCTCATCTATATCTGGTAAAATAATATAATACGCACATGGTCTTAATTTTAACATTTCTATTTTTATTTCAGATACTTTCATCATATTGCTCAAGATTTTAATGTCGAATATTTCTAGTTTATCTCTTAAATTATTTATTGCAACTGTTTTAGTTTCCATTGATTGATTTAAGTAAAACTCAAACTCAGACATTTTTATCAAACTATTTTCTTGTTCAAACAATACATCTATCTCTTCTGTTCTTAAAGTACATAACATATAATATATTCCTGTCATATTCTGAGATTTCTTGTCAAAATTTTGTTTTAGATAAATTATCATGTTCTTTAAAAGTTCTCTTTCTGTATCTTTAATGTTTTCTGACGTCTCCCTTTTATTGTCTCTGTGATTTTTTTCTACAATAATTTCTGCCATATAGTGTGCATCAAGCCCGTCTACTACGCAATCTAGTGGGTTCCATCTATGACTTTGTTTAATATTAGACAAATTTAGGATTTTAATATCATATCCCTTTTCTCGTAAAAGCCCGGCAGTATCCTTCAAATACTCACCTTTTGGGTCTGAAATAACAAAGCTATGAAAATCTTTACTTATATTTAATATATTAGTTTTTACAAACCCACTCGTCTTCTCTAATTCCCCACTATCTACAACAATGACATGTTTATTAAGCATTCCAGCTTTTGGTATAGTCAAGGTATGTGCTACATTTTTTGATTGATACTTACCTAAAATCATACCGTCGTTTTCAGATAAAATATTTCTTTCCTCAAGTAACATTATATCTTCTATCCCCAGCCATTTACCTTCCGACAAAGAAGGATGATGCTTATTTTTACTTGATGTTATTTTTATATATAGTAAAATTACAATCAAAATGAACGTAGAAAAGAATAAATATGTATTCTTGTTTACGTCTTTATCCATAACTTTTCTAACATTTCCAGAAATATCAGTTATAGTAAATTTATTCAGTATTTTTTCAGCCTCATTACTACTAACCTGTGTAATTGCATTTTTATTTACTACATTCAATTCATTAGCTAAGGTTTGAAAAAAGTCTTTTTCGCAAATACTGATAACATATGCAGAAATACTTAATGTTGTTAGATAGTAAGCGCATATCAATAAAATGATTATACCCGCTTTAAATGTGTTTTTAAAAATATTATTCATACTAATCCCTCTTTGCTTTAATTAAAAAACATATTGTATCATAATTTCATAAGTAAATCTAGTAGTTTTTTACAAATTTTATAAATTTAGTATCTTAACTTGAATAATTCATCATTTATTGTTAAAAATATATAAGAAGATTTTTATATTCTATTTATTTAAAGGAGGATTTAATATGAAAAGAACCATCGTAGGCGTATTCAATGTTAGGAAAGATGCCGAAGACGTTACTTATCAACTAAGAAACGAGGGGTATAGTCTTGATAATGTATCTATTATTACTAAAGATCCTAGTGATTATAATAAGGGTACTACAAGCTATACCAATACTGCTGATAAAGATTATAAAGCAACAAATGACAACATATCAGATGGCGTAACCGCAGGTAGCATACTAGGCGGAGTAGCAGGTCTCCTTATAGGTGCTGGAACATTTGCGGTTCCTGGTCTTGGTGTAATTGCAGCTGCTGGCCCCCTTGCAGGACTTATATCTGGCGCAGTGACAGGTGGTATTGTTGGTGCACTTGTTGACCTAGGTGTTCCAGAAGATCAAAGCAAACAATACGAAACAGACATAAAATCAGGGAAAGTATTCTTATCTGTTACTGCAGATGAAGAAAATTCAACAGCAATTCAGAATATTTTAAACAGCTATGGAGCAACTCAGGTGAACGTGTACTAAACATTAAATATTAGTTAGGTATATTAAAAAAAGTTTGCAGATCATCTGCAAACTTTTTTAATTTCAGCTATAGCTTCCTCCACACTTATTTCCTTCATTTCGCCACCTTTTCTAAGTTTAAATTCAACTATATTTTCAGATGCTTTTTTACCTATTGTCACTCTTACAGGTATTCCAATGAGATCTGCATCTTTAAATTTAACACCTGGGCGCTCTTTTCTATCATCTATAACTACTTCTATTTTTTCATTTCCTAATTCGCTACACATTTTTTCTACAATTTTCATTTGCTCTTCATCCTCAGAATTAATTGGGATTAAAGTAACTTTATATGGAGCTACTTCCATAGGCCATATTATACCATTGTCATCGTTACTTTGCTCAACAATTGTAGCCATACATCTAGCTAATCCTATTCCATAACATCCCATAATCATAGGTTTTTCTTTGTTTTCTTCATTTACAAATACACAATTAAGTGCTTCACTATATTTTGTTCCCAATTTAAAAGTATTTCCTACCTCTATACCATTTTTGAAGCTTATCTTACCTCCACAAACAGGGCATTCATCTTCTTCTGTTATATTTCTTATATCTGCAAAATTATCAACTATAAAATCTCGTTGTACATTTACATTTTTATAGTGATAATCTGTTTTGTTTGCTCCTACTAAAAAGTTTACCATGTTTTTAATTTCACTATCCGCTACAATCCTTAGTTTCATACCAATCGGGCCTGCAAATCCAACATCAGCTCCTGACAGCCTTCTTACATCTTCAGTTGTTGCAAGCTCTAGCACTTTTGACCCTAGAAATTTTTGTACTTTTACTTCATTAACTTCCCTATCTCCTCTCACCATAACAATAACATGTTCGGCATCAGATTTATATATTAGCGTCTTAGCAATATTAGCAGATTTTACTCCGTAGTCCCTTACAATATTATTTACTTTACATGCTTTAGGTGTATTTAGTTCTTCCAATTCCATAAATTTTTCCTTAATATCTAACACTTGTGTATTACATTCTGCAACCTCTCTATTAGAAGAAAATCCACATTTGTCGCATATAACAAGCTTATCCTCTCCTATATCAGCCAAAGCCATAAACTCCTCTGACAGCAGTCCACCCATAGCACCTGTATCTGCTTTTACTACAACATAATTTAGCCCTAATCTTTTAAAAATCCTATGATATGCATCGTACATCTTCTTATATGATATTTCTAGATTTTCATAATCCTTATCAAATGAATAAGCATCCTTCATAACAAACTCTTTAGTTCTTAGAAGCCCATATCTTGGTCTTGCTTCGTCTCTAAATTTAGTTTGAAATTGATATAGATTGATAGGCAAGTTTTTATAAGATTTTATATTGTCTCTAACAGCCTCCGTAAATATCTCTTCATGCGTTGGACCTAATATATACCTTTTATCGGCCCTATCTTTTACCCTGAGTACAGAATCACCAAACACTTCTAATCTCCCTGCTTTTTCGTATACTTCTTCTGTTATAAGACAAGGCATGACCAATTCATTTGCCCCCTCGCTATTCATTTCTTCACGTATAATATTTTCGATATTTTGCATAACCCTATGCCCCATAGGCATAAAAGAGTAAACTCCGGCTGAATTCTTTCTTATCATTCCTGCCTTTGTTAAAAAATAATTACTCTTTGAATCATCCTCTTTTGTATCTCTAAGCGTATTGAAAAACATTTGTGACATTTTCATAATAACATCCCCTTTTTATATAAATAAAAACCCGTCTCATGTAAGACTATTAGTCTATACATGAGACGGGTTTTCCCGTGGTACCACTCAAATTTAAGTTGAAAATTGAAATTTTTTAATTTTCTATTTTCGTTTCCTCATTTTCCCTTTAACGCAGGAATGCGTGTTGTTTTTGCAACATCCTCCAAGGTAGGTTCGAAATAATACTCGCTACTGTTTTTCACCAACTAACAGCTCTCTAAAAGCTTTCATATCTCTACTAATCCTCTTCACCGTATTTACTTTAAGTTATATTACTATATATTATATTCTTTGTCAATTATTTTTTACTATCCGCATCTTTAATTTTATTCAGTTGATTAAATATGCTGTGAACATCCTTTTTAGTCGGCGGTTTTAGCTCATTTAAATCATGTATTAATTTGTTTTGCATTTCTAATTTTGGCTTTATCTCAGTCGCTTCCCTTATTACTTCTTCCATATCGTCTTTAAGTGTTGTATTTGTATTGCCTTCTCTCTTTTCATATTCTACAAACTTTTCTTTTACTTCCTCTTTAATCTTCTCAGGATTTAGAACTTCTATCTTTCCTTGCACTTTTTTCCTCAGCATTCGTGCTTGATCTAAACCCGAATCATCATCATCATCCTCTTCTTCTTCCTCTTCCTTCATTGCTGCGGCTCTCATTCTCGTAATCATTTCTTCCATCTTCTTACGTTTTTCTTCTACATCATTTCTTTGCATATCTAATTCTCTTTCTTGCTCGGTCTTATCTTGTTCTACACTCTTACATTCTTCATTTATTTTAGGTTTATGTGTAATCTGTTCTTCCTTATTCTCAGGTGTTTTATTTGCTTCCATCGTCTTTCTTCTATCTTCTATCCATTTCTTTATTCTCTCTAGTTCTTTTTTCCTAGCATCATCCGTTTGTTCACTAACCTGTGGTGTTCCCGCAGAAACAGAAGCCTTTTGACATACATCTGGCTCTTTTTCGCTCAACTCTTCAACAGTTATAGTCGGCATTTTAAAATATGAATTTTCTACATGTTCCTTCTCATTGATCGTTAATTTATATTTTGGAGTAGCCATACAGTCACCTCTATTCATATCTTCATGTCCTCTATTATATCTCTTATTTCATATATTTTCAATAACTAAAAACAAATTTCAATACTTTTTTACATATAAACTAATAAAAACCTCCCATGAGGTTTCTTATTAGTTTATATGTTTTTTATATTCCGTTAAAGAAATCATCATTAATAATAAGCTCATCTTTAAGTTCTTGTGAAACATCCTTGTACGGTACCGTGTATAGTCCACTTTCCATTTCTTTTTCCGTTATAGTAGGTAATGTAAAATTACTTACTGGTTTACAATTACTCGTCACCTTACTCGTCAAAGGCAATCCTGTAGTTTCAACAAAAAAAACTTTATTAGCAAAGCTATTTGCAACTCTGCCTGCAAATCTCTCAATATGTACTATAACTTCTCCGAAATGATCACTTCTTACATTTGATATGTTTTTTATTTCCTTTATATTTTCTGGGTTTCTCATACAAGACCTCCTTTTGTATAATAATAATGACAACATACACCATTATATAGCTTTTCCAGTTATTTGTCAATAGCTTTGGAAAAATATTCTACTATTATTTTCATTAAATTTTTTAGAATCTGATCGTTTTTTACTGTTATAATATAAATTAGCTCATTTGACATATTAGTATTATACATTATTTACCATATATTGTCAACCTGTTTTGTGCATTTTAAATAATTTTTTGTCGTTTTATTTTTCGATAAGTCCTCATTGTTATGTAAAAATGTAAAAATGCCAACTTTCGCTGACATTTCTACAAATGCTTCGGTCGTTATATATGTACTTATAAATCAATATTGTATGACCTTACTTCTTCTTGAAAGTTTTTACTATCTACTTCAGCAGTTGTAGCCTCTTTAGCTTCTTTCGTAGCCGTAAGCCCTGCCTCTACCTGGACACTTACACCATCTGCAAGTTCTTTATTAAAGTTAGTTTTTAAAACATTTACATGTAAAAGATTGCCTTGAGCTATTACAACCCCTTTTTCTGATTCAACTACTTTATCATCTGCAATTTTTTTATCTGCTGCAATTTTTGCTTTATCTTCAGTTTTTGCAATTACTTCGGCGTCTGCAGCCTTTACAGCTTCTGCAGCTTTTGCAGCTTCTTCAAGTTTTACAGCTGCTTCAATTTTTGCAGTTTCTGCTGCTTTTTCAGCTTCTGCAGCTTTTTTAGCTGCTATTTGCGCTTCTTGATATTTTTTAGCCTTCGCAGCTTCTTCAAGTTTTACAGCTTCTGCAATTCTTATAGATTCTTTTTCTGCTGCTTCTTTTAATTTGTCTGCTACTTCTTTATCTGCTGCAATCTTTGCTTTATCTGCTGTTTCTTTATTTGCCACTGCTTTATCTAATTCAGCTTTTGCATTATCTAATTCGTTTTGCTTAACATTCGCATCTTTCTTATCTGCTTCTAATTTTTTAAATTTTGAGATTATATCAACTTCTGCATTTTTTACAACCGCTTCAACTTTTGCAACTTCTGCTCTTAAAGCATCTACTTTCTCCAATGCAGTTTTTTGAAGTGCTGCAGCCGCTAAAGATTCTGCTGTTTCTTTAGTCACAGTGAATTTTTTAGCTTCTTTAATATTTCCAATAATACTATTATAGTTTTCTGAGATAGCTTTATCTATAACCACAAGAACATCATTTCCTACTTTAATAGTCTCTTTTGAATCTTTGCGAATTCCAAGCTTTGCAATTTCTGTTTTATTCAATTTTTTTGAAGCATCATCAAGTTGTCCATAATTTGCCATTGTTACTGCATTTGTAGTTACATTCGGAATATTAGGAGTATTACTAATCATTGTCATAGTATCTTTAACAACTCCTGCAAGGATTTTCTCAGTTATTGGCTTACCTGTACTCATACCGTTTTTTTCAAATACCATTGCAATTAGTTGATCGATACCTTCAGCTCTCATTTTAGCTGGACTTAATGATTTGTTTGAATAAGCTTTTTTAATAGCTTCAGCTCCTCTATTAAAGAGCTCTACACTTTCTTTAGTAAATTCTTTATTTGCTACTTGTGGGTTCTTAACTTCATTATTAGCTACGCCATCCAAAAGTTCTTTTGAATCATCTGGAATTTTTACAACCGTTTCTAGTACTTCTTGTGGTTTTGGAGTTGCTACTTGTGGTTTTGGAGTTACTACTTCTGGTTTTGGAGTTACTACTTCTGGTTTTGGAGTTACTACTTCTGGTTTTGGAGTTACTACTTCTGGTTTTGGAGTTACTACTTCTGGTTTTGGAGTTACTACTTCTGGTTCTGGAGTTGCTACTTGTTGTTCTGGAGTTGCAACTTTCATTTTATCATGTTTCATTAATTTTTGCATAAAATCTACTGTGTTTAGATTTTCCACTATTGGCGCAGGTGCCTTTGCTAGTTCTTTAGGTTTTTCATTAGATTTAAAATATCCCTGGGCATCTGTAACAAAGATTGCTCCTAACAAACCTATTGCCATTACTTTCTTCCAACGACTCTGTTTACTTTTTTCATCCAATTCTTTTATCTCTTCTGTAAATCCTAAAGATGTTTTAGTTTTACTAAATCTTTCTGCCAGTTGCCCTCTAATTTCTTGGACTTTTGTTCCAAAACTCTTTTTATTTCCTTCACCTAATTCTTTTACCTCTATGGCCAATCTATTTATCTCATCTTCACTTTTATCTCCCGCTAACAAATCTGCAACTTCAAAGCCCGTTATTTTGGATATTTGCGCTAATTTTTCAATATTTGTGTTTACTCTTCCAGTAATAGGGCTAATCATCTTATTAATTTCTTTTTCTGACAATCCATTTTCTTTTAATTTATTTACTATTACTCTATAAGAAACATCTGCTTTCGACAACTCATTTACTTCTACTATTTTTTGTGCTTCTCTTGCATTTATTTTCTTTTCCATTTCATCAGACGTCAACCCAAGTCTAACTCCTATTTCTTTTGTTTTCTCTTTTCTTTGACTCAATCTTTCCTGTAATGCTTCTTTTGTTTCTACTTCTGTTTTTACACCTTCTACCTCTTCTAAAGTTTCCTTACCTATACCTATTTTCTTTGCAACCTTTCCTATAAATCCCTTGATTTTTGCTCCAATGCCTTTTTCATTTGACTTTTCTGCTTTTTTTTCTTCATTCATCTCGTTTTCTACCCTCTTCTCTAACTGTGTTAATTTACTATAATACTCTATTATATCCATCATATCCTCAAACGTTACTTTACGACTATCTGCTTCTTTTTGTATTGTATTCTTAGCTGTATCATAAATCTTTTGTTCGGAAATGCTGATGTTTCCAGATTTCTCTTTTGACAATTTATATAGGTTCCAAGCACTAACATATCCCATATTTAAGTTTAATTTTTCCATTTCTATACTTATTTTACTTAATCTTTGATCAGGTGTTTGTGGTACTATTTCTATTTGCTTTCCTAGCGGTTTCAAATCTTCCTTTGTATTTCCACCTTTATCTATATTTGCATCATAATCATTTTCAAATTGCCTCATTCTCATATTAGGATTTCTTTCTAATATTTCATCCCTCATGCTAAATACTCTTTCTATAATAACCCCGTATCGTTCTTCTCTTCTAAACGAATCCTTATATAATTCTTTTTGTTCTTCTGATAAGCTCTTTTTCATACTTTGAATATCTTCCATGACAATTTTGTGCTCATCTTTCTTTTTAAGAACATCATCATATAATTCTTGAGCTGTTTTATCCACCTTATATATTTCTTTGTACCTCTGTGCCAAAACATTCAAAATATCTTTATTCTCTTCCAATACTCTAGCTTTAATCACATCTTTTATATCCATATTTACCCTCTCCCCTACAGTAATTTTTATCCCCTCTTTTTAACATATTCACATTATACATTATTTTCCATAATATGTCAACCTTTTTTTATGTTTCTTGGATATTTTTGTCATTTCTTATTTGAAAATGTATTTCTTATTTGAAAATGTAAAAAATGTCAAGCATAGCTTGACATTTTTTATCTATTATATTCGCTTTTTCGACTTTTTGTGCTTCCTCAATCCTTATTTCACTCTCTCTACCTTATCAAACAACTCCTTATTCTTATTTATATTCGTTTCATTTCCTAATACACATATATATCCCTGCTCCATGATTTCCTTTAGTATTTTTCCAAACCCTTTAACATCATCCTCTGTCATTTCTAGTATTTCAGCTCTAATTCTTTGCTCTATCTCTTTTGTTATTCCTGTAACCATTTTAGCTTCAAAACTAGATGCCTTTTGATATTGTGTAGAAAATGGTCTGTCTAGTTCTCCTATTGTACTTACAATATATTTTTCCATATCATTTCTATCAATTTTTAGCTCTTCCAGATATTTGTATGCATTATCGTATATATCTAATGTTTCTTTTAGATTGGGGTCTTCCCATGAAAATATTATAAAGTTTCCAAAACAGCTGTTCGATATTGCACTTCCGTATGCTCCACCTTTTACTCTGACTTCTACCCATAAATAATCAAATTCAAGTATCTTTTTAATAATTATATATTGTCCTGAATATTTATAACCTAGCTTTTTATAATTATAACCTTTTGCAACATATTGTACATTTGATTGCGTTGTTAGCCCTATTCTTTTACTATCTTCCTCAAAAACGTATACCTTCTTTTCTATTTCTTTCACTTCTATATTTTTAGTCACTATACTTATATTGTCTAAAAACACCTTATAATCGCCTTTCTCGCACACAACGAGCATCGACATATATTTTTTATTAAACACAATATCTTTCATTTTTTCTAGGTTTTGTTTTATTTCCTCTATCCTCGAATCAAAGTTTTTATCCAAATCGATTAAAAACTCATAAAATCCAAGTCCTGATATATATTCATTGTACTTTGCTGACTCCATAAAACTTGATGCTAGCTTATCTAGTGCCACACCTGCTCCACTATTTGTTATCGAGCTTTTTATTTTAGAAATCAGCATTCTTATTATCTCATGTATTTTACTTGATTCATTAAATACTGTGTTTTGTATTATTTCATTCACTATCTCAAGCATTTCTTTAGTCTTCGTCACTAGGCCCTTCGTCGCAATCACAAGCTGAGGCTCGTACTGATCAGAATCATCAAAATTTATAACATTCCGCGTCATTACTCTCAGATGTCCTATATTTTTATCTATTGTTTTAGCAAGTTCTTCATATTTGAAATTTTTAGTGCTAAGCTCACCTAACATGACTTTAAATAGAGTCAAATACCTTAGTAATTCTTTATCCACAGTTTTTAAATCAAACTTTAGAGTTATATACATAATCTTGTTTGTTGCTTGGCCGTAGTACAAAGTCTTCACTCCATCTACGTCCTTTTCCTCTAAGTCTATCCAATTACTCTCTTTTTTTATGTCACTAATCGCCAGTCTCGGTATCTTATCTAAATCCTCTTTACTCTCTTCTAGTCCCTGAAGCTCTATCAGTTTATTTGTATCTTCTACTAACTCATTTATTTTATCTTTATTCATTAATTTTTTTAATTTTGCTAGCATTTTATTTTCTTCTTTTAACTTTTTATCAGCCAAACCTTTTTTTGGATTAAGAATTACATATACCGCGTGTTTGTTATTTAAGATATATGTTTCTATAATATTCTCAAAATATCCATCTACACATTTGTTTTTCATTATGTCTAGTTGTTTTCCATATTCAATTGCATCTATAGGATTACCATCATAGAGCCAGGTCTTTAATACCTCTCCATTGTATACGCACCCTTTAGGCTCGCTTCCTGCATTGGCTTCCCTTAGTATAAATTCTTTTTTATTAATCGCGCCTTCTATTAGTTCGGGATTTATTTTTTCAGTTATCAACTTTTCCAAACTTTCAAAAACTATGTTCTTAAACTTATCTTTATTTTTATTATTCGCTTCAAATGCAATTATATTTATGCTTGGTTGCAAAGTAGGATCTCCACCCGCATCAAGCGCAAAGTCTTTTGCAATACCTGACTCAAGCAATACCTTTTTAAGAGGGGATGAATTGTTTCCCATTAGTATATCTCCTAGTATCTCTAAAGCAAGTGCTAACTCCCTATCTAAAGCGTTCCCCGCTACAAAACTCAAGGCAAAATACGACTTGTCCTTCTCATCTTCATCTTTGCTTATTGGATACTCACTCTCATATTCCCTCATAGCTTCAAAGCCTTGTTGTAGTTTTATGTTTGAATCTATTTCTTTTCTTTCAAACTCACTTAAATACTCCTTATCTACAAAGCTCAGGTAAGTGTCAATATCTCCATCACCATACATATATATATAGCTATTTGATGGATGATAGTATTTCTTATGAAATTCTAAGAAATCTTCATATTTTAGATCTATTATTTTTTCTGGATCCCCACCTGATTCACTACTATAACAAGTATCTGGATACAAATATTTAAAACTTTTATTTGCTAGAGTCTGCATGGGATCAGAAAGTATACCCGTCATCTCATTGTATACAACACCTTTATATTTCAAATTATCCTCTTTATCTTTTAACTCATAATGCCATCCTTCCTGCATAAATATTTCTTTTTTCTTATATATATTAGGATAAAAAACTGCATCCAAATAAACATCCATTAAATTCTGCAAATCTTTATTATTCATGCTCGCAACGGGGTACATAGTCTTATCTGGATATGTAGCTGCGTTCAAATAAGTATGTTGCGAACTTTTTAAAAGTTCAACAAACGGTTCCTTAGTCGGAAATTTTCTTGATCCACACAAAACCGAATGCTCTAGTATATGGGGTACTCCTGTGTCATCAGTCGGAGGGGTTCTAAAGGTTATAGAAAAAACCTTGTTTTCATCATCATTTGATATATATAGAAGTCTTGCTCCAGTCTTCTCGTGCTCAAAAAGTCTACAGACAGAGCTTATATCTTTTACTTCCCGTTCTTCTTTCAGTATAAATCCATGATATTTGCTTCCTACTTCATATGCCATAAATAATCTCCTTTCAACAAAACACATAACTCACGTTATGTGTTTTCGGGTTCCTCCCCTGAGAAGGGGAGGTTAGGTGAGGTCACATTGGTTTTTATTAACTCTACACCCCCTCTAACTCCCCCTTCGCAGGGGGAGAACCTCAACTCCTGCATCATTTTTAAATCTTTTATTATAGCTACCCAGCAAGCTTCGCTTGCCTACCCAACTATCTTCGAAATTTCGTACATATTTTCATCTATACCCTTTATCATCTGATTTGCTTCATGTATATCATCATCTATATATTTTCCATTTCTATAATTTATTATTCTATTTTCTTTGCCTTCTAGTAGTACTTCTACTGCCTTTACTCCCATCATAGTGGCATGTACTCTATCAAGTGCCGTAGGACTTCCACCTCTTTGTAGATATCCTAGTGTTGTTGATCTAGTTTCTATACCTGTCCTTTCCTCTATCAGTTTTGCAAGCCTATCACTTCCACCAAATCCCTCTGCAACTACTATTAGGCTATGTGTATGATCTGCTCGCTTGTCCTCCAATACAGCATGTACTATATCATCGTCCGTGATTGTATCCTTATGCTCAGGGAGTAATATAAGGTCAGCTCCACCAGCTATTCCAGCCCATAATGCTATATGTCCTGCATGTCTTCCCATTACCTCAACAAGGCTACATCTCTCATGTGAGTTAGATGTGTCTCTTATTCTATTTATCGCATCCATAACTATGTTTACAGATGTATCAAACCCTATAGTATACTCTGTACTACCTATATCTAAATCAATCGTTCCTGGCAACCCAATAACATTAATACCAAGTTTTGCAAGGTCTTCTGCCCCTTTATAGGACCCATTTCCTCCTATAACTATAAGCGCGTCTATCTCATGTTTTTTAATTATTTCTGCACCTTTTTTTCTATACTCGTCCTCAAAAAACTCCTTTGACCTAGCCGTAAATAATATAGTGCCACCCCTGTGTATTATCTCTGCAACATCACTTCGATGTGTGAATTCGAAAATTTCTTCCTCTAAAAGCCCTGCATAACCTCTTTTTATACCTTTAACTTTAAGCCCGTTATGTAAAGCATATCTTACGACAGCTCTAATACACGCATTCATCCCTGGTGCATCTCCACCACTTGTTAATACCCCAATTGTTTTAACTTTACTCATTTGTTTTCCTCCTCATATTTGCTTTTTTCTTATTATTCAATTTATTAACTCATTTTATATTAAATCTTTTAAAAAATCAATAATAATATTTCTTTCATTTAATATTTTCCTCATTTTTAATTCTATTAAATACAATATATGAATACACAAATAGTCCCAAAGTAATCCCTACTACACCAATCATCATTATCGCGAATCCTATTTCATGGTTTAGAATAATAGTTACTAGCATTATTAACCCAAGTAACATAAAGCCATATCCGCCTACATCATGTGTTTTAGCCCATACCACTTCATTCGACAACGTCCATGGTGTCCTTATACCTGCAAAATAGTTAAATTTTAGTTTCCTCATATATTTTCCTAACACAACAAAAAGTATTCCAAACATCACTCTCATACATAGCACAACATCAATATTACTGTAAAAGTTTACCGCTATAGTCAGCCAGTGCAAGACTATCATAAACATTACAACAGCAATTACAATATAAAAGTACGCCTTTCTGTGTAATTTATAATTTTCTCTTTTAGGATCAATAAAAGGTACCATATAAAATAACAAATACATACCTAAAGGCAGTAATGCAGTTATAAAACTCATCCATTTTTTCCCACGCCCGTCAATCTCTCCGCTTATGCCCCAATGAATTGGAATTTGATTGGGCAAATACGGATAAATTAGGACGGTACCTATAATAGATAAGAATATAATACCTAATATCCATTTGTTAAATTTCATGGTTAGGACCTCCTTATTAGATTGTTAATTGACATGCTTCGCTATTTGTCATTGTTATGAATACTCATCTAAACAACCTTCACATTCTCTTCCCCAAGCAGTCCTTCAAGCTTTTCTATCATTTCATCCTCGAGTGACACTTTAGCCTTTGCGGTACGCGTTTTGTCATCATTTTTGGTATGTATTTTCACCTCTACGTCACCCTGATACATATCTAGTATGCCCTTTATTTTGTCAAATACTTCTCTATCATTCATATCCTGTACGCTTATCACTATTTTCCTTCTTATCCTCTCATCTTGTACCAAATCTTCCACGGGTTTTATTTTATTGCATATAATTTTTACTCCCTCATCCTCTTTTATCGTTAGTCTACCCTGCACTATTATTACATCTTCTACCTGAATATCTCTCATATATTCATCGTATAAATTTGGGAAAACTATAAGCTCTACAATGCCATATAAATCTTCTATTTCTACAAATGCCATCTGCTTATAGTTTTTTGTAGTCTTAATGGTTTTTTTAGATACTATGCCCACTATAGTGACCATTTCACCATCTTGCTTTATATATTGTTCGGTCTGTTCATCTTTTTGATTCAATTCATATGTACTTGTAGTTGTGTATTTATTAATTATTTCCATATATGCCTCAAGAGGATGTCCGCTTACATATATACCTAACACTTCTTTTTCCATATTTAAAAATATTTTTTTATTAAACTCCGACATGTTTGGCAGCTCTTCTTTTATCTCGTTTTCATTTACTCCAGTAAGTGCAAACATATTTATTTGTCCGGTAATATTATTCCTTTGTTTTTGATGAACCGACTCAAGTATCTTTTCATATACACTCAGATATTGACTTCTCATTCCCTCTAGTGAATCAAAAGCACCAGCCTTTATCAGATTTTCCACACATCTTTTATTGATATTATACTTTACCATTCGCTCTAAGAAATCTGTCATACTCTTAAAATTTCCATTATCCTTTCTTTCTTTAACAACATCGTCAATAACTGCTGTTCCAACGCCTTTTATAGCCGATAATGCATATCTTATATTTCCATTTGATACCGAAAATTTACTATAACCCTCATTAATATCTGGTGGCAATATATTTATTCCTATTTTCTTAGAATCATATATATATCCCCCCACCTTATCAAGCGAATCCATAATAGAAGTCATCGTAGCAGCCATAAACTCAGCTGGGTAGTATACTTTAAGATAGGCTGTTTGATAGGCTATAACCGCATAGCAAGCCGCATGAGACTTGTTAAATGCATACTTTGCAAAATCTATCATTTCGTTAAATATTTCCTCTGCTAAATGTTCAGGTATCCCGCGGGCCACGCACCCTTCTATTCCGCTTTCGTTGTCCCCAAATAAAAACACTTGCTTTTCTTTAAGCATGACATCCATCTTTTTCTTACCCATTGCCCGACGAACTAAGTCACTTCTACCCAAAGAATAGCCTGCAAGCTGTCTAACTATATGCATAACCTGCTCTTGATATACAATACACCCGTAAGTTGATTTTAGTATAGGCTCTAACTCATCAATCTGATATTCAATCTCTTTTGGAGTCTTTTTACCCCTTATATACTTTGGTATAAAATCCATAGGTCCTGGTCTATACAAAGAAACCCCCGCTATTATATCTTCAATACAGTCAGGTTTTAAATCCTTCATAAAACTGGTCATACCTTTGCTTTCAAGTTGGAAAACTCCTTGTGTATTACCATCTGCTATTATTTTAAACACTTTTGAATCATCAAGTGGTAGTGTATCTAAATCTATAACCTTACCATAATTGTATTTTACTTGGCTAATCGCATTTTGTATAACTGTAAGGGTCCTAAGCCCCAAAAAGTCCATCTTAAGAAGTCCTAGTTCCTCTACTGTACCCATAGCAAACTGAGTCATAGGCATATCTTCATTTATAGCCAGCGGTATATATTCATCTATAGGTTTGTCCGATATAACAACTCCTGCTGCATGTGTAGATGCATGACGAGGAAGTCCCTCTAGTTTGCGTGACATATCTATTAAATACTTTATTTTCTCATCATTATCATAAAAATCCTTCAGCTGCGAATTAACTTCAAGAGCCTTATCTATTGTTATTTTTATCTCAAATGGAATCATCTTTGCAATCATATCCACTTCGCCATAAGCCATATTTAAAGCCCTGCCAACATCCCTTATAACGGATCTTGCAGACATTGTACCAAATGTTATAATCTGTGCTACTCTATCTTTTCCATACTTTTTCAGCACATACTCGATAACCTCACCACGTCGCTCATAGCAAAAATCTATATCAAAATCAGGCATACTTATTCTCTCAGGATTTAAAAACCTTTCAAATATAAGACCATATTTTATAGGATCCACATTTGTTATTTTAAGCACATATGCGACTATACTTCCTGCTCCCGAACCACGTCCAGGACCTACAGCTATATCATTTTCTTTAGAATACCTTATAAAATCCCAGACAATCAAGAAATAGTCTACAAATTCCATTTGATTTATTACACCAAGCTCATACTCCATCCTAGCTTTTAATTCATCCGTAGTATCTTTATATCGTTCGCGGAGGCCCTTATCACATAGCATTTTCAAGTACTCGTATGGAGCATATCCCTCTGGTACATCAAATTTTGGCATTTTTATCTCATTGAACTTAAACCCAACATTACAACGTTCTGCTATCTTATAAGTGTTCTCCATAGCTTCATAAACATCTTTAAACTTCTCGTATATCTCCTCTTTAGATTTTAAATACCAATCATTTGTCTCCATCCTCATTCTATTTTCGTCATCCACAGTTTTTGCAGTTTGTATGCATAAAAGTATATCATGCGATTTGTAATCCTCTGCATAAGTATAATGTACATCATTTGTTATAACAAGAGGAATGCCTGTCTCTTTACTCATCTTAATAAGCTGTTCATTTATCGGTTGTTGTTCTGGCAAGGTATTATGCTGAAGCTCGAGGAAAAAGTTGCCTTCCCCAAATATATCTTGATATTCAAGTGCTACACCTTTAGCATCTTCATAACCGTGACTCCTCAGCCTTCTTGCTACCACCCCACCCATGCAAGCACTTGTAGCTATAATCCCCTTACAATACTCTCTAAGCAAATCCTTATCTACTCTCGGCTTATAATAAAATCCTTCTACATAACTCTTAGATACTATTTTAACAAGGTTTTTATATCCCTCATCATTTTCTGCAAGCAAAACGAGATGATACCTTTCATCATCAATTTTAGGCTCGCGATCAAACCTAGTACGAGGAGCCACATAAACCTCACATCCTATTATAGGCTTGATGCCCTGCTTCTTAGCTTCTTTATAAAACTCTATAACCCCATACATACTTCCGTGGTCAGTTATAGCAAGACTATCCATATCAAGCTCTTTAGCACGCTTGATGATATCTTTTATACGCGACGCTCCGTCGAGCAGACTATACTCAGTATGTACATGTAAGTGAGTGAACTTTAGATTTTCCATAGGTATATTCCTTTCTTTAGCTCCCTTTCTGAGAGGGCTTCGCGTTAGCGGCAGGGGAGTTATTTTTCTCCATTATATCATAAAAAAATGCAAATTTAAAGTATTTACATTTTTATTTTTGTATTGTATAATGTAACTTGCCTCTATAAAGAAAGGAGGTGATACTGTTGTATTCAGCAACTATAGATTTTTTATTATTATTTGTTATTCTCGAAATAATAAAAGTAATAAAAAAGTAAAAAGAAAAAGGACGGTGCCTCTAAGCTAACCGTCCTTTTTTCGATACCATTGTATTCTGCAATAAATATATTATAGCACACGTTGAGAAGTGTGTCAATATATATTCTATTCGTTTTTTTTCTTACTATACTATCCACAGGTTTTTACTTCCTAACCAGAAATGCATCTGGCAAAAATCTCCCAGTCGCTACGCTGCACGGATTATTTACAATCTCATCTTTATAAACCATTATCGTTGATGATCCCCCATCAAGATTTGTTGCGTTATATGCTCCATATTCTATCATTATATCTTGTACTTGACTTATAGTTGCACCAACACTTCCTGTCTGTCTACCATCTATGGCAAGTAGTAGTACTGTTCCGTCTTTTCTTTGACCTATCGCCGTTCGTGGATTTATACCCCATCCACCATTCCCTATTATCTTAGATGGATTTCCGTTAACTATGAGAAACGGTGCAAAAGATACTGCATCTCTAATTTTTAATTTCTTTATTTTAGGTAGCTCATATACCCCAAGTATAAATTTATCGTCCTTTGTAAAACCGATCACATTATATTCTAGGTCGTCAACCCCTTTTAATATCACACCTTCTGATATTAGGAGACCATCAGCTTCCCTTGAATCTCCATGCTTACTACTTTGGTTTACAAATCCGCCAGCATTGATACCTGCCACAGCATCGTATTTTTTTACTATATCCTTGAGAAACATGCCCTTAGCCTGATCTGCCTTAGCACTACCTATAAACACTCTTGACGGGTCTGGTATCACTAGCATTATTCCTTTATACCCTTTTCCTCTTATATCTATTTTCTCAATACTAGAATCTGCTTCCTTTTTTATCCTAATATCAGATGTCTTAGCATTCATACCCACCTGTATAACTTTGTTACTCTCCATTATTTCAGCTATCTCTTCGTCTGAAACGAGCATTTTTGCAAGGTATTGATGTTCCATAGTTGACATCGCCGTAGTAACCCACATCTCCTTAAATCCAGTATAAGAGCTATGAAATAAAACAGCAATAGCTATGACACTATATAACGTTAGAAAAAACATTAATAATAGAGAAAATATTAAGATTTTTTTCAATTCGGGAATTTTATATTTCAATACATACACCTGCTTTCTATAATACAAAGTTGGATATATAAACTATTTATATTTAAAGTTTCCTCTTATATTATAGTATATTTTGAGTAACTTGTAAATTAGTATATTTACCCAATAAAAGTATTTCGCTTGTAATAAGTTTTTCTTCATATAAACTATACGTAATCTTTGTTCGCTTTTACAACAAAAAAGATGGCAACAGCCATCCTTTTTGAATAATTATCTCTTTGAGAATTGAGGTGCACGTCTTGCAGCCTTTAATCCGTATTTTTTTCTTTCTTTCATTCTTGAATCTCTTGTTAATAAACCTGCTTGTTTAAGTACTTTTCTTAAGTCCGCATCTACTTCAAGTAACGCTCTAGCTATACCAAGTCTTATTGCTCCTGCTTGACCTGTGTAACCGCCACCATGAACATTTACATTAATATCAAATTTCTCTAATGTGTTTGTTAATGTTAATGCTTGCTTTGTAATAACTTTTAATGTTTCCATTCCGAAATATTCTTCTATATCATCTTTATTAATAGTTATTTTGCCTTTTCCAGGTACTAGATAAACTCTAGCTACTGAACTTTTTCTTCTTCCTGTTCCATAAAATTGTTTTTTACTATCCAAGATATATTCCTCCTTTTATTAATTAGATTTTCATTTCTATTGGCTGTTGTGCTTGGTGATTATGCTCTGCATCTCTATATACTTTAAGCTTTGTAATCATTTTTCTACCTAGTCTGTTTTTTGGTAACATACCTTTAACTGCTAATTCCATAGCAAACTCCGGTTTCTTTTCCATTAACTCTCTGTATACTACTGATTTTAGTCCACCCATATATCCTGAATGATGTCTGTAATATTTTTGATCAAGCTTCTTTCCTGTAAGTAAAGCCTTTTCCGCATTGATAACTATTACAAAATCCCCTGTATCTAAATGAGGTGTAAATATAACTTTGTTTTTACCTCTAAGTACGCTTGCAACTTTAGCTGCAACCCTTCCTAGTGGTAATCCTGTCGCATCAATTATAAACCATTTCTTTTCAATCTCGTCTACCTTTGGTAAATATGTTTTCACTTTATATAACCTCCTTCTTTTTTAATTCACAATGCATAACGCTTCACAATCTAAAAAGTTTGTTCCTTAACCTTTTATTTGTGGAAAGGTCTTGAGTCACTACGAATCATCTTGAAATTTTTTATTTTTAAACATTACTCAATTAGGGTATAACAACTGGTTCCCAGGCCTGTCATTATATCTAATCTATTTATATAAACCGGGCTATGGTTTTTCATATGAAAATATGCCTTTATATAATATAACATTTTTTGTCATTTGTCAAGGGCAAAATTGGAAAAAATTAAGAAACAGACGCATCTGCTTCTCAATTTTGCTCTTTTATAAAGTTATTGTTTCTAACATTCTATTGTTTTATTATACTTTCATCTCTCTCAAATGGTTTATCAAATTCGTAATGTCCTTTATATATTTCATTTTTCTTGCCTTCTATCAAAAACTGCACCTTATTTATTCCTTCTATCTCGGTAAGCGAATTCACTATAGAAAAGATTGTTAGCCTTTCCATGTCTGAACCGCCCACATGATTTGTCTTGAATTCTTGATTAAAATCTACATAACATATATTATCTTTCACTTCTATATCCTTTAGCTCAGTCCCTTTTGGTATAGGAGAAAGGTTACTACTCGTACCTGGTCCGCTTATCAACTCTTCTATAACAATCTTCTCTATATTTTCATCGCTTAATATTATTGTTTTTCTGCTTTCTGCTATCAAATTATTTGCATCAGCATCCGCAAAGTATAATTTTATCTCTACTTCTTTTTTCTCTTGTGCTTGTTTTGTTGTATCTGTAATAACATCATTCTCTGTAATTACTCCAATTTCCTCGCCATTTTCATTTTTCATTGGCTCTTCTCCAACAAAAAATTTCACTCCTTTAACAAAATTAAATTGATTAAAGGTTTTTGCTATTCCAGAGGTCATAAACATCTTTTCCTTATTTGATAAATCATTAAAATCTTTGGATAGCGATATCTCCACAATCTTATCTTTTTGATTATATAAAACCTTCTCTATCTCAACATTTTCTGGAATCAACTTTATTATATCTTTATCTGTTGGATTCTTTTTTAATTCTTCTGCCATTTTATTTATTAAATCTACTGTATCTTTATATTTTATATTTCTGCTTTCATTTACCAATTTTGTTTCTGTTTTATCCACACAATATACAAATACTTGCTTCTTTTCCACAAGTGTTTCCCTGAGTAAATATCCTGCTACTACTAATATAATAATTAATAACACTAGTTTCCATATTTTTTTAACACTTTTTTTCTTTTTCATTATTTACACCTCCGTAATTTTCTTATTTTCCTTGTTTTAATGGTACCCTTACTAAAAACATTGTTCCTTCATTTTCCTTACTCGTTAATTTTATGCTTCCGTTATGTAGTAGCACGGTTCTTTGAGTTATGGCTAATCCTAGTCCTGTTCCACCTGTATCTCTGTCCCTTGTTTTATCTATCCTATAAAATCTCTCGAATACTTTATTTTGCTCTTCTTCTGGTATTCCTATTCCGTTATCTTCAATACTAATGTATGCATTTTGATGGTCACCATCTAGCTTTACCTTTACATATCCTCCATCATTATTATATTTAATTCCATTTTCTATAAGATTTGTGAGTGCCAAAGTAATTTTTACAACATCCACTTCTCCATTAACTTCTTTTTCCTGATCATATATTAATTCAATTTCTCTTTTATCAGAAAGTGGTTTTAGTCTTTTTATTATATCAGATAATAATTCATTCATATTTGTCATTTCCGCATTTATTGGAACTACTTTTCTATCTAGTTTAACAAGTACTAAGAGACTATTTATTATCTCAGTCAACCTGTCTATCTCTGAATTAGTATCTGTTAAAAATTCTTTATATGTCTCTTCGCTTACATTGTCTTGGAATAATACAGACTCTATTAATACTTTCATTGAACTGAGGGGTGTTTTTAGTTCATGTGATACATTTGCGACAAATTCTTGTCGACTGGCATCGACTTTTTGTAGTTTCGCACTCATTTGATTAAATGCCATGCTTAATTCGGATAGCTCATCGTGTCCTCTAACCTTTATTTTTTGATTAAATCTTCCCTCTGTCATTTTTTCTATAACTTTTAGCATCTCTTTTATTGGACTCATTATTATTCCTGAAAGAAATATTATAAATATTATCGTTATTATACTCGTCGCAAGTAGCATTATATAAAATTTTTCTCGTACTTCCCTAAGTATTACTCCTGTCTTTTCACTTGTGTCTAATATATAAACTACACCTATTATTTTTTGCTTTTCGTTTTTTATCGGAACTAATACTTGTATTTTATAATCTTTTGTGAATCCCGATATTTCACCACCTTTTAATGCTTCAAGTATTTCTGGGGTAGCATACAACCTAGTAGTTCCCTTTTCTAGTGTCGAATCAGCTATTTCCATACCATTTGCATCAATTATTATTACTTTTGCCTTCACTTCGTTTCCCGCTTGAATAATATCCTTTTTAAATTCTTCGCTCTGAGCACTCTTTGTAAAATCATATTTTGCAATATGTGTTGCTGTTATGTTTGCTTTTCTAATCAGCTCATCTTTTCGTTGATTTACAAGAGAATCCTCCAACCCTTTATATACAATTATTGAAAATAGCAAAAGTGAAAGTATGCTTATCCCCAAATATATATATAAAAGCTTTGCCCTCAGACTATGTATCCACTTCATTTTTTGATTTAATCTCTCAATCTTTAGAATAGTAACCAACTCCCCACTTGGTAAATATATATTCTGGTTCGCTCGGAACTTTTTCTATTTTTTCTCTAAGCCTTCTAACATGAACATCTACTGTTCTAAAATCTCCAGGATAATCATATCCCCATATAGTATTTAGAAGCCCTTCCCTACTATATATTTTATTAGGATTATTTAATAATAGCTCTAATATATCGTACTCTTTAGCTGTCAAATTCACTTCTTTACCATCTATGAAAACTCTCCTGCTACCTAAGTCTATTTCCATTTCTTTTATCTTTATTTTATTTTTGTCTTCTTCTGATTCTTTGTAGGTTAAACGTCTAAGTATTGCTTTTATCCTTGCTTTGAGCTCTAATATATTAAAAGGCTTTGTCATATAGTCATCAGCCCCATACTCTAATCCCATTATTTTATCCATGTCTTCACCTTTTGCAGTAAGCATCAAAATAGGAACCTTAGAAAATTCTCTAACAGTTTGGCAAACTTCTAATCCATCCTTTTTAGGCAACATAACATCAAGAACTATAAGGTCATACTCCGTTTTATTATCTTTAACCATGTTTATAGCTTCTTCCCCGTCGAAAGCTGCATCAACCTGCATCCCTTCTTGTTCTAAACTAAACTTTATTCCTTTTACAATCAATTTTTCATCATCTACTACTAAAATCTTATGTGCCAAGATAATTCCCCCTCATCAATTCCTAATTATTTTATAGTCATTTATGCTTTACTCTCTGTTCTTTATTACTTACTCTACACTTATACTATCTTTTATTTTCTCGTATATTTTTTCGCCGATTCCTTTTACATTCATTATTTCTTCTTTCACTTTAAATTTTCCGTTTTTTTCTCTATACTCAATTATTTTATCGGCAGTCTTTGGTCCTATCTTATATAATATATCAAGTTCTTCTTTTGATGCAGTATTTACGTTTATTATATTACTTTGACTAAGTGTTGTCAAATTTTCTTGTTTTACCGCATCTTTCTTAATTATTTTTTCACTATCACTTTGCGCTACAGGTAATTGGATAATCTCTATTTTAGAAGTATCTATATTTTCAAGCCCCCATACCCCTGTTAACGTGATAATTATAAAAGCATATATGACTCTTTTGTATTTCACCTACTCACCAACCCAACTCATCTTATTGTTTTAATCAATAATCACTAATTAATTTTTTTATTTTATATTGTACTCTATTATATAATTTACATTTCTTCTATAATTCCTCTTATTAAAGTTTTAAACTTATCTTTTACTCTATTACTTACCTCTATAACTTCTCTGTGATTTAAGGGTGCATCTAATATTCCTGATGCCATATTAGTAATACAAGATATGCCCAGTGTATCTATACCCGAATGCCTTGCTACTATGACCTCCGGTACTGTTGACATTCCTACAGCATCTGCACCTAATACTCTTAGCATATTTATCTCTGCCTTTGTCTCATAGTTTGGTCCCGACATATATGCATAGACTCCTTCTTTTATATTGATTTTTAGTTTATATGCTACATCGTTTGCTACATCAATAAGTTCTTTGTTATACTGATTTGTCATATCTGGGAATCGTGTACCAAGTTCATCAAAGTTTTTACCTATTAACGGATTTATTCCTACTATATTTATATGATCATTTATTATCATCAATTCACCTGGACTTAATTCTTTATTTATTGCGCCTGCAGCATTAGTAACTATAAGTTTTGAAATTCCTAATGCTTTTAATACTCTAGTTGGAAATGTTATTTCCTCCATAGAATATCCTTCGTAAAAATGTACTCTACCTTTCATCATCACTACATTTTTACTCATGAACTTTCCTATTATAAGTACTCCATCATGCCCCACAACTGTAGATGTTTTAAAGTGCGGTATGTCACAATATTTTATCGTTATAGCCTCATTAACTTCTTCAGCTAAATCACCTAGTCCCGACCCTAGTACAATCCCTATTTCAGGCTTTATTTTTATTTTACCCTCTATATATTTCTTCGCTTCTTCGATTTTAGTTATTAAATCTTTTTCTGTTGTATTCATATTTACCCCCCTTTTTGATTTCAACATTCTTTATACTCTTTTTTTATTTTTCATATAGTAATATGAAAGTAAAGTCTTATTATCAACTATTTCTCCATTTTCCACAAGCTCATCAAATTGTTTATCAGTTATCCACTCAACCATCTCGACATCTACATCATCAACTATTTTATTATGTTGCTTTTTTACTTTTACCTCGTATATTTCTAATTTACAATCAGAACCTCCCGAAATCATATAATAAGACAATATTGGATTTTCCGAAATATACATTATATCATTTTTATCTATCTCACATTCCTCAAAAAGTTCCTCAATTAATATTTCCTTGTTTGTAAGTTTTTTATCTATTATCCCTGCAGGTATCTCTTTAATACTTTTTCCTGGGCCTATTCTATATTGTGTAACAAGACAAATTTTTCCATCTTCGTCTGTAACCAAACCTCCTACCCCACTTCGTATATCCACCTTTTCGTATGTCTTCTTTACGCCCTTTATTTTTACCTCTGTTTTCCAAACCTTATAAAATCCATCATACACAAGTTTATCCAAAATGATCAACCCCCTGTTTTTTATCTTTAATCGTGTATTAGTTCTTACCTTTCCAACCTATGATACCTCTGTGAGTCATATAAAACATTAGATGTTATCTCTGTATCTATTTTTGCCATTTTTCTATATTTATTTACTATCTTCCATACAGATTGTCTAGTTAACCTAACCTCCCCATATCCAGTAAATAGATATTCGCTGTAATTTTCTTTCATTATCTCTTTTCGTGATAGCATCACATAAGCTTTAATAAGTGGAACTATTTCTTTATTTATTGATATTCGTTTGTTATTTATTGTTACTATCCCTAAATTTAGATCTACATCCATTAACTTTATTTCAACCAAGCTTGTGGGTTTGAGTCCATAATAATACATAAAAAGTATTATTATTTTGTCCCTCAGTCCGATGTTTTTTTCTATGTTTATAGAGTTTAGTAATCTTTCAAATTCGTTCTTAGAAATGATACCTCTCTCTATTTTTTCAACTTTAGGTTTATACTTTTCAAAATCTATTTTATTAATAAATATTCCTTTTTTATATAAAAACTCGAAAAACGTTCTAATAACCGCAACATACCTAACTATACTATTTCTTGATTTCCCTGTTTTCTCGAGATTTATAAAATACATCATTACATCTACATCCGAAAGCTTCTCTATATCATGGATTCCCTTGCCACTTATATATAAAACAAAATTATCTATATCCCTTTTATATGCTTCTATTGTATTTATTTTTTTGTCTTTTAAACCTTCTTCAATAAAAACCTTTATATATCTTTCCATTTGTCCACCTTCTTTCTCATTGTATTGTACAAAATATTCTATGCAAAGTCAATAACGAGTTACATAAAATAAAATATGTAGTTTTTTCCATAAAAATCACTTGACTTATCCCATGTTTTCTTATATAATATAAAGGCACGCAAATCGTGTATAGTAATTTTTTATTTGATAATTGATAATTAAAAAAATTATAATATTTATTTCTTCACTGTGCATTGTGAATTGATTTAAGGAGGTGCTGTTATGAAAAGAACGTTTCAACCAAAAAAAAGACAAAGAAGTAAAGTTCATGGATTTAGAGCTAGAATGAGTACTGCTAGCGGCAGAAGAGTACTTACAGCTAGAAGAGCTAAAGGAAGACATAAATTATCAGCATAAGGACCGCATAATGTGGTCTTTTTTTATAAAATTAGAAAAGAAGGGTTTAGTATGAACTGTACAGAATCTTTAAAAAAACAACAACACTTTAATAAAGTATATAAATCTGGAAAATCTATTGCAAATAATTTATTAGTGATGTATACTTTATCTGATAAATCAAATAAGAATCATTTAGGGATATCTGTCAGCAAAAAAGTAGGTAATAGTGTTGTGAGGCATAGAACTACAAGGCTTATACGTGAGTCCTATCGAATAAATGAGTCATTTATAAAGTCAGGTTATACTATACTTTTTATTGCACGTAATGATATAATCAATAAAACTTATAAAGACGTAGAGGGCGCTATGTTAAATCTGTTTAAAAAGACAAACTTAATAAAGTGAAACAAGTATTTTTGTTTTTAATATCACTTTACCAAAAATACATCTCGCCCATAACACCTAGATCCTGCAGATTTATACCTAGCTGCTCACAATACTCATATCAAGCAATAAAAAAATACGGTGCTTTTAAAGGTTTGATTTTGGGCATAATACGTATTTCAAAATGTCATCCATTCCACAAGGGTGGGTATGACCCACTAAAATAACAGATTACAGATTACAGATTTCAAAGAATAGATTACAGGTAAATATATTATATTGTCATTAAGCTTTTACTGTTATCTGTTATCTGAAAAACCGGAGGTTTAAATTATGCCATATGTTTTACTTAATTCACAACCAGGAATTTTAGAAACTTTTTTTTCTAAAATTTTAAACGTTATTTTTGATTTTATTTATAGTATTTCACCTGTGTATTCATTGGGAATTGCTATAATATTATTCACTATATTAATAAAGGTTTTATTGTTACCTATTGCTTTAAAACAATATACCTCAACAAAAAAGATGAAAATAATTCAACCTGAAATGAAGATAATACAAGATAAATATAAAGACAAAAAAGATCAAGAGTCTCAGCAAAAAATGGTTGCCGAAATGAACGCGTTATATGGAAAGCATGGTACCACTCCACTCAGTGGATGCTTACCTGCACTTATTCAAATACCCATAATTTTCGCCTTATTTAATGTTCTTCGGGATGCTTATATATATATATCAGAATTATCTAACAAATACGATTTAATTGTTGCAAAGGTTATGACTTTACCTAATTATAAAGAATTATTTGAGCCGTTACTTAAAACAAAGCAATTACTTATAAAAGACATCAACAGTGTTGATAATTTAAAAACCTTAGCTTCTAATATTAATAACACTGAGTGGACAGCCCTCATTAATAAAATGCCAGACAGTGTTGCTTCTGCTCTACCTAGTTTAATAACAGCAAAAAACAATATAGAAGGTTTTTTTACAATAAATTTAACAAATGTTCCTAGTTACACTGATATAAGTATTCTTATACCTATAATTACTGCCTTAACTACATATTTATCTATTAAGGTAACAAGTGCGTCGACCAAATCCGCCAAAGATCCTAAAGCTCCTGTTGGTGATGATACTGCTTCCCAAATTGAGCGTTCGATGGCTACTATGATATACTTTATACCTGGACTTATATTTATTACAGCATTTAGCTTTCCATCAGGACTCGGTATATATTGGCTGCTAGGAAATATATTTTCTATTTTCCAACAATTATTCTTTGATAAATATATAAAAGTTTCGACAAAAGATAGTGTTAAAAATGCAGCCGATACATCATTTGTTGCATCTGATATATCTATACCTATTACTACAAAAGGTGGTGTTGTGAATGAAGTACGTAATAAAAGAAGCAAGAAACGTAAATGAGGCCGTTAGCTTAGCCCTAAAAGAACTAAAAACTACTATTGATAAGGTAGATGTTAAAATTTTAAACGAAGGCTCTACTGGATTCTTAGGTTTATTCGGTAAAAAAGATGCAACAGTCAAGGTTTATCCAAAATTCGATGCAATTAGCAGTATAGAAACATTGGTATCTTCTTATTTAAAAAGTATGACTGTTAATTCAAAGGTAGAGGTTATAAAGCAATCAGATTCACATGTGCTCGTAGATATAAAAGATGATGGTCTTGGTTATCTCATAGGAAAGCATGGCAACACTTTAAATGCACTAGAACATTTAGTTAATCTTGCAATAAATAGACAAAGTCCTTACCATCTATATATTACCTTGAATGTAGGAAACTATTTACAAACAAGACGCGAAACTTTACAGAGATTAGCTCAGAATATAGCAGTAAAAGTAAAGCAAACAAAAACAACATATATTTTTGAACCAATGAAATCTCAAGAAAGAAAAATTATTCACGCTGCACTGCAAAATACTAAAAATATCAAAACTTCAAGCATTGGGGAAGAACCAGATAGGAAAGTTGCAGTGGAATACGTGGAAAGTTGAAAGTTGAGAGTTGAAAGTTAAGTACTTTAAAAACGGAGAATGATTTATGGAAAATAATACAGTTGCTGCGATATCTACTCCTGTGGGGAGTGGTGGCATATCTATTGTTAGAATTAGCGGTAGTAATGCAATGCATATAATCGGGAAAATATTTAAAGCCAAGAATAGTAAAGATATGTCAAAAGCCAAATCGCATACAATTCACTTTGGCTTTATTTTTGATGAAGATAAAATTATTGATGAAGTACTTGTATCTATAATGAGAAAACCTAATACCTATACCAAAGAGGACATTGTTGAAATAAACTGCCATGGTGGAATTGTTCCCACCCAAAAAATACTGGAGATTGTCCTTAAATATGGTGCGGACCTTGCGGAACCTGGTGAATTTACTAAACGTGCCTTTTTAAATGGAAGACTCGACTTGTCTCAAGCAGAATCTGTAATTGATCTGATAACTGCAAAAACAGACCTCTCAAGACAATCTGCTGTAAATCAACTAGAAGGTTCACTATCTCATAAAATATCCATACTAAAAGGTAAAATTGCAGATTTGCTTTCTCACATAGAGGTAAATATAGATTATCCTGAATATGATATAGAACAGTTATCTATTGCGAGTATTGAATCTACTGTAATCCAAATAAACTCCGAAATAAAGTCTTTGCTCACAACTTCTGATACAGGTAAAATACTCAGAGAAGGTATTTCCACAGCGATAGTGGGAAAACCAAATGTCGGCAAGTCTTCACTCCTCAATGCCTTAATCGGAGACCAGCGTGCTATTGTAACAGATATACCTGGCACTACTCGTGATTTAATTGAAGAATATGTTAATTTAAACGGGGTTCCTCTACGACTTGTTGATACAGCAGGTATCCGTGAAACAGAAGATATTGTTGAAAAAATAGGAGTGGACCTGTCAAAAAGAGCCATTGCTTCAGCTGAGCTTGTTTTGTTTATCATGGATAACTCATCACCTCTTTCAAAAGAGGATACTAGTATTTTAGAAAGTATTAAATCTAAAAAATATATAGTAATATTAAACAAATCAGACTTACCAGCTGTTATTGATTTTTCTGTTCTTAGAAACTTCATAACTGATGCTCCTATCATAAACATTTCTATTACAGAAAGCACAGGATTTGATATCCTTGAGCAAACAATAAAAATGATGTTTATGTCTGGTCAAATTGATGTAAATAATGATGTTATTTTAACTAACGTAAGACACAAAAATGCATTACATAAAGCCGAAGAAAGCATGGACAATGTCTTAGATAATATAAAACTCAGTCATACTCAAGAACTTCTAGCTGTTGACTTACAAAATGCATACAGATATTTAGGTGAGATCACTGGAGAATCTGTAAGTGAGGATATAATACACAGTATATTTAGCCGATTTTGTTTGGGTAAATAAAGTAGTAAAAACAAATATTTTTATTACCATTTGACGATTCCTCTGTTTTATTATATAATAATATAATAATCGAGGATTTTTTAAAGTTTTTGATTATTATATTAACTCAAAAGGATGTGATTTTTATGACATATATTGCAGATGATGTAGATGTTATTGTAGTTGGTGCTGGACATGCAGGTTGTGAGGCAGCTCTTGCTACAGCGAGACTTGGCCACAGCACGATACTGTTTGCCATAAATTTAGATAGCGTAGCCATGATGGCTTGCAACCCTAGTATAGGGGGGACTAGCAAGGGACATTTGGTACGAGAACTCGACGCACTTGGTGGTGAAATGGGTAAAAATATAGATAAAACCTATCTTCAAATAAAAATGCTTAATACGAGTAAAGGACCCGCTGTTCACTCTTTACGTGCCCAAGCTGATAAAAAAAGATATAGTGAAGAAATGACAAAAGTTATTACGAGCACACCTAATCTGAAGTTGAAGCAAGGCGAAGTCATTCAGATTTTAGCTACAGACGGTAAAGTTACTGGAGTTAAAACCGCTACTGATTCTATATATAAGGCTAAGTGTATAATCCTCGCAACTGGAACATATCTTAAATCCGTATGCATCACGGGAGATTACACTGTAAACAGTGGTCCATGCGGCCTTCAATCAGCAAATTATTTGACTGATTCTCTTATAGATTTAGGCATTGAAATCTACCGTTTCAAGACTGGAACACCTTGTCGTATAGATAAAACTACTGTGGATTTTTCAAAAACAGATGTACAAACAGGTGATGAGAAAATAATCCCTTTTTCTTTTGAAAACTACGGAAAGGATATATTACGTGAACAATTACCTTGTCATCTAACCTATACTAATGCTAATACTCATAAAGTCATTCTTGACAATCTAAATCGCTCGCCTTTATATAATGGAAGCATTGCAGGAGTTGGCCCTAGATACTGTCCATCTATAGAGACAAAGCTAGTTAGATTCGCGGACAAAGAACGTCACCAAATCTTTCTTGAACCAGAAGGTGAAAATAGCAATGAAATATATGTTCAAGGTATGTCTTCTTCGTTGCCTGAAGACGTACAAATAGATATGCTAAGAACTGTCCCCGGACTTGAAAACTGTGAAGTGACAAGAATCGGTTATGCTATAGAGTATGACTGTATAAATCCTACGCAGCTCAAATTATCACTCGAACTAAAAAACGTTGAGGGATTATTTACTGCTGGACAAATTAATGGGAGTTCAGGATATGAAGAAGCTGCAGCACAAGGCATTATTGCAGGTATTAATGCTGCTATGAAAATAGAAAACAAAGATCCTCTCATGCTTGACCGTTCCGATGCCTATATAGGTGTACTCATAGACGACTTGGTTACTAAAGGTACAGAAGAACCCTACCGGATGATGACTTCACGTGCTGAATACAGACTACTTCTTAGACAAGATAATGCAGATATGCGTCTGCTTGAAAAAGGCCACGATGTAGGTTTAATACCCGAAGATAGATATAAAAGATTTTTGCATAAAAAACAAGTGATTTCGCAAGAAGTAGAAAGACTAGAAACCACTCATGTTGGAACCAAGCCTGAGATTCAAGACTTTCTTAGAGCCTATAATAGTGTAGAGCTTGTATCTGGAATAACTCTTGCCAGTTTGATAAGACGACCCGAACTAACCTATGAAATGCTTGCAGAAATTGACAAAGAAAGACCAAACCTCAGTGAAGATATAGTTGATCAAATAAATATATATTTTAAGTATGAAGGGTATGTACAAAAACAAAAAGAACAAGTCGAACACTTTAAAAAGCTAGAAAGAAGGCTTTTATCATCAAAACTTGACTACACAAAAATACCTAGTCTAAGAGCTGAAGCAATACAGAAACTAAACGAGATAAAGCCTACATCAGTAGGACAAGCATCCAGAATATCAGGTGTTTCACCTGCTGATATATCTGTACTTCTTGTGTATTTAGAACAAGTGAAGAGAAAAGAACGTGAGTAGTACTTTAGTGCCTTGAAAAATTATGTTTTGGAGTTCCTCCCCTGCGAAGGGGAGTTTAGGTGGGGTCACATTGGTTTAATACCAACTCTATAACCCCCTCTAACTCCCCCTTCGCAAGGGGAGAACCTCAGCTTCCTACTGAGTAAATACTCCATTTTCATTTTTTATAACTTCTAGTATGTTTTCATGCTTAGCAGTTTGTGCATTCACATATACCAAAAAATCTTTTTCACCATTCTTCCCTTTTAACTCATAACATAGTACTTCTCTTTTCGAATTAAGTGGTATCAGCGTTAACTTTACCCTTTCTATTTTAAATGTTTCACTTACCTCTTTTTTTGCTGCCTCTGCAGTTATTTTTGGTTTTGGTAGTGTTCTTTCTTTATGAGTCATAACATATCCTTGCGACTCGAAACCAACCACTTCACCATCCACAAGCGAGGCTTTAACCTTTATTAAATCCGAATATATGGTAACTCCATTTTGCTCATATGCAAAATTAAATACAACCGCACCATCAACTATCTCATAATAGTTTACCTCCATATTTGGATACCCCTTATTTTTTAGAAATTCTTTTGTCTTCGCACTTAAATCCTCTAATTTTAGTTTTTTATCAGTTTGTTGTATTTCATTATAATTTAACATCCACAGTGGCATCCCTCCCTGTTGTGTTATATCTAAAACCACGCTGTAATCTCTTTCTTTATCGTTATCGTTCTTCATCTTTGCTGCAAATCGATACACTGGTATTACGTATTTTTGTTTAGTGTCTGTCACGTATGTCATATCTATTTTAGCTATCTTTTCTTGTCCTATAAAATCTTTTGCTATCTTTAATGCTTCGTCTTTTTTTACATATTCCTCGTTTTTAAGGGCCTCTGGTTCCATCTTTTGTATATGATCAGAAAATGGTCCATCATATATTAATGTAGGATAATTTTGAAAATCTTTCTTTACTCCTGAAATAGAGCCGGCCACTGCCTTTGTAGCTTTTCCCTCTTTTGTATTTAGATTTTGCTCACCTTCTTTTTGTATTTCACCCCAGTTTATCCTGTTCCCATCACTTACATCTTGTTTTATTTGTGCCATTTTATTAGATAAAACAGTTGCATACTTCGCCAAATCATTTATCTGATTTACCTCTTCCTTTGTTAAATCCTGGTTGTCTGCCGACTTTATAAGCATGGCATATGAAAAATCGCTTAGCTGAGTTAAAAATTTTAACACTGTAGCCATTATTTCTTGATTATATGGAAGTCTACCCATGTTAGTCTGGGCTGAAGCTGCCTCTCTATATAAATCTGTAAATATCTTTACTCTTTGGCTCGGCTTATTCGTTACGTTTATCTTCGATAGCAAATTATCAACATCATCTATATACTTTGCCCCTTCATAAAAAGAATTCTGGAAAGTATTTTGTAAATATGTCTCATAATTTGCCTTTTCCTTATATATATATACTCCTACCCCTATCATAACTGCAATTACAACAATAAATACACTATATATATGTCTATCCGACAGTTTTTTCTTAAAACGAAGCAAAAAATTATCTTTATCTTTTTGTTTATCTTGTTTATCAGGCATTGCTAATCCTCCTCCACTAATTTGTCTTCCAAACGTATTTCAGAAAGCCAAAGGCTTTAAAATCGTAGGGGCTGTGCCTATGTGCCAGCCCGTCAATATTATGCACTAACTAAATTTTCTAATTTATATTTTTTTCTTCACATATATTTATCAGTTATTCTAGCACGGGCCGGCACATAGGCACGGCCCCTACGATAAGTAGCTCATAATCCCATATTTTGGAATTAATTATAATCTTACTTCCCAAAGTAATGACTTCCTATTTTTGTGACTATATCTCTTGACCAGATCCACTTGCTCGTGGCAGTTGCTGGGTTCCAGTAGTATAAGCATCCGCTAGATGGATCCCAACCGCTTAGGGCATCCTTTGCAGCGTTTATTGACTGTTTTCCTGGTGCTAGATTTATCTGCCCATCGTCGACAGCATCAAAAGCTCCAGGTTGATAGATAACTCCTGCTACAGTGCTCGGGAATTTACCGCTTTTTGTTCTATTTAATATTACCGCTCCTACAGCAACCATCCCCTCATAAGGTTCACCTCTCGCTTCTCCATGTATTGCCGCTGCCAATATATTTACATCTCTGCTTACATTCCCCCCAGAGCTTTTTGTAGTTCCTCCGCCTGTCTTTACTCCTATCTTTTCTAGGGTTTGTCCTCCTGCAATACCATCTACCTTTAATCCGTTTTTACTCTGAAACTTTCTTACAGCAAGCCATGTATTATATCCATATTCCCCATCTACTCCACCTTTATAATAATCCCATTCTTTTAGCTTTCTCTGTATTTCTTTTACTTTTTCTCCTGTAGAACCCCAAGTATATAAATTACCTTTTTCACTTGCTGCATAAGCTACATTACCTAAAAATATACCCATCTTCGATAAAGTAGCATTTCCTACTATTCCATCGGCTTTTATATTGTTTTTTTGTTGAAAGGTCTTTACCGCATCCCAAGTATCATATCCATACACACCATCTACTTCTTCCTTATAGTACCCCCATTCGGTCAGCTTCTGTTGTATCTGCTGCACTATAGTTCCCCTTGACCCCCATGTATATGCTACAACATTAACCCTGCTTAGATTTATTATGCTAATTGATATTGTTACAACAATTAACATTATACTTACTAAAATTATATAACCTATTTTGTTATCCTTCATATTCTACCTTCCTTTCTTATTTTACTCACACTACATTATTCATACTCCTATTGTTTGCTAGATTTGTGGTTTTATTCAAGTTAAAAACTAAAATGTTTTGGATAAATCTTTCATATCTGTACATTATATGGTATAATAATAAATGTTAAATTTTTTTGTTATAACATATATTCAACATCTAATTAGGAGGTTTCTTATGATAAGTGTAGAAAATTTAAGATTGGCTGACATTATTGTTAACTATTCATGCAAAATAAAAAAAGGTGAGAAAATTCTTATAGAATCAACTACCGAATGCAGTGATTTAATTAGGGCTATAATAGCGAAAACTTATGAAGTAGGTGGTTTGCCTTTTGTACGCCTTGTAGATGAAAATATAGAGCGTAGTCTACTCCTCGGTTGCTCTGACGAACAAATGATCCTTGAATCAACTCATCAAGCAACAGTTATGAACAATATGGATGCTTATGTAGGGCTTCGCTATAAAGATAATTCCTACGAAAATTCTGACGTGCCACAACCAAATATGGATTTATATACAAAATATATTTTTGGTAGAGTTCACAAAGATATACGTGTAACTAAAACAAAATGGGTTGTTCTCCGTTATCCATCTCCATCTACTGCTCAAAAAGCCGAAATGAGCCTAGAAGGATTTGAAGAATTTTACTACAATGTTTGTACCCTAGACTACTCAAAAATGTCAAATGCGATGAATCCACTTGTAGCTCTCATGGAAAAAACAGATAAAGTTAGACTTATAGCTAATAATACCGATTTGACATTTTCTATTAAAGATATTCCTACAATTAAATGTGCTGGAGAAATGAATATTCCAGATGGTGAAGTATTTACAGCACCTGTACGTGACTCGATAAATGGTGTTATAACTTATAATACTCCATCCGAATATCAAGGCTTCAAATTTGAAAACATACGCTTAGAATTTAAAGATGGCAAAATAATAAATGCAACAGCTAACAATAACGAGAAAATCAACAAAATATTTGACACAGACGAAGGCGCAAGATATGTAGGAGAATTTGCAATTGGTGTTAATCCATACGTAACAAAGGCGATGTGTGAAATACTATTTGACGAAAAGATTGCAGGTTCCATTCACTTCACACCAGGTTGCTGTTATGATAATGCTTCTAATGGCAATAAATCTGATATTCACTGGGATTTAGTATTAATCCAAACACCCGAATACGGCGGAGGAGAAATATACTTTGACGATGTCTTAATAAGAAAAGATGGTTTATTTGTACTCCCAGAACTCGAATATCTAAACCCTGAAAATCTAAAATAAAGTGAAAAGGTTACAAATAACAAGAAAATTATACAAATAATATTATATTTATTTTTTTGTGTTGACATTATATTACATATATGGTATTATAGTAAATGTAATATTATTGAATATATTTTATAGGAGGCTATTATATGAAATCTACAGGAATTGTTAGAAAAGTTGACGAGTTAGGAAGAATTGTTCTACCTATCGAGTTAAGGCGTAACTTAGACATAAACGTTAAAGATTCATTGGAAATCTTTGTAAATGACCACGGGGTTATCTTACAAAAGTACCAACCTGCATGCGTTCATACAGGCTCGATGGATGATTTAATTGATTATAACGGGAAGAAAGTATCACTTGAAGCTATTAAAGCTATGGCTATTGCAGCAGGTTTTGAAATAACAGGTAGAACTGATAAGACAACTTTATAATATTGCATTATTGCTATAAAAACAAAAAAAGATTAAACAATTTGGTTGTTTAATCTTTTTTTGTTTTCTGAAATATATACTAGCTTTTTAAATAGATAGCTAATAATTGGTAAACATATTATACATATAATAGCTATGAATCCTATTCCACTTATTTTCTGGAGTAAACTTATATTTGTAATCTCACTGCTTATTATTATTTTCTGTGTAGTAAATATTTTCATTATAACTACCTGTGTAGCATTTATTATGAAATGTATTATCATTGTGCTATATAACGAATTAGTTATTTTTACTATATACACAAATATTATCCCAAATACAAAAGCATAAAAAAATTGTGAAAAGTTTCTATGTATTATGCCGAATAGAATGCCATTTAATATGGCTGCTATCTTTATACCTAAATCTCTGGATTCATACAAAACTATACCCCTCATCATTGCTTCTTCCATAAGTGCGGGCATCACAGCCATTGAAACTAGGGTTAACCAGAATGGTATACCTTCATATGCATTCATATAATCTATAACTTTATTTTCAAAAAGTATACTTGTTATACTACTTATAAGCATAGCAAAAGGTTGGATTAGAAATCCTATTAAAACAAGTATGACTATCTGTATCAATGATATATTATTAAATTTAAAACATTCTTTTATATTTATAACACTTCTATAAATGTATATGTACGCTAAGCAAGGTAAAACTAAGATGCATAATTTTACAACTATATCTTCTACGGCTATATTAACAGGTACCTTTGTCCATAAGGTGTTATTTAAAAAAACAGGCACTGTATAAAACAAAGCAATAATAAATAGTATAAAAAAGGTAGCGCGAATAGCTCTTTTCATCTTAAATTCTCCATTCTTAATTTTAATTATTTTAAAGTATATCCCGCTACGACATAATTTTTAAAATTCATAGTCTCGCTTCTTACATTTAAATAGTTATTCTCCTTGTATATAACTAAAAATGTAACACCCTCAAAAAAATTTAAATCTTTCTGCTTCATATTAATTCTAGAAAGTACATCATCTGGATTTGGAAAGTTTACTGTCAATCCTTCTGAATAGTCTGCTATTACTTGATTTAGCTTTCTTATAATCTGATTGTTTTTATCTTTTTTTGTAAGCCCCAAATAACTAATCTGATGTGGAATTTGTAATACAGAGGGCGTGGTAGATATATCATTATATCCTACTTGATCCTCATCAGTCGGGTTTTGATATTTACTATAAATTTTATTATTCACAATGTTTAAATAGTAATACTTTGCTCCAAGACCATCCATAGTTACTAAATATCTTCTAAAATCTGTACCTACAATTGGCGTTCCACTATCATATGGCACCTGTTCACAAAATAATCTTTTATTTTCATCATACAATTTATCATCTTTCGTAGTTGTATAATATATATCATTTGGTGAATCTGGAATATTATCTTTATTATCGTCTCTGTAAACTGTAAAATAATATGACGGATTAAATTTACCTGCTTGTCCTAGCTTATACTTTTCTATCTCCGTCTTATAATCATAATCTGGCATTCCACTATTATTTCTCTGCACTATAAATCTATTATTATATATTAACACCTTCGCCATTATGTTTGCTTGCGCCTTCGCATACAATTCAGGATCCTGACAGTTTTTAAACAGCACATTATTAAACTCCAAAAGCAGCTTTTGTTCATCTATTGCAATATTAGCTTTACTAGCGTCAAATGACTCCATATACCTTAAATATCCTTTAGAGAGGTCTTCAAAATTTACATCTTCTATTTCTATACAATCTGCAAGTGCCATAGTAGCAAAGTGTAAGCTTTTCTTCATATTTTCTTTATCTGTATTATTTGTCTTCAAAAATATGGTAGGTATAAGTAAAAATATTATAAATACTGAAATAATTATTGAAGTTGTTGCCTGTTCCATTATATCACCTACTTTTGTGTGAATTCTATAACCTTTTCGTAATCTGACAGTTCTTTGCCTGTTGGTATTGAAACTGGTACAGGATAATAATCTATTACTTGCCTATAAAACTCAGCCGTATTAAATATGTGATTTGGACCTAAATTAGGTGTCACATATTGTTCATCTGCAACATCCCCATAAATCAGATTTGCGGCATTGTAATCTTTTCCCGTAGTATTCATCTCGGTCTTTACGCTAATTGTCACCGGATAATCTTCGTCCGTTAGATCAGGTGGAAGAGGAGGTGCCGGTACCAAATTTATACTTGTAATCCATCCCTCTATATTCTTCTTTTCTATCTCTGCTTTTACATCGTAGCCTTTCACTATGTTTTTTGCATTTCTACCTACAACTACTGTCTTTAATGACTTAATTCTCATATCTGAATATTCATTAAGCATACCTAAAAATGGTGCATTAAGTAAAGCAACAAATAATGTATGCTCTTGATCCTCAAGATATATACTTACTTTGTCCCCTATATGCATCGGTATAGGTCTTCCTACTCTAGTCAGTATTTCATCCGGCTTTACCTGACCCTTTACGTCTAAATTCCCCATATCACGAGCAGTTATCCAATCTTTTTTCCAATATGTATCATAAACTCCTGGCTTTACTTTTTTCTCATATTTTATTATTAATTGATATGAGTCTCCACCACTATACTTAAAAATCTGCTGCTTAAGATAATTGTATGTATCTTCTGAAAAAACTCCTGTTGTTGCTACACCATCAAGTATAGAATAATTAATTTCATTAACATTGCTCTTTAGATTTTCATGCAAGAAAAAAAACGATATTAATAGCACCATATAAGTCATAACTAAAATGTTTACAATAGTATTTAAAAGTCTACCTATCATCTTTCTTCCCCCCCATATTTACGGTATCTTTTGAAAGCTTACTGTTTTGCTAGCTTTATTATAAACGAACTTGAACTTTTTATCATATAAGGAAATATTATTATCTGTTGTGCTTTTCAACATTCCTTCTATTACTTCAATTGTTTTTCCTGCGGGATTATTTACGTCATTTGTATAATAGGTTGTAGATGTATTTGCAACATAATTAGTTACAACACTTATTCGATTAAGTGCACTACTATTTGTGTGATACCTCATAAACGATATAACTTCACTTCCTGAAAAGGTTTTCCCTTCGTTTTTGAATTTATCTAAGTCGTCGTACGTAAACCCTTCAAACTTTTTTTCTTCAGCTTCTGACGCTATATTTGTGGTATCTTGTATAACCTCTGTACTTTTATTTGATAAACTAACTATTACTATTACTACAAGTAAAACAATAAATCCAATCGCCACATCATAGATAATATCCTCCAAAAAAACACCTCCTCTAATCTAATAACTCTATATTTAGCTCTACCTTGTAAACCTGTATTGTGTTTTCGTAGCATTTACCACAACATCAAACACTTCATCCATATAGCTTGTTCCATTATTTCCGTTTATTTCGTTTACTATAATATTTATATCTCCGCTTCTATCTTCTGCGTCGGCAATTAACTCTACTGCTGTTGGAGTTTCTACTATTATTCTTATACCAGTTTCTTCATTATATCTTAAAAATGAAATCACATCTGATCCTGTATATGTTTTTGCCACAGTCATCCCATCTGCATTAACATTTCCCATCTTATCTGTCCCAGTAGTTACTGCGTGCAAAATCTCATAATTAGTTTTATATAAATTTATTATCACACCCAAGATACCTAAAATAACTGCACTCGATATAATAATATAAACTATGTTTTTCATTAAAGCACCCCCCAGCAACTGAGAAATAGTAGTGAACATTATACTAGTTTTCATCATAATCACTATAGCTACTACATATCTATATTTACAATTAATCATTGTATTATATATATTATACCACTTTTATCTGCGTTTTTAAATAGTTTTTTTAAAAAAAATAACAATAACTTTGTAGGTTATCGTTATTTTTTTTAAAAAACTATATTATCTTGCAATAACTTGTTTTACAAATAATACCCATCTTATACCATTAGTATCTAGTTTTTCAGATCTACTGTACAATGCATCTGACATTACATTAGGACTAACAAGTGCACTTGCTAATGTTCTTGTTACAGCACTTCCTGTTGGTGATGCTGGTTGTCCAGCAGTTGCAGCTGCTTCTAAATCATCAGAAAAAAATACATCTTCTGGATTTGTTAACTCAACTAATCCTGTTGCATTATCCATCGCAAGTACTGCTACAGTAGTAGTATCGTCATCAATCATAACAACTTGTTTAGGATTATTGTTACCTAAACCAAATTCTGATTTAACTGCATCTCCTGCTACATTACCACTTTGCATTGCAGTGTTTAATGTATTCATTTGAGTAGATGACGCTGCTCCCATTTGACCTACTTGTTGACTTTGAGGCATTACTACTGTTGCTATTAGTCCTATAACTATAACAACCATAATAACTACGGCGATAATTTTCTCCATTATTTCTCACCTCCTTTGTCTAAAACAATCTATGTGTATATATAAATATACTAACTAAATTAGTAGTATATATTTCCACCTAATCCTTAAGGATACATTCTTACGAATGTATAACTTACTGTATTGAAAGAATATCGAGATGTTAAGTTGCCTCTTAAATATGTGCTTGCCCCTAGTATATCTGAGGCTCTATCAAGGCTATCTATTGTAAAAATATCTCCTGTTCCTGAATCTTGTATTAGTATTATTAAAGATGTATCTGCCATCACTTTACTATCGTTCACATATGCAAGTACATCCGAGCCATTATAATATTTAGAATCTTTTATAGGAGCTGGGCCATCACTTATTTGAGATATTTCTACATTTTTATCATTCGTTGAAGCGTTTATTAGACTTAAGTTGCTATCAAACAATTTAATAGTAATTGCAGCTATACCCAAGATTATAAGTCCAACAATTACATCAAATACTAATTCATGCATTATCCCACTTCCTTGCAAGTTTACTCTCGATAATATTATATCACTTTGCGACAGAATGTCAACCTTTTTTTGTTTTTTGCCACCTATTACCCTACATAAGAGTATCCATTTTGTATGCGTCCATCCATGGTAATATCAAATACATAACCATAAATACTATAAGTGCCATGAACCCAACTATTCCCCATATATGTATTATCTCTACTGTCTTTTTTATCTTTCTTACTTGCGTTCTTTTATCTAGGTTAAACTCATTTTTTATGTTTTGTATAGCTTGGTCGAAATCATAATTATTTGCTTCGTCTAGCTTTTCAAAAAATAGTTTTTCTGGCAAAGCCTTTGATGCTCTTATGTACGGTAAATATATTTGTGTGTTTGGCAAGTAGTTTTTCTTGTTTTTATCCTGTATCTCTTCCAGAATTTTTGTATAATATGTAGATTTTTTTATTATATATTTTAAAACCTCCATGAAATCAACTGGCTTTATACTTCCATTCATTATTATTAAACGTTTCATAAATCCTAGCTCTCTCCTCGAATCTACCTTTACAAAAAAATTGTACAGCAATATAAAAATCTCAGGTGTAAAAGACACTGCAACTGCTATTAAAAAATATATACCATAATTTGTTTCCCGTATCTCATAGTATTTCTTTAATTTGTAGTAAACTTCATTAGCCAAAGACTTATCTGATATTGTAGTAGGATTACCTAAGCTTATTATTATACCTTCTACATAACTCTCAGTGACATCCTTACTCAAGCTCTTGAACTTTTGTTTATCCATTCCCTCTAGCGATTGTTTAAATAAAATTTTCTTAAATTCAAGTATCTGTGGTTTTTCTACATCTTCAATTTTGGCGGATTCCATCATTATTACATCTTGTTCATATTGAAACTTTGTATACATTTCATCTGTATAAACCATAATATCCGTCGTCTTTACCATTATACTAATAACTATGGTTATTATAAATAATGCAAACTTTATATTCATAAACCCTTCAATAGAAAATTTTGCATACATAAGAAACCTTTTATACCATAGATAAAACCCTGCATCCTCTTTATATATATACCTTTTCATAAAATCTTTATATGCCTTTTTTGCTTGCATATAGTTAAACCTAATACCTTTTTCTAAATCCGTAATCATCTTCATGAACCATTCCTGGTTTATAAGATAGTACCCTATTAAAAATATTCCTATTACGAATAATAACGAATAGCCAGCCTGAACCAAAATTCCCATAATTAAAACCCCCAATATAAACATATAACAAAGTACATAAATAAATTATTCTTTATTCTTTGTCTTCTGTCATCTGTTATCTGTTATCTATTCTTCCTACGCTGATCTTTCCATAAATAGTAAGAATCCTATATAAGCTAGCATAGCACCTATCAACAGTACAGGAAGCTTTTCCCCTAGCGCCGATTGATAAAATTCAGTTGCTTTTTCACCAATATGAGTTGTATTAAAATCCTGAATTAATGGTATACATGGTGGTATAAACAAGGATAAAAATATATATGATTTACTAGCTGAAGCAAGATCTGACCTGTTTTCTATTTCTTCAAGTACTTCTTCAGTAAGGGTCTCAAACTGTTCTTTTATCATTGCATTTCCGCCTTTATAATGCGCTTGCTTTATAAGACTTAAAAGAATGGTTAAAAATTCATCTTTATATGTTTCATCTATGTTTTCTAGTACAAAATCTATTTCTTCCATATTATTTTTCTTTAATACATTATATATTTTTATCATTTCTTTTCTTATTACTTTATCAAAATCCTCCATTGAAACGTGCATTGCCTTTAGTATATTACCCTTGCTTATGTATCTACTATTAAGTATTTTAAACGTATCAGGCAGCTTTTTTATAAAGTTCATTCTGGCCATTGCAAAAAATGAATAAAAGCCTACAGCTATTACTATTATTGCTATGAAAAAATAAAACATAGATATATACCAAAACTTATTACCTGGAACAAAAACCATTATTATAAAAACGGAACCAAATATTGCAGAAATCAAAGCTCCTGTTGCATATTCCAGATTTTTCTCATAAGAATATCTTGTAAACATTCCTATTTTTATTGCAAGCTTCCTTATTATATTATACACTGCGTTAATTTTTGAAAGTCTTATTGTGAGAATATGTATCATAGACTTTTTATCTTTTTTTATCAAATATTTCATTACATTTTTTCTATATTTGTAGTGATCATACATTAAATTAAATATTATAACTACACCTGCAGTAATTAATGTTAACCAAACTATGTTTTGAGGTGTAAGCAATGACATAACATTCATGATAACCGCCCTAAGTCTTACTAAAATATCATTCACGTTTTCACACCTTCTTTGCTATTTCTTTTTTTCTTTCTTTTATAATTTTTTCTACTCTTTCCTTTTCTTCCAAGAAAAACTTTTTAAAATCATCTATCTCTTCTTCGGTCATATACTTCTTTATCTTACTAAAATATTGATCTGACGGCATACTTTTAGGCACCCATACGTCATATTCTCTATCATATTGTATTATTGTGTTATACTTATAGGCTTTTGTATACAAATATTTTGATAATGCCATTTGCCCCAATTTTAGAAAGCTCATAAATCTTTCTTTTAAAGTTCCTTCATCTATTTTATCCACAAAATGATCCTGCTCCACGTATTCTACTTCAACAACATATTCAACAAGAATTCTCCCGTTTGGTAGTTTCGCCAAGTGAAATATAGTGTCAAGTCCCCTTGCTATATCTGCCTCAGCTATAGGGCCGTCGCTATACATATCTGTTCTTAGCATAAGGTTTCTTAGATTTGTAACAACCTCATATGGTGATAATGAGTGGAGTGTTCCTCCTACCCCTGAGTTAAGACGCAAGCTGGCATTTATAAGTTCTCCTACTTCCTCTGGCTTTGTGATCTCACCTACATATAATACATCCCTAGCCATCTTAAGCATTATCTGAAAGCATCTTTTTATATCCATTGTTTCCGTTTCTATTAGCGTAAGTGCATTTTTCCTTGGGTATTTCCTTCTAGCTTGCAGCTCGTTTTGTGTATCTAGTATTCCTATACCCCACTCATCAGGCACTTTCTCCAGCATAGCAAGTAAGAATGTTGATTTACCAACACCCATGTCTGAACCCGTAATAAAGTGAGACCCTCTTCCTTTTTGATTTAGACAGCCAAATCTACACATAAGCTCATCAATTGTATTATATCTGTCTCTCATCTCCTCTAGCGAAATTTTTGATAAGTTAAATATACGTTCGTTGTAATATAAATCATGCGCAGGCGTACATCCATAACCAGCAACCGTTATACGACTTGAATTCCTCTTTGCAGCAACCAAAAATGGATTATGCTGATCGTAATTGTTTGGCGAATCTTGGGTTGTTTTCTTTTGTATGTTAAGGATTATATCCTCGTTTTCAAATTTCAAGAATTTTAAATGTATTTTATCTCCCTTTATTACATATATGTAATCCATATCGAGTATACCTATCTCATTAATATTGTGATGTTGCATAGTATCAATACAGTCTTGTCCATATTCACGAGTATACACAAGTGTTGCAAGAATTTTAACTCTATTCATCGGGTTACTCAAAAACTCTTTTATAAGAGGCATCTCTTTATCTATTATAGCTCTTATTTCCTCTTCTGTAACTCTAATTACAATGTTATACTTTTTGATTATATCTCCTATATCTACCACGTTCATTAAAATTTCGAAAGCTATAACGATGATATTATTTTGAATGTTATCAAAGTCTATCAAATCGTCGATATTAATTTTATTCTTTTTCATAAAGTATATTAAAAATTTAGAATATTGATTTATTAGGTATTCTCTTGACTCTCTGTTCCCTAGAGATGCTGCATCCTTTAGATTGACGTAGCTACTTATTTCTTTTTCAGCTTGTTCGCGTGGTATATCGTATATTTCCGAATATTTATCTGGACTACTATACGTTTCATCAAGCTTTTTAGTTATCGTATCATATACTTGAGTATTAAAAAACTTTGGCATTAAATCACCCCTTTAAATCAATTAACAATGAAAATACTTTGTTTTAGTATATTACCTTATATATTTATTTGTTTTTATGAAAAATTTTTGATATAAGGTCACTTGCATTGTCTTTTTTTCCATCCTCATCCTTTATTAGTGCATAATGAACCGTGTCATTTGACAAAATGTACTTCACTATCTCTTTAAGTTGGATAGTATATTGTCTTTTTTCTTTTATTTCACCCATTACAAGCCCAAGTATAGATCCAAAATTGCTTCCGTTAATTACTTCAACATCAAAATCAAGAGGAAATACCTGGTTTTTGTACTCTAATGTTTGTAGTTCCTTCTTTATTGTTTTTATATTGTACTCCATAGTGCCTGTCTCGGTTACATCTATGTTTTTATTTAATACAAAAATCACCTTTTCTTTATATTTTCTATATGTATCTCTTTCATACATTAAATGCATAACACTTTTTATTTGGTTTATAACAACCACTATTATATCTGATTTTTCATAAAAAGGCTCTGCCATTGAAGGTACATTACTAGCACCAATAGCATCAAGTACCGTAAAAGAATATGCCATTGAAGAATACTCAATCAAAGCTTCTGCCGCATCTTTATCTAACTCAAAATAATCATTTGTTGCCATTATATCCATATGAGTATTTATACTCTTTACACATGTTTGAAAAGATTCATAGTTGATTAGTTTTGATTTATATAAACTACAGAAATCATCAAGTCCTCTCGTAGCAGCTGTATCACAAAGATAATATTCTATATCCTTACAATATTTATTGATGTCAAGCAAAATTACTTTGTCTTCTTTTCCTTCTGATTTAAAATATTTTGCTATCATTGCCGCAATGTTTATTGCTGTCGTAGTCTGTCCTAATCCTTTTTTTGGTGCGGTAACTGTTATAAGCACTTCCACCATCCCCCTTCCTTTTAAATATAGACTAGCTGTCAAGGATTTAACTAAACTCTTGATATTTTTCATTATTCTAGTTTATAATTTATTACTGTGTAACCACTGGCGTCTCTGGTATCACTGGTGTTACTGGTGTTACTGGTGTTATAGTATTGACTACTTGTTGCTTTTCTATTGCTTCATTCGTTTTTTTCAAGTCTTTAAACTTCTGTAGCTCTCCCCTCAATTTTTCTTCAAAGTCTCCCTTTTCTCCATAAAAACCAATATATGCACTAGAACTATAGCTATCTATATCTCCACTTAAATTTTTCTCTTCTGCAATTTGTTTTACGAGGCTCTTCATTACAGAATACTTAAATGTTTGTAACGATGGGGCCTGTTCCTCATCCTCATAAACCCTTGCCTGAAGTTGTCCCATTTTTTCTGCTAACTCAATATCTCTAAATTGCATTTCGTCTACAGCTAATATTACTGTAGTATCTCCTAACCCCACAGCAGGGGCAGCAGCACCTCCAGCAGGAGCTGCTGCAACAGCTGCACCTGCTGTTGTTATCACCTTTTCCACCTTTATTTTGGATATAACAACATCATAATCTCCCGTTAAATAGTTTACCATTACATCTACCAAGCATCCTGCTTTTACTTCTCCTGCTACGTTATTTTTTAGAGTGTATTCTTTTCTTCTTTTATATTGCTGTTCATCTGGATACATAGCATTATCATCAAGTGCCTTTTTTAATAAGAACTCTCCCTTTACGAGTTTTTTATTAGTCCTTTTCTTTAATATAGTAGCTTTTTCACCTTCAGTGTATACTAACAATGCTCCCGTTTTATCTTTTGGTAAAAATGTTGTAGGAACTAAAACTGGTCTTATAGTCCCTTGAGTAAATAACTCCTCTGTTATAGTTGTATTTGAGTATAGCCCTGCATCTTCTTCAATCATAAAAACACTCACTGCCGCATACTGCCCCGCATAACTCGCCTCTATTTCTTTCTTTTTTCCTGGTAAATAGCTCGTTGATATGTAGGCTACAATTATACCCAAGATTATACAACTTACCCCTATTGTTAAAAGAACATTCTGATTTTTCATATTAACACTCCCCCTGTATATTTTCAATTATTCAAATTGATTTTCATTTTCCACTTATTACATACTCTGCTAATTGCTTTATCCCTGCCTGTATTTTGTTTCCTTTTACTTTTATTGCCGATTGTCTCGGAGCAGTCAATCCTATTATTATAGATTTCAAATCATATGCTATAGAAAATACTTGATTTATCGGTATTGTATACTTTTCTGTTGAATTAATTGATGAAATAATATTCTTAAAGAAACTTACTACTACAGTGTTTTTAAAATAGTCTATTTCTGCATCCATATTTATAATTAAATCAACTTTTTTATTTTGCAACACCCTTCTTTGGTCATATAATTTTGCTGGAAGCCTAGATGCCATGTTTACCTGTTTATTCGTAACTATAAAAACTCCATATGCTAACTCTATAAGTTTATTAACTGCATTCGAATCTAAAAAGTTTGCACAATCTACGATTATAACTTCAGAATGTTTTGCCGATATTTTAACAAGTTTTATAATATCATCTGTACTTATATGTACATCTACACCTTTATGTTCTGAAAACAGTCTTAAATTTTCATTTATTTTTAACCCTAAATCGTATACATCGCTAAGCATTTTAACTCCCGATAATTTGCTTAAGCACCCCTTCTCTTCTGTGTTAAAATAGTAATATGCATCTTGCCTTATGGAATCTGTATCTATAAGTGTAGTTTTTATACCCCTGCTTGCAATTTCCTCTGCTAAATTAACAGCAATAGTTGTTTTACCTGTTTTCTCTGGGCTTAGTAGCAATAATATTTTATGATTAGAAAAGTCCTTATCTAAGTCATAATCGATTTCTTCAAAGCTTATTTGCTCTAAAATACTTTTTGTTTTTTCTCTGATTTGTTTCTTATAATCTTCCTTCAACACATCTTTTTCAGGTTCTTGGGCAACCCTGTTGTTGCCTACTATACCTATCTCATTTTGTATTAATTCTGCTTTTCTTAACTCTGCTAGTCTTAGTTCTTCTTGTCTTAGTTCCTCTTGTCTCAGTTCCTCTTGTCTTAACGCTTCTTTTCTTAACTCTTCTTGTCTTAATTCCTCTTGTCTTAACTCTTCTTGTCTTAATTCCTCTTGTCTTAACTCTTCTTGTCTTAATTCCTCTTGTCTTAACTCTTCTTGTCTTAACTCCTCTTGTCTTAACTCTTCTTGTCTTAATTCCTCTTGTCTTAACTCTTCTTGTCTTAATTCCTCTTGTCTTAACTCTTCTTGTCTTAATTTCTCTTGTCTTAACTCTTCTTGTCTTAACGCTTCTTGTCTTAACTCCTCTTGTCTTAATTCTTCTTGTCTTAGTTCCTCTTGTCTTAACGCTTCTTGTCTTAACTCCTCTTGTCTTAATTCCTCTTGTCTTAGTTCCTCTTGTCTTAACTCCTCTTGTCTTAGTTCTTCTTGTCTTATTTCCTCTTGTCTTAACTCTTCTAGTCTTAATTCTTCTTGTCTTAACTCCTCTTGTCTTATTTCCTCTTGTCTTAACTCCTCTTGTCTTAACTCCTCTTGTCTTAATTCCTCTTGTCTTAGTTCCTCTTGTCTTAACTCCTCTTGTCTTAGTTCTTCTTGTCTTATTTCCTCTTGTCTTAACTCTTCTAGTCTTAATTCTTCTTGTCTTAACTCCTCTTGTCTTATTTCCTCTTGTCTTAACTCCTCTTGCCTTAATTCTTCTTGTCTTATTTCTTCTTGTCTTAACGCTTCTAGTCTTAATTCTTCTAGTCTTAACTCCTCTTGTCTTAGCTCCTCTTGTCTTAATTCTTCTAGTCTTAACGCTTCTTGTCTTAATTCCTCTTGTCTTAATTCTTCTAGTCTTAACGCTTCTTGTCTTAATTCTTCTTGTCTTAATTCTTCATTGTCTTCATTTAATTTATTCGGTGTTTTCAATCTACTTAACATATTCATAAGATTGTGATTAACTTTCGGTTCTGTTTTATTTTGTGATTCTTTAGTAAAATCTGTTTCGTCTTGTCTTAGTTTTTCTTGCCTTATCTGTTCTTGTCTTAGTTCCTCTTGTCTTAGTTCCTCTTGTCTTAGTTCTTCTTGCTTTATCTGTTCTTGTCTCACTTTCTCTTGTCTTAGTTCTTCTTGCTTTATCTGTTCTTGCCTCATTTCTTCTTGTTTTAGTTCTTCTTGTCTTATTTCTTCTCGTCTTATCTCATCTTCCCTTATTTGATCCTGCCTTATCTTCTCTAATCTTATTTCCCTTTGCCTTAGTTCTTCCAATTTTATTTTTTCTTGCCCAAAATCATCAAGTTTTTCTTCATCTTCCTTAATATTTGCTTGTATTTTTTGCTCTTCTTTTATCCTTTCTTCTTCAATTTGTTTGATTTTTTGCATTTTCGAGCGTACTTCTTCTTTTAACTCATCAATGTATTTACTATCTACATCCTGCGTTGTTTTTTTAATAGGTATTTCCTCTATTGTTTCTCTTCCAACTTGAGGAGTTACCTCTTTTATTTCATTATGTTGTTTTTCCCTAGTTTTATCATCAACTACAATGTTGTGTCCATTTAACATTATATGCTTTTCACTTTTATGTCTATATGGGTTGATATCAGGTTCAGTTAGTATAGTTTTTTGTCTAGTTAACTTTTCTCTTTGATCCCTAAGCCTTTGCAACCTATTTCTCTCTGATTCTCTAATTTTTGAATCTTTCAACATCTTTTGAAATAGCGCTATCGCGAAGAAGATTAAAGCTACAATAGCTACAGCAAAATAAAAATACATTGGTACTTCTAACTCGTTACCAGCACTTTTGGGTGCGTTCGCTATTATATAGTTTTGTGCAATTATTGCCACATCCATCAAAAATCACCTTCTTGCTATTATTTCATTTAAAGAAATTAAATCCCTTTTTCTTCTGTCCTGCATCTTTGGCAACATAATAATATGTACATATCTTCTTAATATCATCAACAATAAAATTATTCTTTAATTCCATAGCTGGAATTCTATTTGCTAAACCTTGTAGTACTGATTTTGCATCGTCGCTAACAGTATGAACCTTATTTACTGTATAATCAAACTCCTTTCCACTTGGGAGGTCTACATTTTCAAAAAATTTTGATTTTATTTCATCTGCTTCTAAGTGTTTAAGAGGATAATATCTATTTACAATAATACTCATGTTATGTAGTTGTCCTCTAAACTTTCCTAAATCCTCAGGCACTCTGTTTAAAGTCGTCACCTTTTGGTCAACAACTACTATTGCATTGTCTGCAATCTCTAAAATGTTTTTTATTGTATCTTCATCTAAATCATGACTTAAATCTATTATAACAACTTGTGCATGATTTTTTGCAGAGACTATAAGTTTCATAATGTCGTATTGCCCAATATCCACCTCACAATCCTTGTTCTCTGTGAATATTTTTAGATTTGAATTAACATCTATTCCTAAATTTATAACATTTTCCTCTTCTGGCAATCTATTTAGGCAGTTACTAAAATTTTTATCAAAATGAAAGTAAACATCTTTCTTTTTAAAATCTGTATCTATTAATACTGTCTTTATATGTTGTTGGCTAAAATACCAAGCCATATTAACAGCTATAGTTGTTTTCCCTGTTGGCTCCGTACCCAAAATGACGATAATCTTTTTATAATCACTTGGTACTCTATATACCGTCTCTTGTATAGTTTCTCTTATAACTTCCTTCTTCTTATATTTTGATAAATCTTCTTTTGGAAAAGATTCCGCTCTTTTTTCTACTATCTTATCTACTGCTCTTGCTATTATTGTTTCTGGCTTATGTACTCTTTCTTCTTGCTTCTTCTCTATTGTAAATTGTTCTTTACCATCATCTTCATATTCTCTTTGCTTCCTAGCTTCATCTTCTAACTCTTTTCTTGAAGTAGATTCTTTGCTTTCTACCTTTGAATTAGACTTACTCTGCTGAGTGGATATCTCCATTAGTCTATCAAGGTCGATAGTTTTATCTGCTGCATTTTTGCTGTTTACCATGAGAAAAAGTTTTTTAACATCACTGAATTTCTTAGGTTCTTTATATACCTTATGAACAAGGTCAGCATCTATTGGGTCGGTAAGAATATCATTTATACCATATTTAAAGCATAACTTTACTTCTTCTTCTGAGTCTTTATTTGTTAAATACATGATTCTAATATCTTTTTCTCTTAATGTTAGAATCAAATATTCAAGCTCTATGTTTCCGATTAATTTTTTCGATATAATAACAACATCAAAATTTGACTTAAGCAAAAATTCTCTATAATTAACGATCATAAAATCTTTCATACTATTTTCTTCAAATTTCTGCTTAATCCTCTGATCAAGAGCATCAATCCCTGTTGCAATAGCTATCATAAACCTCACTCCCTTATACTTACAATTTTACATTAAAATGTATTAAAAGTCGTAAAAATACGCAATCCTACTTGTATTATATAGTATTTTACTACATAATACAAGTAGGATTGTCATATTTCTTTTTGAAATTTCTGTTAAGTTTTTGTTACAAATTTAGTTTTTTTCTATATCACTGATTTGTTCTATTTCCGTTTTCTCGCCATCGTCTGTTATTATTAACCTAAATGATCCATATGGTTCTAATGCTCCGTCTCTTCCTTTTTGTCTTATCCATTTATTTATTTTGATAAAACTACTATATTGGTTATCTTTAATTTTTTCTATTTTTTGAACATCTATTTCATAATCTTCAAATTTTCCAACAAAAAATTCTTTAATCTTTTTATTATTATCATCACTTGAACCACCTCTTATAACTATATCTTCTATTTTTACTTTTATATTGGAATAGATTTTGCTATATTGTTCCCACGATATTTCATTTTGGACCTCAAATCTCTTTATATCTACATTTTTTTTAAATTCAATACTTCGATATACATCTCCTTCCTTCGGAGAAAAAATCAAACCTATAATAAAAGATGCCAACATAAGTAACATTAAATATCGCACTACTTTTATTCTAAATATATCAAATATAAATTCAATTGTTTTCCGTACAAAGCTTTCAAACCACATAATTTACCTCCATTTTAATCTTCAGGAAAGTGCATAACCCTTGAAAAGTGAGTAAAATTTTGTCCCCAATTTGTTACTGCAACTCCGCTTATCTCAGAAGGATATGGATTGCTACTTCCCAAATATGATATTCTTACACATCCTCTTTCATACACAAATCCATTCTGAAATACACCTCCTACATAATCTACATCTGCTCCTGAACCTCCTTCATGTATAAACATTGGCATTCCATTAGCTGGATCTTTTCCAATATACATACCAACATGATCAAAATTAGGTGTAAATCCTAGGTCTCCTGGTTTTAACTCATCTATACTAAGGTTTCTTTCAATAGAGCTATTATACTGTCCTTGCGCGTTACTTGTAAGTACACCACTTAACCCTGATTTTTGACCTTCTGGTAATTGTCCGTATGTCCATGCAATAAATCCACTACAATCTAGCCCATATATCCTCATTTGTCCTGATGTTTGACTTCCCCCAGCTGTAACTCGTCGTGTTTCAAACCAACTTCCATCAAAACCATACGCTGTAGATCTTCCTCCCCAAAAATATGGAACTGGCTGATTTCCTTCAACATCTTGCTTAACATCTAGAAGTGATGTTGCCATTGCTATTAAGTCATTTCTACTGAATTCTGTTCTACTTCTTAGTTCTTCTGGATATCCTTTTAAATTTCCTAAACTCACAAAAATACTTATATCATCATCTCTTGTGCCACCTGACAATGCTTCATACAGTAATACTGCATCTTCTGCATATAATCTACCTTGCTCAACATGCCCGTTATAATACCAAAAGATATTAAAAGCTGTAGGAACTTCACCATTACTTGTTGCCATTGCTATCTTTTCTTTTATTACATCTATCCCACATGCTATTGCATATTCTGGATCAGTCATTATTCTATCATATTCAAATCTATTTCCCCAACTTGAGTTAACTTGCATTAATCCATAGTCTATTGTTCCATCAACATTTCTATCATTAAGAGCATTTTCATCTCCTCCTGACTCTTTTGCCATAATACATTTTACAAAAATTGGATTGATTCCTTTTTCCTGACTTACTTTTAAAATAAGTTCGTTCCATTTGTCAGTTCCTGCAACTTTAGCTCCCCACTTTGCCTTCATGTCTCCCGTTAGGCTATCTGCTGTAGGCATTGCTCCCGAAAACATGCTCCCGCTACCATTACCACTACTACTATCAGTCTCCTCAAGAGTCATCATCTGATTTATTGCTTGTTCTCCCCCAGGTTGACTAATCATACGCATATCCAATATTTCAGATCGTACAGTTTCCTTCTTTTCAACAGTATAGTAGTCTCTCGTGACCTCTATCTGTTCCATAATATCATCAAAAGCAGTATAATTTGTTTCTGCATTAGAAACAAGCATTGTGGTCAAAGCTATTATAGTTGTATAAAAAATTATCTTGTAAAATTTCCTCATATGATACCCTCCTTTCTATGAAAAGGGTCTTATTTATTTTAATTTAACTTTCTAACCATGGCATACCCTAAATCTTGTGCCCACTGTCTTTTGTACCAAATATGGTATTCCTGTTTTACTAAAACATGATAGTCTGTTTGAGTTTCTAAATCCTCTCCAGATCCTCTCCACATGTATACATCTTTATATGTATTTATAACATAAGATTGCTTTGGATCTACTTGTTCCTCAATGGGGTCATCCCTACTCTTCTCATTTTTGCTGTAATTATAATCCTTTTTATTAAATAAATTGCTCTTACTTACAGGTTTTACAGTTGGTAGTGTCGTATTTACCGTCCTAAATACTGTAAGACTATCATTATCAGCTGGAACTACTATTGGCTCAGTATATGTAGGTGTATCATTATTGGGGAGATTCACAGTCTCTACTACCTCGTTACTAAAACTGCCCCCACTATAGCCGTTTGCGGCTGCATAACTACTAGCTGATTGCCATATCACATTTGTAAATATTACTTCTTTTTCTCTAACTATTTTACAAGCATCAGCCCAGAAATCATATGCTTTTACAGCCTCACCCGTACCTGAGTGAAATGCAAAAGTTACATAATTGTTTATAATATCTGCAATCTCATGATTATTTGGCTTGTATGCTATCTTAGATGCTGGCTTCCATTCTTCATCGAAAGAAAGTACTTGAATATCATGAAATATTTTTGAAAATATACTTGAAAATATACCACTGTTTTCATCCATATCTTCTATTTTTTCTGCTATTTCATTAGATTCTGCCTCAGTTATTGATAAATAACCAGCTGGATACTTTGGATTATCAAACTTATATTTTGCACTTCCATTTATCTCCTCTGGTAAGAACGGATTAACCGCATCAAAATTATCATAACCATATTTTGCTAATATTTGAGTTTTTGTATCAGGATCAAGTTTGAGTGGAGTTAAATTTATTGGATACGAATACTTGAAATATGGTGTTGACCCAGCAAGTATGTGCTGTATTACTTTGTAATTATCTACCTCTTTTGCTACTACTTCTGTAACTGGGGTTAAGGTTTTTCCAGTCTCCATTTGAAGCTTTTCTCCTAGTAATGCATTTAAGTAATACCAATTCAATCTTGCTGATTTTTCAAGTTTTTGAAAATCTATAATATTATCTGTATAGCTATATGTATTAGTACTCGGAACATAATACCTAGCATTTTTAATCATCTCATCTTTTTCATCAAACATATTTGCATCGTTCTTGTTAAATTCATTCCATGCATCTCCATATTTTTGACTGTAACCTGTCATTTTATATGTTATATCTCTGGTTTCATTTATTGTTTGAAACCTATGTAACAAAGACTTGGTCATATAAATTTCTCCAGTTATAGGGGCTCCAGCTGCATCAGCTTTATACATAATAGGAGTATCATAATGAATTTTGCTTGTTTCCTTATACGCCTCATCGCATATTTTTACTAAGTTAAGATATCTTTCATAACTTGTAGTAGCTTCCATATATACTTTATCAAATTGCTCTTTTAATAATTGTCTATCTAAACTCTCGTCTCTATTAATAGTACGTCCTGTTTTTGTATTTATTAAAGTTATACTTTCAGTTGAAAACACCTTTTTATATTCCTCGAAAATCTGATCTCTAGTAAAATCAGGATTTATGTATATAGTTTCCCGTATATGTCCATCAATATCTTTTATTATATATCTCTCAGTGTTCTTCTTTTCCGGATTACTATTATATAAATTATTGTAAAGTTTGACTATTTTTTTCTCTGTATCATTTATTATCGGTGACCAGTCAGGATAGGACCAAGCATAAGATTGCCTTTCAAACTTTAATAAAAAAGGTATAATATCAAGAGTAGCAGCAAAATCTCCTTGATATTCAACAACCTCCTTCATAGCTTTTTCCAAGTCTTCCTTCATTTCCTCCTGAACTTCGGTCATATCCTCATCTACTTCATATTCTCCAAACTCTTCCTGTATCTCTTCTTCGTAAAACATATATAAATCTGCAAGTCTTTCCATGAATGGTGGTTTTATACCCTCTTCTTCGCTTTTTTTCATATCATATACTTCTTTTATTAAATTCTCATCTTTAAAATTAAGTCCATCTATTTCCTTACTTGTATTACCAAATACGCTTGTAGGTAAAACCATAATTATTGCGGCTATTAAAATAATTATTACTAAAACTATTATAACCACTGGTATCCACACTGGCGCACTTGCTGCTGCACCTCCTGCTGCTACAGTCCCTCCTGCTGCAGCTGCTGCACCTCCGCCAGTTGTTGCCGCAGTTGTTGCAGCTTTTGTTCCGCCTTTTTTTAGTAGATTCGAAACTCCTTTTTTTATTTGCTGATTTATTTTGTCATTTATGTATTGTTTACCTTTATTAACCACCCTATTTTCGCTTAAACCCTGATTAAACTCGGTGCCTAGATCAGTATGTTCTTGTTCTTGTTCTTCTTGCTCTTCTTGCTCTACATCCTCTTTCTCATATAAACTACTTGGCATATCTGGTGTCGAGTAGACACTCGACTTCCACCTCTCTTTCTTTACTCTTATTTGTTATAAGTGAGGTGTTAGTCTATTGCCCCTCACAGAACCCAACGTGCCCTATTTAGGCATTAGGCTCTTCATATAACCT
>Ga0209000_1000167_pt1 | contig 85025 bp, 72 predicted proteins | sample RifGroD2_FD_183998 | JGI IMG/M metagenome (GOLD analysis project Ga0209000, IMG submission 183998) | Groundwater microbial communities from Rifle, Colorado, USA - Groundwater D2 (SPAdes) (version 2) | ecosystem: Environmental > Aquatic > Deep subsurface > Groundwater | place: Rifle, Colorado... | reverse complement strand
ATATTTCAAAATACTGTATCCAGAATACAGGATAACTGTATCCATTTGTTGGATTTTGACCTGTTTTTGTCAGTTTGGAGATGTTTTTTTATGATTACTTGATGCTAGCCTGTTTATTTTTTTAACTAACTAACTATTTCTGTTAACCTTTGCTCTTTATAATTAGAACTACTGTCTTGCCCCGTAGCGCTATAGATTCTTTCCCCGTAATATGGTAACATAGTTTAGAATTTATTTGAGAATAAGGACACATATTGAAAATCAAAATTTGTGGAATAACAAACTTGCCGGACGCGCTTGATGCAGCAGCGTTAGGCGCTTCATCACTAGGCTTTATTTTCTCAAAAAGCCCTCGACAAATCAGCCAGCATGAAGCTAAAGCAATAATTAAAGAACTTCCTCCGTTCATAAGTACTGTCGGTGTTTTTGTTAATGAAAGCTTAGAATACATAAACGAAGTTACTCACGATTGCAAGCTAGACATTATTCAACTCCATGGAAATGAATCTCCCGACTTTTGTGCAAAAATAAATCGCAGAACCATAAAAGCAATAAGGATTTTCGGCATTGAAGACCTGAAAATCATCGATAAATACAAAAATGTCGTATCAGGGATCCTTCTTGATACTTATGTAGTAAATACCGCTGGTGGCACAGGACAGGCCTTTGATTGGGGTCTAGCTCATGAAGCCAAAAAGTATGGGATACCAATTATCGTTGCCGGGGGTATTAATCCTGACAACCTCGTTAAAGCCGTAAAAACAGCTAGTCCTTATGCGATAGATCTAAGTAGCGGCGTCGAAAAATTCCATGGCAAAAAAGATTATGAAAAATTGTCAAAACTCTTTCAAATAGCACATACTCTATAATTCTTTTTCTCTTATAAAATATTAAGATTGCTTACAATTCTTAGCAAATCAAACATTAGTATAAATGATATGATATATCGAAAAAAAAAGCCCAGGTACTAGTTAACAATCCTGGGCATTACATTTTTATGAAAAAAAAGCAATTTATTGTCTACTTTCAAAATAATTAGTAAAATCTCCTGGCTTTATATTATCAATAAAATCTTTAAATTTTTTCGTTTCTTCTTCATCTTTTTCTGTATTTACCATTTTGGCTTTAATCATTACCTGTTCCGCAACGAAGATAGGCGCATCAGTCCGCACAGCTAGCGCTATAGCATCAGAAGGCCGAGCATCTATTTTAATAATGTCTTTATCAGTGATATCTTCTTCGTCTTCCCCCTCTTCCACAATATGCATTTCGATTATTGCATAGAAGGTATCATCTTTTATCTCATTAATAATAACCTTATCAATATGTCCTCCCAAATTTGCAATAATATTGCTTAATAGATCATGTGTCATAGGCCGTGGTGGCTGAAAATTCTGAAGTTCCATAGCTATTGCAGCAGCCTCAAACATACCTATCCATATCGGGAGGAAATTGCGTTCTTCGATATCTCTGAGAAGAACTATTGGCGACATATTCCTAGGATCAAATCCTAATCCTCCCAGCTCCATTTCAATCATTATAATCCTCCTAAAAATAGCTTAATTAATTTAAAATATTAAATCTTTCTTATTATCTTCTACGAATTATACCAAAGATGGTTTTCAAAAACAATAAACAATAATCATAAGCAGCAATACCGCCAATTTAGCATATTCTCATAAAATAAAAAAAAGGCGTTTTAGAAACGCCTCTTTCATTAAATATAATAAAATATAATTTAGCTTTATGACTTAACAGTTTCAACGATCTTAGAAAAGGTATCTTTATCAAAAATAGCAATATCAGACATTATTTTTCTATCAATTTTAATATTTTTATTTTTAAGTTCATAAATGAATTTGCTGTATGACATGCCATTATTTTTAACAGCTGCACTAATTCTTGCAATCCATAGTTGCCTAAATTGTCTTTTTTTATTTCGTCTATCTCTATACGCATAAACAAGAGCATGAGTTACTGCTTGATGAGCTATTCGATATAATCTGCTCATAGAACCTCTAAAGCCCTTAGCCAAGTTCAATATCTTTTTTCTTCTTCTTCTCGCTACAAAACCTCTTTTTACTCTAACCACTATTTATCCCTCCTAATATTTATGCCTAGAACCGATTAATTTCTTCTTCAAACAAATTCATAGGCGCCTAATTACCGCTTATAGATAAGGCAACATATTCTTAACTTTTTTCTCATCAGCCCCGCTTATAACAACATCGCCATGCCTAGATCGTTTTAGCTTTGAACTTTCATGAGACAATAAGTGCTTAGAACCTTGCTTTCTTCTCATAAATTTTCCTGATCCAGTTACTTTGAATCTTTTAGCTGCTGCTTTTCTAGTCTTCAGTTTTGGCATTAGCCCTATCCTCCATTAAATTATTTATGCGTTAAAATTAAATTTATGCTTCTACCAGCATAACTGGCATCGCCTTCGGCTACAGCATGCTCTTTCAAGTCATTCAAGAACCGGTCCAGCAATATTTTACCAAGATCCATATGGGCCATTTCTCTCCCACGGAAATTTATTGTAATTTTAACTTTATTACCTTTTTCTAAAAATTTAATTGCCGCCCTATGCCGGACCTGATAATCGTGCTCCGATATTTTAGGAGACATTTTCAGTTCCTTTATAACAGTCGCCTTAGATCCTTTTTTAGCTTGCTTTAATTGTTTTTCTTTTTCGTACTTATAATGTCCATAGTCCATTATCTTACATACAGGCGGATCAGCATTTTCGGCGACAACTATTAAATCGAGGCCATCTTCTTCTGCTTTCGCTAGTGCTTCTTTTATTGACAAAACCCCTGCTGGCTTACCTTCACTGGTAATAACTCTTACCTCAGGAAATCTAATCTCTTCATTTATTAACGCTCGTTTGCTATTTATAGATACCCACCTCCATAGTTTCTAACAAGGATGCGATTATAACATTTAATAATTCATCCTGTCAAATTCCTTATTCATCAAGTTTATTGTTAATTGCCAATGAAAACTTATTTAACATTTCATTAATATTCATTATCTCGATATTACCTTTTTTCTTAGATCGTATAGAAACGCTTCTTGTTTCCATTTCTTTATCACCGACTACAAGCATATAAGGGATTTTCTTAACCTCAGCTTCTCTTATTTTATATCCCATTTTTTCATTTCTACTATCTAATTTAACGGCAACATTATTCTCTTTCAAAAAAGCAACCAGTTCAGCTGCATATTCATTATGTCTTTCTCCAATGGGGATAATCAATACCTGAACAGGAGCTAACCATAATGGGAAGGCCCCAGCATAATGTTCAATTAGAATCCCTATGAACCGCTCAATTGAACCCAGAATAGCACGATGGATCATAACAGGCCTATGTTTATTCCCGTCTTGCCCAACAAAAGTAAGATCAAATCTTTCTGGCATAGAAAAATCCAGCTGGATTGTTCCACATTGCCATGATCTGCCAAGGCAATCTTTAACATGAAAATCAATTTTTGGCCCATAAAAAGCGCCATCACCTGCATTTATTTTGAACTTTATATTCTTTCTGCTTAAAGCATTCTGTAAAGCCACTTCAGCCTTACTCCACACTTCATCAGAACCAATTGACTTAGCTGGTCTGGTAGACAATTCAACATCATAATTTTTAAAATCAAATGTCGTATATATCTCTTCAACTAAGCTAATAATGTTAATTATCTCATCTTCAATCTGCGAGGGCTCACAATATATATGAGCATCATCCTGAGTGAACTGGCGAACACGAAATAATCCATGCAACACACCGGAACGCTCATGTCGGTGAACAAGCCCCAATTCAGCAAGTTTTATTGGCAATTCTTTATATGAATGATTAGCATTCTTATAAACCAATATTCCTCCCGGACAATTCATCGGTTTTATTGCATATGATTGATCATCTATTGTTACAAAATACATATTTTCACGATAATTATCCCAATGTCCGCTTTGATGCCAGAGATTCTCATGAAGGATAATCGGAGTCCTTATTTCTTCGTAATCATATTTTTTATGAACTTGTTTCCAATAATCTAAAATTTTATTATAGAGGCTCATCCCTTTAGGATGCCAAAAAACAAATCCCGGCCCCTCTTCCTGAAAACTAAAAAGGTCTAATTCTTTTCCTAGCTTTCGATGATCCCGCTTTTTAGCTTCTTCTAGCATATAGAGGTAATCATCAAGCTCCTTTTTTGTAAAAAAAGCCGTACCATAAATTCGTTGCAACATCTTATTACTTTCATTACCACGCCAATAAGCACCTGCAACTTTAATAATTTTAAATGCTACAATATCGCCAGTACTTTCGATATGAGGCCCACGACACAAATCAAAAAATTCGGCATTTCTATAAATTGTTACTTCATTTTCCGAAATATCATTCAATAACTCGAGTTTATAATCCTGTTTTGCTTTTTCTAGCAACGCCCTTGCTACCTCTTTGCTAACATTCTCATGTTGAAAAGGGACTTTACGTTTAATAATTTTCAGCATTTCTGCTTCAATTAATTGCAAATCTTCCGGGCTTAACGGATGCTGGATATCAAAATCATAATAGAACCCATCTTCAGTTGCAGGGCCGATTCCCAATTTAACATCAGGGAAAAGGTTAAGCACTGCAGCTGCCATTATATGGGCTGTACTATGTCGATAAACTTGCAAATCTATTTTGAGTTGGTTATTTTGGCTCATGAGTTGCTAATTAAGATTTATTGGCATGCTTATAATAAAACCATCAGAATCTTCCGGTATACTCTCAATATCATACGGATACTGTGCTAAATCACTCAACAGGAGAGGCTCTTTTCGTACCTGTTTAACCTCCAAAGGAGCTAAAATATTTTTATCAAGCTTAAAATCAACATTAACAAACATTTTTAGAATATCTTTTCTAGCCTTCCTGGATATTCCTAAAGAATGGAATATTTTATCAAGAAATTTAAGCTTTTCAGATACTAGGTTCTTCGGCTTAACTCTTACAATTCTAGGATTTTCAATCAACTTTATTACATTTTTTAAATTATTTTCCATGTTCGACATAACAGATTTTCCTAGCTCTTTCAATGCTTCCTTCTCATTCTTACCAATTCCAACACATCCAGGAAATTGTAATGTCGTTGCGATATATCGTTCATTGTCAATTTCAATTCTTATATCTAGTTGCTCTTCCAAAACTTTCCCTCCATTTATAGACCTAGGATAACATACCGTACATACCTTGTCCACTGCATTTTATATAAGATTAAGGCGAAATTATTGATGCCTAGCTGTCTTGTCATTTGATCTACAAAGACATCACAAAGAATTAGGTAATTATAATCTTTCACAGTAAAAGCATCTCTAAGTTAATTAAGTTCAGCATTTACCACAGAACCGTAACTCACTACACTTATTACTGATTTATTTTAAGGAAATTATGCTTTTAGGTGTTTACTAATTTTTGACAAACTGATATCGGTGTTTACGCACCCATCTTTATCAAGGACAACAGCAATCTTATTCTTAGGATTAAACTTATTACTGATAAAATTCTTGCGCAGGTCTTTTAACTCTGCCTCACAAGCAACTCCAATTATGAGATCTTCATCTGTCACGCTCAGGGTAGAAAATATTTTTTTAACCATGCTAGCGCCTGGCACGATATATACAATAAAACCTTGAGTCAATGCATCTTCTGTTATTTCTGTAATTTTGCACTGCCCGCATCGGACACATTTATAGCCTTCTTCATCTAATAATGCTTTACACACACCAACATTTCTAAGACAATGGGGAAGAAATAAAAACTTTCTCAACTATCTGTGGCTCCTATTTTTAAGACCTACCCTTAATGTAAACTGGCCAATCTCCGAACTTAAGACAATTTTATATCTGTTAATATCGAGAGTTGAAACAACCACGCTCTTTTTGTATATTATAGTTGGTGGCGATAGGGTGCTTTTCTTTCCCACTGCTTCTAATAAAATCGTTGCCCTTCCGGCAATAATATTGCCTAGTTCTGCAATTCCACTAAGGATAATTCGCTCAAGCTCTTTTCCATTAAGCAATGCCACTTCATTCATAATTCTTTGGACGACTCGATTTGCGGTATCAAAGGAAAGCTCAAGAAATACCTGCCCCTCTAATTCACCTTGCATTCCAATAATAACTGATATTTCCTCCGTTTGAAAATTCCCTGTTTCTTTTTCTACCTTGTGTTTAAACAAGCTCATTTTCAGTTCTTCCTTAAGAACTGTAGACGCGGCTAAAACAAACGGATCAATATAATCTTCCATAATTATCTATTTCCTAATTCGTTGATTTATAAGAATGAACAATCACTAGCCTTTTAAGGTATATAACATTTATTACATCAGGCATTCACTAATCAACAAAACTACTCATCCTCATCCGCTTCACGCAACCCTACATGGACTATTATCTCACCATACTGGGTTAATAATGGCACAAGTATCCTGCTAATATTTAATGTCGATATATTCGTACCTTCCCGCAAAATCAATGTTGGAGGAGAGAGGTTACAAGGGAAACCCGCGGCTTCCAACCCAATACCAGCTTTACCGGTTATTACGTTACCAAGTTCAGAAATACCGCTTTGAGCAAATTCATCAAAAACAAGCAATTCTTCACCCATCATAGCTGAAACTATCTTTTTCGCCGTTTTTTCTTTCATTCCATAAAAAACGTGACCTTCAACTTTACCGGTAACCCCAATAAGAACAGTAACCTCTTGTGATAAGAAATCGCCAGTCTCCAGTGTTAACCGCCCCTTTTTTATAGTAGCGCTAACTTCGGACTCTAATACACTTATAGCAGAAGAGATAAAGGGATTCATAAATTCAACTTTCACTATAATTACCTCCTTTATATTCTATATTCTTAGCCGATTAGTTTCTTAATTGTTGAAAGAACCTTTTCAGGTTGAAAGGGTTTAACAACAAAGTCTCTAGCTCCTGCTTTAATAGCATCCATAACCATAGATTGCTGTCCCATTGCCGAAAGCATCGCAATCTTAGCATTACTATCAAGCTTTCTAATTTCACTTACAGCAGTAATTCCATCCATTTCCGGCATTGTTACATCCATAAAAACCATATCAGGTTTTTCAGCTTTATACTTCTCTATAGCCATTAGGCCATTTTCCGCCTCTATTACATCATGACCATTTTCTTTGAGTAATTTAGAACACCTCATCCGCATAAAAGCTGCATCATCAACTATTAGAATTTTGGCCATACAAAATTCCTCCGTTCTTTAATATTCTTCAGCCATTTGGTCTGCAATAATTTTGTTTATTAGACTGGTAACATCAATAATAAGAGCAACTTTGCCATCACCTAAAATCGTTGCACCTGAAATGCCTCTGACATCTCCGATGTATTTATTCAAGTTTTTGATAACTATCTCTTGCTCTCCTACTAATGAATCTACCACAAAACCCACCTGTTTGTCACCTGTACTTACGACTACTATATAAATTTTTTCGGATCCATACCCTTTACCCAAATCAGGATAAAATATATTTTTAAGGCTCAATAACGGGAGCACATTCCCTCTGAGAATAATCGCTTCATGGCTCTTTATTGTTTTAATGTCTACCTTACGAATCTGAATCGTTTCCTGAACAGAAATTAGAGGAATAGCAAAAACTCTTTTATCAACATTAATAAGCAAAGCCTGAATAATAGCAAGGGTTAAAGGCAATTTGATATTAAAAATACTGCCCTTACCTTTTTGACTCTCAATTGCAATTTGTCCATTGATTTTCTCAATATTATTACGAACTATGTCCATCCCGACACCACGACCTGAAACATCACTGAGCTTCTCGGCAGTAGTTAATCCAGGGGCAAAAATAAGATTAATTGCTTCTTTTTCACTCATTTTTTCTGCTTTTTCTTTAGTGATTATCTCTTTTTCTATTGCTTTCTTCTTCAACGCTTCAGTATCAATTCCTCGACCATCATCTTCAACTCGAATAACAATATAGTTATCTTCATGAAAGGCAGATAACCTTACAAAGCCATCTTCAGCTTTCCCAAGATTGGTTCTAGTCTGAGGATCTTCTATTCCATGATCAATTGCGTTTCTCAAAATATGAATTAACGGATCGCTAATTTCCTCGATTACCGACCTATCAAGTTCGGTCGCCTGTCCTTCGATAACAAAATGAATTTTCTTTCCACATTTGTTCGCAGTATCTCGTACCATCCTTGGAAATTTCGAAAACACATTCCCAATAGGAAGCATTCGAGCCTTCATAATCTCTTCTTGAAGCTCACCGGTAACTCTTCCAATACGAAGTGAAGATTCCAACATATCAGCAATTAAGCTATCATCTTCATATTTTTTCGTTAGTTTAGAACCTAATTGGTAGATACGGGTTCTATCGATAACTAGCTCTCCAACCAGGTTCATAAGCGAATCAAACTTTTCTACGCTAACACGGACTGTTCTACCCAGTTTAGAAGACGTATTAGTCTCGTTATTTCGTGCGTTTTTCTCCTTGCTCGTTTCCAAGGATCTTTCTTCAAGATCAACATCGTGCACCATTAAATTTGCTAACTCGTCAACAGTTTTAATAGTCTGCTCAATTGTTTGTTTATCATTATCTGAAGCAACAAGAAGAGCAACAAAATCTTCAACTTTTTCAGAATAAATATCCTCAATCGGCGGATTAGCAAGCAGCACCTCGCCTACACCCAGAATTTCATTAATTAGCTGAAATGCCCTTACTGCTTTCATTTGACACTCTGAAACAAAATTTGAATAAATAAAATAAGTTTCCTTATTATTCTGCTTAGCCTCATCAATGGTTTTTTTAACGGCCTCATCAATCAGAAAACACTCCGAAATATCTTTTCTATATTTTTGCCCTGAATGAACAGATAGCCCTTGCTGGGTTTTGTCTCTCGTTACGATCTGGCCCTTACTTCGAGAATAAAAATCATTCAGTTTTATCACCAACTCAGCAATATTAACATCAGAATCAGTATTATTTGAAACATCCTCTTTTAACGCTCGCAAGCTATCAAGACACTCAAACACTACATCAACAATATCGGAGGTAACAGCAAGCTGCCCTTTTCTTATAACATCGAATATATTTTCCATAAGATGAGTAAGCTCGGTCATCTTAGTTAGACCAAGCGTTGCTGCTCCACCTTTCAAGGTATGCGCAGCTCTAAAGATTATCTGCAAGATGCTTTCATTCTCTGGATCTTTTTCTAGTTTTATTAAGTTTTCATCGAGCATCTGCAATTGTTCTTCAGCATCGTCAAGAAAAACTTTTAATTCCTCTTCAGTTATTCCAAGATCAATCCCCATATCAAACCTCTCTCTTTAATACTGTTATTGATCGCAAATCGGATACTTCATCTATTAGCATTTTTATATCACTCTCGTTAAGATTATCACTATGATATAAGAATCGGACTCCGTCATCCACTTTACTCAAATTCATGATATCATCCTCAGATGGGCTTGTTTCTATAATAGCCCCTTTTTCCCGTAATATACAAATAAATTGAAAACAGCGAACTGACTTCATCTCAGTTTGCTCATCAAAAATAATAGATATATCATAGAGATTGCCCCCGTTTTTCAATAAATCATGGACCTTTTCCCGTAATTTCTCCGTAAGCTCAATCGGACCTTCAGCCAAGCTCTTCGCTGGCTGAACAATGATAGAATCATCATCACTATCAACACTATCGGATATATATGCCTGCCGTATTTTTTTTAATATCCCCTCTAACATATATTCTCCGTTTCGTCTTTCTAAAACATCATCCAACATCGAAGACAGCAGGTCTCGAGATTCGGACATGATGTCAAGCATATCAGATGACCAGGAAATCTTTTTTTCTTTTAAAGCCAGGAACATTTTTTCCAATTCTTCGGAGAGGTTTTTAAGGGACCGAAACTCTATAAGAGCTGCGAACCCTTTCAATGTATGCGCTGATTTAAAACAATTAAAAATTATTTCTTTGTCTTCTTTTCCCTCGATCAATTTATCATAAGAATTAGAAAATATTTCGATATAATCCGTTAATTCTTGAAGAAATATTTCTTTTTCCTCCGGGTCCATGTCATCAGTTTTACTTGAGGAAACCTCATCTACTCGCAAAACGTTTCTGATTTCCTTGATAACATAAGACTCATTGATTGATGCCACCTCAGACTTGTCAAATTTATCATAAATCCTGAATAGCGCATTCTTACAATCAATAAATACGGGAATATACTGTTCATTCCAGACAAGGAGCCCTGAACAGAGCTGAGAACTGAATTGCAAAAGACAAGCTGAAAGTTCTATAAAATCTTTACAATAAGTATAATCTGACATTCCTACTAAGTTATTGATGCACATATATATATCATCAAACTCTACATCAGCACGAATCGCCTCACCCGAAGCCAAAAAAGCAACTAAGCCATCAAATTTACAAATAATTTCTTTATATTCAGGAAGAAAAACTTCTAGCTCTTCTTTAGATATTCCTGTATCCATTATTCTTAGCCCTCAATTAATTCGATGAGATTTGTCTCAAATCCCTGCATTTTTTTTTTGATGGATAATATCTTCTCTATATCAAGTAGTATTATCATTCTATCACCTTGCTTACCAATACCTTTTAAATAATCAGAATCAATACTAGAAATAAGCGGAGAAGGCGGATCAATTGAACTAGCATCTATCCTGATTACTTCCGAAACCGAATCAACAACCATCCCAACAACAATATGCGCGACACTAACAACAACAATTCTGGATGTCGATGTATGCTCTTTCTTTTCCAGTCCAAACTTAACTTTTAAATCGATAACCGGAATTATCTGACCACGAAGATTTATAACTCCGAGAATATGTTCTCCGGCATGAGGAACATCTGTAATTGCAGGCAAACGAATAATCTCTTGGACACAACTGACATTAATTGCAAATGATTCTTCTAATAGCTCAAATGCCACCAATTGGAGCAAGGTATCTTCAACATTTGTTACTTCCATATATTCATCCTTCCGAGCTTTCAAACAGTCCCCGAAAGCCCTCACTATGTAGTAAAAGTAATTATAAAATAATTCGCCCGGAAACAAATTTATATTACTATCTAGCAACTTTTTATTACCAATATTATAGCGCTTCTTTATAGTATATAAAATTTATTGTTTTTATGTCAAATTTGTATTATCCAGCAAATTCAAAGATTACTTCTCCATTTGCCTCAAAATATCAAGAACATGCTGAACTCTATGCTCCCAGGTATGCTTAGCAATAACCTTTTCATGGAGCTTCTTAGCAAATACGGAACGAAGTCCATCGTTATTTAAAAAATGGGTAACCTTTTCAAGTAGATCATTACGATCCTTATAGCAAACAATCTCGTCTTCATCAAAAAGCTCCACCACGCTATCCCGATAATCGGATAATACAAACCCTTTCGAGGCCCCGACATCAAAAATACGTTGGTTAATTGCCATTAATAAATGCGGAGAGGTTATATTTAAATTTATTTTGCTCTGATTATAAAGATGATTAAGGACAATATTATAGGAAATTGCCGGATTAACCAAAATATTTTTATTAGCCAGCTTCGTCCAACTGCTAGTACCAAAAACATGCGTTAGATATTTTGAAGCTACCCCATATATGACCTGCTTCCTTATCATAGTGTTCAATTTGGCATCGAGCAAATAAAACAATTTAAGAAACGATTCATCATGAATATCCATTGAATTTACATGCCGCTGATGGATATATTCATTTTCAAGAAGCTCATAAATATTAGCCCCTCCCTGACGCATATAGGATATGATAAGCTTGTCATAAAGATCCCGGTCTTGAATAATCAGCTTATCGATTTGCGTGTTCAGCGTGTCCTCCTCGGCGATTGATCCTACAAAACTTATTTTAAATAGATTTTCCACCTTATCAAAAGGGAAAAAACGGTGAGGATTGGTAGCCAGAGGCAAATAATAAACGTTGCGATATCCTTGCTCTTCTAATTTTTGTTTTAATATTTTATCCCATATGAAAACTGCCTTTAAGCTATTAAAAGAATATTTACTTTTATCTAATAGTGCGATCGGAAAATCAAAAAAGAACATTATATATGGAATTTTTTGCTCATCAAGAAAATGAAGAGGCTTTCCTTTTTGATATATCAGCCCGCTTATTCCGAGCATAAAAACATAATCAGGCATAAAGTCTTTAATAAATTTCATTGCAATGTCGTTATCAAATGTATGATTAGGCTCAATTAAGGGAAAATAAACAGCAATATGTCCCAGCCTCTCGAGTGATATCTTGATATCGTCAATAATATAAGGAAGTACGATTCCACTTGTCGGACAGATAATAATTTTTAATTGTCTCATAATAGTATTTTATCACCGAACGTTTATGACTTATAATTTACTTATAATTTTCTCGATTTCCACTACCCGGTGGGCCCATGTATGACATGAGAGAACTTTTTGGTATAATTTTTCTGCAATTATATCCCGCGACATATCATGTTTCAGATAATAAGTTGCTTTATCAAACAAATCTTTCTTATCATGATAAACTACAAATTCTCCTTCATCGAAATATTCGAATAGTCCTTCTCTATAGTCACTCAAGACAAAGTTCCTGGTTGCCCCGATATCAAACATACGTTGATTTATAGTTGTTACCAGTTGAGGTGCTGTAATATTTAGATTTATTTTGCTCTGACTATAAACAATAGGCAGGGTATCATAGGTTACACTGGGTTTTAATTTCAGCTTATCATTATTAATATTTTCCCAAATCTTATTGCCAAAAACTGTTACATGAAAATGAGAAGACATGCGGTGTATGATCTGCTTTCGGAGCAAGGTGTTTAACTTTGACTCGGCAATATAATAAATATCTCTATAATTCGGATAATCCGATATTTTCGATATATGAAATTCCTCACAAAGGTACCCGGCGACAATCTCGTAAAGATTAGGATATTGTTCCTTGAGGTACGTTTTGATCGCCCAGTCACAACAGGCTTGATCCTGAAAAGATAACTCGCGCAGTCGCGAGTTCAAGACTTTTTCATTTTCAACAAATCCAACGAAGCTTAGATCCATCATTTTATTAAGCTGACGAGGTATGAATCGTTCGGGATTGGTGGCAAGAGGCATATAGTAAACATTTTCGAATCCAGCTTTTTTAAAGAGGCTGACATAATACTTATCCCAGATAATAATAGCCTTCAAATACTGGTACGAGTGTGAGTTATCGCAAAGAAAAATATACGGAAAATCAAAGTTAAGAGAAATATAAGGAATCTGCTGCTCTTCAAAAAAATAAGTTCCTGTCTCCGGAAAAGAAATGAACCCATTTGTTCCAATCATGAATACATAATCCGGTTTGAAGCTTTCGCAAAAGTCTATAGCAATTTGATAATCAAAACAATGACCAGGCATTAAAAGAGGGAAATAAGCAGTAATGTGCCCAGATTTCTCCAGTGCATTTTTTATATCGTCCAGTATGCTGGGGAGTACACCGCCAAGTGTTGGGAAGAAAACTAATTTTAATGGCCTCATAGTATTATGATATCATAACTCTTTTTTAGTGAGCTTTTGTTTGACGGCCTCGAACATGGTAACAGCACCTGCCGCAGAAACATTTAACGAGGTTATTTTGCCCAGCATTGGTATCTTCACCAAAAAATCACAATTTTTCTTTATATTATGAGATACACCTTTCCCTTCACTACCTAGAATAAGAGCAATAGGTCCGGTTAAATCTGCTTCAAAATATATCTTATCGGAATCACCCTCTACACCAACAATCCATAAACCGGATTGCTTTAGTTTTTCGATTATCTGGCTCAGACTGTTTGAACGATGAATCTTCATATGTTCCGCAGCTCCAGCACTGGTTTTGGCAACCACCGCAGTCACCGTAGTGGCACGATGCTTCGGGATAACAATCCCATGGATTCCGGCAGCTTCTGCAGTTCGAATAAGCGCTCCGAAATTATGAGGGTCCTCAATTCCATCCAGTATAAGGATAAATGCTGGCTGTGTTCTTTTTTTTGCTTCCTTCAAAATATCTTCAAGTTCATAATAATTATAGGGACTTCTATAAGCAACAATACCTTGATGAACTTGATCTCCGGCAAGCAGATTAAGTGATCTGGACGGGACCCAGGTATAAGGAATTTTTTTTTCCTTTAGCAAATCGAGAATTTTATCTATGCGTGCATCTCGATGAAGCGTATTGGATAATTCAACTTTATTGATAGTAACTCCACTCTCAAGGGCTTCAACAAGAGGATTCTTGCCAAATATTATGTCATCCCGAATTATGTTTTCATGCATAAAAGATCGCTTTCTTTTCCGTTATTGAGAGTTATAAATATTTGTTCTAATACTGAAAAACCGTCCAAAAGCTCTTGTTCTCCAATTATCAACGGAGGAGCAATTCGGATGATATTACCGCCGATACAGTTAATCAAAAGTCCTTTCGATAAAGCGTTTATAACAATCCCAGCACAATCAATTGATGAATCGAGTTCAATTCCCCACATCAAGCCAATGCCTCGAATATCCTTAATGAAAGGAAATTTTTGTTTATATTCCCGGGTAGCGGCACAAATAACAGACTCCATTTTGATTACGTTCCCAACGATATCCTCTTCTTCGATGATTGAAATGACTGCTGATGCAGAGCCACAAGCAAGCGGATTCCCGCCAAAGGTCGAAGCATGATCCCCCGGTTGAAAACAATTGGCAACCGGATCTTTTGCAATGATTGCACCAATAGGATAGCCGCCACCAAGTCCTTTTGCCAAGCATATGACATCGGGTTTAATCCCATAATGCTCATGAGCAAAAAAGGTACCGGTTCTTCCAATTCCTGTCTGAATTTCGTCTAAAATTAAAAGTATTTGTTTCTCTTCACAGAGCTGAGCCAAAGACAGCCAAAACTCTTTAGTCGCCACATTGATCCCGCCCTCACCTTGGACAGGCTCGATCAGAATCGCACACGTTTTCTCAGATACTAAGTCTCTGATAGAAGCTATATTACCAAATTCCGCGTAAAAGAATCCTGCAGGTAACGGCTCCAAATCTTTCTGATACTTTTCCTGCCCGGTCGCAGTAATAGCAGCCAGAGTTCTTCCATGAAAAGATTTTTTCATAGTAATAATCTCGTAGCTATTTTGGCCTAGGGTTTTCTTCCCGTATTTTCTTGCCAGCTTTATTGCGCCTTCAATCGCCTCAGCGCCGCTGTTACAGAAGAAAGCTTTGCCTCGGCCAAACTTATCACACAATGTTTTAGCAAGGATACCTTGCTCTTTTATTATAAAAAGGTTTGAAACATGTATAAGTTTATGAATCTGGGCTTCTATTTGAGAGACAAGCTTCGGATGCCCATATCCAAGACTATTTACAGCCACCCCAGCAATAAAATCCAAGTACTTGTTTCCATCGTAGTCATAAAGAAAGCACCCATGTCCTCTCTCAAAAACTATTTTCTGAGGATTATAAGTAGGCATAATATATTCTTTATATTGGCTAACATAATCTTGCTGAGACATAATAACTCCTTTTTAGAATAGCTGATTGTCTTTCATAAATCATCAAGATAATTTCAGTTAAAAATCGTTAATAATTAACGCCAATTATATCACTTCTACTTCTGATGAAATAGCGCCATTTTATAATTTTTTAAATATAAGGATATACGACAAGGCTGCTCTGATCACGGAGCAATTAAGCTCGAGGATGAGCTTGCAGATAAACTTTTCTTAATTTATCTTTCGTCACATGGGTGTATATCTGGGTAGTGGAAAGGCTGCTGTGCCCCAGCAGTTCCTGTACCGCACGAAGATCGGCACCGCCATCGAGCAACTCCGTAGCAAAAGTATGTCTGAGTGTATGGGGAGTGATAAGTTTGGATATTCCGCATTTTAAAGCGATATCTTTAATAATTCGCTGAACACTTCGTTGAGTAAGGTTAGTCCCTTTATAGCTCAAAAAAAGTGTGGCATTTCTATGATTTAATTTGGGAACTAGTTCTGGCCTAACGTGGTTAATATAGTCCATGACAATCTTTTTGGCTTTTTTGCCAATGATAACAATCCGCTCTTTGCTTCCCTTGCCTGTAACCAACACTTCATTTTTATGAAAATCTATATCTCCGATTTTAAGAGTAAAAAGTTCAGAAACCCTTATTCCCGTGGCAAAAAGCAGCTCAACGATTGCCTGATCACGCAGTCCAAGCTTATAAGTAGAAAAATCATAGGACAGCATTTTCTCTAGCTCTTCCGGAAGCAAATGAGACGGCAGCTTGTGGAGAAACTTCGCTAAAGAAATTTTTTTCCATGGATTGCTTTTCTGATGGCCGGAATACTGAAGGAACTTCCAGAAAGACCGAAGTGTGGATATCTTTCGATTAATTGAGCGATGATTATTTCCGTATTTTTGTTCTAAAAATATAATGAATTTCCTACCGGTAATATTATCCATGTCAGAAACCCAGGAAATATCGTTAATCGATAAAAATTCTTTAAACTGTGCCAAGTCTCGTCTATACGCCTCAGCTGTATGCGGAGAGAAATTTTTTTGAAAAGTTAAATGAACAATAAAATTATTGATCAAAAACTCAATATCCATTGTTATGCCAAATTATATTGCGCTCTTTTTTCATCAGTAAGTGTTACATATTTATTATTTTCAAAAACCCATTCATCTTTTTCTTTTTCACGGATATCTATATGTACAAACTGCTCTTTAGGATAAAATCCTACTCCAGTTAGCTCAGGAAGAGTTCTCACGAATTTAAACACCGTATCCAATTGCACACCTTCAACTCGAAAATCTGCGGCCTTCCCAAGGGCGTGATAACTTTTATTAACATTCAGCGGGTCAAGGGCTTCAGGACATTTAAAACCGTAAATGACAAAAACCCTCTTTCTAAAATGTGCGGATACAAGCTCTAATGCACCAACAATCCCAAGGCTTATCTTAAACTTACCATTACAATGCCCGCATTTGCACGCAAAGTCTTTTTTATTAAAATGATCACTCAAATTGCCCATAGCTTCTCCTTATTCAATCTTCATCACTAAGGCGCCTTACGTTTTACCAAAGGCTTAGTTGCCATAGTTGCTATATTGTACCTTAAATAAACCGGTTGGTACAATGTCTGTTTTAGTTATTACGTATCAATATTGAAATTTGATGAAGAAAGACGAAAAGAATCTTCCTTCTCGTAATCGACTCTACCTGTTTGGATCATCTGCGAGATTCTTTCTTCAAGCTTAAAATAATCTTGGATAACAGTATTGGAAGCCAAGTCAGAGCTGTTATTTCCGTTAATATAATGATGTACGGCAGAATCTTCAACAATTTTAAGCTCAATCGGGATCTTTTGCTTATGACTTGGACAATAGTATAGCCCCACCCGTATTTGATAAGCCGGTTCATTCTTCGATACATTAAATTTTTGTTTTAGCAAATTATGAGGTTTAATTGAGACAATGAGATGATGCCGCCCGAACTTATCTCCCACCAGATGTGTCATATCTTGATCGGATGGAGCTGGAGCACCATTCGGATGGGAATGATACATCCCCATAATTTGCAATTTCGCATCCTTAAAGAATTTTTGAGCGAAATAGATATCATCCTCCGTGATAGAGAAAGTATCTTTTGCCTTCAGCCCGGTATATTTGTTCGCCAGGGGGAAAATGCCAAGAATAACATTATCTAATCCACCGAAAAAACCACCGGTTTCGCTTGGATAATTTTCTACAACCTGCTGATTCATTAATTTAAACTGTCGCTTGATTAAAATAAGTTGTTGTGTTTCCATCTGCGTACTTACATTATACCGTAGATTGCGATGTTTTAGAAATATTTTTAATATACCAAGAAAATATTAAAGCCTCCGGTTGGAGGCTTTAATATAGTAATGCCACTCAGCTATTAAGCTTCAATATATCGTTTAAACGTTACTGCGATGATAATTCCTACAAGTGGATAAGCAACAAATCCGGTAGTTAGCTCAAGCTTAATAAAGTCGACAACTTGCGGGTTGTGCAAAAAAGAGCTAATCACATTAGGCAATGTCTGTATCATCCAGATAATAATACCAAAAAACAATCCCTTGGTTACCGGATTGTTTCCCTCCAACCCTTTATGGATAGCATTATAAATGAGCACAAGAATTAACCCTACCATAAAATTGTAAAACAAAACGCTAACCATCCAATCCTTCGCATTTAAAGCAATATTACTCATGAATACGGCAAGGCTGGAACTCTCAGTTATCGCGCCTATCAAAGCAAGAAAAAACCCAGCCGGAATACCCGCTATTATAATTCTTTTTAACATTTGCATTCTGCCCTTTACCATCAAATCTTACCTCCTATTATAATATTTTGTTACCATAATAGCATAATTAAAAAATCAAAAGCAAGAAACCCACATAAAATATATATTTTATAATATAAACCTATTTAAATTAATGTGCCCCAAAAAAAATCACCTCTGCCCAGTTACTTTTTAAATTTGTATTATAAATCAAAAAAAGCATTAAACTCCAATTTATAGTGCAAATTTACATATCCGTGATTCGACCATTAACTAGAAAAAGGAATTTAAGAAAACTAGAACAAAAAAAACAGACTTACATAAGCAAAAAAGATATTCTTGTCCAACAAAGAAAAAAACTATATTATGATAGACCTATGAAGTTTGAGATAATCAAAAAGTCAAAACATTCAAATGCACGCATCGGAAAACTGGAAACAGCGCACGGGATTATCAACACGCCGGTGTTCATGCCTGTGGGCACTCAGGCAACCGTCAAAACTCTGACACCTGAAATGCTGCATAATACACAGGCTCAAATTATTCTTTCAAACACATATCATCTTTATTTAAGACCAGGCGTGGACATTATCAAAGCTGCCGGAGGTCTTCACCGGTTTATGAATTGGAAAAAGCCCATACTGACCGATAGCGGCGGCTTTCAAATATTCAGTCTTGAGGGACTGCGCAATATTAATGACAATGGAGTTATTTTTTCATCTCACCATGATGGTTCAAAGCATCTACTGACTCCAGAAAGTGTTCTGCAATTGCAATTAGATTTCGGATCAGATATCATCATGCAGCTTGACGAATGTGTCCCAGCAAATGCTGAATATGACAAAACACTTGAAGCCTTAAAACGAACAACAAATTGGGCTAGACGTACGAAAAAATATTTTTTAGAGTCCGGTCGACAGAATCAAGAGGTCTTTGCTATAATACAGGGGGGAATGTTCTCGGATTTACGCAAAAAATCTGCCGAGGAACTTGGCGAATTAGATTTTTTTGGTTATGCTATTGGCGGATTGAGCGTTGGAGAAGAAAAACCATTAATGTATGATTTAATGGCGAGTACTTCATTAATACTCCCGGAGCAAAAACCGAAGTACCTCATGGGCGTAGGTGGGCCGGAAGATATTGCATGGGGTATCCAATGCGGGATTGATATGTTCGACTGCGTTCTGCCAACAAGGCTTGCGAGACACGGAACGTTACTGACAAATAATGGGAAAATAAATATAAAAAAACAGCTTTATGCGAAAGATTTCACACCAATAGACGAAAGTTGTGATTGTTATACTTGCCAGAACTATACAAAGGGATATTTAAGACATTTGTTCAGAGCAAAAGAAATACTTGGGTTAACATTAATGACGATTCATAACATAAGATTTTTGGTTAAATTAACGGAAGAAATTAAAAGAAACATAGAACTGGAATAAAGGAGTTTAGATAAATGAAAAATATAATAAAATGGAAGATGCTCATTATATTACTTCTTGCAGCAGCTTCAATCTTTATTTTATACACTAAACCCCTAAATTTAGGGTTAGATCTGCAAGGCGGAATGTACCTGGTCCTTGAGGCCCAAGAAACTCCAGAGGTTAAAGTAGACGCTGACTCGGTAAAAGGAATAGAAGGCGTTATTAGGAATCGAATTGATTCACTGGGCGTCGCCGAACCGATTATCCAAATGAAAGGCAAAAAACAAGTAATAGTTGAATTGCCAGGAATAAAAGATCCAGCAAGAGCAATTAAGCTTATTGGAGACACTGCATTATTAGAATTCGTAGAAGCGGAATACGCACCAGGGGACACCAGTATACTGACCCCTGAAAAAATCAAAAAATTAGCTGGCGAAGATGCACGGTTAGCAACCTTTTCTGTGTATGACAATAAAGGGAATATAGTTGATGAAAAGCCGATAATTTTAAAAAACACAGTATTGACTGGCGCAGACCTTAAGACATCCCGACCGGAAACTGACAGCTATGGACGTCCGGTTGTCGGCATAGAATTTACACAAAAAGGCGCAAAAAAATTCAGAGACGTTACTGCAAAAAACATTGGGAAACCGATAGCTATTGTGCTAGATAATAGAATTATTTCGGCTCCTGTCGTTAACGAAGCGATCCCCGCAGGTAAAGCTGTCATAACCGGAAGTTTTACTCCACAAGAAGTTGGAGATCTCGTTATCAAACTTAAAGCCGGAGCTCTTCCGATTCCGGTTGAAATTGTTGAAAACAAGATTATTGGTCCGACACTAGGAAAAGATTCCATAAATAAAAGCTGGACAGCAGGTATTTATGGTTTTATCGCAGTAGCAATTTTCATGATACTCTATTATAGACTTCCAGGACTTATGGCAGTCATTGCACTCTCCTTGTATGTAATTTTCAATTTGGCAGCACTTTCTATTTTTAATGCGACCTTAACCCTGACGGGTCTTGCAGGTATTATTTTATCGATGGGGATGGCAGTTGACGCGAACGTGTTAATATTTGAGCGGCTCAAAGAAGAACTTCGCTCAGGAAAAACTGCACGAGCGGCCCTGGATGCCGGATTTAAGAGGGCATTTACTGCAATATTTGACACGAATACGACAACGGTAATTTCAGGATGCGTCCTGTTTTTTCTTGGGACTGGAACAATACGAGGGTTTGCGGTAACCTTAACTCTCGGTGTCATCGTCAGTTTCTTTACTGCCATATTTGTTACTCGAACATTTATGGAAGCTATCGTCAAGATCAGACCTATCAAAAGTGATATTTTAGTAAAAAGTTAAGGGGGGAACCTACCTTGGAAAAAAAAGCATTTGATTTTATAGGAAAAAAGAATTTATGGTTTATACTATCAATATCAATCATAGTAATAGCCTTTTCGGTTATTGGATTTAGATATATCGCCTACAAACAATTCTTTACCCTAGGGATTGACTTCACGGGCGGGTCATCGATTGTGCTACGCTTCGATGCCCTGGACAAAATAAGTCAAATAACAAATCCCGACAAAAAAAACCAGGAAAAAGATAAATTCTTAAATAATGTACGAAGTATTTTAGGCGAATTCCAGTTAGAACAAAGCAGTGTTCAATATTCAGAAGGCAAAGACATGCGATCTGAAGATTTGATGATAAAGACCAAACCATTGGATAACGAAGTCCGGCAAGGCCTGTTGAATACCTTAGAAACAAAACTCGGACGAATGGAACTATTAGAATCAGATATCATTGGCCCGTCAATTGGGGCAGAACTAGCGTCCACTTCAGTTAAGATCATATTTATCGCAGTTGTCCTCTTATTAATTTATATTACATTCCGATTCGATTTCCCCTATGCTATCGCAGCAATCGTTGCGCTATTACACGATACCCTGTTAACAATAGGTCTCGCAGGAATGTTTAAATTCGAAATTGATACAGCATTTGTCGCGGCGATACTTACTATCTTAGGTTATTCGATTCACGATACTATCGTTATATTTGATAGGATCAGGGAAAATGTACCTCTACTAAAAAGCAAAGAAACGTTTTTTAATATAGTTAATATCAGCATCAGCCAAACATTAGCAAGATCAATTAACACAGTATTAACTGTCGAGTTAACATTGCTATCATTGCTGGTATTTGGTGGAGAGACTATTAAGACTTTTTCCTTAGTACTTTTGCTCGGAGTCTTTTTTGGGGCGTATTCATCAATTTTCATTGCAGGACCGATACTGGTTATGATCAAAAAATGGCAAGAAGTTGAGTAGCGGACATCTTTTTTTTTATTGCTTATCTATAAATTTTAAACTAATAGTTTCATACTTTTTATAATATGACAGAAGAAATTAAAAAAAAACATAAATTTAAAAAGATTTCTCCTTCAATAATTGATAATGTTCCCCGTCAAAAGATTTCAGATGTACGTTACGATATCATAGGAATCGTTTTTCTATGTCTAGGAATATTCTTATTCATCAGCAATATTTATCCTGATGCTACTGGAATTATCGGTGGCACTATTGTCTCGGCACTATTGCATTCCATTATAGGAAAAGGAGTGTTTATTCTTCCGATATATATATCCCTGGTTGGCATCTTTATGCTTTTCGGATATGTTTATATTCATTTCGGGTTGCGTCTCATAGGTGTTATTGTTGGTTTTTTTTCAATTATATCTTTATTAGAATTATTCAAAAGCGGCATAATATCAAGGTTCACATGGCCACCTTCATTTAATGGTGGGGGCATAATCGGATATCTCATAAGCTATTTACTCCAGTTAATAGTAGGGATTAAGGGCGCATATATTGTTATCATTGCCTCAGTGCTATGCTCTCTTCTATTAATTTTTAACATTAAAGTTAAAGATATCCTCATTGTCTCATTAATCCTTTCAAAAAAAATACTTTTAATAATCAAAAAGATAATTATTATTCTTTTTAAAAAACAGGCACCGGTAATTGCAAAAGAAAAGCCACAGAAGAAATTTGAGAAACACTTTGCTGTCGAGGCTTTTGTTAAAGGGGAACCGTCTATCGAAGAAACAGAAAAAATAATCGATAAAGAAAAACAGAAAGAGGATATCAGGAAAAAATTATTCCCTGAAGTTAATCCGGTCGAAAAAGATAAAAAAGAAAGCCTAAAAAAGGAAGAAAAAAAACAGGAAAGCCCTCCACCGATTTTATCTAAAAGCCTTGATACAATTGATGACAGCATTAGCTATCAGATCCCGTCAATCAACCTCTTAAACGATTACAAAACTGCTTCGTTTAAAAAGCAAAACATCCAAGAAGAAATAATTAAAACAACGCAAAAACTGGAGGATACCCTAGCCAGCTTTAAAATCGAAGCGAAGGTTGTGTCCATCAGCCAGGGACCGGCAGTCACCCGCTATGAAGTACAACCCGGCGCTGGAATTAAAGTTAGCAAAATAGTTAATCTCTCGGATGATTTGGCGCTCAGTCTAGCGGCCACGGGAATAAGGATAGAAGCGCCGATTCCAGGGAAATCAGTAGTCGGAATTGAAGTGCCGAATAAAACTGTAGAAATGGTAAACATGCTATCTCTTGCAAAAACAGATAAGTTTGCTGACCTGTCAGACAAGCTACTCGTTGCAGTTGGTCTCGATATCGAAGGTGCCCCACTCTTCATGAACCTGGCAGAAATGCCTCACCTCCTTGTTGCGGGAGCAACAGGTTCTGGTAAAAGTGTTTGTGTAAACTCTTTAATTATTAGTATTTTACTTAGAGCTGCACCTACTGAGGTTAGATTCTTAATGATCGATCCAAAGCAAGTTGAGTTGAGCAATTACAATGGCATACCCCATCTATTAGCGCCTGTCGTTACCGATCCATCTAAAGCAGCGGCTACTTTAAAATGGGCTGTGCTTGAAATGAACAAAAGATATGAAGAATTTGCTAAAATCGGAGCACGAAATCTGGAAGCTTTCAATATAAAAGTAGAGGAGATGGGAAAAGAATACACTGAAGAAGTCGATAAAATATTTATTCCTCAAAAAAAACCATATATTGTTGTAATAATCGATGAACTAGCTGATCTCATGATGGTAGCCTCATCAGATGTTGAAACAATGATAGCCAGATTAGCACAGATGGCCAGAGCAACAGGGATACATCTGGTGGTCGCTACGCAACGACCATCAGTTGACGTTATTACTGGCCTTATCAAAGCGAATATTCCTTCTCGGATATCATTTGCCGTCTCATCCCAGATTGATTCAAGAACTATTCTTGACGTAATGGGTGCAGAAAAATTGTTAGGCAAGGGAGACATGCTCTATAAACCTGTCGGCGCAATGAAACCCAAAAGGGTACAAGGAGTATATATTTCGGATAAAGAAATCAATAAAATAGTGAGTCATGCCAAATTAAATGGAGTTCCTCAATATGTTGACGAAGTTGTTAACATTAAAGCAGACGATTTTGAGATGGATACTTCCAGCAAGGAAGAAGACGGCCAGGATGAACTTTTCAATGAAGCAAAACAGCTAATACAATCTACTGGTGTAGCCTCGACATCTTTTCTCCAGAGAAAAATGAAAATAGGTTATAATAGAGCCGCCAGAATTATTGATGAATTAGAGAAAAGAGGTATAATTTCTACTTACGAAGGTGACGCGAAATCGAGACAAGTACTAAAATTTGACTAGAGGCATACAAATAAAAGGAGAATTATCGGATGAAAGACAAGATAAATATCGGCATATTAGGCTACGGAAATATCGGAATGGGCGCAGCAAAAATACTCATTGAGAATAAAGAGATTATTACCAATCGCACGGGCAAACAACTTATTTTAAAGAAAATAGCGGACCTTGATATTGACCGTAAAAGAGCCTATCAGGTTGATCGATCATTATTGACCAGTAATATCAAAGATATTATTAATGACAAGGACATCGATATTGTTGTCGAAGTAATCGGCGGTTCAGAACCAGCCAGAACGTTTATTTTGGAATGCATTAGAAATAAAAAACATATTGTCACATCGAACAAAGAAGTTATTGCCAAACATGGAAGAGAGCTTTTTCAGGAAGCGGCAAAATACGGGGTTGATGTATTTTGCGAAGGTGCCGTGGGGGGAGGTATCCCAATTATCCGCTCGCTTAAGATGGGTTTAGCTGCAAATAATATTCAGGAAATCTATGGCATAGTTAATGGGACAACCAATTATATCCTCACTAAAATGGCAGATGAAGGCAGTGATTTTCAAGAAACCCTGAAGGAAGCCCAATCACTAGGCTATGCCGAGGCAGATCCAACCTCTGATATCGAGGGCTATGACAGTTCTTACAAGCTGGTCATCCTCTCTTCTTTTGCCTTCGATGCGATCGTTGACTTTGAAGACCTCTATTTCGAAGGAATCAGCAACATTTCCAGTAAGGACAACCTCTACGCAAAAGAATTCGGTTACGAAATCAAACTTCTTGCAATAGGAAAAAAAGTAGCCAATGGGATAGAAGTTCGCGTACATCCCACAATGATACCTAATTCACATCCCCTGTCACAAATAAAGGGAGTGAACAACGCTATTTACATTAAAGGCGACTTCGTTGGAGAAACAATGTTCTTTGGTCCAGGAGCAGGAGCTGAGGCTACCGGATCAGCAGTTGTCAGCGACATTATTGATATTGCATACGCCATCGACCAACCTCTCAACAAAAGAAATTTACGACCTGATTTTAAAAAAACACATATATGCAAAATTGGAGAAATATCATCCGAATATTATATCCGGATAGAAGTCGAAGATACTCCTGGAGTATTGGCAACAATTGCCGGCATCTTCGGGAATAACCAAGTAAGTATTAAATCAGCGCTGCAAAAAGATATTACGGAAAAAGGCTCTGAATTAGTAATTATCACTCATACGGTAAAAGAACAATCGATACTTAATGCGGTAGCTGCAATAAAGAGTTTAACAAGTGTATACAAATTCAATAGCCTTATCCGAGTTGGAATATGATAACAAACCTGGCAATTGCGTTTCTCTTTGGCTCTGTAATAGGTAGTTTTTTGAATGTACTTATCTTCCGTATTCCTTTGCGGCAATCAATAATATTCCCGCCTTCCCACTGTACTACATGTAACCATAAGTTATCTGTCTTGGATTTATTCCCGTTGTTAAGCTACCTCTTTTTAAAAGGAAAATGTAGATATTGCAAAGAAAAAATCAAATGGCACTATCCTCTCGTAGAACTATTAAGTGGCTTTTCATTTGTATGGGCATTCTACTCACTAGGTCCAAGCTTTTTATTTTTAAAAGTAGTCTTTCTAACGAGTATCTTAATTGTAATAACCTTCATTGACCTTGAATTCATGATTATCCCCGATGAGCTAACCTTAGGGGGATCAGGAATAGGTCTCTTATTCAGTTTATTCGACAAATCTTTATTGCCAAGTGTCCTTGGCGGTCTTGCAGGCGCAGGAATTATATATGCGATTTATCTGCTGGGACAACTTATTTACCAACAGGAAACAATTGGCGGTGGAGATATTAAAATGATGCTCCTGATTGGAATATTTATAGGAATAAAGTCAACACTCTTGGCAATATTTGTAGCTATGATGCTCGGTAGCATTATTGGTGTTGCCTTAATCGCCTTACGCATAAAATCAAGAAAAGATTACATACCTTTTGGGCCATTCCTCGGTGCAGGTTGTCTTATTGTGATCTATTTTTCTAAAGAATTGGTAGCCTTATACCGTGCCCTGGTTATATAAGGCAACAAAGGGATTCTCTACCATAGAATTATTGGTAGTTTTCAGTATCTTGCTATTAATCAGCATTGTTAGCACAAGCTCAATTAGGCTCATTCTCAATTCCACAAAAAAAAATGTGTGTTTCCAAAATATTCTATTTGATCTACAAAACGCTCGTCAGCACGCAAGATTAGCAGGCTTGCCGGTAGAAATCATATTTGGAGGCAGCGAATACTCAGTACAATTTAATAATCATTCTCTACTGCTAAATAAAAAAATCCCCTTCAATGCAATACAAGACAGCATCATAAAATTTGATCCTCATGGAAATATCTATATGCCTGGCACGATCACATTTACGGATAAAGGAAAAAGCATAAAAAAACTAATTATTTCAAAACAAGGAAGAATCAGATATGAATAGAAAAGGTGTCATTCTACTTGAAATTATCATTGCACTAACGTTTTTGCTCTTCTTCACGCAGGAACTTTCCTTTCTCTATAACACTTTTGTTAAAACCGAACGAAACATTGAAAATAAGTACATCGCGCTATACGCTTCTCGAAGAAATCTTTTAGCTGCCTTTGATGGACAATTAATGAATAAAGACCTCGACACTATAGTCATTGCTCCCAACCTCTATAAGATAATAAACAAAAAAACTGGATTATGGATATACCGATATGAAGAATAAAGGTTATACGATTGTCGAGCTTCTTGTTGGATTTTCAGTATTAATTATGATCCTGACTGCCATTAATCAATTTGCAAGTCCATTATTCCGTACCTTTTCAAGAAATATTGCTTTCTACCAAAAAATAGTTCAAATTAATAACATTCAAAGTAATATCGCAAGAGACCTTGAAGATGCAGTAATAGCGTCCAGTAACGGCACAACCTTATCGCTCGGGGAAGGAGAAAATAAAATCGATTATTTTACAGAGGATGGCTTTCTTATAAGAAAAAAGAAAACAAAAACAAAATTGAACTCGCAAGATATGAACATCAAATTCAATGCAAAAATCAACGGAAAGGTTGTTATTCTGAATTATTCATTTACAATAAACCAAAACAAAATTATAGAAATCGAGGATGCCGTTTATGCAGGCAATAAGCAATAAAGGAAGTATCCTATTAGGTATCGTAATTTTTCTATTAATCATCACGACCAGTATTTATATGCTCGCCAAAACGGTTCTTGGTGCAACCTCGCTAGTCCAGATGGAAAAACAAGACATCAAGCTGGAGTTGGGAGGATTATCAGGTATCGCACGCGCAGCCTGGCTGATAAACAATAACAAGGAAGCTCAATATAAAATAAATATCCATAAAAGTTTTCCACTTAATGAAAAAATATCCTTAATAAAAGCTAGCAATTCTTATCAGGAGAATATTGAGAATACGACATTAACTATATGTTTTTCATCTGAAAACCAATGTTTATATGTCTTAGTTTCTTTAGGGAAAGCTAATTCAGGATACGAGATGAAAAGATTATATACCTGCGAGTACGAAAAAAATCCATTTAAGCCAATAAAACTGAGTTACAATTAACCAAAGAATTATAATCTTTAGTTTTTTCCTGGTTACCGCATCTCATACTCATTATATTACCAACAATTTGTTGACGTCAATATAATGGGCATGATAATATATATTACGTCATGAATGTTTCCGAAATACAAATTACAAAAAAACATAAAATCTTATTTGATGCCCAGGGTATTGAGATAGCCCGGCATAAATCTTTAAAAGCCCTTCTGCCAAAAATAACAGATAAAAATACCACCATAAAAATAAAATCTTATTATAAGACAAAAGAAATTATAATTCCTGAAATAAATAATGATGATTTAGCTAACATAATAAGTTGGAAAATAAAAAGCCATTATCCACAATTATCGAAGGATTATTACTATACCTTTCAAACCCAGAAAGGCCAGCACTCTAACCATTTACTTATATTTTTCATAAAAAAGCGTTATCTTGAAAAAGTACAAAAGACCGTACATAACGCGGGAATATTAGCAGGAAACATCTTCATAGACGAAATTCCACTGAAAACCAAGGCCCAGAAAAAAAGCAAAGATTATCTAATCCTTCCTTTCTTTATTTGTATCCTTTTATTTATGACTTACAATAATATCTTAGAAATCAACACCTCAAACGAACAAGTAAAACAATTAGAAAAGAGCAAAAGCCTAAGAATGCAAGAAAACAAAGTCGAACAAGCGAATGAGATAGAATCCGTTGAAACAACTCCAGTTCAAACATTCCAGAGAGAAAGCATTTTGAAAGGCATGCAATCAATCGATGATTTTATTGCAAAAAGAATACCGGAAGGAATGAAACTAGAATCGATAAATTTTGATTGCCTCAAGAATAAAATTACCTTTAGTGCCTGTGCTGAGTCTTATAGCTCTTTAGAAAAAGATATAATCCTAAAGCAAGTTGTACTTCATGGGAATACTTACTTAATCTCAGGAGAATATAATGTCCAGCCGTAAAATCTTATTAATAATGATCTTCATGCTGATATGCGCAAACCTCTATCTTATATTTTGTAATACGAATCTTAACGAAACTATTAATTCGGTTAAACTTGAACAAAAAAAGCTCATACAAAAAAAAGAAAAAAAGCATCAGAAAGTTCACATACCCCTCAAAACAGAAAATTTATTCCCACATGCCGAAGTAAAAGAACTGATAGCCGTATATCCGGTCAAAAAATTTATAGTAACCAGCGAACCAGACCATAATTATAAATTTTCTATAGTTATCCCATTCTCCAACATTTCTCAATTCCTCCGGCAATTTGACAAAGTATTTCAACAGATGACTGCAAAAGGCATTACCATAAAAAAGATTCCGGAATCCGAAGACCTGGCAGAATTAATTTTGATTACAAGGAGTATATGAAATGCAAACCAAAAGAAGAAGCCTGAATAAACTCTGGGGTATATTATTAATAATGTTAATTATAGCTACCGAGGCAAATTGTGAACTCGTATTCAGCTATAGCAACACTACCGCAGAGAAATTCTCTGAAATTGAAGAAAACAGATTATTTATTTACCAGCTGAAGCATCAAGATGCAATTATATTCTCAGAACAGCTAAAAAAAATATTTCCAGAAGAAAAAATTATACAATATACAAGCAACTCCAGTATCGGGATTTACACAACAACTAAAAAATACAAAATGATACAGGCTTTCATAGAAAAACTCGATTGCCCGATAGATCAAATAAAGATTGAAGTAGAAATCATTGAATTAACTAACAATGACATAAATGAGCTTGGGATAAAGTGGAATACAGAAAAAGATGTAGAAATGACCAATAAGAACCTGATCATTGCAGACGAGAGCCAATTCTTAGCAAAAATTAAAATGGCAACCCAATACGGAAAAGCAAGAATCAAAGCGAATCCCACATTAGTTGTTAAAGATAACTGCACAGCCCTGGTTAAAATAGGAGACAAAGTTCCGGTTGCAGTTCCTGACAAAGATAAGGGAAATTACACGATTTCGTATATGGATGCTGGGATTAAACTAAAAATCAACCCTAAAATAGTCTCAGAAAACTATATTGTAACAAGCATTCAGCCAGAGGTCTCATCTATTAAAGGGTGGAAAACCACAGCTGCTGGAGAATATCCGGTTATATCGACCAAAGAAGCCCAAACAGAAGTCAAAGTGAAAAGCGGGCAGATATTTATGATTGCAGGACTTAAAAGCAATGATGAGAAAAAATACAATTTTGAAGTACCCTTTTTAAGTTCTCTTCCAGTAATCGGTAATCTTTTTAAATTTTCTTTAAAAGAAACTGAAGATACCGAAATTATCTTTTGTATTAAGCCTACGATAATTAAGTCATAAATAACATGCAATAATTTATTAATTATAAAATAAGGATATATACTTTCACCTTATACCTTCAAATATTTTATATATTATCATTTTTTTCAGTACTGGTCTTACTTTTATATTCAGTGTATTAAACTTGTCAAAAATAAATTTATATAGTAGTATCAGCTAAACAGTTACTAAAGTATACCGGGATTGAGTAAGAGTATGTGAATAAAAATTTATTGGAATTGAGGGGGAGTTATGATGGAAAAAGAGCAAGAAAAGTCACAGAAATTCAAAGAGAAAGAGTCGAAAACAGAATCCGGCGCAGAATATCTTTCTGCATATACAAAAGAAAAAGTTACTTTTGTTGATGAAGAAGAACCGATAGTTAGTGTTGAACGATTTTCTGCAACCAAAATTGGTTCTGCAGATGATTTTGAAAAATCGCTCGCCGATGATAATTTTATGACTGACAAGATGGACAGGAACGGCACAATTTCCTTGCAAGAAAGCTTAATGCAGGAAAACAATCTACAGGATTATAAAGAAGGAGATCTTATAACCGGAGATATTATAAGCCTTGAAAAAGATGGAGTGCTTGTCGATGTAAGCTATAAATCTGAAGGCCTTATACCATTAAGCGAAACTGGAATTACGAATAACAAAGAAATGGAAGAATTCTTTGTTCCAGGAAAAAAACTAACCTTAAAAATTATTAAGCTTGAATCTAAAGAAGGCTTTATAATGCTATCAAAAAAAATGGCAGACTTCGAAAAAGGGCTCGATGAAATAGCCAAAGCATACGAAAACACTTCCCCACTAGAAGCAAAAATAGAAAATGCAGTAAGAGGAGGACTTATCGTAACAATATTTGGACATAAAGGATTTCTCCCTGCATCTCATATAATAAAAGAAAAAAATGAAAACATGGAAGCTCTTGTAGGAAAAAAGCTGGAAGTTGTTGTCATAGATTTCGACAAAACCAGAAAAAAAATCATTGTTTCAAATAAAAATGCACTAAAACAATCAGCAAAAAAAGAATCAAAAGATAATATTCTTGTCACACTCGAAGCTGGTATGGTCGTTAACGGGAAAGTGAGCAGCATTAAAAATTTCGGTGTTTTTGTTGACATAGGTGGGGTTGAAGGCCTTATTCATATTTCCGAATTATCCTGGTGCAGAGTAAACAATCCTGAAGAAATCTTAAAAGTCGGGCAGGATATCGACGTATTTGTATTAGGCGTTGATAAAGAAGGAAAAAAAGTTTCATTAGGCTACAAACAGCTCTTCCCAGACCCGTGGGTATCAGTTGAAGAAACCTACCAAATTGGTGATATAGTATCAGGAAAGGTCAGCAAAATTGTAAGTTTTGGAGCTTTTATCGAGCTAGAAAAAGGGCTAGAAGGATTAATACATCTCTCAGAAATATCTGAAAAAAATATAACCAAAGTTGAAGATGAACTTCAGCTCGGAGATCTTGTTAAAATAAAAATTCTAAGAATAATACCTGAAGAAAAGAAAATCGGGTTAAGTATGAAATCAGCAAAAAATGAAGAGATTCAGGAAGATTTCAAAAATTTCGAACAAAAAGTTATACCAAAACATATTACCATCGGCGACATAGTAAAGGTAGAAGAAGTGAAAAGCGTTGACATCTCTGATGAAGACGATAAATTATTAGAACAGGTAATGGAAGAAGCTGCATTAAAAAAATCAGATCTTGCAATAAATATGGACGAAGTTCTAAACCTGTAACTTTTTAATCGCTACACATCGATTATCTAAATAAGGGCTTCAAGCGATGGTCAATCAGCATAAATATGCCGATTGACCATCGAGTATCTTTAAATAAATAAAATAATCATAAGAAAGCTAAAGAGTTAATACCATGCATTACCCACTAGTTTCAATTATCGGCAGACCAAATGTCGGAAAATCCTCCTTGGTCAATAGAATTTCAGGCAAATTCCGAGTAATCGTAGATGACCAGCCTGGAATTACAAGAGATAGATTATATGTTGAAGCAGAATGGCTCGGCCATTATTTCACGTTAATCGATACTGGCGGAATATTTTTTGACCCTAAATTTTCTAAATCGGACAATATTTTTCAAAAAGAAATAGAAATGCAGGTACAAATTGCGCTACAACAATCCGACCTGGTTTTGTTTATTGTCAATGTCGAAGAAGGTATCACTCCCTTTGATCTATATATAGCAAAAAAAATTCAAGCACAAAACAAACCTGCAATTCTCGTAATAAACAAGGTTGATAACCAAAAACGAGAGATCGAAGCCACCGAATTTTATGAATTGGGATTTGATGTAATAGAAACCATTTCTGCTCTTCATGGAAGAGGAGTGGGCAATCTACTCGACAAAGTAATCGAAATGATCCCGAACGTATCTGAGACGAAAAAAGACGAGAATCTAATTTCAATTACTATAGCGGGAAAACCAAATGTAGGAAAATCATCGCTGTTAAATGTCATCGCAGGTGAAGAAAGAGCAATAGTGAGTGAGGTCTCCGGCACTACCAGAGATAATATTGACGTCAAACTAACAAAGAATGGAATAGAATTTCTCTTCGTTGATACTGCCGGAATAAGAAAAAAATCAAAGATTACAGACAATATAGAAAACTACAGTGTCCACCGGTCTATGAATGCCATCAGCAGATCAGACATCGTGTTATTCATGATTGACGCTACACAACCGATAGCTGAACAGGACAAAAAAATTGCCGGCATGATCGAAGAAGAAGGAAAAGGCTGCATCCTTATAGTAAACAAATGGGATCTTGTGGACAAAGAACTCTATAACGTAGCCCAATACGAAGCTGTACTAAGAAAAGAGTTTTTTTTCCTATTCAATGCTCCGATACTATTCGTTTCCGCAAAAACTGGCCAGCGTGTTCACAAAATATTTGATACAGTCATAAGCATTTATCAAGAATACACGAAAAGGATACCGACAGCACAACTCAACGCGTTTGTTGAAAAAGCGGTCGCGAGCAAAGCACCTCCATCATATAAAGGCCACCGGCTTAAGATTTATTATGCTACCCAAGCAAATAATGCACCTCCTTTGTTCTTATTCTTCGTCAATAATCCTGACCTTATCCACTTTTCTTATCGCCGATACCTTGAAAACCAACTTCGTGAAGCATTTGGGTTTAATGGGGTCCCGATAAGATTAAGCTTTCGTCAACATTGATTTTATTTCCGGATATCGATAATTTTGTAAACTATTCATTATTGATATCCGGCGAATTGTCGAGGGCTTAGAAAATCTTGTATCTGGAACTTGGCACAAGCAGTCTAGCGGCTATGTGCATGCCCATTTCCACTCATTATAATTTTTGCTGTTAAAAAAAATGTTAAATAACAAAACTTAAGATATAATTTAATGAGAAACCAGCTAAACATTAAAAGAATATAAATGAATATGATAAAAGTGTTCGCAGGTATTCATAATGAAACCAATATGTTCTTTATGATATAAGTTAAACGGCATGTGGACCAATTAAAGTCTGATTAATAAAAACATGAATGCTAACCAAAAAAAACTGAAAATAGCAATTTTTCCTTCATATGGGCATGTTTTACCCTTTATTGTCGATTGTATAGGAAAAGCTTTAGAAGAAATAAGTATAACTGTCCATTATGTTAATTATTCCATTATTAACGGAGAGTATATATTTACAACCGAAACGCTTCAAGACCTGATAGATTTCGCGCCAGATTTTGCATTTTTTTTAGGACAAAATGGCTATCTGGACATAGAAGAGGGTGGACACTTTCTCCATATACACAAAATCCCCTATGCGGCGTTCCTCTTTGATTTCCCCTTAAGGCCACTTGTCCTGGCAAATCACAGGAATGAATACCTTAAAGCTTTATTTGTTTGGGACCGGGAATACATTTCTTTATTCCAAAGCTTAGGAATAAAACAAACGCATTACCTCCCCTTAGCCACGTTACCCAGCTATTTTGACCAACCCAGATCTGAAGAACAAATCTATCAGGTAAGTTTTATTGGAGCAATAATCGATGACAATTCCCTCAAGGCCCACCAGAACAAATTACCACCAGGATTAAGGGAACAAGCAGACATCCTCATTAAATCAAAAACAAAAAATAACAATTTCAATATTTGCATTCCGGAAATTATTACAAACAAAAATAATGAGAATTATTTGCGTGATTTTTTTGGTTATATAAATGCCAGACATTCATCCTATTATAGAAAAAACCTGATTTATCATATATCAAGAAACCATATTGTTGACGTTTTCGGTAATAAGGAATGGCTTGCAACAGACAATAGGTCTATTCGAGTCCACCCAACCATAAACTACAAAAAAGATATTTTTTCCATTTATCACCAGTCAAAAATAAATCTCAATTTTTCCGCTTCACAACTTGCTTCTTCAATTAACCAACGAGTATTCGATTGCTTTGCCAGCAACAGTTTCTTGCTCACAGATGACAAATCCGACCTCGATTATTTATTTGCGCAGGACGACATAAGAATTCCCTCCTTTTCCTCAAGGTCAGATCTCCTTGATAAAATCAACTATTTCCTAACGCATGAAAACGAGCGAAATGAAATTTCTCAAACCATAAAAAATGTTATTATAAAAAAACATACCTGGCTACATCGGATGGAACAGGTACTCGATATAATTATGAAATAGTAAAGAATAAATATGATCCCAACAAAAATAGCAATTCTTCCCTCAGATAGTCCTACCTATTTCCACATGCTTAACTGTATGGAGAAAGCACTGCAAGCATTAGGAATAACGACTTTTAGGCTTAGTTTATCGAATACAGCAACCCATAAAGCACTATTATTCGAAGACTTTGAAAAACTTCTACACTTTGCGCCTGATCTTGTTTTCTTTATTGGCATTTCCGGTTTAATCAGTGTGTCCGATGACCATTTACTTAATAAGTATAAGATTCCTTATGTCCAGTTTTTCTTTGACTATCCCTTTAAGCTGCCATACTCCTCATCCTTAAACCATAACTATCTTAAAAAGATATTCACCTGGGACAGATTGCATATCCCGATATTTAATCATTTCGGCTTCAATGATATTACCTACTTACCACTCGCTACCGACCCAGACTACTTTGAATATGACCACAAAACCGAACAAACCTATAATGTCAGCTTTGTTGGCACATTAAGTGATGAAAATCTTCTGAAAAACTATTACAACCAGTTAGGCATCAGGCTTCAAGAACTGGCTAACACCGAACTTAAAAAAAAGGCAGCTGATGCTTCATATAAATTATTTACCTGCGAAACTGTCTTACCCCGTGAACAAGATTGTTTTTTCACCGACTATTCCTGTTATATCAATGATCGGGCAAATAACTATAAGCGCAAAACCTATTTAGCCCAGCTAAGCCAATCCCACACTCTTGATATTTTTGGAAATAGTTCATGGAGTAGCCTTAAATCTATTCGGCTCCATTCACCGGTTGATTACCAAAGCCGCCTCGCAAAAATATTTGCTCAAAGCAAGATTAATCTCAACCTTACAACAGCCCAATTAACCACAGCGTTGAATCAGCGCGTTTTTGATTGTTTCGGTTCCGGGAACTTTATGCTTACAGATTACCAGGAGGACCTGGATTATTTATTCCCTAAGGATTCTGTCCCTCACTTTACCTCAAAAACTGAACTCATAGAAAAAGTTGACTATTACCTTAATTTTCCAGAGGACCGCATTGAGATAACAAAAATAATACAAGCAGAAATACTACAAAAGCACACGTGGAAGCATCGTATGCAAGAAGTATTAGAAATATTAAGAAAGAGCTAAAGGAACCGGATATAATCATGAACTCCATAAAAATAATGTTATGCCCGTCAGACAACCGCCTATTTTCCCATATGCTTAATTGTATTGAGAAAGCTTTAATAAAAATAGGTGCAACAGTTATTCGCCTCTCCATATCAAAAAACAATACCAATACCTTCCACATTTCAACTGAAGATCTGAATGCAATACATTTTTTTGCTCCTGATTATATTTTTTTTATTGGATTGAATGGCATAATAAAAACCTCTGCCTCCGATAATAATGATCATTTATTCGAAAAACTTAAAATTCCCTATGTGCAATTTTTTTTCGATTTCCCGATGAACTTCCCCTTTTTCGCAAGTCTTTCGCACAACTATCTCGCCCATATTTTCACCTTCGACAGAGAGCATATTCCCATATTTAACCATTTCGGATTTCACAATGTATCCTACCTGCCACTTGCGACCTCTCCAGAATACTTCGACCAAAAATCCACTCAAAATAAAAGGTTCGAAATATCATTTGTTGGCAGCTTGGTCGATGACGCAAAAATATTTGAATGCTATAAGAACCTAGATACCCCATTAAAATTATCAGCCGATGAACTTGTTAATAATAAAATAAAAGATCCGGGATTCAACATTTTTACATTAGAAAACATGCTAAAAGCTAATCCTGGAAATTATTTTTATGATTATTTCTGGTATATGGACAGTCGATATGGCAATTACTTAAGAAAAACCTTCATATCATATTTAAACAAACATTTTCCTATAAAAATATTTGGCAATAACCAATGGACGAATATCAAAAAAACAAATATATCTCCACCGGTCGATTATCGACAAGTGATGAACATATACAATGACTCTAATATTAATCTTAATTTTTCTGTTGGTCAGCTTACAACTGCAATTAACCAGAGAATATTCGACTGTTTCGGTAACGGGAATTTTGTTCTCTCTGACTACCGAGCTGATCTGGAATACCTTTTTTCGGATACCCGGGTTGCTATCCCGACATTCAGGACAAAAGAAGAACTTCGCGAAAAATGTAGCTACTTTTTGTATCATCCGAAAGAACGTGAAAAGATTACCAAAACACTTCAGGAAATTATTTTACAAGAACATACCTGGGAACATAGAATGAAAACTTTGCTAGGTATTCTTAATTAAGCCAAACTCTTTGAATCGGGTCACCACTAACTGAAAATTAGCCCGCATCTTCCTGATACCGGTTTCCAGGCTTAATAGATATTCCCAACTATTTGAATAAAGATAGTCCGTTGATTCCTGCGCTGAAAGTTCCATAATATTTTTATACATATTTCTTTTATATTTATAAACCAGTTCAGGAATCTGGACCAAAATCAGTTCATACAAAAAAGAACTTCGTTTATAGATCCAAAGGAACTGCTCTTCTAAAAACAGATATTTATCAAAACAATTGCCAATAGTTTCCAATTTTCCTTTACATAAAGCGATCCATTTTTCCAATTCGTAACTACTTTCAATCACGTCATTAATGTGGGCGAGTGCTTTCTTAATCCCCGCTGTCTTTTCTATTATGTCAACAGCGGTTATATTCAACTGAATTGCACTCTGAAAATAACAAGCAATATCTGAAACCGCCACTCTAGGAATTCCACGGATACAGGCACCTTTTTCAGTCAAGTTGTAAACCTGGCATGGCTGCTCTGCATTATATTTTTCAAAAATCGAAATAAAAAAAGCAAATACCATATTACTAGGGATATCATTACCATCATAATCTTTCACAGTCACTATATCTATATCTACCTCCTGCCCAGCAACCTTAACAAGAGCGTGGTTTTTTTCATCAGGCTTGTAATCGATTGAAACAGCATTCGTTGCTCCAGGAGCGTGAGTAGTCCCAGAGATCCCATAAGACAGGTCTTGTCCAACTAAAACAATAGGACTGCCCCCGATTTCTTTTGCAACCGCAAAACACAATAAAGCCACAGTATAGGCTGGGGGCAGTTTATCTTCATTCGGGAAAAAAGTGTCTCGAAATAAAGCTACATCAGCAAAATTTTTTCTCCCTGACAATGCCAAAAGCTTTGAACCTTGCCATACATCCAGCAATTTATAATAAGTATCATATCCACAGATCAAATTAATCCCGGAAGTATTATCTGCATGTTCGAGGAACCAATTAAACTTCCGGGGCGTAGGCTCCATTGCGGCAACGAAATGCGGCTTAATACCATTCTTCACAAGAACCGGCAACGCAGCATCGACACAAATCAGCAACGCTTTATTCTGGATTTCTTTCAAAAAATCAAGATAATTCATTAAGGAAGGACCAGGAGAAACACAAACTACAGGAGTTCCCTGGTACTTACCAAATAATTCATTCACTAAGGGTAAACAGGCCATATAAACAACGTTATTATAAAAATTATCCGAAATATAGTCCTTCTTTTCCAGCATAGTCCGTTGAGAAATATCTAATGACCTCAAAGTATCATCAAAAAGAGAGAGGCTTTTCCTCACTCTATCAGGATAGAGTGTAATCATTTCAGGTGGCAGGATTGTTAGCCAATTTCCAAAGGCAAAAAAACGATGAACTCTATGAGGCATTCCAAAGTCTGCAAAAAACTTGTCGCCTACAAAAAAGCAAATATTATCCGGCTCAAGGAACTGAGTTATATCGATTTTTTCGATAACAAGCTTGAATACCTCAATATCAGGTTCATAAACAATTATTTCCTTCAACCAGGACATATTCTGTAATAATGCCTCCAGATAATATCCGCACCCGAACCCGACAAGAAAACAAAACGTTGTATCTTTAATATATAAGTTATTTTCGTCAATTACTTTCTGAACATACCGGCTTGCGTGGTTCTTGGGATTGTCATTTTCGTGATAATAAATAGAGGCGCTTCCATTCAACAGAATATTGGAATAGCCACAAGAACTAGATACAATACGTTTATAGTGATCGGCGTTAAGATTCGTTAATTCCTCTGCGATATCCGGATACTTTCGCCGGAGTATAGCAAGGTTTTTTTGGTAAGTATCCATCGAAGAGAGCCTTACCCGCTAAAGTCAATCTTCTTCATACCTGCGGATTGTTGTGCGTATGCATTTGCCGGTCGTGCTGAGATATTAATCCTATTTTCAACATTATCGTCTTCAATAGCCTGCGCAAAGTCCTCTGATTTGGCTTTACCATTGATTATGATCTCCCAAGACTCTTTCAGTCCTGATAAAAGGTATCTTACCCCATTGATATTCTCTATATTTTTATCCCGATAAGCCTCAATTAGTTGGCGTAGCATAAATTCGTACAGGGAAAACAAATTTCTTGCGATTTCGCCACCGGCATCCATATTAAGTGTGGCCATCAGTTCAGTGATGATAGCCTGTGCTCGTCCTAGGTAATGCTTATAATTAGCATCATCATTTTCCCTTAAATACTCTTTTGCCAGATCGAGGAATTCCAATGCTCCTTCGAATAAACGTAATAGAAGTTTACCCTGGCTAGCTGATTCAATTTCCACCTTTTTATAGTTTTTTACATTTAACGAGTACATACGCAATCCTCCTTAAAAAAATCTTTAATTAATTTCTTAGTTACCGGTACTAAGGTTTGCAAACTGGGTTCCTAACCAGTTGCTCGTACTTTTAAATTGTTGCATTACAGATTCCATTTTAGAAAACTGGTCCCTGTATTGTTGTTCTTTAACTGCTAGTCTATCACCCCATACGCTAATTTGCTTATCAAGAACATCCAGTTCCTCATGAATAGAATCTGTTTCAAGTACTATGTTTCCGTTTGTAACATCTGTAAGTGTAGAAATAAGATCATCTATCCTTTTCCCGATGCCTCTTGATTCTGACACTTCCAGTTCAGTAATATTAGCTGTCCCATCCCCATTTCCTAGTGCGTTATTAATTCTTATCTTATTTGTTATAATCGGTGAAGAAAAATAATAAACTAGATTACCGGAAGCATTACCGGAATAACTTTTCTCAGTTTTCCAGGCGTTGGAAGTAAAATCCCAGTAATCAAAGTCAAAGCTTTTTATGGAATTACTGGCTGCTGGCATATCGCTTGTATCAAGCGAGTATAATTGAAATTTCTGTAATTTATATTTGCTGGCTAGATTAATCTGAAGATAAGTCCCAGTCCCTCCGGGAGCTTTCCAGCCCGTAGACCCGTCAACAAAATCTTCAAAGCTGGTATTGCCATCGATTGCCCCTGCTGTAGTATAAGGCGCAGTTGGCGTTGCCGGATTAGATATAGAAGTTGCACCATTAGACGCCGATGCCACATTAACAGAATAAGTAAATAATTTTTTTACACCTTCAAGATTAGTATTCAAGGCATTACTTAGCAGATCATTATCAAGGTTCAATGTACCATCGAGTCCAAACGACAACCCAACTTCTCCAATATTATTCATCGTAGACGGCAAACCGCTCACAGTATTCGTAAGCATATTAAAAACATCGTTTTTAATCTGATTAATCGTATAATCTCCCTGTAATTCTCCGGCAACTTTCGTCTCAGGATCATAAGCGGTCTTCTCATTGACCATATTTATAAAGGAATTATATGAATCAACAAAACTCTGCACTGCTGTCGATATCGCAGCATTATTATTGCTTAATGACAGGGTAACAGGAGTCGAACTAACACTTTTCAAATTAATTGTTACCCCAGCTAAAACATCATTAATAGTATTGGACGATTTCTCAATAAGCTTCGGAGTAGAACCAATCCCCTGAGTACCCAAACTGAATACAGCATTCTGAGCATTAGCGATAGTACCCATCGATAGACCAGCTCCGCCGGAAACATTGGCATCAAAAACAATTTGCCCTGCTTCTCCGGAATTCTTACTGGTAATCATTAACTTAAATGCTCCAGAAACTGAACCATCATTAATAATTGAAGCTTTTACATTAATATTGGCATTATTAATCTTGTCTCGAATATCTTTCAATTTATCAGTGGCTGCAACATTTATAGTGTATTCGTATGCGCCGTTTATAGTTGTTCCAGTAGCATTCCCAGCAATATTTAAATCATTAGCCATTGATCCACCGTAGTTGTCGATAACAAGATTATTAGAGCCGCCAGACTTATCTGTAATGATAATCCCATCACCGGTACTATTAACAGCAGCAGATAGCAAAAAAGCCGAGCCTTCGGTATTGATCTTTGTGATAACATCTCCTATGGTTTTGATATAATCAGCAGAAAGATCAATAATCACGCTATTACCATTTTTATTAGTCATTTTTATCTGCCCTTTATGCACTCCGGCACCGGAGTTAAGTCCGGTTAAAAGTGTATTTTCAGATATGTAGCGTGTATCAAGGTCTGCCCCTTTGATTGTATAATTGCTTGTTCCTGCATTTGCGATTGACAGCCCGGTAGCTGCATTGGTTGTTGCATTGGATGCGATTGAAAAAGAACTACTTCCGGATGTCAAATCAACGATTTGGATTCCATTCCCAGCGTCATTAAGTTCAGCTCTAATCTTCCCCGTTGAATTATCATTAATATTTGTGATAAGTTCCTGTAAAGTCTCTGAAGCGTTAAACTTGTCTGAAGTAATAGTTAAGCTACCGGAATGAAGAGTAAAAGACAAATCCTTAGAGAGGTCTATCCCGGTCTTTTTCGGCAATTCCCGACCATCGATCGACAGGTCTGTAGTCCCCGCAACCGATATACCCAATCCCGTAATAGAATCTGTTGTGGCATTTTCCTCTATACTAAGAGTCCCTCCGCCAACTGTTAAATCGTTTATTTTAATCCCGATTTTCACACCATTTTCATCAGTGACGGCCTCAGCGCTGAACTTTCCAAGAAGTGCATTAGGATCGCTGTTAATAGCCGTAAGTAACTCATCTATTGTTGTTGATGAACCAAATCCGCCTATCCCGGCTGAACTAATTGTAACAATGTCATTATTATGTAAAGTCAAAACCATATCATTCGACAGATCTACCCCGCTAAGAAGATCATTCGCACTGCCGCCATGAAGATTTTTAAGCATTACAGAGTCCATCCCGGAAATGAGGCGCTTTCCGTTCATCGTATTCCCACCGGAATAAACTCCGTCCAATCCGAGATCATATAAAGCCTTGCTCCCGTTAAGTGCTGTTATAGAAAACTTGCCATCGGCAACAGGGACCGAAGAATCAATCACTTTCAAAACATTATTTCCATTACCATCATCCACTAATGATGCAGACAGATTACCGTTTGCACTATTTATAGCCGTTATAACTCCTTCCAATGAGGTAACGCCGGTTAAGTCGATATCTACACTGGTATTATCTATCATACTTATCTTAATATCATTCCCGGCAACGGTTCTCACACCGGTTCCATCATTGAGAAGACTCAGTCTGGAAGCGGCATTAACATAATTAACAACATCGCCGGTTATAGATCCAACTCCTGTTTTTTTAATGCCCAGGTCATTAGCCATAGATCCGCCGTTTACTTCCTCAATTTTAATAGCACCGGCTCCGGTATCAACAATATTAATACCATTGCCATAAGCATTTAAGGATGCGGTAACTGCGATAGCGCTATTAGTATTAATGGCGTTGATAACTTCTTGTACTTCAGTTGCATTTGATAAATCAACAACAGAAGAAGAGCCGGCGCTATCAGTGATCTTTATAGAACCACGATGGACTCCATTCTGACCGTTAAGAAAATCTAATTTAGTTTTTGGATTGAGATTACCTTTACCAAATTCGAAGGTAACGCTCCCCGATCCGACAGCCGTACTATCCTGATCATCGTACCCGCGGCTAAGCATCTGATGGGCTTGTGCAAGTTTATTAACAACAATTGAATAACTGCCGTCTATTGGGGTTCCAGATACTGATGCGTCTAAAACATCCTTATCACTTGAGCTAATTGTCTTCCCGGAAAACAATGCTTCTCTTGATAAAGAATAGGCATCTAACTTAAAACTAAGCAGGTTGGCCGTTACTTGCTTCCACACATTTATTTTGTTTGATTTTTTAGTTTTTTTCGTTTGCAAGTCAACCATGGGCTTGCTGTCTATCTCAAGCATTTGTGTTATGAGATCACTTGATTTCATCCCGGTAACTACACCATCGATACTTGAGGTACCTGCCATGTTTTTCCCCTTGAGTTGATTTTTTATACTATAATTATCGGTATTTTTTTTGAATTTTTTAGCAAATTTTAACCCGAGATAATTGTTTTGAACGATTAGTACAAACTTTTTCGAGCAAAAACTATGCCCTCTTTATCAAAAAGAGCAGCAAAATATTCCCAGGGGAATTTGGAAAGAATTATCTGGATTTAAGTCAAAGGAACAGAGAAATATCACAGCGACCGCTGAAGGAATAATTAGGATGCAATGTTTTTAGCTATTTTCCCAAGAAACCACAAAAAAACTTACTCTATTCGTAAGTTTACAAATGAAATTTACATATCTATATTCTTGGCTTATTTAATAGAAGTTATGCTTTATCATCTACCAAGGCCCCTAAAATACTTTCTTCTATTCTTGCCATTACTTTTATCATTTCTTCCGCAGGATATTGCCTGATAACTTTGCCGGAATCCTTATCCACGACCTTAACAACCATCTGATTTTTTAGCCTGTCATCGACAACGAATTCCAGTTTTCGATTCATAGCTTCCATAATTACATTAAGTTTATCGACCTCCTTTTGGATTTCTGAAGGTTCTTCATCTTTAGTGGCTTTCCCGTTATCTTTACTAATGTTTTTTTCTTTAGTTATCGGCTCACTACCCTCTTTCTTTGATACGTAGTCGTTCTCTTTGGTTAATGATACAGGAACCTCAATAGCTACTGATTTAAGGCTATCAATATTCATTACTCTCACCTCCTTGTGCAGAACAGATTAAACATTATTTCTTGTAGTTGGGCGAGAATAACCTCGCCCAACCATTAAACCAAAAACATGAAAACAAAATACTATATATATATCAGCGGCTATCTTTATCTTCCCAATAATTGTAAAACTGATTGAGGAAGCTGATTTGCTTGCGCTAACATCGCCGTACCTGCTTGTGTTAATATCTGATTCTTTGTGAAATCCATCATTTCCTGTGCCATATCAACGTCTCGAATACGTGAATTAGATGATTCGAGATTTTCTTTGTTAATTGACAATGTAGTAATGGTTGTCTCAAGAGCATTCTGTTGGAACGCACCGAGATTCGCTCTGGTTATTGAAACATCATCAATCGCCTTATCAATAATCTTAACCGCATTAGCTGCATCCTTAGATAACTCATAGCCACTGCCGGTTCTGATAGAGTTAAGACTGTATGTTCCTGAGAGCCCGGTAACACCACTACCTAATTGAGCTACCTGCATATTAGAGATTGCCAGGCTTCTTATTTCTGTGGAATTAGCATCCTGTCCAAGAGAGAACTTCAAAGAACCCTCGGTTACGCTGAACAAGTCTGCTACTGCAGATGTACTAGATACGACACCGCCGTAGTTACCCACTCCGGCTCGCTCAGTTGTAACCCCGGCATTAGCGCCGACAAGCGTGAGTTTCGTTCCTGTGAGGCCAGTAGTATTCGAGTCAACAGTAAGTGATAGTCCAGTTCCTGTCATTTGAAGGGTGGTATTTGTACTGGCAAAATTACCGACCATATACCCATCAGCATCTTGCCCAGCTGCATATTCGGAATTCCCAGCTCCACCAATTAAGCCTGCGGCACTTGATTTGACAGTAAGGCTATGATCAGAACCATATGAACTGAACGTAAAAGAAAGTGATGAGGTGCTACCACCAGTAACACTAGCCCATACGCCTGTCTGAGAATAGAAGTTATTAACCTGTGCTGCAGTAGCTGTTGCAGTTGCATTTGCAGCAATAGCAATTGTTTGAGCTGCAAAATCTGACGACTCGATAGTAAGTGTAGTAGCCGCATGACCAGATGAAAATCCACTGGCTACAATATTAGCTCTCTCAGCTCTTGCCGTAAGTGTAAAGGTTACGCTGCCGCTTTGTGTATCTGCGGAGCCTTGGATATCAATTGCAGAAATACTATTTGAATAGGTTGATGTGCTAAAAGTAGCGGCATTACTTGATGATCCATCAAGCAATATCTTTGACTGATATTTCGTATTCTGAGCAATTTTTTGCAGAGAATCAAGAGCTGAATCAACCTGTCTCTGGTCAGCAGCAATTGTATCTGTATCATTAACACCGGAGTTTGCTGAGTGAACTGCCAAACCGCGCATCTTATTCAACATATTATTCATTTCCGTTAAAGCACCTTCAGCAGTTTGCACAAGTGAAGTTGCCTCTTGAGCGTTTTTAATTGCCTGCCCAAGACCCGTAATTTGTGATTTTAATCGTTCTGAAATGATCAAACCTGCCGGATCGTCCGCACCTTTGTTAATACGGAGACCAGAGGATAACTTCTCAACTGATCCGGTTAATTTGTCTTGTGAAACTCCTAGATTTCGCCATGCATTATTCGCGGCGCCGTTGTAATTAATTCTCATACCCATGATAAATTCCTCCTTGATTGTAATATTCACTATCCTGAAACCGGATAGGAATATAAGTCCAGCATCCATGCAGGACTTGGCTATTTTAAGGTCTAGCCGGGACCAGTTACAAACCCACTCACCCCCTTGAATAAGAGTTTAAAAAGGGAATTGGAGAATAAAAACCTCTCACTAAAAAAAACCCTTCTTATATAGTGTATCTAATTTATCGATACGTTTAAAAAATACTTTAGGTTTTTATTGATAGTTTAAATAAAATTTTTGTATTACACTGGGATTGTCTTTCCGATATTTCCCAGCTTCTTTTATTATTCCAAAAAAACCTGAATTATATGCCTAATATTTTCTAAATGTTTTTTTTAATATACCAAAACATTCGGAACCACATCAATTTAGCAGGTGCTTAAATTACAGATTAACTCAACAATTACTCACCTTTTAAACAAAAATTTTATATATTAATCTATTTATGTTAAAATTAATTATGACAACAAAACCGATAATTTCTTATTTAACCTGGGCAATTGGCGGAAAGCAGGTAATGGGTGGAATCAGGGTTATTCTGGAGCAAACACACCATCTGCTTGAACGAGGTTATCACGTCAATATTCTTACACACCAGTCCAAAGAAATACCCTGGTTTGACTCAAAAATAAAACCAATTGTTATTCCTGAATTTTCAACCGATATTCCGAAAACCGATATCCTAGTTGCCTCATACTGGCCAACAGCTTACGAGGTTAACAATTTTACTGATGTCAGAAAATATTATCTTGTACAACATTATGAACCTTTGTTCGAAAATAATTCAGTCGCTTTCGAACTAGCAAAAAACACCTATCGTCTGCCACTCAAGAAGCTTACAGTCTCTCATTGGATATCAGATAAACTCGAAAAAGAAACACAGCAGAAATCGTCTTGCATTTCGAACGCAATTCAACCTCAAAAGTTCCAACTCCCTGAGGGATTTGCTGTAAATAAGCCTGAAAAAACCCAGATACTTGCAGTTGCCTCAGATATGGCCAGATGGAAAGGAATTGAAGAGCTTTTTCTTGTATTCAAAAAATTAAAAGAAACTCGTACCGACATTGAGATTACCTTCATAACTTCTGACAAACGAATAAATTCTCACCACAAACAATGTATTGATAATTTCATTGTATCTCCTATTCAGGAAGCTCTTATTGCCTATTATCAAAGAGCTGATCTTTTTATTCATACCTCATATTATGAAGGTTTCGGGTTACCACCCCTCGAAGCCATGGCAGCCAATACATGCATCGTAGCAGTGGACTCTGGGGGAATTAATGATTACGCGAAACATAATGAAAATGCAATCATTGTGCCGGCAAGGGACTATGATGCACTTTTTCTGTCCATTTACTTTCTGCTTGATCGTCCTGCAATACGAGAAAAGCTAGCGTTTAACGCACAAAAAACTGCCCAACAATTCACCTGGAATAAGGTTATTGATAAATTAGAAAATATATTCTTAGAGGATTCCTCTAATTAATAGAGTAAAAAGGTCACACACTCCTATTATAATCAGATATCACTTATGCTATAATTACCCTTCTATATTATTTAATATTCACTTAAAGCACACGCGTTGAAAGGCTGCATATATGAAATCATTTATTGAGTGTAGTGCCTGTATGATTCGGCAATCGCTTGAGATCCTGAATAAACATAGTACTTCTAACGAACAGAAAAGCGATATTCTCAAATTAGTTTTAAAAGCTTTGAGCGAGACTACGATTACAAGCATTAATCCACCGCAGCTTACCAACAAAGTACATTCTATATTAAAGCAAGAACTGCACATCCAGGATTTTTATTCGGAAGAAAAAAAGGAAAGCAATAAAGAAGCACTTCGATTAGAATCATTCCTGAATCAACTAATAGCCAGCGCAGACAACCCACTCCTTACTGCTGCGAAACTAGCTATCGCCGGCAATGTAATTGATCATGGTGCCTTAGCAAGCTTTGACTTAAATGAAACAATTTCTACTGTTCTCGAAGACCATTTTGCAATAGATCATTTTGACCGTTTCGAAGAACTCGTATCAAAACCCAATCGTATTCTCTATCTGGGAGATAACGCGGGCGAGATAGTCTTCGACAAAACCTTTATTTCTCTGTTGCTCAAGCAACACCAGACAGTTATCTATGCCGTTAAAAGTGCACCCGTCCTTAACGATGTACTCCTGGAAGATGCGAAAGAAACCGGATTAGCGGCAATGATTCCGGTTATTGAAAGTGGGTCCACAACTGCCGGGACAGAACCTTCGGAAATGAATGCCGAGTTCAGAAACTACTATACAAACTCAGATCTCATTATTGCCAAAGGATTAGGCAACTTTGAAACTCTCTATGGCTTAAATGACCGGAAAAACAAATTTTTCCTTTTCAAAGTAAAGTGCCCGCATTTAGGAAAATATCTCAATCTTTCAATGAAAGATATTGTTTTTTTGGAAGAAACCTTTTAATCATTCTGATTTTCAAGTTAATGATTACTTCAAGGAGAACCTTTTAGGCTCTTTCGCTTTGCACGGAAGAAATCCGAAAGAATTGTACCGCATTCCTCAGCCATAACACCACCCACAACCTCAATCGAATGATTAAGTCCAGGATGTGCATAAAAATTGAGCACCGAGCCGCAAGCTCCGGCTTTGGGATCACTTGCCCCGTAGATTATTTTCTTAATCCGGGAATTAATTGCAGCTCCAAGGCACATCGGGCACGGCTCAAGAGTCACATAGAGATCACACTGGTCCAACCTCCAGCTATTAAGAACTGAAGCTGCCCCTTGTAAGGCAAGGACCTCTGCATGTGCAATGGGATTCTGAGAGAGTTCTCTTGTGTTATAACTACGGACTATTATTCTATTCTCATGAACAATGACTGCACCGACAGGAACTTCGTCACATAGCGCCGCTTGCTCTGCCAGTTTCAATGCTTCCGCCATAAAATATGCATTAGAGAACACGTCTTCTGCTATCAACTTATTATCATTCCAGAAAAACCTTAATTATTGAACATTTGGTGTTACCAGAAGAAACCAATCGGTCTTGATTCCATCTAAAAAGATTATACTTCATTATAGTTTGTTTAACTATATTTGAAACTTTTTTTGATTATCTGGCTTAAGCGAAGAGATATCTTTATATTTTTTCTGATAAAGGCCATCTCTTTTTCACCTTCAATTATTAGCAGCATATTAGCAGCAAGACAACCAAAACGATGCCAATATGAACTAAAAAAAGTGAAAAAGAAAAAGGAAATTCAATCTGAGTTTGGCGCGCTCGAGAGGAGTCGAACCTCCAACCGCTTGATCCGTAGTCAAGTGCTCTATCCATTAAGCTACGAGCGCACAATTCTTATCAACGCTTACATCTAATGAGTTTCTAATAATTAACAGCTTTATATTATCAAATAACTCTGTGTTTTGTACATATTGTGTATATCAAGCGTACCTCACACCTTTTAAGTTAGGTGTCTCTATATTAACACAAATAAATTCATTAAAAAAGCACCACTTATTTGCGTATTAGCGATGCCTCCCTTATAATGAGCATAAATGGACTACTCAATTGTATTTGTTCATAGCGGGCTAACATTACCTGAATACCTCAGAGATTCTATCAATCAGGCACGATACTTCAATAACAACTGCAAAATATTCTTAATCACAAATCAAGCTTTAATAAAAGAAATAGATTACGCTAATCTGCTTGCTGTAGAAATAGTAAGCTGTGAATCGCTCAAAGAAAGTAGCCGGCATAATAATTTCAAAAATAATTCCACCTTAGACCCAACGTTTAGAAATGGTTTCTGGCAGCATACAACAGAACGCTTCTTTTATATCGACGAGCTTATAGACCAGCTTAACCTGACAAATGTATTCCATTTCGAAAATGATGTCTTAATCTATGTTAACCTCGCCCGGCTGTTATCGATTTTCATACAATGTTATCCGGGGATCGGTGCGACGTTCGATAACGATTTACGGTGCGTACCGGGATTTATGTATTTTAGTAATAAAACCGCGAGTTACAACTTAACGGAATTCATAAGCTATTCGTTCTTAAACAAACTTCCGAATTCTATAAACGACATGGAATTGCTGGGAAGTTACAGACAATTAGGCAGCCACCTTATCGATCATCTCCCGATTATCATGGATGTCTACGCTCATCCGCTCATAACTCGAACCAGGATGGTCCCCCAAAACCCACACAATTACTCAAAAAACTTCCACCTCTTCCAATCATTATTCGACGCGGCAGCAATCGGGCAATATATAGGCGGGATCGACCAGAGAAATGCCGGAGGTAAGAATACGAAGGGCTTTATTAATGAAAGCTGCGTGTTCAATCCGGCGTTGCTAGAATACTATTGGGGAGAGGAAGATGGCAAACAAGTCCCCTTCGCCAAGCATAGCGATCGATATTATCGACTCAACAACCTTCATGTTCACAGTAAAGAGTTACAGAAATATATTTCTTTTCAAAAATAATCTCGAGAACTTTAAGACATGATACGATTGCTTTTCATTTCCTGCCAATCCTTCGAAAACAATTCAACCACCAAAAGGAGAAGCCGTGCAAATTAGCACGGCTTCAATTAAAATATTTACTGCATTAAATACTATTATCAGTTATGTTTTGCCATAAAAATAGGATCAACAACTGCAATGTCCCCGTCCGGAATTCCAAGGAAAAAATATTTTCCAGGGGTATTAATATCATCCGGCATACCCGTTCCCATAAATTGAACCAATCCTGTCATATCCACAGGGAAAGGGACGTTAGGCACTATTTGATTCGGTTGTATGGTATAGTTCCACATTCCAACTATATCAGCGAAATCAAAATGACCATCATCGAGCACCACAGCTATTCTTGTTACATTTTGTGTTATTCCGAAAGGAACCGTTGTGGTTATTATATTGCCATTTTTGTTAAACTGGCCCACAGCTTGTTCCTCCTGGTTCTGCTGCTGTGCTCTGACAGCCTCAATCAGCACCGTCCCATTATTCGAATAAAGCCGGACTTTATAGTTGCCTGAATCGATGTTGCCCGGTTTTGTTCCTCCGTTATTTGGTTGGGTTGCTGTCGTATTAAAAGCAATAGGGCTTGGGTATGATGGCATATTATCCGGAGTATTCCATTCGCATATCAGATTATTCGGGTTGCTGGCATCAACCAGTGCCAGCTTCCTGATCTGGTATGCTACGGAATTAGAAGACACATAGATCATATCGCCATTGTACGACCATGTGCCCTGTACCGCCATGAACCCTAGAGGCGGATCTGTTTGTTGCTCTTGCTGCTGATCGCCATCCTGCTGTTGTTGTCCATCATATGGATTATCGCCAATCCACCCATCCCGGCGCACAGCGAACACGATTCCACCATCTTCATCGTAACCTACCATGAAATACGCACCTGTAGCAAAATCGGCAGGAACATTACCGCTCACAAGGGTTTCGGTAACACTTTGTGGTAGCGGGTCTCCCATACCCTCCCCAAAATAGAAAGGATAGGCTGTAAGGTCCCAGGCACATTGTTCAACTTTACTAGTATTCGTAATAGCTATTCTGGTAACATCATTGTTTAACCCCTGGAACAAGTTAATATTCGCATATCTACCGCTCATCTTCCAGTTACCCATGATGACCTGCTGTCCACCTCCGCCACCGGGAGTATAGCCCGTACCACCGATTTTCTCTCCGCCCATAAACCAGGAATCCACATAGGGAGAACTCGTCCTGATAATCGGCTGCATTCCAGGGGTCGGATTAGCAGAATCATAGATCCAGATACTATAGCTGTCATATGGTAAAGCATTACCTGTGACTATCGAAAACGCGTTCATACTGACTTCCAGTCGATTAGAAACATTCATAGGGCTGAACACAGCAGCGGCGTCAGCTGTCGCCACAACCTTTTTATCCCATTCCCGGATCAGCTTAACATAATGCATATTCTCTAAAACCAAAGGTTTAAACGCATTAGTCATTGGATCCCAGAAACTCTCGATAAAAACTTGGTTCATTTCGCCGTCTTTCATGAAATTCGCATTAATTAACATCTCTTGAATTCCAGTATCCGTTCTCGGCGGGAATATATAATCAGGTAGTTGGCCAATCTGCGCTGATAATCCTATCTTGCTTGCCAGGTCCAAATCAATATACTGGAACTCCGGATTAGTCAGGTCTTTATTGCCATTCATGTTCATGGCACCATCAACCCAGTATTCCAGACGACCATCACGATATTCGATATGAGCCCCGAACCTGAACTGAGGCTCCCTGTACTTGATCATATAATTATTAAAACTATCAGTATTCCTGGTTACGTCCAATTCATCATTACGTCGATTTGTGGTAGAGATATCATACCAGAGCACCAGATCATATTCCGAGTTATTAAGGAACATATTCTGACTTTTCTTGATAGCAGGAAGCACGTAGTCGACAAAATTGACTGCATCATTCGCTACAGCATCCATGTTACCAAGTTCTACTATCTGTGATACAGGTGCGCGATTTGCCCATGGGGAATCGTTAGCGCCGTAATAATCCTTACGCATCCATGAACCGGCTTCATTACCGGACATCTTGAACAAAGCTACCTTCCAGATTCCGCTAAGAGCTTGCAATCCTGCGGGAAGCTTGGATAACAACTGGATTTTTGACGGAAAGGCAATTTTTCCTTTAAGTGCAATTGTCCACTGTCTGCTACCTACGTAGAACTGTGTATTTGATTGAGCCCCTTGCCACATAGTCCTATCCGTACCATCTTTCACTAGCACAGGTGTAACTACAAACTCGTACAAGGTCTGATAGTTCGGAATGCCCATATTCCTGGTTGTAGGTTCAAGTTCCTGCGGTGCGGTGAACTCTGTCGAATAGATCAATCGATCACCATCATTCCACGACGACCATATTGGAACTGTACCCCAGTTATCCTGTGAGAGGTTCAAGCTGACCTGGCGATCTCCTTCCCATTTACCGAACATTGCAGGTGGCGTCCAGCTTCTGCTGGGGTCGTACTTTCGAACTGATTTTCTTAAATCAACAGCATAAGCCAGAGAATAACCTGCCGGAACTGTGCCTTCCGGGGCTTCCCACTGAAACCTCGGACTAGCTTTACCCTCGGCATTAACATCAAGTTCCGATGGCGCAAAACTACTATCCCAGCCGTACATAGCTACCAGCGCCATGTCAGGACCTTTAGGATAAACAAAGTTAACAGCTGTCAAATCCGGCTTAACTATAGTCACTTTTTCGGTAGCTAATACAACGCCGGACGGATTCTTGATTCTAATTGTCCCTTCACCAGCCTTAAAACTTCTTATAATCCTGTTATTATATGTTTTCTGGCCTGTCCTCTGGAAATACTCTTTTATTTCCCAGGCATTGTTACTAAACTCCAACATGCCTCCTTTACTGCCCCCCTGGCTTAGGGCGCTTCTCGGGACCAGGATAACAGTCTGGAGAACATTGGCTGAATCAGTATATTCAAATTCGACACGATTAACTGAAACAGTAGGGTTAGGAGGTAACATTAACCCCACCCTGACGTTCAAAAACTCTCCGGGTACCCAGTTGCCATTATTCATATTACTAGAAGATGCACCCGGATCAAAAAAGTTAGCAGGGAACATTTCTTTGTTGATATTTGCCTCAATGTCGGAGATATAGACCTTGCCCGCATCAACTGTCATCCACCCGATGTTTGAACAGAATAGCAACGGATCAAAATTGTCGCCATCCACTTGTAAGTCTTGCAAGTTTGGTACCCAATCAGCAAACTCTGAATATGAGTATAAATTCTGCAATATTCCCATATCATCTTTACCCGTAGGCATTATCATACTAAAAATCAATAATCCTTGAGGAACATTAAATTCAGTTGTAGCTGTTATAGTGTTGACATTAGCCATCAGCACATTACCTGGAGGGAAAATAGCTGAGATATAAGGCACAACATCTCGAAGCTTCTCAACTCCATAAACCGCAATATTTGTTGTAGCCAGCTCATTATACGTATTTAACGCATTTAGCACTGTTTTTACATTAGTAAGAGCAATTCCCTTCAAATAAGTTTTAGCTGCATCATCATGACCGGCTGACAGCTTAAATATCGGCGTCAGCGAATCATAATAACTATCGATCATCTTAGAAATACTAACAGTCCTGCCCGCCCTATAGGACTTGGCAAATTCACTCAGGAACACATCAGGAGCTCCGTCAACCAGCTTACTGAAAAAAGACTTAATCTCATCATCAGTCATATCAGACACGTTCTTAGCTAACGTTGCCGTAGCTGAGGCCTGCTGTTCGACATTTTGCACATCGGCATCACTAGCAATAGTTTCCATTACAGCTTTATCTGCAGCAGAGGATTCTCCAAGTGCAACCGTAGCATTTTCTGAAGCCACATAAGGTTCTGTACTGGGAGGGAGATTAAGCTTCCCTTCACTTAGCAGATCTGTAATCGTCTCAGACACAATCTGAACAATCAGGTCAATAGTTGCCTGGTCAATATTCTTGCTTTGTGCTTTTTTCACAACCCTGTCCATAATCATATCTACTGCATATTTCGTCTTTGGTGAAACCTCAGCATTAGCAGAAACATGATCACCAGCAGGGACATAAGCAGGCGCTTTTAGTTTCAATATATTCTGCTGATTATTTTGATCATAGCCAATTCTTATAATCTCAACTATATATTGTACTCCATCTTTAATCCCCGGAAATGTATACCTGCTATCAACAAGATTAGCAGTTATCCCGGTAAAGGAGGTTGTTCCATCGCTATTAAGGATATATAGCCGAGCTTCACCGCTAAGCAGGATCTCCGGACTATCTAACCCATTGTACAAAAAAGGCTTCATTGTAGAAAGCACGCTGGTCTTAGCAGATTTATACGCCATAGTTTGAACCGCGTTCTTATAACTCATAACACTGAGAGAATTTGCTTGTTGTTGATCCTGTACCTTCGTGGCATCTTCTGCAGTAACCACAACACTACCGGAAAGCGTAGCCGTTCCCAAATACTGGGAGGGATTGCCCCCACCTCCGGCTGCTGGCGTATCAGACTGCTTTGCGGTAGTTCCGCAGCCGATTAGAGTACCCGCCATTAAAAACAAAAATAAATACCGAAATATCCTCTGCATCACAACATTCATATACTGTCCCCTTTCTTTATTAAACATATTCTACATACAATTATTATCATGCAAAAAATTATAAAAAATTTCGGCATAATAATAACGTTTGGCTGTAGGTATAATAATTATTCTGGCATAATAAGTTTGAAATTTCAAATATTTTATTTTATAGCGACTTTTATGCTTATCTACGTATATTATTTTAGATTAGGGAATGATCTTGAGGCCTTTTTTACCGCCAGAAATATATATACCCACATTTAAATATTTTTAAACATTGATTTTTATTGTTTCAAGAAAAAAAGCAGATTGATTTTAAGAAAAAAAGGTAAGTATCAAAAAATTACTTAATAAGGGATGAAATATACCCTTCTACAAGGATATCATCACCGATTTGCGTAAAAGAAACGTTGTTAAGGTTTGAGACGTCTGCCATAGAGAGGATACCAGCGCCATCAATAGGAGTTGGAGAATCCTTACCTCCGATTATTTTGGGAGCAATAAAAAAAAGCACTTTATCGATGATTCCGGCATTAAAAAAGCTGGAATTAATTGTACCGCCGCCCTCAACCATGAGAGAAGTAAGCTTTCTCTCACCTAAAAGCGTAATTAATTCCGAGAGGTTCACCTTACCGTCAAGCGCCTTGGTTTTTATTACAATTGCGCCTTTTTCTTCAAGCAAAGTTATTTTTTCTTTTGCAGCAAGTTCGGTCACAACCACAATTGTTGCTGCTTTCGATGATAGATTAAGAACTCTCGCGTTAAGCGGTATACGTGCAGAGCTATCAATGATAACCCGTACAGGGTCTTTAATCTGGGAAGAATTGACATCTCGTACAGTAAGTTCCGGGTCATCTTGAATGACAGTACCAATACCCACAAGTATAGCATCAACCATACTACGAAGCTTATGGACCATCAACCGCGAAGCCTGCGAGGTAATCCATTTGCTCGCTCCGGATGCTGTAGCAATCTTTCCGTCAAGGCTCATACCACTTTTAAGAATAACAAAAGGCAGCCCCGTCGTGATATATTTTACAAATATTTCGTTAAGCTTCCGAGATTCATTTTCTAAACAGCCATAGTCCACTTGAATTCCCGCATCCCTAAGGACTTTGGCACTATCACACTTCTTCACCAGAGGATTAGGATCTTTCATCCCAACCACAACTCTTTTTATCCCATTACTGATAACTGGCAAGGTACAAGGCGGATTATTACCCCAATGGCAACAAGGTTCAAGGTTAACATATAATGTAGCACCTTCGGCCTTCCTACCTATTTTATTGATAGCAACGACTTCAGCATGTGGGGTGCCGCACTCTTTATGATAGCCGGAAGCGATGATTCTTCCTTCTTTCACAAGTATAGCGCCCACCAACGGATCAGGACTTGTGATCCCGATTCCTTTAGCAGCCAGTTTTAATACTTTTCTCATGTAGTAATAATCATCTTTAGAAAACATATCGTTATATAATTTTCAGTTGTTTAATGACTTCGGCCGGATTGCTGCTTCCGTAGACAGCAGCACCTGCTACGAGAATATCCGCTCCGGCATTTATTACATCCACTGCTGTCGTCAGGTTAATGCCGCCATCGACTTGAATAAGGCAGCTAGGATTTGAGCGGTTAATAATCGTTTTAAGGGCTTTGATCTTATCAACTACGGCAGGAATAAATTTCTGCCCACCAAACCCGGGATTAACCGACATTAATAAGATCATATCCAGATCGCCGACAATATGATCAAGGACACTTAAAGACGTGGCAGGATTAAGCGCAACCCCGGCTTTAACGCCATACCCTTTAATTTTGTGGATAGTTCGATGAAGATGATCCACGGCCTCAGCGTGGACAGTAATACAATATGCGCCACAATTAACGAACTCTTCTATAAAATAATCAGGATTTTCGATCATTAAGTGAACATCCAGCTTAAGTGTTGTCTGTTTAGCAATATTTTTGATTACCACCGGGCCAACCGTTAGATTCGGCACGAAGTGGCCATCCATAACATCAATATGTAACCAATCAGCGCCTGCATCTTCAACCAGCTTAATATCCTGCCCTAATTTAGTAAAATCTGCTGATAAAATTGAGGGGGCAATTAATGTCATCGATATTTGTTCCTTTCCAATTCAACAAGACTTTGTAATATTTTACAATAATTAGCATATCGAAACTGAGCGATTTCGCCTTCTGCAACCGCAGCTTTTATACCACACCGAGGTTCTTGCACATGAAAACAATCAGCAAACTTACAGTTTTCCAGGTATTCTTGAAAATCAGGATAAAACAATGCCAAATGAGCTGGATCCAGCTTATGTGAATAAAAGGAAAACCCCGGACTATCGACAACCCACGTATCAGGAGCTATCATAATCAGCTCAACAAATCTCGTTGTATGCTTGCCTCTTTTAATTTTTTCAGAAACTTTCGATACCTTTAAACAAAGGTCATTTTTAATAATATTCAGTAAAGAGGTTTTCCCGACACCACTTGGTCCCATAAAAATTGAGATATGGCCAGCTAACTTACTCGACAACTCTTCAATCCCTTTTTTTTCTGCAGTACTGGCATATAATACAGGAATTCCCATTTTGTCGTAAAAATTAAGATTGCCCTTTATTTCCTCGAATTGAGGACTCGCAAGATCGATCTTGTTAATACATATGACAATCGGCACCTGTTCTTGCTGGATGATTAGCAGGAACTTATCGATTTCAGCAAGATCAAGCAACGGCTCATCAGCAGAAAAAACAAGAATTACTTGATTAATATTGGCAACAGGAGGTTTTTTGAGAGAACTTACTCGTGAAACTATACCTTTGATAATACCTTCGTCGTTTTCTGTAATCGAAAACTTAACATAATCGCCGACAAGAACTTCTTTGGTGTCTATCGTACCACGGACTCTGCAACGATATATAACTTCATTACAATGAACCAAAAAGTATCCGCAATACGATTTAATTACCAGCCCTTGATATTCTTCTTTATCTTTCATATTTATTGGAAATAATCTTTAACATACCCTTCAAAAGCTACATTACCATCATAATAAATAGTAATTTTAGAATCTCTGTTTTCTTCAAACTCCAGCAACATAACGTCACCCGGAGCATGAGTTTCATCATAAACCGACTCCGTATTTCCTGCTGAAGTAATTTCAACTTTTACTTTTGTATTTGTCCAACCTTTTAATATCGAAAATTTAATCTGGGCAAAAAGCTTATCACCCGAACTATCTTCCTTACTATCCATTGCCTTAACTTCAACTGGATAGCCGTCACTCAATACCAACCCGACCTCACTCTTAGTTTCTAAGGAAGCATCGGCTGATGGCTCCTGAGAAATTATCGTACCCTTTGGATAAGAATTTGAAAAAATTCTCTCCGTGATTTTTGGGGCAAAGCCTTGTTCCTTGAGCATGAGAAAAGCTTCATCTTCCTTCATGCCAATAAGATTGGGAACAGACACCTTAGAGGCTCCTCTAGAAACAAACAATTTAACTATCCGGCCTTCTTTTACAATCCGTCCAATCTCAGGAACAGTAGAAACAATATGATTGGCAGCAATGGCTTCATCATCAATCTGCCCGGCTATCTCCGGTTTTAATCCGAGCGATTTTAAAACGACAACGGCTTCTTCCTTATATACATTTCGAAGATCTGGAATCCTTACCTCTCGAATTGAACTGAAATAACTAAGGTATAAGCCATACACCCCTGCAAATCCAATGAGCACTCCGGCAGCAATAACAGCGATAATAATCTTTTGGCGAGACAATCTCTTTTTTCTGCCCTTTTGCTCACTCATATATTCTCCTTTAAGCTGCTTAAGCATCTCATCCCCATTAAGCATATCCTCTTTTATAATACTATTATCTTTTACGCTGGCAATAACTTCTCCGATATTTTTGAATCTATCTTTTCTATCACGTTCAAGCATAGCCATAATGACATTACTTATATGAGCAGGAATAGCTCCTGCCATCGACTCAGGAGGCACAGCACCTCGAGAAATCTCTTTATTCAGCTTCTTCACATCACTATTATTTTTAAAGGGCAAATTTCCGCTATATAACCAATACAGAATAATGCCAAGAGAATAAATATCTGATGACTTTGTGGTAATTCCTCGAGTTAGTTGTTCAGGAGAATAAAAGGCTGCTTGGTCAATAATATGCTGAGACTGAAGATTAAATAAATTAATTTCATTACTAACAACGTAATCGGTTATCTTAATAGCCCCGTTCTTAAGCAAGAAAATAGTATCAGGGTTAATAGCACCATGGCAATAATTATTGCCATACAGGAACGCCAGTCCTTCATTTATTTTCTCAAGCAGGGAAACAATCTTGTCCTGATCAATCACTTTGCTATTGTCTTCTCCAATTGTCACAGCTGGAGCTTCATTTAAGAAAAATTCTCCTTTTTCAAAAGCTTCCGGCAATGTCATGCCAAGACTATGTTCATAGATAACAAAAAGATTATTATTAATACATTCATAGTCAACGATTTTAATTAGATACGGATGCACTATTTTTTTTAGCGAATCCAATTTATCGACGAGTGCATCTAGATACTCAGATGGTATATGTGCAGTTTTGTACTGTTTAATTATTATATCGATATTTGTTGAAATAATTGTACCTGAAAAGGTATAACTTATGAGGTCTTCTCTAATGAGGCTATTAATCTGGAATTGATTTTTTATTATTTTTTTCATAATATGACAGGCCAGTATTTTGAAGCTGTTCACAGCTTCTTCCCTCTGCTCAAAACCGATTACTCAACAGGAACATCTGACAGCACGAAATGCAAGAGTATTATATCATAACTAAAAACTGGTGAAAACAACAAGATTTATTCAATTCCAGCTGCCACGAATTTTGACATTTTAATTTGTCCGCCCTTTTCATAGAAAGTAACGTACGATAAGGTTTTTTCCATATGGCACTTACAACCGTTCATAGTTATATCGACACCAGGATAGACTTTTCCTGAGACCGCGAGCATCGGCGTCCGTTTTTGTTCGATTTGTTCAGAGACTTGCGTTTGCTCCTCTTTCAGCTTTTTTAACTGCTCAAGAAGCCCCCTTTGAGCATCGTTAATTTTTGCATGAAATGCCTTCAACTGATCAATTTTTGCCTGATCTACCGGACTCGCTGCCTTGCCGGCTGAAATTGATTCTTCAAGTTTCTCGCGATTAAGCTTGAGTTTGGTAAAATTTTCCATTACTCTCTCAATCTCACTCGAAACTAACTGCATACGTTCTTTTAATTCAATAAGATTACCAACGGTGATTTTTGTTTTCGTTGAGTATTCGGATCCGACATCTTTAGCCTGGATCACGTTATCTGCTATAAGCTCTCCACCAACGACCAAGCCTTTCCCTTCGGCGCAGACAATTGAGTTGCCAGCCTTAATTTTACTATGCATAATAGCTCGTTTAACATTTACTTTATTCACTGCTTCAACATTGCCACTCTCAATAAAAATTGCATTCACATCAACGCCAGCCTTAACATAGCCTTTATCTTTTGCGATAATCCCGCCTAAAGCATTGACAGTTCCTCCGGCTTCGATAATAGCATTTTTAATATTGCCATGAACATCGATATTACCGGAAGCAATGACCTTGAAGCCATCAAGCACATCGCCTTTTATAACAATATCTCCGTTAAACTCTACATTCCCGACAGAAAAATCTATATCAGTTTCAATTATATATTGGCTGGAAACATGAACCGTGTTCCCTATAAGCTTCGGACAGCCGGTTATTTTTGCATGAAACTCCATCCCATCTTCAACAACAGTAGCGACAACATTATTGCCTGCCTTAAGCGGTAACTCTCGTCCGTTACTTGTCTTTAATTCTTTACCAGTGACAGTCATTCCAGGAATCCCTTTGGTCGAGGATATTATTTTTGACAATAACTCGCCCTCTTCGACCTGGAGAACAGTATCAAGATTATAATGATCAACGCTCCCATCTTCGCGTATAATTGGTTTGGGTTCTTTATTTTTTATCTCGAAGAAGAACTCTTTTTTAGTATCTTCCCCGGGGATTGGAGTAACACCGACAGCAACAATATGATCCTCTTCAAACAGCTTAGCTGTAACAATTTTGTCAATCAACTCATTGTCTATGCCGAAAATTACGAAGTTTTTCTTGAGTTCTTTAATAATATCTTCAGAGCAAAAATCATCCTTTGCAGAAGAGATCCTCACAACTGCTTGCATTTCATTCTGCGATACTTTGATATTAATAACGTTTATTGAATTATTAGCCATATTATTTCATTAAAGCCCGGAGACGAAACATTTAATATTAACCTATTTCAATACGTCAATCAAATCTACACATCAAATTAAACTTGATTCCGAGAAAAAGCTACTAATTAGTTTAACAAATATTTCATTTTTTGTCCATAAATCGGCTGGGAGTTAAAAAAAGAAATCCCTGTTTATTAGGGATTTCTTATTAGATACACTATAACCAATAAATTAGTTTACTTGATCTTTTAGACCTTTACCAGCACTAAAAGTTACAGTATTTTTTGCAGCGATACTAATTGTTTGTCCTGTCTGTGGGTTTCTTCCTTTTCTAGCTGCTCTTGTTTTCTTTTTCCATGTACCAAAACCAACAATAGCGACATCATCGCCTTTGTTAAGCGCTTTGCCAATAGATTCGATTACTGCATCTATTACTTGCGCTACAGATGATTTTGACATGCTTGTAGCATCAGCGACACTTGCAACCAATTCACCTTTATTCAAGTTTTTCACCCCCTCCATAACAAAAAATAATTAGTTTATTACTTACAATTTAGCATAGCATATTTTTAGAAGTCAAGCATTTCCTTGCAAATATCTGCTTTTATGAACAATTATTTAATGATCGAACGAAAAAAGCATACGCAGACCAAACATATTTTATTGCAACCACAACAAATTATCGACACAAACAACAAATATATCGATTTATTGACACAACAACGCATAAAATAACAGCCGATATCTCAAAAAGCCCAAAGGACAAGCACACCGGCGGCCAGCCTTGTTTGCTATATTTCCAATTCGCATGATATCATATAATTACTGTTAACTTAAAAACCCTTGATAATTATCCACAGGACGTTATTATGGAAAAAATATTTATTGTTGATGATGAATTAAATATTCGAAAAGCTATTTCCGAGCATATTCTTGGCCCTCTTTATGACTGTTTTACGGCTCAAGATGGAGCAGAAGCGCTCAACGTATTCGAAAAAAAACTACCTGACCTGGTCATGCTTGATATAAAGATACCCAAAATAAATGGACTCACTGTCCTAAAAAAGATGAAAGAAATAAGTCCGGAAACCCCGGTAATTATCATGACAGGAAATGCATCGATTGAAACTGCAATCGAAGCTATGAAAAACGGGGCATATGATTTTCTCCTCAAACCTTTTAACATCGACAAATTAAAAATAACGGTAAAAAATGCACTGGAAACCTGTAAAATTACCAGAACGAATAGAGTTATTCAATCCGAAATCGGCTCAGTATATACCTTTGACTCCATTATTGGGATCTCACTCCCCATGAAAAAGGTATTTAATTTAATCTCTAAGGCGACAGAAAATAACGTTACGGTTTTAATCCAAGGAGAAAGCGGGACAGGAAAAGAACTCGTTGCCAAAGAAATACATTATAATTCCGACAGAAAAAACAAACCGTTTATTGCGGTTAACAGTACGGCTATTCCGGAATCGTTACTTGAACATGAGTTGTTTGGCGCCGAAAAAGGATCATTTACCGGAGCTTATCAACAAACAAAAGGCAAATTCGAGTTGGCTGATGGCGGGACTATTTTTCTTGATGAAATCGGCGATATCGATATCCAGATGCAATCAAAACTGTTACGGGTGATACAGGAAAAAGAATTTTACCGAATTGGCGGAAACGAACCGGTAAGAGTCGACGTGAGGATTATTTCGGCAACGAACAAAGACCTCAAGGTTGCCACAGACCAAGGAAAGTTCAGGAATGATCTCTATTATCGGCTCACCGTATTTCCTATAATGTTGCCATCTCTGAAAGAACGGAAAGAAGATATCGAGCCATTAACCAATCATTTTCTCAAAATCTATTCTCAAAAAATAAAAAAAAAAGTCACCGGGATCGATAGTCAAGCACTCCATGCGATCCTCAATCATGACTGGCCTGGAAACATAAGAGAGCTGGAAAACATCATCGAACGTGGAATAATCCTCACAAAAAACGAACTCTTAACCCTAGAGGATGTTCCTTCAGAAATCTATAAAAACATGGCGGAAGAGGTTCCGGCACCAGTACCTACGTCAAATACTCTTATTATCCCTCTCGTTGAAAGTGAAAGAATAATAATTCTGAATGCTTTAAAATGTACTCAGGGAAATATACGGCAGGCTGCAAAAGCTCTGGGCATTGATCGGTCAACACTTTATAGAAAGCTTCGGGAAACACCTGACTTCAGGGAATAACAATGTGAAAATCTTTAGATAGCAGCCTTAACATGAGGAATTTTACCTATTTCTTCATAGAGCCGGTCAAAAATCTCTTTTGAGACTATAGTAACTTTCACGGAAAAACTAACATATTTGCCTGTTTTACTGGCATTCGTCGACACCTTCGAATAACTGACACGTAAACCATCAAAAATTTCTACCAATAACCCAAGGTTCTCTTGCTCAGGTTTAATTGCTTCGATGATAACTTTTAACTCGAAAGTTACCGGGTACTGAACCTTGGAATCAATAAAGATATCCATGTTGTTCGGCTTCAAATTAATCCATTCATTGTTCATAGCATTACCCCATAGAATTGAAAAATACGGATTCCGGTATATTTTTTATATAAACACCAGAAACCAGGCAGCAAACTATTGCTGAATCACATCTCCCATAATACCATAAAGCAAAAGAGATACAAGAAACCCGCACAAAAATCTCTATCCAGACAAGAACAGGTGCTCACATTTATTTTTGTTGAGACTGGTAATAGGTTTTTGCTTCAGGGATATCCTTCTTAATATCCTTAATTCGAGTATCCGGCGCCGGATGGGTAGAAAGAAACTCAGGTGGAGTAGTTCCGCCTTTTTCCTTCATACGCTGCCAGAAAGGTATTGCGGCCTCGACATCATACCCTGCCCGGGACATAAGAATGAGACCGATACGGTCCGCCTCGGATTCTTGCGTCCTACTGTAAGGCAGCACAACGCCTAGCTCGGCTCCCACACCATAAGCAGCCATAAATATCTGTTTTGTCTGCTGTGGATTGTTTTTAATTACCTCAGACAGGACTACGCTACCGAGCTGCAAAAGTAGTTGCTGGCTCATTCTCTCATTCCCGTGTTGAGCAATCGCATGGGCAATTTCATGCCCGACAACAACTGCGAGTCCGGTTTCATCCTCGGTAATTGGAAGAATGCCTGTGTATACCGCTACTTTTCCACCAGGCAAACAAAAGGCATTTATAACCTTATCATTTTGAAGCAGATTAAACTCCCATTTGTATAATTTTAGTTCATCCTTCAAATTATGTTCACTGGCAAAAGATTCAACTGCCATTGATAATCGGGCACCAACACGTCGTACCATCGCGTTTTTCTCTGGATCATTAGAAGTTTTCGATTCTTGAAGAACTTCTCGATAACTCTGATCGCCAAGCTGGATAAGCTGGCTTTCAGGAATCAAGGCCGCTCGATTTCTTCCGGTAAACGGCACTCGCTCACATCCGGATAAACACAACAAAAGTACTAAACATAACAAACCTGAGATTATTTTTTGCATGAACATCCCCTCCCATAACTTAGAGGGTACCTTATCATAAAATACTTTTTTATTAAACTCTAATATAATGGAAATTATTGGCTGCAAATATAATAAAAAAATCTAGATTCGAGAATAATAAAAATTATTTTTTAACCCAGCTAATTTCTTTGAGTTTTCAATAAATGCAAATTATGGCAATCAGTAAAATTTCTAAAGATTTGTCCGGATTTAATGATACAATTAATTAGTACAATTTTCAAAAAACTACAGTATTTATTATCAAAATATTATCAGTAGAAATTTGAAAATAATTATCTGGGATAATGCCGGAAAGCAGGAAAACCTATAACAGGCGAAATACCACTTACTGTCAAACCTGATGCTGAAAAAAGTCTAATTAACCTGGGAAACCATTTCCTGGCGGAAGGGCTCATTGATAAGGCTGTCGACACTTATAAAGCAGCAATAGCAAAAAACCCTGATATCCCCGAAGTCTACTTCAACCTGGGAATAGGCTTAGGTCTCAAAGGAAATCATTACGAAGCTATCGAATGTTATCAGAAAGCCATACGCCTCAAACCGGATTTTGCTGAAGCGTATACAAATTTAGGGAATGAATATCGAGACAAAGGAAAATTCGAAAAAGCTATAGAGCATTATCAAAAAGCGCTAGAAATAAGTCCTGCATTCATAATAGCGCTAAACAATATGGCTAATCTGTTTAAAAGTATTGGAAAAACAGAAAATGCCCTGCGCTACTATCGCAAAATAGTAGCCGTAAAACCTGATTCTCCGAAAGAGCACTCCAACCTATTATTAACCATGCATTATCGAACTTTCGATCCAAACGCTATCTTTATTGAACATCAAAAATGGGAAAGCCTTCATACAGCAAAGGTCACAAAACCATTATTCTCGATATCAGGTACTCCACCAAAAAATCGTCGCTTGCGGATCGGGTACGTATCACCTGATTTTCGTAAGCATTCTGTCAGTTATTTCATAGAGCCCATACTGGCTGGCCATAATCGAAGCTCTTTCGAAGTCATTTGTTATTCTGATGTCGTGCACTATGATTCGGTAACGGAACACTTACGGTGCCTGTCAGACAGCTGGAATGATACCAGCAGTCTGACAGATCAACAATTAGCAGAAAAAATTAAAAATGACCGCATTGATATCCTGGTCGATCTGGCTGGACATACTGCAAATAACAGATTGCTGGTGTTTGCGAGAAAACCTGCCCCAATCCAGGTGACCTATTTAGGATATCCGAATACTACCGGGTTAAAAACCATTGATTATCGCATCACAGATACATATGCAGACCCTGTCGGAGCCACAGATCAATATCATAGTGAGCAACTACTGCGCCTGCCACAAAGCTTCTTATGCTACAGTCCGGCTTCAGACAGCCCTGAGCCCAGTCAACTCCCGGCCCTGGAAAAAGGGAACATTACCTTCGGTTCTTTCAATGACAGGGCAAAAATCTCCTCTGAGATGCTGGAATTATGGTCGGCAATTCTACAGGCTCAGCCCAAATCAGAGCTTATCCTCAAATCAACATACTTTACTGACACTAAAAGCAAGCAGGATGTTGTTGCGATGTTTAGAAATAAGGGAATTTTACCTGAAAGAATACGATTGCTGAGTGCAGTAGCCTCTCATCAAAAACATTTAGGATTATACAATAATATCGACATTTGCTTAGACACATTTCCCTATAACGGCACAACAACAACCTGTGAAGCACTCTGGATGGGCATTCCGGTAATTACCTTGACAGGGAAAACCCATGTCTCAAGAGTCGGGTATTCTCTATTAAATAATCTAGGGCTTACCGATCTGTGCACGTTTACACCTGAGGAGTATAGGGCAAAGGCGCAAGCACTCGCAAGTGATCTGGTAAAGCTTAGCCAAATACGAAGTAATCTCCGATCCAGGATGGAAGGCTCGATAGTAACTGATCGGATAAAATTCGTTCAATCACTGGAAACCGCTTATCAAAATATTTGGGAATTCGGTAATCAGACAAAAGAATCAAATTCCTAGCATTTTCCTGAGAATATTATCATTACCAGAACTGCCCGGGCTCTTTTTCAGAGAACCAGAAGCTGGTTCCTGTTTTTTGGGACCACCGAAGGATAGGGAAACATAGCGTTTGAGTTCAACTCGTCCAGCTTTTTTTTTATCGCTGAGCATCTGTTCCTTCTCTTGTTTCCAAAGTTTTTTCTGATCTTCTGAAGTCATACTCTTATTGTAGAAGTTAGGAATTCAATAATCAAGATTTACAATCTCTTTAACAAATATAAAATACCTGTAAAATAAAAGTAGGTATGTTAGGTTATTGAAAAGCGCCAATGTTCACTATGAAAGCTTCTTATGAAATCTGAATGGAACTATGTCAAATCAATCATTATTGTGGTCCTCTTAATTACCACGCTCCCCTATTTCATCAACTACTTACAGACACCCAAGGGAGCTGCATATACAGGCATGCCGGCAATACACTCATCTGACATGTATATTTATATCAGTTGGATACAACAGATCAAAGAAGGTGCGATATTTCTGCACAATACCTTCACACAGGAACATGGCTACCCCTTTCTTAACCCGTTTTTTCTTCTTGGCGGTATACTTATAAAGTTCTTAAATTTACCGAACATCATTGGGTACCACTTTCTTCGCATCAGTGCAATAACCGCCTCCTTAATGATATTCTTTCTTTTCATAAAAACCTACCTTACAACAACCCGCGAACGGATCATAGCGCTTTGCCTTATTGGCTTTTCCGGTGGTCTTTGGGCCCCTGGAGAATGGCTTACAGAACATTCGATATTCCTGGAATTCTATGAAAATGCGCTCCATACATTTGCGCTGGGTGTGATTACCTTGTTTTCCTATATTTATGTAAAAAAACCTAAATATTACCTTTATTACCTCACCATTCTCGCAAACATCTTAATTCTCTCTCACAGCTATGATGTTGTCATCATTTTTGGAATAGTGTTGACACATTTACTCGCCGATACAATCGTTCACCGGAAACTCAACCTGGGACTGGTGAGAGACAATATGTTCCTCCTGTTATTCAGCCTTCCGAGCGTGCTGTATATGGGCTATTTAGTAACTCATGACCTGATCCTAAAACAGGGCGTCACATTGAGTTCCAAAGCCTATATATTCCCGGTCTACTTTGCAGTGTACGGAGTCCTCGCTATCCTTGCCGCAATAGGCGTCTACATTGCACGATCTCAATTGAAAAATCGATATTTATTTGTGGCGAGCTGGCTCCTCACCTACCCATTGATCATCTATATCCCTATACCTTTCGCTCTTTCGTTTGCCTTCCGCCTCGTCCTCGGCTGGCAAATCCCAATGGCAATCTTCGCAGCGCTTGCGGTAGAAACCATATATCAAAAGGCAACAACTACCAAGAGCAGTAAAAAAGGTGTCCTGGTAATTGCCACTATCCTTATCCTTAGTTCCGGAAACAACCTGGCTTTCTTATTCCAGGATATATGGGATGCTAACAGAAACCGTACCACGCCTTATTATATACCGGCAGATTATATGAGAGCGTTTCAGTGGATCGATAAAAACACAAAAAACAAAGAAATATTTTTTGGGGATTTTTATACCTGCTATTTTCTTACAGCCCTCGCCGGAAATCGGGTATATTGGGGAAATATCTATCAAACATACAAATTAAAAGAAAAAGAAAAAGCCGCACAGCCTTTCTTCTCTACCACACCGAACGCCGGGAAAAGTTTTTTGCACAGCAATAATCTGTCATATGTGATTATTGGTCCTTGGGAGAATACCCATTTTAAAGGGTCTATTAACGAACTGGGGAAAATTGTAAAAAAATCCGGAGATGTCACTATTATAAAAGTACCTGTTATGCGAAGTTTTGAGGATTAACCGACTGTCCACTACTATCGCGAAGTTCAAAGTGCAAATGCGTGCCCGTTGATCTCCCGGTACTCCCCATAACGCCAAGGCTCTCATTCGTTGTAACCGTATCCCCAACTCTTACCTGTATCGAGCTCAAGTGTCCGTATAAGGTTGTCGTGCCGTTCGCGTGTTGTATAACAACGGCATTCCCGTAAGCCCCCTTCCAACCAGCTTCAATAACCTTACCACCGCCAAAAGCGCCAACCGTCGGATTACCCCCCGGAGGCGCAATATCAATACCCGTATGAAGCTTGTACTCGCCAGTGGTCGGATGGACCCTCATACCATAACCGGAAGTAACCGTTGCGCCAGCCCCGTGAACCATAGCCATTAGGCTCGGAACATGTTCCATTCCTGCAAATGCAGCAGGATCAAAATAACCGTTACTTCCCTGCACCTCGAATTGCACAAGGATCTCTTGAGGAAGTAATTCCAGTTTATCACCTTTATTCAGGGTTGATTTCCCGTTAAGCTCCTGATGATACCATTGTAACGCCTGAGCTATAAGTTTTTCTTTGTCTTGTCCTGATACTGGGATAAAATCTTTATAAAACTCCGATATCTGCTTTGCCAACTGCTCAAAAGTGACACCCTCAGCCGTAATTTCAAACGAACTACTATTATCAAGTCCTGCAAAAAGAGCACAGGAAAAACCTCCGGCTGCAAATAATGGAGCGTTAACACCAGCAACTTTTGGAAGAAGCTGATCTTTGGTTCTTCCGGTTAAATTGAAGATTGCATCACAATAACCCTGAGCATCCTCAAATCCGGCTCCGGTAAAAGTAGCTGTAAAGGTTTTGATCCCCATAATGCCATCCACAATGCTGCGGATCCCAACCCCTTCGCCAAGAAGGCTATGGTACTGTTTATAATAGTTCCATTGAAGTTCACTGACTTTTTTAGAAAAGGTAGATTCGTTCATAGAGTCCAAAGCCTGGGTAAGCATTACTTCATCAGTAATTCCAAATAATCTGGAAATAAATTGTTTCTGAGCTGATTGGGACATCTCCATAACATCTTGATAGCTAATTCCTTTGCTGTTCCGATTTATCAAAATACATCGCTGGAATAAGGTCATTATTTCCTTATTTGCCTGTTTACTCACTTCCTTCGGATCTACCTTCACTATATTGATATTACTTTGCATGGCATTGATTACATTAGCGCTTTCGGGTGAAGATTGCGGATTCAGATATGGCCCAGTATTAATTTTCACAGCTTTCGTTGCTTCAGGCCCTTCAACGACGGCTGTTTTAAGTTTAAGAAGAGAATTGAGTATACCCTTTGGTTGAATTGATTCTGTTGACGAAAAAATCATTTTCTACCTTCCTGTTTCTTTCGAGCACGTATTATCTTTATCTATATAGATCTTGATTTTTCTTCTTTTTCTTGCATGGATAGTTTATGTTTTGAAATTATTGCACCATCCAAAACAACATATTATGTTATAGTACATAATTCATCAAGACATAATTTCGCGGAAAGCAGCAGGTTGCATCGACGAAGGGACTATATTGCTTTTCTGCTGCAATATTGCCATAATATGGAAAAAATAAAGGATCACTATAATGACTAAAAAACTCTGGAAAGCAGGGACAATGCTGTATCCTCTACCGGTAGTAATGGTATCATGCGGCACCAGCAATGAAGAGCATAATATTATAACGATAGCCTGGGCAGGAACCGTCTGTACGGACCCGCCAATGCTTTCAATTTCTCTTCGCCCGTCCCGCTATTCTTACGATATTATCAAAAAAAATGGAGAGTTCGTCGTCAATCTGACAAATCAAAAACTGGCTTTTGCTACTGATTTTTGTGGTGTTAAGTCCGGCAGGGATATCAATAAGTTTACTCATCTCAAGCTGACGCCGGCAAAAGCTGCCTATGTTGCGGCTCCACTCATCCTGGAAAGCCCGCTTAATATTGAATGCAGAGTGAAAACCATTATCTCTTTAGGCTCTCACGATATGTTCCTCGCAGAAGTCCTCGGAGTACACGTCGATAAAATATTAATCAACACAAACGAGGCGCTCAATCTTCGGGCAATGGATCCGATTTGCTATTCTCACGGAAAATATTATGTTTTAGGTAACCAGGTTGGCTCATTCGGCTATTCAGTCAAAAAAAAGAAAAAGTAGCCTACATACCTTTTAAAAACAGCCATAAATATAAGCTTGAGACAGTCCCGAAACGAAGCCTGTTTGATAACAAAGAAAAACAAACCTTTCCCCGATCAATAGGTGATTCAATATTGTTTTTATCGAAATAAACCATAAATTCCTGTTTTAGAGGTTGAACATAATCCCACGTTATTCGCAAAGAATTATACCATGAAGCCGATTTCCGAAAACTCAGGTCATAACTGAAAATATCATAATAGATCCCATAAAACTTCGGATATATCATTTTATCCTGAGAGATCCGCCATTCGGACAACACCCGCTTGTCTGCACTCGAAAACGCATAGGTCATTTTGTATTTTGTAGCGCGAGTGACCCTCTGCGATAAATAATAATAATCAGGAACATACAGTTTTTCTTCTGCACTCAGCGAAAGATTATTCGCTAACTTAAAAAAAGCCGTCGATTTATTGTCGGCAAACGAAGAATTCTGGGGATTTTGAATGAAATCGTTAATATATCTCATTTCAATAAGCGGTTGATGAGACTCAACAAATTCATCCCAGGTTTTTTCTTTATCCGAAATAATCATATCAGTGATGTAATAAAGCATCTCTTGTTCTTCCAGCAAAAGCTGCCCATTAGTGTGTATCAGAATAGAAGTAATGACATTTTTATCATCCATGAGCATCAAGGCATGTTTGCCAAAAGGATGTCCACCCCACCTGGCGGAGATAATATTATTGTCTTTATCCCTTTTGATTTCATAAAAAAGCATAGTAAAGCTATCGTCTTTTCTTGCCAGGTCCTCGGCAATATTAACCGGAACACTCGCCCAGAGTTGCTTATCTTCATCCCAGTACTTCCATTTGTTATCCTTATATACCATCAGGCAGTCTTGTTTAAGCAGTGACGTATCAGGATAAAGCGAGGCATAGAAATAGTCAGTCTTCTTAAAGATCCTAAACATTCCTTCCGGTGTCGGCTCTGCATAGTTCTTGTCGAACACCAGACCTTTTTCATCTTTACCTTGTAGAGGATAATTTGAAAACTCAGGGCCGGACATCACATTAAATTTAGCAAAAGCTTTGTTATTCAGAAACAAGATACCCGCCTTCTGCGGATAGAGTACCAGCTTTAACCCTGTCGGATCACTACATTTATATTTCAAGTTCTGAATATCTTCGTTAGAATTAACAAGGTCCGTCAATTCCGCAATCTCGGCGAGATTATCAGGCGGATTAAGGTTATATCCTTTTATGTACACAGTAGCGTTTAAAGGTAAAATCGAATACAATATGAAGCTCGTAGCCGGCGAGATATGCACACATCCATGGCTTATATAAAGATTCCCAATACCATTATTGATATACGAAGCTACCTTGAAATCGTTAATTTCTCTGATAAGTTGGTACTGAAGCGGCGGATAAGTATCGTTTAGTTTTGAGTACCTATACAACTCTTCTTTTCCCACATAATTAAAATTCGCGGCAAAAGATATCGTCGCTAATACAAGCAAAATTATGAATACTAAAAATATTACATTTCTTTTCATGGTTTCAGATCATTTATAGATATTTGCTCAAATTGATTCCTTTTGAGCAGAATTTTATAAAAAACATCTTCTTTTGTCTTCAATGAATCGATATGAGCCTTTGCAAATTCCGTTTGTCCTAGCGAATATATCTGCTTAAAGTAATCCCAGTTTTTTGTTAAATAGGCAAATTTTAATATTAATTTGTCAGCAGCTATCTTGTACAAATACAATTCTCGCTCAATACCATAGATTTTACGATAATCCTTTGAATTGATACCGATTTTATTTAAAGAATAAATCTCTTCTGAATCTAACGTATAATCTTTCGGGAAATAGTACAATTTGTAGGCTGCTCTAATATACGGCGGTAATCCCTGCCATTCTTTGTACGTCACATTCTGATTATACATTAATCTAAGATATGTTGTAACTACAGGATTGTTCAAATAAAAGCTGTCATTGCCTTTCAGAAAATAGAGCAAATTAATATACTCATGATATCCTGAAAAATTATTAAGAAAACTTTCTAATTTATTACTGCTGGGAACACTAAGAGCCGTGGCCAAATCCATGATAAACTGTTTCTGCTCAAATGATACTTCTCCGGTAGCATATCCCATCTCATTAGAGACATTTCTTTTGTCTCTGCTCCAGAATATAGTATACTTTCCAAAATCATGACTCCCCCACATTGCTTCTACTATTTTTCCGGAAGCATCCCTTTTGATATCGAAATAATTATAGATTAACCGACCGGCATAATTTTTTTCGAGATCAATTCTAATGATTTCCGGAACGGGATAAGCCTTGTTTTTGCGATAATAGACATAACCTCCACTTGTTTTCTGAATTTTTGCCCACATGGGGACAATAGTCGTATATCTATAGCTCGTCGTAAAGAAGTCATCACTTCTGCCAAAAATATAGTATTTACCTGGGGTAGTTGCTTCTGAGAGGGAAGGATCAAAGGTATACTCGGATGATGTAGGATTTGTATATGAAAGATAATACGCTTTTGATGGACCAGGGAGTGCCTTCATTCTAAATAAAGGAACTTTTTTATTATAGATAATCCATACTTCGCTCCCCGGATAAGCAACAACAGAAGCGTTCGACGGATTATTCAGAAGTTCTTTGTAATATTTAATATCCGCAGTCTTTTTTATTACCTCGATCGCCCAGGGAAGCTCAGAAACAGCAACGTCAGGAGTTGAAGTATAGTCCTTGACTTGAAGTTCCGCAAGATCAGGAACAATGCTGTAAAGAATATAGATATCCGCAGGGTAAAAGTGAAAACACCCATGACTATCATACGGATGCCCTAGTATTTCCTGAGAAATATTAGGAAAGTTCATTTCATTAATAAGAGTTAGAAAGTCTGAAGAAAAACAGGTAGTTGTAAAAAAAAATGATAAGATCAAATATTTGATTATTTTCATAGGTAATCTGCAAGAGGGGTTGTAACGGATACCCCCCCCCTTGATCGGCACCAAAACTTAAAATGTGAATTTATATCCAAGCAGGATATTAAAAACATTTTTATTATTATCTCCAACAGCAAAATTATTGATCCCGGTCTCAAGAAAAAGTGCTTCATTCCGGAAGCCCTCAGAAAGCTTCGTTGGGTATTCTGCACCTAATACTAAATTATACCCTAATTTGCTATCAGATTTAAGCGGAGAATTAATTCCTGCTCCCGTATAAAATGTGAAAGGCGAATTTTCCATTTTAAAATTAAGAAGTTCATTCACATAGAGAACCAGAGCGCTGTCATCGTTATCTAACGCAAAGCCTAGTCCGGCCCGCGTTGTCAGGTAGGCTGTGTTTGAAATAGCAATTGGGAGAAAGGAGGCGTCGCTAATAACCCCGAATCCAGGAGCAATAGATCCTAATCGAACATCAACCTGAAACACAGGCACCTTCGTCGACAGGGCCGTAGCAGCCGGCTGTTGTTGCCCAATTTGCTCTTCGGTTGTAGGCGATGCCGGTTTTGCAGCTTCCTGAACCGGCGGCTTCGCTGGAGCTGCTTCCGTATCCAAATCCTTTATCTCTGGTGCCGGACGAATGGCTGTTCCTTGTTTTGGAACGACTTCAACAGCTTTTCTTGTTACTTTTTGATACGTACGGGTTTCACTATACCCTAAACTCGCCATTACCAGCATCAATACAAATGCAATAATAAAAAATGTTTTTCTATCCATATAATTCCCTCCTATTTTTTTAATGCATTTACAACAATCAATTGCTTAGTGGTTATTGTATTACAAAAACCTTCTATGTAAAATACACGTTTTTCCTAAACAGTAACAATAAAATCAACGAAGATGGGTTAATTTCATCGTAGTCATGGTTAATCATAAAACCAGGACATTACTTTTCCCCCCATAATCATTAATTCTTCACTCAAAAGAAATTATTGCGCACCTACAACAAATTACTGTTGCCAAAATAAAAAATTAAAATTTACCGAAGACTATACAATGTAATATAATGTATTTAAATCTTGAAGTAATTTCCATGGATTATTTTGCATAAACTTTCTCAGTAAAGGTGTAAAACATTGGTTTTTGAAAAAATGCGGGGCATTAAGGGTTTAAAGAAAAAAAAGAAATCGTATGGTGCAATCCATCAGGAAAAGCGGCAGTTTTACGAAAAAATCCAAAAAATACTTCAAAAGATTGTTCTGGCATTATTCGTTTTGGTTTTTTTGGTAGCAGTGGCAATCAGCGTTTATGCCTACAAAATATACCAGGACTTACCTGATATCGACAGCAAAATGAATGTTTATATCCCAAACGAAGCCACCCAGATCATTTCAAAAGACGGTGTTGTCCTGGCAAAACTTCACCGTGAAGAAAACAGAACACTTGTTCCGCTCTCAAAAATTTCCGATAATATCAAAAAAGCTATAGTGGCAGTAGAAGATAAAAGGTTTTATAAACATCATGGCGTAGATTGGATAGGGATATTCCGTGCCATTGCTATCGACATAAAAGATAGGAGTCCGTCACAGGGAGCAAGCACCTTAACGCAGCAACTCGTTAAAAATGTTTTTCTCTACAAAGAAAAAAGTATAAAACGAAAAATTGCCGAGGTCATGCTCTCAACAAAAATTGAAAGATACCACTCAAAAGAAGAAATCCTGGAAATGTATCTCAACGAGGTATACTGGGGCCATAATGCTTATGGAATAGAATCTGCATCACAGCTGTATTACGGTAAAAGCTCACAGACGCTTACCCTTGCAGAAAGTGCACTATTAGTAGGAATTCTTAGAGGACCGGAGATATATTCCCCGTACAAAAACTATGACCAAGCCATTTTGCGGGAAAAAATAGTTCTGGTAAGAATGTTGCAGCTAGGATATATTAGCAAAAGAGAATATGACGAGGCATTGAAGCAACCTATAATATTAAAAGGCTATACAAACAGTGCTTATAAAGCACCCTATTTTGTATCCTATATTATTGAACAACTCATCAAAGATTACGGCGAGGCATCAGTCTACGTCACAGGGATGAAGGTCTATACAACACTCGACTACAGGTTACAACGTATCGCTGAACGCGTTGTTGAAGAAACCGTGCTAGCAGGAAAAGAAGGAAAAGCCGGTTTCGATCAGGCAGCGATGTTGGTTATGGACCCTGAAACCGGACATATCGTAGCTATGGTAGGCGGATATGACTTCACAAAAAGCCAATTCAACAAGGCTGTCCACTCCTATCGCCAGCCAGGCTCGGCATTTAAGCCGATTACTTATCTGACGGCACTCGAAAGGGGAATGACTCCTGATTCAATTATCGTCGATGCTCCGGTTTCCTATGGTTCGTATGTCCCACAAAACTATAATCACGACTATAAAGGCAGCATAAGCCTAAAAAAGGCACTCGAGCTTTCTCAAAACATCCCGGCAGTAAAGCTCTGTTATAAAGTAGGCCCGCAGGCAGTGATCGATACCGCACGAAGATTAGGGATAAAAAGCCCGCTTCAGCCCTACTTGCCTCTAACCCTTGGAGCAAACGAACTGACGATGCTCGAATTGACATCTGCGTATTGCGTATTTGCTGCTCAAGGGATAAAAACCGACCCTATTTCGATTACAAAGGTTCAATACCATGACCATATCAACATTCAAGTAAATCGAGTCAGGCGTCATCAGGAATTCAGCAAAGAAGCGGTAAACCAGCTTGTTGATATGATGCAGAACGTGGTTGAGAATGGAACCGCCAAAGCTGCCCGGCTGGTTGATCGTCCGGTCGCTGGAAAAACCGGAACAACGTCTGATTACCGCGATGCCTGGTTTATGGGCTTCGTTCCTCAGCTTGTCGTAGCTACCTGGGTAGGTAATGATAATAACTCCCGGATGAATAGGGTCACGGGAGGGTCGTATCCGGCAAAAATGTGGAAAAGCTTCATGGAAAAAGCCCTCAGCACAGTTCCTGTAAAGAATTTCCCACTCGCTGAATCTGCAAAAAAAGTTAACATATGTGAATTATCCGGAGAACTTGCCGCAGAGTATTGTCCATCCGAATCGGTTAAAGAAAAATATTTCGTCAAAGAGTTTATGCCGACAAAAGAATGCACTCTCCACAAGCCTGAAGCTGAGAAACAAAATGTGCCTTTAAGCCCCAAAGAACAACAGGAAATTAACGCTACTAACCAGTTAGAAGATGCTCCCGTTGAGATTAATAACGAGGAAGACAACCAAAACGCAACCGCTCCTATTAATTCCTCAACATTTCAAAGAAATAACGATTATTTTAATGAACATAGGGGAAATGGGCCCAATGACTAACTTACTAACTACGATAGCGACCGAAACCTGGAACATCTTCATGGAATCTGCTCCCTTTGTCTTATTAGGGATCGCTCTCTCTGGCATCCTTCATCTATTTATTTCCAAACAATTTATTCTTACTCATTTAGGAAAATCAAAAATCAAATCGGTATTTTTAGCTGCCCTAATAGGCGTTCCACTTCCGCTGTGTTCTTGCGGGGTAATTCCTATGGCTATCTCGTTAAGAAAACGAGGGGCAACTAAAGGGGCAACCAGTGCGTTTTTAATTTCTACACCGGAATCAGGCATAGATTCAATGCTTATCAGCTACGCGTTGTTAGATCCCATACTTACCATCGCCCGCCCGGTTATCGCCTTTATTACCGCAATAACCGCAGGCATATTGAGCAACCTGATTCCAGAAAAAGCACAGCTAGCACCGGAAACCAGCAGCTGCGAAGGAGCTTGCTGTTCAGACCATACCGAGCATCCGACACACCATACCCGAAACCTGAAACTTCTCGTAAAAAAAGCGATTCACTTTATTCTTTTTGATCTTTTACATGATATGGGCAGGTGGCTCATCTTGGGAATTATTCTTGCCGGGATTATCTCTGTACTCATTCCTAAAAGTTTTTTTGCTTTTGCCGGCGAGAATCCTCTTATAACAATGCCATTGATGGTCGTAATAGGAATTCCAATGTACATTTGCGCCTCATCTTCTACTCCAATTGCCGCAGCACTTATTCTCAAAGGAATCTCTCCCGGGGCAGCGCTCGTTTTCCTGCTTACCGGACCAGCCACAAATATCACGACAATAACCATGATAACCCGATTCTTAGGAAAAAAACTGACAGGTATTTATTTGACGACTATAATTATCTGTGCTCTCGTTTTTGGAATGCTCATAGATATGATATATGTGTGGTTGAAAATAAATCCACAGGCCATTGTCGGTACATATAGCCATAGTATCCCTGATCAGACGAACATTATTTTTGCACTCATACTAATATTCCTCATTGTTATCAGCTTTAGTAAAAAAGCCACCAAATATCTGCCCGGCTTGGCAACAGAATAAATCACTATTCTTCCCTAAATGGTTATTTATTTAAGAAAATTACCCTTAGCCACAAAGATCAAATCCCTTGATTCTTACTTACTTTAATAAAGGAATAACGAATGGTCTATTTAATTGAAACGATTCTTTATAAATACTTAAGCGATGTTATACGATTTACGTTTTTATTCTTTCCTATACTAATTGCCGGTAAGCTTATTATTACTTATCTAGGAAATAAAACAAAAAAAATACTCTACTTTAGATCAAACGCCTCAGCAGATAGGATCATAAAAGTCCTGAAAAGATCAGGAATGCTGGTGGTCACAGTCAGTGCACTCAGGATCTCCTTCTTTAACACAGCACTGAGGGAAATCCCAAAGTTTAAGCTTTATGTTAGTAATATTTCTTTCGTTTTGAATGTTATCCTTATAGCACAAATTATATACATTTTTATAGATGTCGCACTGGAATGGTACGCCTGTCATATCGCGGCAAAAACAGCAACCGGATTTGACAAAGAATTCCTTCCGTTAATAAGGAAGGGAGTTCTAGTTATCGTACTGGCACTTTCTCTCATTTCGATAATGAGCTATCTCGGATACAATGTAGTATCCCTCATTGCAACATTTGGGGTTGCTTCCCTAGCAATCGGCCTAGCTGCGCAAGAAACACTGGCAAACATGATTTCCGGATTCGTTATATTGATTGACAGGCCCTTTCGTGTTGGTGACAGGATACAGTATGATAACGATCTTATCGGTGATGTCATGGAAATAGGATTACGCTCTACAAGAATACTTAAGCTTGATAACACTATGGCGATTATTCCCAATTCGTCCCTTGGGAAAAACAAAGTTATTAACTTCTCATATCCCGATACTAAGATAAAAATTTATATCGCAATTGATATCGCATACGGCAGCGATATAAAAAAAGTAAAAGAAGTCATTACCATGTTGGCTGCCAATAATAGCAGCGTGTTACCGGAACCGTTACCACAGATATATTTTCGAAAATTTGCGGAAAATTGTCTCAAGCTTATACTCGAATGCTGGATAAATAATTATAATAATATCTGGATTATCGAAGATGAATTGCATATAGCCATTAACGAAGCCCTAAACCAGCGGGAAATAGAATCCCCCTATTCGGTTAAAAAAGCCGGATAATGCGTCATGTAATTGTGTAGCTTATTAACTGATTTCAGGCAAATCATTATCCTTAGCGGATCTACGGGTTATCAACCAGGAGTTTCTCTTTATTATTGCCAATCACAACAAAAACTACCCCGATGAGTACCACAACCAACGCAATAATACCTTCCCTGTTAATTCTCTCCCCGGCCAGAAAGACTCCCAGAAACACCGCAACAATAGGGTTCACAAAAGCATAACTGGTAGCTAGCGCCGGTCTGACATAACGAAAAAGGTACATATACGCACTAAAAGCTATCATAGAACCAAAGATAATCAAATATACAAAAGCCAACAATGATTGAGGTGAGGGAAAAACACTCATTCGCTCCCCGATAATAATACCGAGAATAACAGCAATAACGCCCCCGGTTATCATCTGAAGCGCGCTTGCCATAAGCCCGGCCGGCGACGGTACTTTTTTGCTTAATACTGACCCAAAGGCCCATGACAGAGGAGCTACAAACAAGAGTATTGCGCCCAAAAAATTAGCCTGTATTTCTCGATCCATGTTAAACATAATGATCCCGACAAAACCAATAGCTAAGCCAATAATCTCGTATCGATTCGGCCATTTGCCAAAAATGCCGGAAAAAAAACATGCCCATAAAGGAACTGAGGTCACAGCAATAGCAGCCAACCCTGAACCGACCCATTTCTCGGCACAACCTACGAACCCGGTCCCTCCCACCATTAAAAAGGCTCCGACAATTGCCGAGCCATACCACTGACTCGCACTCGGCCGAGAATCTCCATAAAGCCGAAGAATAAAATACATTATTCCACCGGCAAAAACAAACCGGAGCCCTGCCATACAAAGAGGCGGCATCGTCGTTACTGCAACACGAATTGCCAGATATGTAGATCCCCAGATTATATAGACGGAAAGCAACGATATGAGAATCAGTAAAAAATTACCTTTAGTTGTCGGTTGATAAACCATATTCCAATCCTATTCTAGGCTAACCTGGGCATATTATAGTACACGATAACAATAACACGAAGAGCCAATTTACCTCATCCAAGCCGGTTCAGAATTTCGTCAACATCTTTATTATCCAAGGTTTCACGCTCAATAAGGGCATTTGCTATAGAATCCAATTTATCGCGATTCTCTTTGAGCAAATTAAATACCCGGCTCTCCATGTCATCCAGAATGCCTTTTATTTCTTTGTCGATGATCTCTGCCGTGTATTCACTGAAATCTTTCGGCTGGGTCATCTCTCGTCCCAGAAAAACATGTTCTTCCCCCTGCCGAAATGTTGAGGCCCCTAATTTATCACTCATCCCCCACTGGCAGACCATCTTTCGTGCCAGTTGAGTCGCCTGCCGCAAATCATTAGCAGCACCGCTCGTAAGGTCATTAAAAACCAATTTCTCCGCTGCTCGCCCGCCAAGCTGAACCGCAATAACCGCATATAAATACGCCCGGCTAAAGTTATGTCGATCCGTATCCGGGGTCTGCTCCGTGGCGCCTAACGCCTGCCCATGAGGAATGATAGTAACTTTTTGTAAGGGGTCCGCTTCCGGCAAAAGCTTCGCAGCAAGTGCATGTCCGCTTTCATGATAGGCAGTAAGCTTTTTTTCCCTATCCTGGATTCTTTCTTCATTTTCCAGTCCTAAAAGAATCTTATCTATAGCATAATCAAAATCCTGGGCTTCTACTTTCTTTTTATTATTTCTGCCAGCCCACAACGCGGCCTCATTAACAAGGTTCTTAAGAAAAGCTCCGGAAAAACCCACAGTTCGTGCAGCGATATTTTCGAGATTAACATCATCAGCAAGAGGAACATTTTTAGTATGGATTTTTAAGATTTTTTCTCGAGCTTCCTTTTGCGGAAGGTCCAAGACTACCTGCCGGTCAAAACGTCCGGGTCTGGTCAAAGCAGGATCAAGGACATCAGGCCGATTCGTTGCTGCAACCACCACCACTGCTTCATGCGGGGCAAAGCCATCCATTTCTGATAATATCTGGTTGAGTGTCTGTTCCCGTTCATCATGCCCCCCACCAATGCCGCTACCCCGCACACGGCCTATGGAATCAATTTCATCAATAAAAATAATCGATGGAGAATCTTTCTTCGCATTATCAAACATATCGCGTACCCGGGATGCTCCTACCCCAACGAATACTTCCACAAACTCAGAACCGCTAATACTAAAAAATGGAATACCGATTTCCCCGGCAACTGCTTTGGCAAGCAAAGTTTTTCCGCATCCTGGCGGTCCGACAAGGAGAATACCTTTAGGGATTTCAGCGCCTAGCTTAGAAAATTTCTTCGGATCCTTGAGGTAATCAACGATCTCAATAAGCTCTTTTTTAGCATTTTCCAGCCCTGCAACATCACTAAAATGAACTTCACTATCTGTTTTATTGTACCGCCGGGCACCCGATTTTCCAAACCCGAAGATTCCCCGGTCCCCAAAAGAACCTTTCATTTGATCCTGCATTTTCTGACTGGCATAGATAAGATACCCAAAAAACAAAATAAGCGGCAGAAAACTTATCAGCAAATAAAGTAACCAGGAACTATTTTTTGATTCAGCAGTCACAACTATGCCTTTGTCTTCCATAGTTCGCATTAAGGTTGGATCTTCAATAGGAGGAATAGTAGTGGAAAAAAACTTATACGACGCCTTATCTTTGCCGCTTTGAACGATATAAGGCTTATTAAATGATCCGGTAACCTGATGATCGGAAAAGGTTACTTTTTCGACATTATTTTGTTGAATCTGTACCCGGAACTCGCTGTACGTGAGTTTAACTTGGTTGCTATTGATACCATATCCAAGATAATACCAGATTAAAGCAATAAGACTGATCCAAAAGAGATACCTCCAGCCGCTTCCCTGCGGAGCATCTCCATCATCAGTACCTTCAACCTCTCGACGTTTTCTCCGGTACTTATTGTCCATCTGAATCTTCTTTCATTTATCTGTTAATCACAGTAAAAGCCTTCATTATAGACAATTATTGACCATTCCAATAAATCACACACAAGAAAACACTAGGACAGGATATATCAAAAATCCAGACGAAACTCAAGCCCTTTATGAATCTATAACCGGAACCTGACAGCTACACTCAAAGTAATATATATTTTATTATTTACAATGTTGAAAAAAGCAGTTCTTTGCAGTGGAAATCAGTAAAATAGGAAATATCCCCGGATGCTGGCATAAAATCAGCCCAAAACGTTATCAACCAGGAAGGACCAGTCCAAGTAGTCAGTCAATTGATTTGAGAATTACAAGTCCTCTACAATGGAACCTAACAATGCAGTGCCAAAATTATCCTTCCACAGTTTTGATCAATAAATGGACTATGTGAATTAATTCTTTGGCTTGGGCTGATAGTTGCTCATTTGCCGACGCAGCTTCCTCCGAGTTAGAGGCATTTGCCTGGACGACAGTATTCATTTGCGCTACCGCATTATTAACCTGAGAGATACCTTTCATTTGTTCTTCGGTAGCAGTCGCTACGTCCTGTACAAGCACCGCTACTTTCTCAGCGCTCTCGATAATTGCTTCCATAGTTCCTGAGGCAATCGAAGATACACTTACACCTTTTTCTGCTGACTTCTGTGCTTCCTCTATCAGGCTTGCTGTATTCTTAGCTGCTTCTGCACTGCGGTGAGCCAGGTTACGAACCTCTTCGGCAACCACAGCAAACCCCTTCCCGGCTTCCCCTGCACGAGCAGCTTCAACTGCTGCATTCAGTGCCAGTAAGTTAGTCTGAAATGCTATCTCATCTATTGTCTTGATAATCTTGGCCGTTTCATTTGATGCAACTTTTATTTCGGTAATTGATTGATTAACACTGTTTATGGCCGTTTTTCCTTTTTCAACACGGTTTTTAGTTTCATGCATCTCATTATTGATCTGTCTGATACTGCTGGTATTCTTAGAGACCATGGAAGAGATTTCTTCCAGCGCTGCAGAAGTCTCTTCAAGGGTTGATGCCTGGTCACTCGCTCCACTGGCAACCTGCTGACTGGAAGCCGCTACCTGTGAGACAGCAGAATTGATCTGGTCACTGCTATCTTTTAAATTGTCAGTAGCAGCTATTACTGCTTTTACCAGAGAGGAGGTAACAAACCAAATAATTATCGATATTAATATGACAATAACAATTCCTATTGTTAATGATAAATACTTAATTCTCTTCAGCGGTCCTATTAACTCGGCTTTCTCTATCACCGCGAGCAATATCCATCCTCTTTTATCATCGCTTTTTAAATATGCTTCTTTTTTCACGACACCTGGGAACATATACGATATGAACCCATTTTTCTGTGCCAGCATTTTTTTTCCAAAATCCTGCTGACTAATATCTAATTTGAAAACATAATCTTTGTTTTTGTGAGCCAGGGTCATTCCTTTGCTATTTACAAGCACCATTGATCCTGTTTTTCCGAGACTTGTGTTAGTGATGTGATAAGCAAGATAAGCGAAATCAACCGGAGTACCAACAATACCCACCAACGTGCCATTATTATTGATAGGCGCGGTGATAAGAACTACATGCTTTCCTGTTGCCGGAGAGACGGCTACGTCACTAATCCAGGATTCTCCTTGCTTTGCTTTAACGGCATTTGTTGCATAATCAGGAATTTTCTGAAATTCCACTCCCACTGACTTGCCGTCAATTGAGTCTGCCAAAATCCTGCCTTCTTTGTCAGCAACAAAAATGTTCTCGTAATAGGGTGAATATTCCTGTACTCTTTTCAGGAAAGCATTTGCTGCATCAGTCTGCAAGCCCTGCCCTGCCGCTTTCAATACCTCAATTTCAGAATAAATAGATACTTGTCTTAATTTTTCTCCTAGCCAATCATCCATGTCAGCATGGACTTTATCAGTCAATTTTTTCAGTTTGTCTTGTTCCTGAGTTATCATGACTTTTGAAACTACAGCATAGGTTATAGTTGTTGTTACAAGTATTGCAATTAATACTAACGGAATAACAGTAATAATCAGCTTATTTCGGAAATTCATTTGCATTAGTGGCATTAATTGTAACCTCCTACACTAAATCGAGATTTTATTGGAATTTAATTTTTATAATAGCATTTTTTTATAATAAAAAAAAATATTACTTAAAAAACCAGCAAAAATCCAACCCGGAAAAAGCAGAATGATTTCAATTCCCAGCAAGAAAGGATCGCTGACGGCAGACAAGTTTGATCCCAAGAATATCAGCAACCTAGCGAATCCATAACGAAGGGAAAATACACCCGTCAAAAGAGATTTGAAGACCAGTGATAAGATGCTTGATGTAGTCGCCGGCACAAAATTATGATCTATGCAAGGAAATTCTCAGAATGAAAAATGAACCTTTCGAACCGTCAAATTATCGCGTATTTATGAAGTTTTTGAGATGCTCAAAACTGGTAATTCTCGTTTGGTAGCCCTTACGGTCTTGGATTGGAACCAACTGATATCAGAGATGAAGATTATATACGGAATGCGTGATATGGTAATAATGCTAGTTATGGCAAAATAAAACTGAGCCATGGGGCCATGTAAAATTGAGCCACTTGGACATAGCTTGAATGGCTCAGTTTTTATTTATATGAGAATCATTCCATAAAGCTAAAATCATAGAAAAGCATC
>Ga0209000_1000164_pt1 | contig 85650 bp, 118 predicted proteins | sample RifGroD2_FD_183998 | JGI IMG/M metagenome (GOLD analysis project Ga0209000, IMG submission 183998) | Groundwater microbial communities from Rifle, Colorado, USA - Groundwater D2 (SPAdes) (version 2) | ecosystem: Environmental > Aquatic > Deep subsurface > Groundwater | place: Rifle, Colorado... | reverse complement strand
GATTGCTTTTTTTTTTAAAGGGCCTTTTGTGGGTTTTAACTGGAAGGTCATTGTTACCGTAACGTATGCCTGTACCACCTAAATCCCACAATTCCTGAAGTCGGTCAATTTTGCACCCTGGAGTAACTATTTCACCGTCGGCATAATGCTCTCTAACTACAACATGAATAAGACTGTTTGCAAATGACCTGCGCCTATTACAAAGAGCTTTAGTATGCATTCTACGTTCATTTTTTACCAACTCCTCGGTAAATTTCCGAGTCATATAGTTAACAGGCTTATTTGGCTTACTCACGTTGTGTTCCAAGAGCACTCACCTCACTTAATTGTTATATAATAAAAAAAGCCCACTTTTTAAGTGAGCTTTTATACCTACTAAATTAAAATAATTCTTCTCCGGCACCTACGTTACCGATACCTGATGCCGTATCGTTATTGTTATTATCGACTTTTAGAAAAGGTTTCATTATTCCCTTATCTATGTCCCAAAGTAACAAAACGTCCTGGTTATTTACTCCGTAACGGTTCTTTTTAACTGAGATTTTAAGGGTAACATCGTGTTGCCGTATTGTTAGAACACGAGTAGCGTTTTGAGGTAACCCGTCTGAACCGTAAGCATCTTCCAGCTCCGGAGTATCCATTTCAACATTCTGCTGCGGAGGCGGCTGTTCATCACCTTTTTTACTCTTTTTACCTCTTTCCTTGGATTTTAATGCTTGGCCTGGAGCTAAAATGGGTATACCGTATTTTTCACTCGTAACATACAAATCTTGAGAAACTCGCATTATTCTAGTAGCATCGTTATCATTTCGCTTAGACCTGTAATCATCCATAAGGCTGACTTGGTCTATTCCAATGATGTCAGGCTTATGTACTTCAATAAGGCCGTGTAAAGTGGGTATATCTAACCTGTTACCGCCTAAATCCCGAGGCGTTACTACAATAAACGGCACTTCACCGGCAGACAGGTTATTAGTGTATTCCTCATAATGCTGCATATCTTTGGGATCTTGTATAGTACCTATATTAGGAACTCCGCACATTAATGCCAGGTTGCTAAAGTTAGCATTCAACGTATCAAAGCGAAACCCTACAATCATTTTACTCATTTCACCGCTATACATCAAAACCCTTTTACCGCTTCGCCAAGCTATCATAAGGAAAAACTGAAGTAGCCACGATTTACCTTGATTGGGCCTCCCAATAATTGCAATCAAATCCTCGTCTAGCCAGCCGTGCAAAATATTGTCTAAAGGTTCAACCCCTGAGCTAATACCCAATAAACCTTTTACATCTAGCCGATGTTGATACTCAATAGCGCGGTCTTTAGCGTTTCTAATTAGGTCATACCCTGTCTTATACTGCCCAACGGATTGAAATACCTCATTTATAGCATTACGAGCATATACGGCGGCACTGTTAGCATCTGTTTGTACTAGCTCAGCAATCTTATGTACAACCGGCACCATCATTGAATAAGTATATTGCTCTTGAAGTCGTTCAATCAAATATTTGTCGGTTTCATTGACATCAATAAATTGAAAGTCGTTAAACTTGTCAGCGACTGTTTCTCTGTCCGGGATCGTACCATACTTCTCGTAATGATCAAACAAAAACTCAACTTCAGTTTTATACGTTATGAAATGCTCTACTCCAATACCGTGCTGTCTAACCAGCATCGTAGATTTATCTTTTATAAGCTTGTTTAATACCTGTAGTTCAATCATTCGCATACACCTCGTCTATCGGCACCTTTAAATTCAAGAATATGGCACTGACCCTTAATACGACTGACCACTCGTTCACCTAAACATTCGTCTAATACTAATTCAGTCAGCGGTAAATTGCTAGTATAAATTTGACATCGGCCATTAGCTTCCCGGTAGTTGATAAAGGACAATAACCTTTCACGAACCCATTCGCTAGACTTTTCTGCACCTATGTCGTCCCATATCACTAAGTCTGCACTAAGTATGTTATCCATAAAATCGTGAATACTTAAATCTTTACTGTCCATAGAGTCACGTATACTTTGTAAAAATTGAGGTACACTAACAAACAGCCCGCGGCACCGGAGGTTATTTTTCAATGCTACATGCCTGAAATACTCGTTCATTATTTTACAGGCCCAAGTCGTTTTACCGTTGCCCTTGCATTTACCGTATAAGAACAACCCTCGGCCTGATCTAACGTTTGCTAAAACATTTCGGCGATATTCAGCTAATGACAAGTAAACGTCCTGATCTTTACCTGGCTTGGTCAACGGGATTTCGTACTGGTAGCGCACCGGGATGTTACTCATTGAATAAATATTATACATTTGTACATATCCAACACAGTAACGGTCGCACTTAGCCGGGTAACTTTTACAGTATGTTTCGGCCTGACATTTGTTCAAAATGAATCACATCCTAGTAAACTTCATTTAACGCTCTGTCTAATTGTTCCGGAGTAAGTGTTTTATAATATGCTTCGGTTTCAAGTTCAAACTGCTTATCTCGCTGTTCCCGTTCTAATGTACTGCGAATCGACTTTATAAATATTTTTGTCAAAGATTCTACCTTTAGTGCTCCTGGCAGTAGTACCTTTGACCTGTCAGCTTTTTTACTGTACTTTTCAAGGAGCTGGTCAATGTAATAACACACATCAGGTATTGCTATATTATATAAATTTATAAAGTCACGAATTTTACCTACATCGTTACGAAAATCAATACTTATAACCACATTAAGAATTTTCAAATGCTGCGCCGCATAGTAGTAAGTAAGATCCCTAAAAGTAACAGCCGACCAATCACCTGTTTGTCGGGCATGAGCTATATGGTCAACCGATATTTGTTCATACTTAGAAAGATTACTGATTGGAACTGTTTGAGGTTTATTAAACAAAGTAGTTTGGTTTAAAATGTTTTTATTTCCTGCGGTAGCAGAAATGTTTTTATTATTTAAATTAATAGTATTAACTAAAGGTTTATTATTAAGGTTACTTGTTACTGATGTTACGGGATACTGTCCCGGATGTTGCAGGACAGTATCCATAATGTTACGGGATACTGTCCCGGATGTTGCAGGACAGTCCATAGATGTTACATTTTTTGAACTTTGTAGTTTAGCTAAAAAAAGTACGTTAGGAGAACCTGATTTTAGCTTATGTTGGTAGATTAGCTGATGCTTTTCAAGTTCCTTAAATGTCTTTGTTATTGTATCGTAAGATAGTTCTAAAATGTTGGCAAGCTCTTGTTTTTGGTAGATAACGTACACAATTCCATCTTTATAAACCCACCCGTTTAATACGGATAGAGCTACTCGCTCAAGTAGTAACATGTAAATAAGTTTAGCGTGCGAAGTTAGTTTAGGATAATTAGGGTTACATAATAAGTCCTTTGGAAACTTAATATACTGTTCGTAAAGTTGATCGGTATCTTTAAAATAGTTCAAATTTTCAGGTAATACAATATCGTCCGGCAGTTTAAGCATTTTAAAGCACAACCTCCTAACACGTTTAAATTTAGCTACTTCAAGCGACCTAAAAAGTAAAAGTTACCGTCAGTCCTTTTGTATTCCATTAGAAGATTTAATTTAGTGAGTTCCTCAACGGCCAATTCAATTTCGGCCAATTCTAACCCTAAATCACGTGTAATACTTTCGTGGTTGCGCTTAACGTACAAATAACCGTCACGACGCCAATTTAGTTGTTCTGCGAATGTAGACAATTCGTACAATAACATACTGTAGAATACTCTGGCAGTAAATGACGGTACAAATTCACATTTAGCATAAGCCTGAACAGCTAATAAACGACTGGGTAATATATAATGAGTGATACCCATTGAATTAAAGTCGCTAACCATATAGTAGCTTGAACTATTTTCTTGTATAGCTAAACTCGACATTAATTAACCTCCCTCTATGTAGAAAAAAGTAAGGGCAAACGCCCTTACTTTTTCGCAGCTTCCTTCAGTGCTGCAAGCTGTTCTTTAACCTGTTTGGAAATTTCGGACTCGACGGTGTTCCAAGCCTTTTTCTTGACTTCTTCCATGTTATCACCTTTGTCCGGTTTAACTACCAAACCACAGTTAAATTTATACCATGTTCCTTCAATTTCTACACTGACGCCAATTTCACTTTTAAACTCAACGACTGTTGCCATATTATGTTCCTTTCTTTTCTTTTTTACGAGTTACCCGCAAAGTCGCTACCGGCGGCCCCTCGGATACACAGTCAGCCATTTCAGCTGCAGTAATCTTTCCGTGATACATCAAGCTCTCTACCACTTCGGCATCAACTACTTCTTTGATTTTAATGGCTTCAGTAAAGCCTAATTCTTTCAACCTTGCAATCATTTTTTCTTCGTCCGGTACAGCTTTGCACGATGTACTATAAGTGGCTATAAACTGACCGTCCTCGAAACGTGCAAGATCTTTTTCTTTCATCACGGCCTTAATTCCCTTGTTTAGTACATCAATGTCAACCTTTAATACTTTTTCCCGAGACTTTAAGTCAATATACCTCGAAAGGACTGATGCACTTAATACTACTGACGGTGGTGAAGCGATTTTCACTGCAACCGTTTCAACTGAATTAGTTGCCGGCATACTTTTAACATCTTCTTTATCAATAACAATAGCTATAATAGAAACCTCCTTCAATGTTATTCAGTTGATTATATAAAAAGTAAGGCCCTACTTTTTAAGTAGGGCACTGAGTTATTTAGTTTCGGCCTGTAGCTGTTTAGTTTTGCCGGTACCGCGTTCTAATATGCTTTTGCCTCTTTGCCCCCATAAGGTAACATTGAAATCGCTTAACGAGCCGGGTACAATGTTGTCCCTAAATTCAATTAACATAGGGATGTCAGTTTCTGCGAAATACCGTGTACCTCTAACATCTAAAATACAAATTTCAGGTAATGGGTTAGCTGCCTGAATAGCTGCTGACTGGGATTCGGCCCAAGCGTACCAGTTCTTAATTGTAATCACAGTTCTGTCAATTATCTTAGCAACCTCACCGATTCTCAAGTAATTAATTCCGTTAATTTGTTTCATGAATATGTTCCTCCTTAACTTTAAAACGGCTGCCCTTGCTACAGTCATTACATTCGTTACTGAATTGGTCGTCGTGAAAGCATTTACGGCACTCGGTTAAGTTTAAATTTTTATTAACCCATGCAATGTCAGCCCAACAAGCTTTAAGTTGAATAATTAGCTCTTCGTCAATGTCTTTCTTTTGAGCTAAATTAACAATGTTTCTTAGGTCATTCAGTACTTGTTGAAGATTGCTTTTAATTTGCTGCACAATAGATAACCTCCGCACATACTTTTGTAAAAGGCGAAGACCGCCTTAACTTAACAGGCGGTCAACCAACTCTTTTTTACTTAGTTTGTTCATTTTACCTTCAATAAGAGCTTCTACTAAATCACCTTTTTCAACTAAAATTTCTTCAATCCTTTCGTCAATAGTATCGCGGGTTACGAGGCTGATAATACTGACCGTGCCTGTAGTTCCAATTCTATGCGCTCTATCTTCGGATTGCTCTGTGCGGGCAGGGTTCCAAGGCTTATCAATAAATATAACTGTATTAGCTGCAGTTAATGTTAAACCTGTGCCCATTGCACCTACTGTGCCGACAATGACTTTACAAGTTGGGTCGTTTTGGAATTTATTAACCATTCCCTGCCTGTCTTTAATTTCACCTGTGATCACGGCCGGGTTATAACTAGCTAACTCCTTTTCAATAATGTTGGTTATTTGAGTCCAGTTACTAAACACAATAACCTTACCACCACTTTCAGTTACTTCCTGAACAAGTTCTTTAAGCCTATCCATTTTAGCCGATTCGCTAATTTTTTGACTTAATATACTGGTATGCCCGGTTACTTGGCGAAGTCTTAACAACTGTGCCAATGGGTTATCGCTTAAAACTACTTCGTCAATATTCTGCATGATTACTTCTTTGACCTCGCGGTATAGCTGGGCCTGCTTAGCTGTCATTTCAACGTATTCGGTGGTCTTAATTTTAGGAGGTAAGTTAAGTACTTCATCTTTTTTACGACGTAACATAACAGCAGATACTCTGTCTCTTAACTCGTTCATGTTCTTATAACCTACTATTTCACGACCCTCGTAACCACCCATTATACAGTAACGAGCTCTAAACTGGTAAAAATTATGGGTTTCAGCTCCAAGCCATTTTAACAAATTATATAAATCCATCGGGTTGTTCATTAACGGAGTGCCGGTCATTGCCATTTTGTAAGTAGCATTTAACTTGTGAATAGCTTTGCCCTGCTGTGACGTTGGGTTCTTAGAAGCATGGCACTCGTCGAATATAACCATTCCTATAATGCCGTCGTCGCACATCTGCTTCAGTTTTTCCTGTATTTTAACGTTCCTTAATGTTTCGATGTTAGTGATTAAAAACAGTGCCGGGATATCACGGTCTAAATCGGCGACTCGCTCTTTTACAGAACCGTCCTGAATTCGGCCTCGGCTGTCGCGCTTACTACCTATGATATGACCGTTTTCGTTACTATGTATTTTTATTTCCTCCATCCAGTTCCATTTCAACGTATTAACTCCGCAAATAACCAAGCAGTATTTGAATTCGTTTTTACGGGCGATCGCTGTATGAATAGCCTGCATACTTTTTCCTAAACCTTGTTCGTCGCCGAGTAGGAATTTGGGAGTACTTAATGCATGACGGAAACCTTCTAACTGATGATCAAACGGTTTAACTTTGAATGGGTGCTCGCTGATAAGCTTTTCAATCTTAGTCGTATTCAACGGAACTACTACAGTCGGTTGAGCTACTGAAGCACTCTTACATTTGGTAGTTACTTTCCCGGTAATAGTTAATCGCTCACCGTCGAACAGTTGAATCACGTCATTAATTTCGTGTACAGGCACTTCCCACGACTTAGTGCCTGGGTCATAAAACCGTACCGGCAGTGACTTAATTTTTTCGACCTTTTGCATGTCGTACGGAAAATTAACGAATAAAGCTTCGGGAGCTTTTAGCTTATTAGCTTTACGAAGTTGTACGTTTACCATTTAATTGACCTCCTTTGTAGGGTCGTTGCCCTCACAAATATAATAACATATTAATATATAATATACAATACCTGTTGAATAAAAAAAACCAGCATATAAGACTGGTTTTTGCATGTCATTAAAATACGTCTGTCTGTGTACCTGTGGTTGAATCAGTTTCGGTTTCGGTTTTTGTTGCCTGAGTAGTTTCTTTGGCAGCCAATTTCGCGGCAGCATCGTCAGCTTCTTTCTTAGCCTTTTCCTCTGCCTCTTTAGCCAACTTCGCTGCGGCCTTTTCTGCGTCTTTTTTGGCTTTCGCTGCGGCTTTTTCTTTAGCCTTCTGCGCTTTTTCAGCTTCCTTCTTAGCATTTTCCTCTGCTTTTTTGGCTTTAGTCGCCTGACGCTTAGCTTCTAACTGCTCAGCCTGTTCCGGAGTAAGAGCCATTTCAGCTTCGGCTGCTTTACGGACTTTAGAAATTGCACTGACAAGTTCTTTGATTGTTTCTGCCGGCGCACCAATGAAGCTAAATAAACCGCGTAAGCTAGACTTAGGACTCTTGTAAACTAAGTTACCTTCCTTGTCAAGTAACTTGACGACATGAATAAAACCTAACTGTGATTTCAGTTCAATAACATGTTCAGGGCCCAAAGCTATTTTTTGTACTACATGGCGAACGCCGCTAGGACTTACTAACGGTTCACTGGAAATTAGCTTAATTTCAAGCTCAGACTGACTTTGTAACGTTTGCTTGGCTTGTTCTGTTTTGGCCTTTTCCTCTACTTCCTTAGCTAATTTGGCAGCGGCCTTTTCCTCTTCTTTCTTAGCTTTCGCAGCGGCCTTTTCCTCTTCTTTCTTAGCTTTCGCAGCGGCCTTTTCCTCGTCAGTTAACTCAGTGGGAGGTACAGCAGGTGCCGAAGGTATATCAACGGATTCAGTATCGGTTTTTGAAGTATCTTCAGCAGTTGATTCGTTACGAATAACTTCGTTCGCCGGTTCAGTAACTTCGTTCGCCTCGTTTAACTGTTCAGCTTCTGTCACAGTGTTCACGGTAGATTCCTCCTTCGCCTCTTCAACGGCTTTATACCAACGTTTGAATGAGCTTGCCGTAATAGTCTTTTCAACACCGTTTTCACTGATTGTAACATTTTGACCTTCCGAATTAACAACTGATACTTCTTTACCTGTGCGCTTACTAATAAACAACGACATATTAATTAACCTCCCTGTTCAATATAATTAGAAACATAGTAACATAATAACTTAGTATAGACAAGAGGTTTCTAAAAGAAAATTTTTAAGTTATTAAAAACTACTTGGCTTTTTTAGCTTGTTTTTCAGCTTCTTTTTCCTCAGCTTTTTGTTCATACCATTGGGCGTCCAATTTTTGATAATGTAGTTTACGATCGAGTATCTCCTTAGTTACCTCTTTCCAAGGTCGACCAAACTGCTTAGAACAGTCTTCCCGACGTGAGGAACGGTCTTTAACTTTTTTCGGTGGTGGCATCATCCTAGCTATAAATGCTGGGCAGTTAGCTCCGCTCGGTAACCTTACTTTATTAACAGCTACCCATTTATCTGGAAGTCCGGCGTATAGCTCTTTAGCGTCGGTGTACGGGTCAAACAAGTGAGCAAACCTTTCAAGTTCACTTAAACGTTCTGTTTTATAACTGGTTATTTGAGCTCCGCCGTCAAGTAAGCTGTTGGCTGCATCTCCCATTTGTTCAATACTGTGCCCGGTGAATAAATTCTTGCACCTATACTTCCGGAACTCTACGTTACTTCCCTTATAGTATTTGGCTACCGAGTTAATAACTTTATGTGGCTCATCAATCCATTTAATGACCGGAACTCTGTCTTTTTGTTCTAGCTCAATACGACTGAATACATTGAAGTTAATTTTATCTTCAAAGAAACCTAATATAAGAGGTTGATTTTCTTGCCACGCATCGTAACTAGCTTGAATAGTTACGACATAACCGTACTTATCGAAAGCAGGGTCACCTGTGGGCTTATTGTCCATGTATTTTCTAAAATCGAGAATAGGTTTTCCTCGTGAGTTGAGTTTTGCCGGCTGATAAAACATGTTCGCCAATAGCTTGTTGTTACTTAACATCCGTATTCTAGAAATAATACCATCAACGGTGTTACTCGCACTACCTTTTTCGGCCATGACCTGTAACCTTTTCAAGTCCTCGGCTACTTCCGGCATATTCTGTATCTTAGCACTGTTTAATAGTTCCTCTCTAAAAGACGGGGATACAAGTACTAAATCAATATCCTGAAACGACCAGTTTTTTCGAGTAGTTGCTGCCTTTGTGGCACTAACTAAGAACTGTCGCATTAGATCCGAAAATTCGGTAGTAGCTTCGCCGTTGATAAACTCAATAAAACGGGCTGTAATACGTTCTTGAATTTCTACAGCTTGTAGCTCTTGGTCACCTTTTGTGCACTTAAACTCCCTGCCCAATACGTCACTCCAATTTAAAGATACTGGGTACGATTTGTTATCGCAGTTAAGATGAATGATTTTCTGTTCTGGAAAGTCCTCAGGTAAACTGTCTTCAAAATCACGAATCATTTGACCGTCGGCTGTATCAATTATAATAGCTGTAAAGCCGTTTACTACCATGTCGTGGCACCAAGTAGAACCGAAACCCTCGGTTTTTCCTGTACCTTGTTTACCTTGACCGAAGCTATGTGTACATAAGGCGTCGTAAATAGCACTCGTTGATATACTGGAATTCGGTGTAACAGGTATGCGAACCAACTTAGTACTACCCTTTTCAGTCACGTACCCAATGCGAATACCTTTATCTACGAACAGTTCGTTAGGGATAGTTACTTCTTTGACTCGTATGGCCTGAATTTCCGGGAATTGCTGCTGTAGCTCGTAACCAGGTAACTGAATCAACTTACTAGCTTCCTTTACACTAAGTACGTTGCACAATCGTTTTCCCGGAGTCGGTTGATTATGTGTTATTTGAGCCAAGAATTTCAATACATAACGACGAGGAATATCCTGACGGTCAAACTCGTTATCTCCGGCAATATCTTTCCAAGCGTTAACCATCGTACGAACTATGCGTTGGGCCTTCAAAGGGTCATTGCTTTGTGCTGCAACTCTTACCCACGTATTTAAAACATCCTCGCCAACTTTTTTCTTTGATTCAGGTAACATTTCGTCATACAGTTTACGACCTTCCGACCAACGAGTTTCTTCTGCTTTCATTTGTTGAATAGCCTTTTTATCCTCGTTACTCATGGCAGTCAAATCAAGTAACCCGTAACGAATGCTGTTCATAATTGAATTAACTATTTCAAATAGTTTTTCAGGTAATTGCTGCCCTGTTCTAGTGGGTATGGTTCCTTTTTCTAATTTAGTCAGAGCACCTTCAGCTTTACGTTGCCAGTCTCTTCGGTTGGTAGGTATAAACAGTACATCTAAAACGGCCTTATCCGTTTCAACTTCTAAATCCCGTATACTGGTTAGTAACGAAGGTAACGGTAAGTTATCCCGGTTATCGCAAATCATAGAAAATATATCGTGTTTGCGATAATACATACTCGCAGCCATGGTTTTAGTTAGTTCAAAAGTAGGTAATACGTCAGTCGTCACGGGCAGTATAGTCGCATGTGGCCAAATAGCCTCACATTTACGAATTATTTCGTTCTTTTTATCCTTAGGTATTACCAAATAAAAAGTAATAGAACCTTGGGTAAATACGGCTTTAAAGGATATTTGATCTTGTCGCTGTACCGTTATAAAGGAGTGACCTTTTTTGAAAAATTTAAAAGGTTTGATTTTAATACGTTGATTTGGAATTTTAAATAGGCCGGCAACTATCTTTGTGATATCTTCAGTGCGCTGGTTACGCACCGAAGTATCTGGTTTGAGTTGGTAGATAATGTAGTCGTCGGAAACAAGGTTGAAAAACTTTTTTGTTGTTGAAATTAACTTCGACTTAATCAAGCTGATATCACCACCCAAATTAGGAAGTAAATACCGAAAAGCCATTTTGCATACATACCAAATCTATCCATACCCAACATCCATAAAAGTATGAATACAATCGTGATAATGGTTAGAACCGATTCTCCGGTCACGACAAAATGAACAACCCAATCCCACAAAGTCTCAACCTTACTCGTAGCTATCTCAGCAGCTTTGTCAGTAACGGCCTGACTTGTTTTGTTTACAGCATTGTTAACGGCTGCGTCTACCTTGCCCGTAAACCACGTATTTACCTTTTCAAATAGCCCTTTAAACATGTTATCACCTACTTATTACCGCGAAATGTTTTTATACTAAACGAGTCCCGAAGCTCAAAAAACAATAACGGCATCAACAGTATGGCAACATAGCCAAGTACGGCCCGTTTGAACCTATCTAACCCACCCGGCGAGCCCATCATCCATTCATATATTCCCCAAATACCTAAAGCTAAACCAAACCACAGGGCAGCCGATTGGAGCTTATCAATTAGCCGTGAAGCTCCATCTAAACCGGCTGACGCCTGAACAGTATACGGAAGAAGTGTATAATAAATAGCTAATAAAAAAGAGTTAAATTTTTTAAATTTCGTCACGTATATAATCACCCTTTCTTGGTTAATACTATACAATAACAAAAAAAATAAGGAAGGTGAAGTAGATGCCTCCATTAGCTGCTGGAATTAAAATCGTTATAGGCTTTGGGTTGGTAGTTTGGTCATTTATGAAATAACTTACCGACTCTTTATATAACTCTCTAACCCTGAAATCAATAATTCGGCTATACCGTACCCAGACAATATAACTCCAGTTAACCATGCAATATTCTGAACAGTTTGAACAAGTGAAAACTCAACAAACATTTAACCGACCTCCTTTGGTTTAATAGGTTCAGGAAATACCCAAACAGCTTTTTTGGGTATAGCGGGTTCAACTGGAGTAGCTGGTTCGGTTGGTAGCTGATTGTTGAATAGTGCCGGAAGATGACATATTTCATCCATCACCTTATATACGGTCTTAACAGTTTTAACTTTCGGCACTACAGGTATTAGAGTTTTATTAGGTTCTGGTTTAGTGCAAAAACTGGTGATTTCCTGTTCAATTAACTCCCTAACGTAACTACTTAATTCAGACCGTTCTTTTACCCAAACAACTTGACTAGGATACAATCGTATAGACACAACTGTCAGCTTTTCTTTCATGCCGGCCATAATGTTGACCTCCTTTTGTTTTGAAGTTACTTTTGAGTATATGTAGATTTTAGAGCCGGTATTACAGGTAATATTTAACGGTAATACAAAGAATAAAAAAGCCCACATTATTAGTGGGCTGTTACAAATTAAGCTTTTTTAGTTCTAATTTTAATTTCCTTAAATTGTTTGTTAATTTCTTTTAGCTCATTTTTAATACTCAATGGTAGTCGCTCAGTAGCTAACCACTCCATGTGAGCTTTAAATTGTTCGTCTGTCATACCACCTGTAGTGCCGTTATAGTATTTTTTACTGATTTTATCGTAGTCTTTTGCCTTACACAGTTTTAACCATATTTCGAGTGAACGAATTTTATTTCGATGTTTCTTTAATACTTTGATACCGTAGTCGTTAACCTTAGCAATTTTTAGTACACATTCACTACCCACTCGCATTGTTACCTCACCGTCTTGAACCACGTAAACATTCTTAATGTGTTGGTGCCCGCAATATTCACAGGTCATACCTACATCGTCACGAAATAAACTAATCTGCATTTACTTGACCTCCCTGTTTTTATATTCACTTACACTACATAGTATAATCCATTTCCTCAGGAAAGTCAACAAGTTTTAAACAATTTAACGCTTAAAACAGTAAAAAGACCTGCAGTTAACAGGTCTTTTACCAATGCAGACTTTATGCCCGACCCTTAGCGAGCCGAGGCTCACTAAGAGCATATGCGCGTAAATTTTAAATAATGTCTGTCCATTAACACTATTTTGTATTACGAGTCAGATTAATTTGTTCTTCGTAGTTGTTCAATAAAAGGATGACAGCAACATTTATAAGGACTATTATCATACCACCTACAGTTACCACAGTTTCTTATGGGTACTTTGTTATACGTGATATACTTATAATAGTCTAACTTCACCGCCCACCAGGGGCATGAACGGTCAGGCATTAAAATAACCTCCACTCGTTGAACGACTACCCTATAACGACAGTATTGATTTCAGGTTTCCAAATAACCGGCTCAGTAACACCTACAGCATTGGCTAACTCCGTAACCTGCACATATGCATGATCGTTAAATAAAAAACCTTTTAACTGTTTTCCAAAAACAATAACGTTAACATCGTTAAGAGTTACCTTTTCCTTAGTTGACGGTGATACAGGTAGTTTAATCCCCAAATAGTCGCAAATACCGTCAGCTATAGCCCGTGCCGCTCTATCCTGAAATTGAGTGTTATTTAACAAGGCTTCTTCCGTTGGGTTTGATATAAAAGCCAACTCAATTAGTACTGCCGGCATTTTGGTATTTTTAATGACGTAGAACCCGGCTTCTTTATCCGGATCTCCATCAGCGAAATCCTTCCTGAATGTTAATTCAGGAAACGCTAATTCCATTCGGTTAATAATAGCTGTGGCAAGTGGGTCTGCTTTTGTCTCACCTCTAGTGGTGTAAACCTCGGCACCGTGCGCCGAAGCATTTACGTTACTGTTACAATGGAATGATACGAATATATCAGAATTATTTCGGTTGGCAATGTCAACCCTGGCCTTCAAATCTTCGTTGGGATTATTGCCTAAATGAATATCGTCATTTCGGGTTAATTTAATAGTCATCACAGGTAATAGTAAATCCCTTACCTTTCGGGCCGTAATTAAATTAATGGCAGCCTCTTTAGTTTTACCCTTACCAATTGCTCCAGGGTCTCTTCCACCGTGACCGGGATCAAAAGTACCGTCATACATTTTTATCGTCCTCCTTACTACTGGTGACAATATTGTTGACGACTGTCTTGCCAGCAGTCAACCCTAAACCAATCCCAAAATACTGCATCAAATCCTTAACCTGTTCGGCCGGTTCACCGTTTACACAGCTATACAAATAGACCAGTAAACAGAGGGCCATGCAAATAGCAAGAAACCAATCCATCTTAGTGAACTCCGTTTTCATTGATTTTACTCCCTTCTACATTACATGAGTCTTAATTTCCACCACATCTTTCTCAATTTTATCGACAATATCAAATTTTTGTGCTAGTGTATCAATTGTCTTTTGATATTGTGACTCGCGCCTTGCGTTTTCTTTTAGGACATAAAAAAGTAGACAAACAAAAAGAAACGCGAAAAAACCTTGACTTGATGCCATTTTTAAAGCTTCAGTTTCCACTCACCTCACCCCTCGGTAACCAGAATAAAATAATCCCTGTTCGTTCGGAAGTACATTATGCGTCCTCTGCTCCTACACTGGCTTTTAACCAGACTTGCTGTCTTGGGCCTACCTCGCACCTCGCCCTAACCAACGCCCCGTATTTGTCCTGCGGTAAACCAGTCTCCGGAAAAGCTGTCCATATTAAACCGCCATCTGTGCTGTACTCAAATAGCTCAGGGTTAATACTGCTGTCTACTACTGCTATTGGGATAGTTCCCTCCGCATCTGAAAAGCTCTCTATTTTGAAATGTAGCAACCAATTCCCGACCGGCACAGGTGCCTGTAGCACCACCATAGGCTTAGCGCACCTAATGGGCATCGGGCCTAGAATAATTGGTGGGTCTGAGACAAGTGGAGCTACTACCTCTGCAGCCCCGCGATCCGGTGTTGAAATACGTAAACCTCCGTAAATATCGGGCGAATAATTTTCAACCTCCACCCCACTATCCCTACCAGGACTACCCTCAACTAAGCGAAAGTCATTACTGGCCCTATCTATAAATTGTGGTGATTCGTATATATGTTCCTCTACTATACTTCCACTGGAAGGGTAAACATTTGGAGCCATGCAATTATAGATTCTAGCCAATCCAGGGTAAAACCCATAAGGAGTTATGCAGTTATAAAAATCACCATCGCCTGTAAAAAACCCATTCCAAGAGGTACAGTTAACCGCTAAAACATATGTTGTATCAGAGTTTAGATAGAAGCCACCATTTTTTGTAACTATATTAATTAAAGTCAGACTGCAATTTTCTCCATTATCATCCGAACTATACACGGAGTTGATAACGATAATGTTTTTGTAGGTAACAACCGAATCCTGCCCACCACCATGATTACAATAAATATAATTAGCTATAACGGAACCACTTGATAAGTCAAATAACTTTCCACTGGTGTCGCCTTCGACAATCAAATTATTGTAGTGAGGATAACCGGAAGGTTGTATATACTCACTATATGTTCCAGGGGCTATATAGATTTTTATCCCATTTGCACCGTTAGCTACTGCTATATTAATTGCGTGGGAAATGGTCTGAAAAGCGTTTTCCTGTTCCGGTCCCAGGCCGTTGTTAGCATCGTCCCCATCGGTCCTGACGTAATATGTCGCCGGTGATGAGCCAATAACATCCCATTCGTATGATGTAGGATTGGCCAGAGGTCTACCATATATGTCCTTTAGTGCAGAAGTTAGGCTGAGCGTTAAATGTGAGTTAGCTGTCCACTCACCGGTAGCACCAAGTAATGTAAGTTTTTTCTCTATATCGTCGTAAGTCCACTTAAACGAACTATTCAACTGGACAGAAGACAGATTTACAGTATTTGCGTCGATAGATTCGCTAAAGCTAAGTTCCAGCGATTGCTCAGTACCAATTGGTGTACCACTGCTCGGATTACAATTTAAGACTATAAAGCTGGGAGGACCCATAGCGTACAGTTTACCATTCGCAGAACCTACATATAAAAAACCATTAGATGCGATCACTGGAGCGTAAGACATCGCGGCATTAAGGGTTAAACTCCACTTACTGGTACCTTGGGGATAGATAGCTTCAACAGCAATTCCAGACTCACCTCTGATAGTATAAACGACGCCGTCAGAGTCAATAGATAGGTTTCTCCATGACCAAGATAAATAATACTCCCATTTCTGAGTACCGTCAGGGCTAATTGCGTGTAAGTATCTTGAACTAGCGATATATATAGTACCATCAGGGCCGATAGACGGACTTTGAAGTCCTACATATAAATTGAGTTCCCACTTTTTAGTACCATCTTGGTTGATTGCGTATAGGACAGTTCCGGCTCCAAAATGAATTGCACCATCCTGGCCTATCGCTGGAGAATTCGTTGTGTAATAAGGTACTGGAAATTCCCATTTAGCTGAACCGTCTGGATTTAATGCAGCAAGTTCGTGTTCATCACTGGTTATATACACCGTTCCGTCAGATCCTATTGCTGGTGTAAATACTTTGTCGTACCAATGGTAGATAATGCTTATCGCCTTTGGATCTGATACTATGTCTAAGCGCCAGACATTTCCAACTTCCAGACCGCTGTCATAGACAGGAATAAGGAGATACGTTTCGTCGGCTGTTATGGTCATTGGGATAGTGTCAAGCATCACATAACCTACGTTATCAAAAAACCATTTTACAGTGCCGCTAGGGTTTAATGCGTAGATCGTGCTTTGGTTTCTGGTATATATCGTTCCATCGGCACCTATTACCGCTGCGGGAGAATCGGTTCCTAGTTGAAACCGCCACTTCTGCACCCCACTAATAGGGTATACTGCATAAAGATAGCCATCACTGGAACCAAAATAAATTGTACCATCAGGGCCGATTACGGGAGGTTGATTTATAGCACCTCCAGTCGTAAATTCCCAAAGTTTTTGTACTGGCGGGTCAACTACTTTGTAGGTACTCAAACCCGTATTTTTTAGGTCGTGGTTATACTTCGGCCAACTCAAATTATCACCTCAAATCCCATTCCACTACGATTAGGCACTCCGGTAAGGTCATGCCCCCGGCTTTTCTAAGCGACACTCCGTACCCGAAATCTATCTCCCCTGCACCCGCATCTACGGGACCGAAGTCTGTTACTTCATAAGCTGTTGCGTCTGTGCCTGTAATAAATGTTTTAGTGCAGATAGTATCTCCTGTATTCTTGTTAACCAGTTCCAGCGTCATAGGACTGCCTGTATTACCTGTAATTGTCGATTTAGGTACAATATGTGCCGCGATAATTTGAGCATCAACCACAGCCCCGAAAACAGGCAATTCAATGTCTCCCGCCGATTCCTCAATAGGCAGGAATATCTTTTCACTGCCGGTTAGTTTTTCATTTGTTAAATTAAGGCGAATTTGAAAATCGTCAAAATACCCGCCGCCCGTTAAATCCTTGGTGACGGCTTTTATTTTAGTGCTGAGAAGTTCTTTGCTGTCGCTTACAGGGCATACGGCTTCGATCGCCAGCCATTCTATTTGCAGGTTATTTAGTTCGCCTGATACCCATATCACACCCTACACCCCCGCATCAAACCGACAAGGCACCGTAAACGAGTCCGTACTGTTATCGGCATACTCATGCTCTACAGCAACACAGGCATATATCTTAGGATCGCCCTCTGTAGGTTCAAACTCCGGAAGAAAAGTAAACGATGCTTTTACGTCCGGTGGTTGTATTCCCCCGGAGTTAACTGTTTGAGACATATCGGCATCAGCGGTCAAATTAAAGCATTTGGTTCCTTCCGTGCCGCCAGTAACAACTGCTACTCCAGAGGTTGTCCAACCCGTCGTGTTGCCTGTCTCTGCGCCACCGTTGGTTAGTTTATTTGCGCTATAGAGTTCGGCCAATACCTACACCTCTATTCATAGACAAAAGTTATATTCCCGGCTAATGTTCCATCAAATCCGGCGTACAGTCCCGTGGCGAATGTGGCATCTAATTCAAGATCCTTAGGGTTTCCGGTAGTTTCTAGGCCTAATGTGGCTATGACGGTTCCCGTTTCTGTTAGGCTGTCGTATAAAGCTAAGTCACCGGCAACTGTCACCTTGCCAACGATCACCTTGCGAAGTTTACCTGCACTACTTTTTACCTGTACGTCTGTGGTGACATTTAAAAAGCTGTAGGCTGGTTTGCTGGCAATATCAACATCACCAATATTATTTGTCCCTGCGGGCAGCGCCGCTATAACCTGTACCCCGTTTGTTGTCCCTGGCGTTGTTTGATCAATACCCATCTTACCAACCACATTCGTCCCTGCTGGCAAGGCTTCTTGTATTGCAGTTTTTAAGTTACCTCCTGCAGTTAGTGCCGCCGGTATGAGCGAGATTAATTTTTTCAGTCTACCAATGACAGTGTTGGCTGTATCCTCATCAGTTGTAGCTCCAAGAGTGACTATTTTCCCATCATCTGACCGGGCACTCATATGACCATCTGCGCCTTTTACTGCCTCAAAAGCAGTGCCGGCCGCATTTTGATATTGTGGTATTGGTTTACCACCTTCATCCGTAAGTAAAACCGCCATATTAATTCACCTCTCAATAACTTACATATTCGTACAAACCAGGAGAAACGCATACCCAAGTATAGCGGGTATTTGCCGTTACTTTCCTACCCTCTACCGTAGAATCTAAAGCACCATCATAGTTAATATTTATCCTGGTTGGTACAAAATCGACGGTGCCTATTTTGTCGGTATCATCTTGGATTTGGACAACGTCCCCGACTTCGACTGCCGGGTTTCCCCGGATGCTTAAGCTTATATTAGCCAGTGGGTCTTTAACGTACTGCAATAGCTCCGTGGCATAGGTCTTTGCAACGTCCAACGACTGAATTAAATAGTTTTCTACTGAAAAAACTTTCTCCCCGAAACTAGCTACTGCCGCATCTTCCTGCAATTCATAGCTTGATGATATACTGTCAATTGCCTTGCCGGTTACTTCAAGGGTTACCGTTTCCTCTGCGCTTGTGTTGGTTATAGTGACGGTTATTCCCCACGCTCCGTACTCGACACTGTCAACTGCAGAGTTAACTGCACCGGACAGTATAACTTGATCAACCGTTGCCACCGGGCCTGTAGTAAAAGCAATGTTTGTTAGCGTTAAGCCACCGTTGGGTATTTTAAGGTTCTCTACTTTGAGCAGTGACGCTGTAGGTTTGATATACGGTTGATAGTAGTTAATCTTTACCTTACTGTAGGTATCCAAGTATTTTTGTGGATTTTCAGCCGTAAATATTTGATTTGCGTCTGTCCAAGTTTCCACCGCTGCGCCGGTTATAAAATTTGACCGGACCACAATATATCCATACCGGTCTGCTGTGACATTGCAGTTCCCGGCCACAGCCAGCGCTTGTAGTGCGTTTCGGACAGTTCCTTTCGGTAGCCAGCCGATGGGGATAGTCTGATTTAGACTTGCATCAACTGAGTAGTTGGTTATGCCCAATGCGGTAAATAGCAGCACAAACAATTCGCCAATGATTGTATCCTGTTTGACTGGCAACATGGGAACGCCTTTGTCGCCTATTTCATACAGTTTGTCAAAACATGTTACGGTTGCCTCTACGCTTGAACTGGGACTGCTCCAGTCACCTGTACGGAATACGCCAAGAGGTATGTACTCATACGTCGCGCCTGTTAATTCCAGGCCCAGGTAAGGTTTAACCAGCACATTAGGTTTGAGCTTGCCATAATACGGTGATAGTGTATTAGTAGGAGTAAAAGCCCTAGTTGAATTATTAAAACTAATTGTAACCTCATTAGCACTGACTGAACCAAGAGGATTATCAGATTCAGCCGTTGCCTCCTCAAGAAAAGTACAATCAATAATATCGTCACCGTTAAAAACGACAGGTGGTTGATTGATGCCATCGAAATAAACTTCTATTTTTGGAACCCATCTTCGAGAGCTCGCATTAACCGCTGTTTTGTAATCGTTACTAACCGTTAGCATCAAACTTCCTCCAATACAAAGGAAACTCCTTCATACAGCCAGTCACCTACACTCTTGCGCAACGTATTACTTGTTTCGTTAGACATCCTAACTGAATATTTATCATAAGTTCCATTTCTACGTTCAACCTCAATTTCCCAAGTTGTTGAACCTAAGAACACTAACCATATTTCAATGTCTGGCCCTGTGATACTGTTATAGTTGAACGTGAAGGTTTTTTTAGTAGCTATAATGTCAACTACTTTTTTACCACTGGCAACTGTAGCTTCACGTCTTAGGTCATTTGTCAGTTCGGAGAATTGACGGTTGTTTGGTGGTAATAATGTTTTGGCTGCTTGAGCTGAACCTACCGTACCGAGATAAATTTTAGCCACTGTAACCACCTGTCCTTCCCTTTTCATTTGACCTAATCGGCTTCATTGCACGTTCGAGACGGGTTAATTCCCTGTTATCCGAAACAAGTAAATCAATAACTCCTATAAGCTGACCACGATCATTAACACCTTTAACGGTAATCGTGCCGGTATGATTAACAGTTTGCGACGACTGTTTAAGCATATCAATAGTATCCCGATTTGAAACAACACCTGCACCCGCACCGAAATAAGCTAATTCAGGCCCTTTTTCCCCAACAATAGCAAGACCGGAATTAATTATTTCACCTCCGGCAGCTAACATCGGTATTCTTGAAATGTTGATTCCCCATCTGTTACCGCCAACACCGGGAACCCAGTCAGGGACTGTAACCTGCAGTTTGTTTAGACCACCGATTAACGAATTTACCCCGCCAATCATCATGTTTAAAAATCCTTTAACCGGACTCCAAATATTGCTCCATAAACCAACGAAAAATACTTTAAAACCTTCCCAACCGGATTTTATATAACCAATAGCTGTTTCGCTGTTGGTTTTTATACCATTCCACATGTCAGAAAAAAATTGTTCAATCGTTTGCCAATTTGTATAAATTAAATAAGCCCCTGCAGCCAACGCTGCTACCAACGCAATCACCGCGGTCACAGGTGACGTTAAAACTGCCATAGTGACGCCAAATGCCTTACTCGCTAAGTCCATAGCTACCATAGCAGCAACACTTGCCCAATAGGCGACTGTAGAGGCTCCTGTAACAATTGCATCAGCAATCTTCCATTCTTTCAGTTTACTAAAAATAGGCCCAAGTCCTAACATAGCAAGTCCTAATGACCCGGCACTATCAATAACCGGGCTTATAATATCACCCAACGTACCGATAGCAGAAGCTTCAATAGACTTTTTCAGACCCTGAAGGGTATTACTGAATCCAGAATACTCCTCATTCAGTGAATTGGTTGCACCCGCGGTTTCAATAGTTGTATCCTTAGCACTTACAAAAGCATCAATCATGGGCAGCAGTTTGTCGGCAGTCAAATCTTCGGCCTGTGTACCCATTAAGGCAACCGCCATATTATACCGTTGGGCCGGATCTTGTACCTGGTTTAAGGCTTCAAGAACCTTATAAAAAGCGTCTCTCCCAGCTTCGCCACCCTTGTCAAAATCGGATATCAGTCTCTCTGCTTCTTCCGGAGAAAATAATTCCCGTATCGCTTGACGAGCTGGATTTGTGTCGGTAACTACTTCCAGGCTAGTTTGAAGTTTTACTATGTTCGCTTCCTCAGCCTCGTATCGCTGGCTCGCATAGGTAGTTATGGAGTCATATGTTTCTTTAGCTTTTGCTTGTTGATCTTCATACGTTTGCTTAATACTAGCTAAATTTTCTTTAGCCTTAATTTCTTGTTCTTTATAGGATTTTTCAATTATTCTAAGTTTGTTATTTGTTTCAACTTCAAGATTTTTTGTATCTAACTGGTAAGTTTTTTCGGACTTAGTCAGGTTTTCTTCAGCTTGTTTTTTCTTCAGCTCGTATGAATCCCTGACCTTTTGCATTTGTTCACGTATACTTTCCTTACTTGCATTTACTTCTTGCTTTCGTACCCAGTCAGCGAGTCTAGCTTTTGCCGCAGATCTAGCCTCAGCGTCCTTAGCCTGATTAATAGCCTGCTGCAAACTTTTCTGCTCAGCATCCCTTTGTCGTTGTTCTTCCTGCTTGTCAATTTCGTCAAGTTGACCTTGTAGGGCTGCAAGGTCTCCGTCTCTAGCCAGTTCGGCGGCCTCAACTATTTTGGTATAATTGTCCTTCGCTTTTTGGAGTATTTCGTCATAATATTCTTTCTGTTTATCCTTATAATCCTTAGCCGCTTGTACCTTTTCGTCGTGCTCATTTTTAGTAAGTTCAATACTCTTGTCTATTAAATCCTTAGCTGACTCATAAGCTTCCGTAGAAGCTTCTTTTGTTTTCTCATAAGAGTCTTTAGCCGATTCATTGGTACTATCAAAAGAAGCTTTAGCGGCATCAGCCATACCTTTCAATGCTTCTTCATCTTCTTTACTTACTTTTTTTACAAGTTCCCCTTCAGTCTTAACCCTAATCCCAAACTCTTTTACGGCATCGGCTAGTATATCCGTATTCATCGCACCGTTTTCCATGCCAATATTAAGCCATTTCAAAGCGTCCTGTGAGTTTAATCCAAGGGCTTTAAAGTGAGCTGGGTATTCGGTTAAAGTATCTAAAAGATCACCGGCACTACCGGCCACTCCCTGCAAACCTTTAGAAATAAGGTCAGTTGCTTGACTGGAATCCATTTCCCAAGCCTTAGTCATTGACCTTATTGCTCCAAGATTAGTTTGAGTGTCTGCACCAAGTTCACCGAAAACAGTATTCAGCATTAAAACATTTTGGGTCTGTTGTTTAAGACTTTCACCCACTAAACCAAGCGACTGGTGGGTTCTAACAGTTGCCTCGCTTGCTTCGCGCATACTCTCGCTAAAGTTACCTCCGTATACTTCACGAGATATTTTTGTGAACTCCTCTGCTTCTTCCTTCGCTAACCCAAGCATTGCTCGCAAATGACCGGCACTGGCAGCCGCATCATCCATAACACCAGCGATCTGTATCCCTGCAAAGGCACCTGCCAATCCTACAGCAGCTCTTTTCGCTCTGTCTAAAAGATTTTCAGTATCTCGGAGTTCGTCTTGAGCATCATCCTGAGAACGACGGGCATCCTGCGAAACATCCCGCCAGGACGCACCGAAAATAACAAGTCCTCGGCGATTACGGTCAACGTCGTCATTCACCTGTGCCAGAGCTGCTGATATTTCCCGAGCAGCTCGCTCACCGGCGGCACCTCCGGCCCTTAACTCGCGAACTAAATTATCAGCAGTCACATTATCGAATATGCCCGACAGGGCCTGTCGCATCTGTTCCGACTCGGTTTCAGCTCTTCTGGATAAATCTGACAACGAATTGCGCATACTGTCGGCTGCCTGACCTGCTTGTTGCTGTACATCTCTCCAAGATTCACCAAATATAGCCATACCGGCAGCAGTGCGGTCAGTCTCACTTTGAATAGAATTGAGTGACTGAATAATTTCTTGTGCGGCCGCGTCACCAGCCTGACCACCTTGTCTGAGTTGAGAGATAAGTTGATCGGCGCTTACATCGTTAAACATTCGACTGAGTGATTGCCTAACCCCGTTAGCATCAGTATTAAGTTGGTTAGTAGCACCTCGCACAGCGTTTCTAACTGCTGCCATAGTATTTGTACTTTCCTGACGTAAACCTAAAAAAGCACCAACAGCGTTTCTTGAATCACCCACGATCCTAATAAGTAAATCAGCTGCACTAGCCACGATGCACCACCACCTTTTCAACCGCAAATCCCGGCATATTTTCCATATCCTCTATGTTCATTCGTGTTACCTTGCCCTTACTATCAAGAGCATTAAGTGCCAGATCTTCCGTAGTATCACCGGAGGTTCCCTGTACCCTGTTTAGTCTACTCTCAACAAGCAAAGTCATTTGTTCGTCGGTAAGCTCAGTTTCTATCTTTTCCACCGTATACGATGGGAAGGCTGTCATAAAACCTTCGTATACATTTGCAAGAGTTACTTGCTCCCCCTCTACCGAGGGTTCGTAGGGTTTCCCAGGCCGTTCATATGTAAGGCTAAAACCATTGCCTCAGCTAATTCCTCATTCGTAGCGTTATCGTCAATCCAGTCCTCTTTGCCTACCAGTTCTGGAATAGCCAATGCAATGGTTTCTAGTTGTAAGGGTTCAGCACTGTCTAGCTTATCGAACGCGGCAGCGATAGCTTCGGCAGGTGATTCTACCTGTACATCTTGCAGACCAATAAAATTCCCTGTCATTTCAGCCCATTTTCTACGAAAAGCCCGAGCCTGCTTGCGTACCAACGGCTTAATTTCGAATACCTGACCACCGATACTGACTGGTACACCCTCACGGGTCATTTTTTGATCGGATGTGCGGGTTTTTATGGATTCAATTTTACCTTCAACGGTATTGTTCGTTTCACAAATCATTATGTTACCTCCCTAAAAAATTAATTTACCTAAAATACCTGTTGTACTCTTGACGGCGACGTTCGCCAGATAAGTGCGCATATATCATTGTAGTAGTTGGTCTAGCGTGACCCAAGTTAGACTGTATTACTTCAATAGGAGCTCCATTGTTAACCATAACAGTGGCTGTAGTGTGTCGCCACCGATGAGGATAAACATTAGTCTCAACTTCAGAATGTTGGGCAACAGCTTTTATGACTTCTCTAATCCTAGCTATAGACATTCTGCGAATAGGTTTTCGCACGGTAACAAACAAAGCTTCGCAATCATCGGTTCGACTTTGTAAATACTTCTGTAACCATACTCGGCACTTGACAGTAAAGTACACTTCCCGTTGTTTGTCACCTTTACCAATAACCATAGCCGACCGGGAGTCCCAATCAATATCCTTTCGGTTGAGACCTGCTACTTCACCAATCCTACATCCTGTGGCATAGAAAAATTCAGTGAGAGACTTTTCAAGTAAAGTATTACAGCTATCCCTTAACAATTCAACTTCTTCTTCGTTTAAAAACTTTGGAACCCTAGTACCTTGTTTGGGTTCCCTAAGTTTGGCCGAAATATTTCGTTCCATGAATCCTTCTTCGTGCAGATATCTGAAAAACGATCTAATGAACCTTATTCGGTGACCAACTGAAGCCGGCTTAAGATGCTCTTGTTTAATCAAATATTCCTTCAGTTGTAAGTAGGTAACAGTTGAAATTTCAACATCCCCTATATCCCGAATAAGTAGTTTTATTTGTAACCCGTAAGCTGTTAATGTATGTGGCGAATAACCAAGTAACCGTTTGTCAGCATCGTATAATTTGTAAGATTCGGTTAATAACAAAATAATCACCTCCAGCTAATGTATAAATAATAGCTGGAGGTATTTTAAGTTCACCTAATGTCAACTAACCAACTAACAGCAGCACCTTCGTTAGTTGGTTAAATTACGATACCTTTCTCGAAATTATAACTCCATCACGAATTTCAATTACTTCATATATTTCTATTTGCATTTGTTCATTTTCAACCTCAAAACGGTCTCCTATATTCATGCTATTATTGCCTCCTCAATTACAACTAATCTGATGTTCCGGGAAAATGTTTGTGTTGCACCAGTGTCGTTTTTATATTGTATTTTTAACGGTTCAGCTACGGTAAATTCTATTTTTTGTATATTTGAATTAATAATAGCGTCATTGTTTGGTGTTTTAGTATCTACCGTCGAGGATGGCGCATTACCTGATATAAGTAGCTCTTTATTATACGCTGTTTTAATATTAAACGCTCTCTGGTTTACTGATGATCCGAAATGACAGTTAAATTCATGTGTACCGGTAGTGCCACCCGTAGGGATTGGGCTATATATAAACATATTAATTACTTTCGCTTTATACCCAGCCGTTGGAGTTATACTAATTATTTCACTTTGTGACGTTCCCAAGGTGACTGTTGAGTCTGCCATTATAACTCTTACCAGAGCTTTACTACCAGTTAGCTTGGTAAGTAAACTACCAGTAGCGTCAGTTTCTAATGTCACAACATCGCCGTTATCCCTCGTTGCTGGGGTTGTGCTATATCTACCTGCCAAAAGAATAGGATTACCACTCACAGCGGCATTATCGGCGGCTTTACCGACTGTTATCACATCGGCAGTTAGAGGTCTAGCAACACCCACGGCAAGAGATTTGACAGTTAGACTCGTACTTGCCCCTGCTGTAGAAATTACCGCCCTCACGGATTTATAGCCGGATACGTTGGCAGAATAAATTCCTGTGGCAGTTGCCGTGGTCGCTGCCGCACCTGTATCAGTTTTCGTGGCACTAAAAGCCGTATAATTTGTACCGTCCACAGAACCTTCCCAAGTTATTGTTGCACCATCAGGGGTTCCGGTAATTTGGAAAGCGATTGGCCCATACCCGCTTACAGTTGCGGCAGTACCATTGCCGTTTGTCGTTGCAGCGTTTTGGTGTGTAGTTTCCAGCGTTGTCGCCGGGATACCGCCTTGTGCTAATGTGGCTTGCACGGATGCTAACGTTGCCTCCGTAGCAGGTGCCTCTATAATCTTATTTAGAATAGCGACCAATGTTGTCTGCGTAGCAAAATCTTTAGCGTTTAGAATATCCTGTTTTGCTTCTGTAGCTGGGGCGGCTATAATTTTCGCTAAGACTGCCGCTAATGTAGCCTGTGTTGCAAAGTCTTTCGCATTTAAAGTATCCTGTTTAGCCTCAGTCGCCGGTGCTGCAATGATCTTTGCTAATACTGCTGCAAGGGTCGTTTGTGTGGCGAAATCCTTAGCGTTTAATATAGTTAGTGCAGTTTCTACTCCGTCAACATGGCTGATGAGTGTATCTTGCTTTGCTTCTGTAGAAGGAGCAGTTAAAAGCTTTGCTGAAATTTCTGCTAATGTTGTTTGTGTGGCAAAGTCTTTGCCAGTAAGGGCAGTCATCAGCAACCCAATTGCCGCAAGCGTCGTTTCGGTTGCGAAATCTTTAGCAATCAATATGTCCTGTTTCGCCGATGTTGAGGGATCTGAGATAAGCTTACCTAAAATAGCAGCTAACGTGGTTTGACTTGCGAAATCCTTCGCGTTAACCGAAGTTAATAGAGTGGCTAAATCGGCAAGAGTTTTCGTCGCTGCACCTGCTCCGGCAATAGCATCCCGCAAGTCAGACAAAGAAATATCAAGATTATCGGCACTTATCTTACCTAACTCCCTGGCAGCTCGGTCGGTAACGTCAACGATACCAGGCTGCTCAGTAGTTAGTAACGGGCCTCCATTCGTGTCCCATAAAAGTACTCTAGGAGCTCCGTGAGCTCCTTTAATAGCTGCGTATTGCTCCGTATCATGATCCCAATATTGACCCGGGACAATTTCAGGTAACTGTCCCGGCTTTGGTTGCGTCTCTCTTAATAATGTATCGCTCATATCATTACCTCAACTTTACAGCAGTTAAAGTTACACTGGTGACAGCTGAAAAATCAACATTAACAGTACCGTCTGCCTGATTAAATAGTAACGGCGGTATAGGCCCTATCATCTTTTCGCTCGCAGCCGATACGGTAATTACTTTGTCACCAGTCCGTCCCCACGGGTCAGGTATACTGACAAGCGTTACCGTTATGTCGGAAGCATCACCATTTTTAACATGAAGAAAAGTTTCCCCGTTATTGGCTACACTATGCCCAAGGGCATTAGCAGCGGTATATAAAGGGAGCAATCCTGTGATGGCACAGGATTGTACAGCCAATGCAGTTCTTGCCATTTATTTAGCCCTCCTTAGCTTGTTGCTTCGGCAGTTTCATAGGTTATCTTGCCCAGGCGCTTACCTGCAATCTTAGTCATGTCATTCAATGCTTTGAAGGTCATTGCTATCATGGTTTGACCTTTTTTAGTAAATTTCTTTTCCAACGAAGGAACAGCGACAACATAATACAGCTCTACAACGATGTTAAGGGCCGGGTTATGTTTGCGCGGCACAGTGTACTTTAATGTACGCTTTGTCACTGTACTGCTACTACCGAACTCCAAAACATCCTTACCTTTTGTACCTACCCCGGCAGCAGTAGTCGCGATAGTGCCGTGACCCATAGCCATTTTTACCTTTGCGGCTTCAATTTCTTTACAGGTAACGGCAAAGGTACATTCTTCACCAGTGATAAACATTTCAACAGGCCCAATAGCCTCATCTATTTCAATAGCTTCCAAGGCTGCTGAAAAAGCTAAAGTACCACCTTCTTCTGTAGCCTCAACCGTCAGTGCCGTAGATAATCCCTCATCTAAGGACAAAACACCGGCCCCAACATGAATTAAACTTGTATTTACTGCCATCAATATCCCTCCTCGATAGTATCTACACTAAACTGCAACCGACAGGCCCGAAGGAATCCTGACTCTACGGGCAATACAGAACTTATGAACCCATCAGTTACCTTTGGGTCATGCCCGTATCCATGCCAATTCAGCTCTTTTTCAAGTATTTTTTGACCTGCTGATGCAAGCCTTTTGATTTGTATTTCAAGTGCATCTTGATCGTGGTTGACCTGGTAAAACTCTATATTCAAATAATGTCGCCAGGTGTATTCCTCAATTTTAGAAAATCTTAAATAGCTAATCTTGCAGGCCGGATAATTGACTAGCATGTTTTCGTCTATTTCACGGCTGAAGTATTCTACAGGAACAGGAGTGATTACTCCTTTACCGTTCTTTTCGTTTATCTCTGCCAGCTTTGCTTCGATATTATTAGCGATGATTGACTTACAAACATCAGTTATCTGTTCAGCGTTTGGCACTGCTTATCACCTCGGCGGCCTCATTTCGTTCTGTCTCTGCCACGGTATTACATCGTCCCAAAGCCATTCATGCATAATATTCACCCAATCGTTTTTCTGTTGGGCTGTTAATTCAACCGGAGGACGTTCCGGCATTTTACTGGTTCCCTTTTGATGAAGAAACCCAAGGTTCCATCTGCCATTGGGAGTACGTATCTTTGTACCAATAGAAACTCCTGCATCGGTAGGTTCATATATATGATCAGGGTCGCTTGATTGCGTTAAACTCGCTCGTAACGAACCTGTTAAAACTAAAATAGGCTGCCCAGGATAGCGACTTTCTTTCCATAGTTTGTACTTAGGACTCAATGAAGCCCATTTAGCCTTACCACCGAAAGCTCCCTCCATGGCGAAAGTACCGTGCTCACCTCGAAGAAAGTTTTCGTGTATCCTGTCCCAAGCGGGCCTCATGTTAGACAAATCACCACTCACTCGATCAAGCATTCGGGAGAGTTGAACATCGCCTGCCACTTCAAATCTAAGATTTAGCATAACCTATCACCACTGATCAGTAGACATTTTCCATATAGGAGTTGATTCGGATAAAGCCGACCATGGAGTAACATGTGAACTTGATTTAACAGCTTTACCGAACAGCATTTCAGCAGAAATTATTTGTTTTAACACTGTCTCAGACAGTCGCTCCCACTCTTTAGCTTTATTACTTTCACCTTGTTGAGCCGCATATAGTATGCGCCAACATTTTGAAGCCGTTAATTGAGCTGCTACAGGCCGTAGAATCGTCATAGCCTCAGCATCTGTTACCGGCACTGCATAAATACGTGCCAACCTGTTATCAACATACAAATCAGTATCTACAATATACTGCTGAAGCTGGGTTAAAGTTATTTTAGAAACGTCAGTAAACGTGAAATTTAATTGTTTAAGTAAAGCTTCAACGTCACTCTGAGAATGATAAGCCAAAATGAATCACCTCAATACAGTTTAATCCTCGTCAGCAACCTTTTGAGGTATTTCGGTAACGATTAACATGGGCTCGTCCATAATGGCAGTGAACTGGGCATCGGTTAACAAAGACGCATCTACATTAATACCTTTATGGGTAAAATGAATACCGGCTCTCCAAAAACCGTTAGGAGAAATGGCACGAATAAAATATAACACTTATGTACCCTCCCTTTCGTAGACTTAAAATTTAGTTAAAAGGGAACCTCATTATAGTTAGGTTCCCTTTGTACAGTTTAAATATAAAAATGCTTATGCTGCATGTGATCCTACAGCCAGTTGATACATACCGAAGCCCACATTGTATCTGGAATCTACTCCATAAAGGAACTGCTTCTTCATAAATGCAGTGTAGTCGTCCGGCCTATCCAAAGAAATGAATTCGGGACGTTTGCGCATCTGTAAAATAACAGATTTCAATGGTCTCTTGGTACAAAGAATATACCAATCAGACGGGTCAGTCAACCACGGATTAACTACAAGGTTCGGAAGGATACCCTTCATAATGTTGGTAGCACCGGCGTCGTTAACATCGGCGAACAAAAGTTTACGGGCAGCCATTTCAAGTTCAGGAGGAACGCACAAAGTATCAAAAACAATGTTCAACGGTCTGCCGGTATAACCCTTAAGGCGACGGCCTGTACTCAGTGCAGTTTGTAACCCAGTAGCATCAAGGGCCAAAGTTAATTTATTACTTTGGGTAGTACCGTCGGCTAGTGGATGATCGTCGTCGAAGAAGTATTGACCGTCAAAACAAATAGTAGTGAACCCGTTAGCTAACAGGTTAAATACTAACTCGTCCGGGTGAGTTTTAGCTGCCATTGCCAAGTCCTGAATACGTGGCTTGATTTGACCCAGTTTGTCGTCTTCCATAGTGTTACGGTCAACGGCAATAGTGGATTCCCAGTCTTTGTTCTTAATAGTGAAGCTAAACTGCTTGAGTCCTTCTAACGTTCTCTCGTCAACCCATTCCTTCATACCAGGTACTTCAGCGACCCAGTTATAAACTTCGGACTCTGTATCCGAAGGAGCTTCCATAGCAATTTTAGGCCATTCGGGAACAGTTGCTTCAAAGGTCTCATTGTAAATAGCTGAAAGACCTTGATAAGCAGCAACTAAATAATCACTTGTTACTACAGCCATTTGTATCACTCCCCTAATAAATTATGAAAATAAAAGCTTATTTCTTTAAATACTAATTAGCTAGTTTTCAGTTTACTTGTTACCTCTAACCAAGCAGCATAGATATATAGTTCATCAGTCGCCATCTGCCCGGCAGTAGGGGTTAAAATCAATGTCAAGCTTGACGGTGCAGCAGGTACGTCTCCGTGCGCGATAGTGCAGGTATACTCAGCTAAAGTTGCAGCAGTTACTTCCGGGTCTGTACCAGCACAATCAGTATCACCAGCGCCAAAATAAGCCTCATGCACAATTACAGGAGTATCAGCTGCTCCGGCCATCCTAGCTAATAGGTGAACTACACAAGCAGCAGCATCGTCGATGCCAGGATCTACAAAAGGCACCGTGACGGCAATTGGGGTTTGAGTAGCGTTACCGTCCCAGGTTAGTACAACCTCTTTATTGGCTAACTGCTGAAATCCGGGAGTTGCTCCGCCTGCAGAATACTTTGTTATAGCAGTCCCGTCCTCCAAGGTGAATGAATTCAACGGAATAGGAATAACCTTTTGAGCTGAAATAAGTTCTTGGTAAATCTCCTGCAAAGCACCTTCAACTTCAGTTTCTGCGGTAAATGTACCAACATCAACTAACGAAATTGCACTAGCATCGTGAGCATCAGCAGTATCGGCGATGTGTACAGCCACATCAGTCTGCAACAATGCCGGATAAATATCTACCCATACTGTAGTAGACGATTCATAAGCAGCAATAACCCCGCAGTAAATGTCATTATCTGTAGTAGCCGCTACACCAACAGTATCATCGTCAACCAAGAATACAGCGTCACCAATGTTGGCGATGGTAGCTGCAGCAATACTAAACAGGAATAAACCTCTCCGTTCAACTCGGCATTTCAATGCACCATCACCTGTCAATGACTCATAAGCTATTCCAGCGAAAATCAGCCCGGCAGTATCTGCACCGGGAATAAGATACCCGTCCGCACCTACACATACCGCAGCTCCTTTATAAATTGCACTGTTAGCCTTCACAGTCAAAGCTAACATGTTACCGTCTTTACTTTTACGATCTTTACCAGTAGCTAAAGCCATTAGGTATAACCTCCTTGATGCTAAATTAAATTTATATTACGGTAAGAGAAGAAACAAAGCTTACTCCCCTTGAGGTTTCATATAAGCCGGTACATTTTTCAACATGGCATCCTCACTCAGGCCCAGTTGTTTTGCAACATTATCCTGACTTTCGGATAACTTTGTAGTACTACCTGCAGCACTGCCGGCAGCTCCGGAAGTACCTGTTTCGCCTGCAATAACCTTGGGTAAACTAGCAATGATGGGCTCAATAGAATCCGGATTAGCTACAAATAACGGCTTAAACTTTTCAGCTAATGTCACAGTCATACGACCGTCACGAAAAGCGTCTTGAGATACTTTTTCCCAACGAGCTTCTTTCGCAGCTTCAGCCAGCCTGATATTTTCTTTGTTCAACAGTTCGGTTTGACCTTGTAGGGCAGTCATTTTTTCGTTAAGATGTCTAACAGTTTCAGAAAGTTGAACTGTTTCTTGCTTTTCGGTATTCACAGCCTTAATGGCATTCAATACTTGCTCATCAGTAGCACCTTCGCTTAAACCGAGAACGGTTAAATGTTCGGTACTTAACTTTAAGCCTGTCGGTGGGACTGCAGTTTTCGCTTTAATAGCTTCGAGAATTTGTTCATCAGTAGCACCTTCGCTTAATCCAAGGGCCTGATAATGCTCTTTAGATAATTTCACGTCTACATCTCCTCCTTTGGTTTGTTTACCTGAACCCTTGTCAGGCGGGTTACTACCGGGAACACTTGTTTGTTTACCGCTCGTCCTATTAAATACGAACCCAAGGTTATTAATCATGTCTTCACTTAATATAATAGGATCCATACGTTTTATAAACGGGCGGTTAGTCAAAGCACCACCGAATAGCACGTTACTATAAGTATTAGCTGTTTCCGGGTCAGTCCATTCAAAGTCAAACTCAGGACTGAAATAACGGTAAACTCCATCGCGAATAAGTTGCTCACCTTGCCAAGTCCATTGAATCTCTGCCATAAGGCTGAAAGAACCTTCACCGTCGTCACTGGGTACTTTCCAAAGTTTCTTGAACCACCCTAATGCTCCAGCTTCCGGTTCGTGCTCCTTATCTACAGCCAAGTCTATTCCTCTAACGTTATTGTAGAAGTTAGCTATAAAACCGTCCATGCTTTCGGACGTGATTGTCAATATACCGTACAATGGATGATCCCATTGACCTGTTCGCATAATTTCAATCATAGAAGAAGCTGAATACTGCAACCCTGAAGGGGCCGGTGTGAGCATAGCCTCCTGTAGAGCAATCATTCCGTGAATTTTACCTACACGGTCACTTGCCTTAACCCAACCTTCGGCCTGCTTAGTATAACCCGCCTCGTTAATAGCTTCCCAAGCGATAATAGTGCAACTATCGGCATCGTGAGCTTCGTCTTCAGTAGCTGAATTATAAGCCTTCATCCATATCTTTTGCGCTTTGGGAGGTAGTGCATCCTTAACTGTACTCGGTAAGTCGTTGGCTGTACTATACGGCACGGCAACCTGCTCATCTTCACCTGCAGTAATACCTTCGGCTTCAAGTTCACCTTCAGTCTTCCCAGCTTTAGGCGATGTTTTACCTCCGGCATACCCTCTAGCTTTTCTAGCAGCGACTACAGGGTCAACTCCTAATTTAAGAAGATATTGTAACTTCCCTTTATATCGTTTGTTTGAATTTTTACCGTCAACATCTGCACCCAAAAAGTTCACCTCCTCTTTAAAATAACAGTTTTCCGGATTTAATTTCAATGACTCGTTGGTTAGACGATCCCCGAAAAGCACAGTTCAAGCTTTTCTTCTCTGCAATAAACGGCCCATCAACCAATACGTCAATCATCTGCATCACAGGTAGATCCTTTACCTCGTCGTAAATATACCCGGTATAAACCCATATGTCAAGTCCTGTTTGTCGAAAACGTAAAAATTTTATTACATTATTTAATGCCTCGGCCTGCATTAACGGATCACCGCCACTGAAAGTTACTCCAGTATGCAGAGGAGTTAATTTACTCAGCAGTAGTTCGGCGAATTCTTCTTCGGTAGTTAGTATACCACCTTCGGTTGAACAGAGGGTAAGGTTATGACAACCCTCACAAACTCTAGGACAACCTTAAAGAAAAGCGACGACCCTAATACCTGGGCCGTCGACGATTGAATCACTAATAATGTCAGCATACTTAATCATTTTGTTATAACCTTCTTTTTATTTAGGTACAAAGCTTCCATGACGTTGAACTATGTCGTCTGAAGGTGGTTTGAAATTCGGGTCGGGTGGGTTAGCTTCGTCAGGCATTATATAAGCAAATATGCACCGGCACCGATTATGCACCGGAGGAGTAAACTTCTTAAACTCTTTTGAAGTTACGTCAAATATCTGCCCGTCCAATTCACGGCATAGTGCACAAGTACGGTCGTCCAAAATGGCTGAGTACTGTGCAACCTTTACGCCACTATCACCTGCAACAAAATGACGACCTGAGTTTATGGCCCATGCAGTTTGAACCGTTGCATGACCGTCTAACTCTTTCTTCATTACATCTTTCAACCCTTGTTCAGCCTGCTTAACAGCATCCTTCGGCTTAGTTCCAGACTCAACACTATTTAAAGTATCAAAAATCACTTTGCTACGAAGGAGTACAATAGTCTTCTCTGCTACTGTGGCCGACCTGACTGCGATTAGTTGTTTGTTGACGTCAGGCACAGTATCAGGTGCTTCAGTATCTAGTTCATCAGCTGTCTGACCGACACCGAAGTTGAATAACCCTGTAAGGTAACTTTCAACATAGGTGAGTAACGGCCCATTGTTAATAGTTAAGTTACTTATTTCTTCCCACTTACCTTCTTGAATAAGTATGGCTAATTGTTTTAAAAACGGAGCAAACTGTTCGCCTAATATACTTGTTCCCTGTTTAACAAACTCGGCCTCCGAGGTATCAAACTCGTCTTTAATATCGGCGAACTTTATTCGCTTTTCGTATACAGTCAAATCCCTGCGCCATTTTATACCGGCATTATCCGAAAGTTGCTTACCTCCGCAACCACATTCAGTAGCCTTTATTGATTCATCCTCGTCAACAGGTACGACTTTATGATCAAGTTTCGGTGGTCCGTCTTCTGGAGTAACAGGCTTTTTCGCTGCAGGCTTGTTAGGTTGAGGATTTATAGAGTTTCCATCGGCATCAACAGTTTGTGCAAATGCTTCAGCTGGGCCGCCTCGTATAGTATCCTCGTCAACCTCGGGTAAGGCTAGCACGTCGCGCATAAATTCTTCTAGTCCCTGATCCGGCAGTATAATTTGTTGAGCTACAAGCGAGGATACACCTGTAATTAAACCTGTAGTATCGCGACCACCTACTTTATCACAGCGAAGTTTCGGGTAACCTTCTACATCCCAGTTATAGTCAACTAACTGCGGTATGGCATAGCTATTAATCGTGTTACAAATATAGTTACCTTGGGCGTTTAGAGACATTAAAAAGAAGTCACTTTGGTCTTTACCTAACGCGAAACTACCGACGCTCCCAGTACCTAACTGAAGGAAATGTGCTAGAAAAGCCTTTGCAATCATTTCATCCTGATACTGAATGTAAGGTAGAACTTCTACTGCGGTTCGCTTACCTTCAAACATATCAAGGGTAAATCCATAAGGTAATACTACCCCAGCATCCTGACCTGACCGCAAGTTACTTACTATCTTTTCAGCTTCTTCCTTGTCGCCTTCAACTATATTTTCAGGTAGCCTGGCGACAGGCGTTCCTACATAGTTCTTCTCAATACCAATGTTACTGATTTTAAGTAGGAAGTCTTTGATAAACCAGTGTTTATACGGTGCTCGTAAAGCCGAGATACCGTGTAGCCTCCCACCTTCTTTACGGTGAGTAAAAATTAAGCTGTTCTCTACAGGTATTTGCACAAAAGAAGTCCCGGCTGCATACTGCTCAATAAATATCGGTCCACCTTTTTCATCATAGGTAAAGTCTTTTATTGTTTCCTGAGGTCTTTCGGCGAATTTCTTCCATTTAGCGTATCCTTTATTATCAACCTCATAAACCTTCTCAAATACGCTATGCCCAAATGGAAACATTAAACAAGTAAGCCGGATAAAATCGTCCCAATGGGTACTTAGCCCTTTAGGTGGGCCGGAGAATAAGTTTTCCTCAATGTACTCGGCTATCTGCACCGACTTAGGGTCGTTCTTATCATACGGCTCTACATACCACCTGGTTGATCTCAAAGGTAACTCCAAACAATAAAGTAACGCCTGTATTTGGGCGTCTGAGCGGCGCATCTTATCATAAATAGTAAAACAATACGGCCACTTTAGTATGGATAGGTACTCTGTATCGGACATGCGGTTAAATAGTGATCGGGTAGCTGCACCTATTTCCTGTAGTGAAATTTGTTGAGTTGCTATGATATCACCTCCTTATTAGGGTAACGTGTTACAAAGTGAAAGAGTAAGAGGAATTAACCTCTTACTCGCTGTTACTATTCAAAAATATTTAAAAAAACTATTGTCTATTTCCTCAATAACGATTATAATAGTAGAAAGAGGAAAACAAATTAAAGGGAGGTCAACAATATGAAAAATGTAAAAGTTATCCCGGTTGTAAATAGAACAGAAATCACTCCTGTAGTAGCTCAACCGTCAGTGCCAGTTATACCTAAAGAGCAAGTTATTGTATCACAGCCAGTCGCTCCAGTTATACCTAAAGAAGTAAAAGTAACCCGTAAGAGTGGAGGATACATGTAAGCAAATTATAGCAGTAGGCTACTAAAAGCCTACTGCTTTTTTGGTACTAATTTCTCGTATTCCACGCAGTCACAGCTTCTTCCTTCGTCTTTGGGTGAATATGACTATAAGTAAACCCAATAGTTATACCACAACCATAACAAGTAACTTTATAGGTATCTCCATAAGGCATTTTATTAATCTTCGCTTCACCGCCACAAAAAGGACAGGGCTTTAATTCGCTCAAGCTACTTCCTCCCTACTAAAACCTTGCAACAAAATAACCAGACTACTGTCTAAGTATAATCGCTGAATCTCGTTTAACAGTATCTTTAGAGTTAGCTATCACTACAGCCAAGTTGGCTAACACCTGCTCGGTGAAAGACTTTAACTCGCTACGATAGTGATTACTCTGTTTTTCCAGTCCAATCACCTGGTTCTTTAAAGTGGTTACCTCATTCTCGAGGTCGCTCACTTTAGCCTGTAATAGTTTGGTTAGCACCTAATATTCACTCCTCAATTAACAACCGTTAAATTCCGGTAACTGTTCAAATTCGTGACGGTACATCAGCAAAACCTTAATTTTGATAAGGTCATCAACTAAGCTTGTTTCCTTGTCAAGTTCGCAACTATTTAAAACGGCTTTAATTTGCTCTTCAGTTAGTGCAATTATTGTGTCGTATTGAGCTTTTATTTTAGCCATATGCCGTTGATCGTAGTTAACTAACCTTTCGTTAATACCTAACAGCTGAGCAGCTAACCAAATATAAGGGTCAATAGTGTTAGGCTCATCCCGAAGAACGTATAACCCACGAGCAACGCTAAGTAGTTGAGCGAGTTTTGTTTTTGAAGTAGCCTCTACCTCTTTAACAGTTACAGCCCTATCATCCCAATACTCGTGAGCGAATATCTTACGGCACTTCTCTGCACCTGTCATCCAAGGGAATACTGACGGGTGAGGTTCGTTAAAAATAAAAATGGGTAAATTATGCTTAACGATAAATTCCTTGGCACTTTCCAAGTCGTTACCTGCCCGGCAAGTCCAAAGAACAAACTCAGTATTGGGTTCTTTCTTTAGTTGCTCATGCATACGGTTCACCGTTGATGAAATAAGTTCACCTTTAGAAGCATCAGGCCAACCGTTCTTACATATACAACCATCAAAGTCAATAGCTATAATGTAAACTCTTTTACTTACAGCACCCACCGAAGGATTTTTTTGTTTGTCTACAGTCAATTCAACTACTCCCTTCATATAAGTTTCACTACATTATATAAAAAGAAGTATGACTCTTTTTAAGCTGAGGTAATAGTGGCTCTAAATAGTATTTTAATCATTCAGCCTGCGCTGTAGCTTGCCCGTATACGGTTTCGATTATAGCGGGTAATACCCTTAAGCACCCACAGTTTTTAACGACGTTTATATGGAACTTATTATGTACGAGTAATCTCACTTATTTCAAGCTCAGTTTCTCTGATCTTGTAACCAAGTTCAACAGCTATTCTTTTTAGTTCTTCTTTAGGACAGTTCGTATAAGTACAATACATACCAGCTGAGTCATAAACTCGTTTGCAGGTATGTTTATTAGCTTTCAATACTTTTAACAAATCACTGTTTATTGAACGGTGAACAACCTGCATAATAGGGTACATTGTAGTGACCTCCCTTGTCATTTCATATTCTAAAGTAACGTTTAATATTAAACCAGCAAAAGTATGGTATTTACCCCGGGTAAAACACCAACCTAATAAAAAGGGCTACTTTTTGTGCAGGAACACAGGAAACTCACTTGTTTATGCTATATATTTCCTAAGGAACTCGTATAATTATCGGTATATTTCCTAAGGAAATGGTCTAATTCGTATGTAGTTCCTACATGGAACGACCGTTTTCAATGCAAGATTTCGTCGTTCCTACAGCAAAAACAGGTTAAAACCTGTTTTGTGCAATGTTTTACCCGGGGTAAAACCTACACCTTAGCCATTTTAAGCACTAGACTACTATAAACGAATAGGAACTTATAAGCTATTAGTACTCGTTAACAGCTAGCTACCACCTCCACCACCACCGCCTCCACCACAGGCCATTAATGCACTGTGGTGAAATGTTTTATAGATCTCCATGTCAGCTGAGGCGTTTTTGTTGTCGGCAGTATCGTTACTTTGCTGTTCAGGGTAAGGGATAATTCCAAATTTATGTTGAAATAATATACCATCAATAACGTATTTAGCTATTTCAACCAACTCCAATATTTAAACAAATAGGAACTTTTGCATTTATAGTAAGTTTACCAATGCATCTGTGAAGCCCTACTACGCGGGTTATTTACGCCGGCCAGTGCATCTTTTGCCGGAGTAGTATTTTTACCCAAGCGACTTAATGCCTGGGTCATTGCATCAACCTGATCTTTGTATACACTGTTAGGAAAATTTGTAACCTCTTCTAGAAAATCGCCTACCCAGTTAAATATCATTGGGTGCGGTAAATACACGTTGCCGGCCTCGATTTGAGGCGATACAGCAAACGCTCTAGCCTCTTTAGTACCGTCAGGCTGTACCTCAATTAAACCTTGTACATCGCGCTTTAAGGCCGATATAACGGCAGGCCCGTTGGCTTTATCCTCTACAAGTTTACCCACAGCTTTAGGCCATTTAGTTGTTAGGGTTTTAACCGCCTGTATGGTTTTAACAAAGTCCATCTTATCTCGGAGTTGGTCAAGTAAGTACTTACGGGCTTTACTGCGAGCCCAAACCTGCCCTACTACATAGGCACTGGCTTTAGTATCTTTGAAGGCCATATCCCAAGACTGTATTAACTCGTCAAAACTAAGTGGCAGCTCTTCAGAATCAATTAAAATGTACTCGCCGTCAGGTGTTTTAACGGTGACCGGAGGTAAGTTCTGACCCCTGAAGTGCCAATACTTCCACCACTGTCTTTGTATGATGTTACCTCCAACAGAGCTGGGCCGCTGCTGCATTAAGGCATTCCACTCGTAACTACCCATTGTCGCCTTCATTGTACTGAGCTCTTTCAGTGGGTATTTACCCGGCCATAATGCCTCACCTGTTTGTCTTATGTCGGCTGAATGCTTAATTTCTTCAGCTAACGCCGGGAATGTTATCACTTCCCACTGGTCGGCGTCAGGGTTTTCGTGAGCTAACTTTAAAAGCCTACCAGCTAAATCATCCTCGTGCCAGCGAGTTAAGGTTATTAGTACTCGAGCATCCTTCTCGAGCCTGGTGTAGAATGTTGACGTATACCAGGCCCAAAGTGCGTTACGGTAAGTGATTGACTCGGCTTCAGCCCTGTTTTTAATAGGGTCGTCTATAATACCGTACTTACAGCCCATACCAGTAATAGCCCCACCTACACCTGCGCTTTTATAAACGCCTTTATGGCCTACTACCTCAAAAATGTCCGAGTTTCTTAAATAACTACCCTTAGCAACCGTCCTAACGTTTGACCCAAATAACCGAGTTTCCGGGAATAAATTAGAATAATCATTGCTGTCCAGTATACGTTGCACATCCCTGTTCATCATACTAGACAAATCGGCTGTATAGCTAGTGGCTATAATACTTGCATCCGGGTCTTTGCCCAGTATATATGCCGGTAATCGCCGAGAAACAAGCTCACTTTTGCCGTTCCTGGGAGGTAAGAATATCATAAGGCGTTTAACCTCGCCGGAAACAAACTTATCTAAATAATCGCACAGTACCTCATGATGCCAATTAACCTCGTAGGCCAGGTATGTATATAAGGTAAAGTCAAGTAAACATTGCCGGCCCATATGCTGAGCTTCTTCTTCAAGAAGTTGCTGCAGCTCCAGCTCTTCTTCTGGCGATAAGGGCATCTATTCTCGCCCTCCGTTCTTCATCAGTCATATTACTCGCATCACGAGCAGGCTCGTTGGCGAGCTGTAACTCTTTCATTACCTTCAGTTTAGTTAATGCAAACTGCTCTTTTGAGAGTGCGAGTTTTTCTTCCTCAATGTGCCGCTTATGCCTATCAGGTGTTAAATCCATATACCTTGTTAAAGTATCCAGCGACTTAGACTTGTCTTGTAGCTTAACAGTCACAGCACCGTCTTTACCTACTTTTATACTTTGAATCAGCGAACCGTCAACTTCATCACTTGACTTCAAATGCACGTAGTTACTGACCTGAGGCGGCGTATTAGTGCCGGGTGACTGGTCAGGTGGTACTGGGTCGGCCTTTTGCCCAAACTCAACAAAATCAGTCATGTCGGCGAAAGCTATTTTACAATGTTTATCTAACACATCTGTACTATCTACGAATACCTCTTTACGCATTTTACTTTTTATTTCACGAATACAGGAAATGATTCTGGGTTTTCCTAAGAGGTCATGTCCTATTGTGTAAGCTGAGTTCCTAGAGTACCCAGCTCTAATAGCTGCTTGGGTAGCATTAAAGCTTTTAACATAATAAAGGCAAAATAATCTTTGTTTCTCGTTCAAGTTATTAGTACCTATAGGTATGTCATCCGGGTCTATATTTATTAGTGGCTCATTTGCCTTATATTGTTTTGTTGTTATGTTTAGTTTTTCGTTCCATTGGAATTTATATCGCCAACCGCATACTGTGGCTCGCTTAACCCCTACTATGTCGGCTATTTGCTGATTAGTTATATTGCCGTTATGTTTTTTGAATAGTTCAAAAGCCTGGTCTCTTTTCGCGCTTCCTGCTTCCATTGCTCTCTACCCTCTTTATTTTAAACGAGTACTGTTATATTACTTAGAGGTTAATATACTCTTTAGTGATTGAGTTAGACAAGTGATTTTTTAGTCTCGCCGGCACAATTTTCGACAAATTTAAAAAAAGCACCCTTTTGGTGGGTGCTTCGATGTATTTATTTACCCATTTTACGTTGCTCTAACAGTATAACATGATACTCTTCAACCTTATTAGCCGGCACGTAAATCCCACTTACTTTTTTTTAATTCTTTAGCGATGTGTTTTTTAAATTCTAATGTCATTTGTTTTGACCTCCTTCGTCATTAAAATTCTTTTTTTAATCCTCTACCCAACGCCCTCTTGGACGCTCGGCAGGGGACTAAGCCCCTTGTTGTTCTGTACTATATTAGGCTTTTATACAACTCAATTTTCTCCGGTTCAATATCCTGGATTTTATCACTTGACCAGTGAGGCTGATTAGCTAACATCTGCCCATCCCGGCCTGCTGTGTACATAACTTCGCCGTCGCGAAACAGGTATTCAACCAACCAATTTCCGGCTTCAAAATCAACCAGTTCTTCCTCAGTGCAGGCATTTCCTTCGTCTTCTGCAAAATCGTTCATCATGTCACGTAATACGTAATAAACTTCCTCGTCGTTCTCTTTCACCCAACCAGTACTTACAACAAAACTCACGTGATGTAACTGTGCCATTAAGTTTGACCTCCTGTTAATTTAATTTGTCTTGCATGTATTATTATATAATACATTTAGAAAATAGACAAGAGTTGTTTTTGTTTGTCTACCTGGTTAAAAGTTAAAAAAACCGCCCTGAGGCGGCTAACTAGCTGTAGGTATAGTATATATGTCTATGTCTATGTCTATGTCTTCGTTATCCTCGTACGACACTATTAATCTAATCTCTGATCGAGGATAATTGTTTCTAAATTGTTTAAAAACTTTTAAGCTAAAACAGTTAATATGCGCTATGTGCATTATCCCGTACTGCTCGTAAGCAGCCATGGCAATAATTTTATTCACATTAACAAAATGTTCTGAATATTCAACTTTAGTTTTTATAAAATTTATAAGTTCATGCATTGTTTTATTTCCTCACTTATTTAGTTTCCTGGTAAGTGGCTTTTGATCAATTTCCTCAATGGAAAGTTGACAGGTAGTTCAACAAAATCGCCATCGTTTAATCCTTCCAAAGTCAACTACCTATTACATACTTCACGGCTAACCAAAGAGCGTCTACAAGAACGAGCGCACTAAATTGGGTGCCGTCGTTTAAACAAATAACGGGATGTGACTCAGTACTGTAGTTCAATTCAACGGACTTACACTCCAGTAACTTAAACATCTGACCTGTTGACAAAAGAGGTAACGCTTCGTTTTTGTTGAAACCTTCGGGTCTCGACAATTGGAAGAGGAACATACCATAACCAAACGTATAAACATCGTATAGTTTAGGTTCCCATAATTCCCGAAGTTTTTTTTGTTTGCCCTGGTGATAGTTCTATTAGTTGATGTACGGTTATCCTTTCCATTCTTAATTCAGCTGCAATCTTTTCATTTCGCACATGATCAACGCGGCTTTACATATAGCCTCGGCACCTGTCTTACCTATAATTTGACCTGTACTGAAATTCCTATTGTATTCACCGAATTCGGCTAACCATATTTCACTATCTACTTTAGTGAGGATAAGTTTATAGTTCAACTTAAGGGCTATTTCATGCGCAGCAGTTATATCAACTGAATACGGTATACTAGAAATAGTTGAGTATTGTTTAAAAGACACATCCGGCATAACTTTAGCAACTACTAAGGCGTCTAACTCCGGCCCAGGTTTCATAGCTAAGATTTTATTTTTGAATTTTAGAAACGGCGACTCAACATAACTTTCGCATTCACCGCAACCGTGACAAATAACGTTAGTTTCGACAGTACATTGCGAACATTCAACTTCTAAGGCATCTAACTCCTCTTCAGTATAATGTTGACCTAATAATATTAATCGTTGCCCAACTCCCATTCCTAACCCCTTACCGTACTGGTTAAAATGCTTATCGCACATATAAGCCCAAGGGCCCTGCTTTGTAGCGCCGTCATAGTTAGCCAATTTAGTACAGAAGTCACATTTCGGTAAACTGGTTACTTTTACGGTATTTTGTTCACTCACCTCTACCATACCTCCGTTCGTTGATTAACCTAAAGTCGCGTTCTTACAAAATAAATTAACATGCCCACAACCGTTACAAATCAAAACTTTAAGTTGGTTTGAACTTGCAAAGTTACTGGCTAAACTAACTTCAACCTTTGAATTTAATATGTTTACCTGCAATCCATCCTCGTGAAACTCCATACCTCCGCAACCGTAACACTTGAACACTTTTTCGGTACTTACTGAAGGTACGTCTTCAAGCACATACCTGGAAGTTAATGTTTGTATGGGAGAATTTAATGAAGGTAACCCAAAGCGTTTTTGTAGTGCACGTATTTGATTCAACATAATTTCTTTTATAATTTCAAGGTTTTCCTTTACAGTAACCGAAGCAACGTTTACCGGCGCTTCTGTACTATCTAACTTCCGACCACACTGAGGACAATGGCTAATTTCTAGCTGGTTAATTTCACGTCTAAAGTGCTCTATAACAAGATAATGTTTACCGTCGTTTTCGTTATACATAATTCCATCGCCACCGGCAAACTCTGTTCGGCTAGTACCTGATGGCTCAGTACAATACTCGCACATAAATAGTCAACCTCCAATTTGTCTAAAAGTAGTTCAGTCCCAAGTCATGTTGGGTTCTACGTCACAACCCAGCTCCTTTAAATCGTCTAAAGTTATTTCCTTAATTTTATCGTCAGGTATACTGGCAATAATTCTAGCATTTTCCTCCAACACTGTATAATCAAAAGCATGACCACAGTGAATAGTTATAAACACTGCCCAATGAGGGTATTCGTGCTTTTCGTAGTTATTGGGGTCAGGTGGGATTTTTATACCTGTATTCTCTGTATGAACAACAAACATACCCGGAAAGAACAATGCAACTGCCGTTAATAATCACCTCCGTTTAAATAATAAATCAACCTCGTTACAAAAACTTTTATGGGTTTGATGCATATTCTCTACAAACACGTACAGAGCCTCAGCCAGCTTGTTGCGGCGTTTACGATCAGTTATACTACCGACGTATAAAATTAAAGCTTCTAAACTACTTTGCACCTGTTTACTCAACGTCATTCACCTCCCGGACAACTACAAATTTCGCAGCCGGGATTAGCACAGCACCCGCAGGTTTGACATACTAACTGACCGCACAGGTGACAGTAAATATTTTCGTAGTACATAACCCAGTTCCTCCTAACTAATAATTCGCAGTTCTATTACCTCAACATTCTCGTATTCCTTTCGGCACCTAACAGCCTCACGTTCAGCTGTGTACTGTTTAGTACAATAACGTTCGGCCCACTGATCACCGTTATCGCTGACAACGACTACATGAGTATAGTAGCGCTTACTTTTGTGGGTAAACTGTCGCCCGTTTAAGGCGACAGCTGAATAAGTTTTTACTTCCTTTACCAACTACCTTTGACCTCCTCTCCAATTAAACGTTTACCCGTCGTACAGGTTCTGTTTACTGCAAAACAACAGCAATTCCTTTATTCTTCAAGTTCTCAATGCACTCGGTTAAATAACTGTCGTTATGCTCGGGATAAATTGGATAATCCATCAACGGCCCGTAATAAGGAGTTACGTAACCGGCACAGTATTTACCTCTGTATCGAAAACTCTGCCATAAAGGATCTACTTTAAATCCTCTTTTTATCATTTCGGCCATCACTTTCCGGTGATATTCAAACAATAATAACGGGTCATGTTTAAATACATAGTCTACCGTGCTGTGTTTCCGTCCCCAACCGTTACCTCGTAGAGCTGCACATTCCCGGTGCTGACCGCTCAACTGATTATTCGGCAATACAGGGATTAGAGTCTCATGCCATAACCGCACTAAATTGACCTCCTTTCAAAGTCAACTATATAGTAACATATTATTATATAATATACAAGACCTTTTTAATTATAAAACTCTTCGCACGGCTCGCTGTATTGCACGGGCTTTAGCTAATTGGTTTCTTCTAAGCTGTTCCCTTTTATGGGCCTTTTCCCACGTTTGATTGGTAGGGTTTTTCGCTGCTGCCCAACCACCTTCAGCTTCCCGGTAATCTAACAGGCCACCGTAAATCATTTCTCCCATACAGTACGGTACTTTATGACCTGGGCAATCTGTAGTCAAGGCTCCTTCTAACAACCCACAGACCTTACATAAAGCTAACCCACCATCACAAATCATACAGCCCGCCTCAGTACAATTGCAGTCCTCAGATGTTTTGAAATCGTGCTTCGGACGAGCGGTTTCCTTTAAAGCTGTTAGTATTAACTGCAGTTCTGTTGAACGTGCAAAAGGTTTGATTTCAGGACAGTTAATACCTTTCGTTAAGCACAGGTCTTTAATCTCCTGCTCTAACTTCCCGGCCAAGCTGTACTCCATATCCCAATCAGCGTCTGACATTATGTCCCTCCGTTCTAGTAACCTCAATATATTTGACGTTACGTTCTTTTTTAGACAAATGTGAAAGTGACTTTAATACTTCAGTAAACTTAACAAACGGTATAGGCTCAAGACATTGGGCCCTGACCAAGTTACAGTAACCTCCGTAACTGGCTTGAACAAATTTTCTAGCTGCAGTACGATAATTACTCACGGTTCAACCTCCTTAACGACAATCGTCGCACGTATTTTCGCAATCAGGACAAGTACAGCACCAGTTCACATCGTCGGCCGGCGAAGCACCTTCAATATCGGTATCCTCCATAATTGCACCGCACTTAATACATTTACAGCGGTCTTCCATTATAACGTCACCTCCCTAAATAAATGTAACCGCAAGTTGTGCAAACATCTTTGTCGTCTAACGGTGTTTTACACCTAGGACAAAGTTCATACTCTCTAACCTTTATTGTTACAGCCATAATAAACATACCTATCAGCACTCCAGCCACTAACCCAACTCCAATCCCAATGAAGAAGTTCAAGAACAGTCACCTCCGATAATTTAGCTAACAATAAAAGCTCTTGCATATTATATATAAATATACAAGAGCCTATTTTAAGTAACAGTTAAAATAAAGTTCGCTGATTTCTAGTTACCTTATATATTTTAGTTGATTGAGAATTCACATGTTGCTCGTAACCTTCTAAAATAGTCAGTAACTTCAACGGGTCTTGCTGCAGCTTGTTATACTCATTAACAGCCATTTTAAGATTTCCTGTAGACTGTTTGAAATAACTTGTCTTTAACTCAATCCCCACGTAATTACGACCGTATTTCACAGCCTCGTGTCCTGTGCTTCCAATACCACTGAAAGGGTCTAGTACAATGTCAGTTTCATTCGTCCATAAAGCTATACAGCGACGTATCACTTCAAGTTGAAGAGGACAAATGTGCATTTCATCGTGCTCATCCCGGGCACTTTGTCGCTGTAACGTATCGCCTTGCCGAATATCCATCCAGACAGGGCTAGCATACTGCTGCCATATGGTGACAGGGAAACTTTCATTGGTATGTGTAACAGGTTCCGGATTGTCACCCGGCTTATACAAAGTTATGATATAATCCGGCGTACCTTGACGACTACGGCAGCTATCTTTCTTGAGCTGCTTGTGTAATAAACCGAGTGACTTTGTTCTTTGCATCTCTACGACAGGGTCTTTCCATATTGTAACTTTTGAGTGGTAAATAAAGCCTGCAGCTTCGAATATTTCTCTAAGAGTAGCCGGGAAATCTTTTAAACCTAACATACCGTCTTTTGATTTCATCAACGGTAAGTCCATACAATGTACTGAAACCAACCTACCCGGCATTATTACCCGATAAACTTCTGGAGCTAAAAAGTTCATGTGCTGCACAAACTGAGCATCATTAACACAGTTACCCATATCCCGGTCACTATTACTGTACGTATATAGGTTCGCAAATGGAGGTGAAAATATTGAATAGTGTACTGAGTTACTTGGGATGCCTTTCAGTACTTCAATACAGTCGCCGTGGTATAATGCATATCGTGATTCTAATACTCGATCAATAACGTTTGTCATTACAAAACTCCTGTTCTGTTTTAATCCAGCTCGGTAGTAACATTGGCGCTACCGGAATATATTGTAAACTTTCCTTAATAGTATTTTGTATATTTGATTTAGTTATTTCCTGAGTTGCTGCTATCATTCCCGATAACATTTTGTTGAACTCAGCTTCTTTACGTTTAATGTTATTAACTACTGCACCCTCTAATGAAGATGTTATGACATACACGTTAACAGGATTCAACTGTCCAAATCTCCAGCAGCGCCTAATTGCTTGATAATACTTTTCAAAACTATCCGACAGTCCTACAAATGCCATATTGTGACAGATTTGAAAGTTCATACCGTACCCACATATTTTAGGCTTTCTGACAATACGGCTTATGTTACCAATGGAGAAATCCTCCATACTCTTTTCTTTATACAGTGCATCGTGACTTCCTGCAATTTCAACTGCACCTGTAATAGCCGACGTTAATTTACTGCTCTCTTCGTTTAATTCGCACCATATAATCCAAGACAAATCATTGGAAGAGTTGACAATTTTGGCACAAGCAGCTACCCGTTGGTCTAGACTGGCTTTACGAGCTTCCCTGCGAGCTGTCATTGTCGTAGCTTTACGTCCTTTTACAGGTACTACAATAGGTATAATGTTAAGTGGAGGTAACATGTATTCACTGTCCTCGTAACCTAAATCTGAAGGGTTCTGTAACATGACAGCCCATGAAGCAACCCAAATCCAAAAACTCTCTGTCACATGACCCTTCAGTCGCCATTTAGACGTATCACCCCGTCATGGACGAACCATGTAGCCAACATCTCTGCTCTTGTCATAACGCCCAGGAACTCGGCATGGTTGCAAAGCTCCATCAGGTCGTTAGGTGCCGGGGTGGCTGTACAGGCCAACCTGTATGGAGTTTGTTTAAATGCTTCAATTATTTGAGTCCTAACTTTTCCCGTAAAAGATTTAAGAATAGACGATTCGTCTAAAACTACTGCAATAAATTTGTCTAATTCAAACATATGCAACATTTCGTAGTTCGTAATATTAACTCCCGGTACTACATCGGCCTGAGAACGACAACTCGTAACTTCTATTCCAAATTTAATCCCTTCTCGCACCGTTTGACGACTCACTGCCAACGGCGCTAAAATAAGAATATCACCGTTCGTAGTTTGATGTATTTTGTTTGCCCATTCTAACTGCATTAAAGTCTTACCTAACCCTGTACCGGCGAATATAGCAGCTTTTCCTTTTTGTAGAGGGCCCACCTAACAATGTCTGACTAAAACAATTTTAAACTAGGATTAATACTGTACTCATTTACAGAAAACCCGCAACTGACCACAGACAACTTCTTACTTTCTAAAAAATCCTCATAGTTCGTCAAAAAATAACCACCTACTTCTGTACAGTTTTAATTTAATATATAAAAAAAGCGACTGCATTTTTAAGAATAAAAAAAGTTAAGGATGGTTTTCCATACTTAACTTAATATTAACTTACTCTGTTATTCGCTAATATCTACTAAAATAGCTCTAAACTCTGCAATTTCCTCTGTATACAAGCGAGTCTCAACACCTTCTAACCATTTATGAAGACGCCCTTTAACGGTGACCTTCGGTGCGTCAGGCTCACGGTATAACGAGCACGAAGTTATTAACTTCATATATGCCGAACTAACAATGACCGGCTTATAACCTTGAGCGACTTTTTCCATTTCGTCCTGAGTAGTTACCGGAACAGCCTTTTCACCGTGTTCACAACGAAAATCAAACAAAGCACTTGTAAAAAGGTTACCTTCAGCCGGCATACTACCCACATATTTAACATCGGCATATCCTTCACGAGCCATTTTTACAACCTTAGGGCCGCCCACAGTAGCCCACATTCGCGAAGCCAGCCATTCCAAATCAAAGTTCGATACTAACTTCCGGTCACGGTCAATATTGATATGTGCCGACTTAAAGTCATATGACAGCTTGTACGGTGCATAGTCACAAACAAACAGCCCGTTGACATACACATTCCCGGTGAGCTTTGGGTCTTCTATAATACGGCCAAACTCGGTTTCTATCACTCGGTCCGGATCTAACGTCTGTAAATGTAAGTTAGAGTTCACAATGTCCCAATATTCTTCTTGAGTGATCCCGGTGACCTCAATGATTAAGTTATTGTCAGGTACAGACTGCCAAAAGTATTTTTTATCAACGAAAAACGTTAAGATCCGAGCCCCAAATCTTTTGGAGTTAACGAACCGCGGTTTCCAAACTTCCTTATTACCGTAGTTATAGAACGTGACTTGCTTACCGTGTCTAAGTAATACCAACGTAGCTATCTTGTAGCCTTCACCGAACTTACCGATGGTATTGCGTCCTCGCGCTTGGTAGAAGCTCCTAATAACAGTGTGTTTATACCCAATACAGAACTTTTGTTACCTACTCTTAAAATTTCGTTTTCGTAACTGAAAAACATTTCATTATTTGGTAACAGTGTTTGTTGGTCTAATGCATTCTGGAAAAGCTCACGAACACCGTCAACGACCGTCCAATTAGGAACATAGTCAGGTGAAATTGACAATTCAAATTTACTCACATCAATCCCCATTTCTATAACGATTTTAAGGTTCTATTTAAAAAGTTTACCCAGCAGCTTTCCGGTTACCTTACCCGCCGCTCTACGACATATTCGCTCGCCAACTTTACCCTTACGCACCGCATTCACATCGCCCAGTAACTTAGCAGTCGTATACAAAAGTGACCTGAAACTTGAAATCGGGTCTTTTTTCCTAGTCATCTTGTTACCTCCATGTTTATTAATTAGATTAACGACCTGTTAGCTGCCTCATAATAGCCCAAACAGGTCGTTCAAACGGCACAGTAGTATAAAATCACTGACTATACTTTTGAAACTAACGGCTGAGGTTTGATTGACAGCCAAGCAGCCTCTAAAGCCTGATTTAACTCCTCCAAAGTAGCTACCTCTAAAAACTTTTGTAACTTATAATTTTCGCGCTCGTTTAAGGGTAGTCTTCTGTACCGGTAATCGCTAAACTGATCTAACACATAGACGGACTTACGCTTACCTTTAGGAATAACTCCTATGTTGTCAACATAGAAGGTGGCACTACTATTACGCATCACTCGTATACAAACTTTAACTCCGTCAGGGCGCTTAATAACATGTTCGTACAAACTAAAATAACCTCCTTCTACGAATCTTACGACCGGCACAGCAGTTGTCTAAGGCTAAAATACTGGCAACCAGTAACAACGGTAAGAGCATACATGTAAAAGGTACAATACCTGAAATTTCGTTGAACATTTTTAACCTCCTTCATTGGTATTTATTTAAGTTTTTGTAATACTTGTATAAACCTTGCTTACGTATTTTCTTTAATTTACTTTTAACAGAATCTCCAGTCCAACCAAGAGCTAAAGATATTGTCGTTAATCCATCGATTTCATAGTACTTGCACAAATACTCAAGTTCATATATGACGTACTTTTCGCCTTGATTTTCGTACAAATCGGTGCCAATCAACTTAACCCTCTTCGTTTTTAACCGAGTAAATACATTCTAACATATTATATAGTAATATGCAACTCAAATTTAAGTAAAAAAAACCAGGCCGAAACCTGGTAGAAGTTTTAATGTACGGTTTTTTCAGCTTGCTTACGAACTTTAGTTATTTCTTTGCGGTATGCCTTTGAAGTGGCTTCGTCGTAACCGAAGTAAGTTGCGAACAGGTCTTTTAAACTAGCCTTATTACTGCGGTGAATTAAGTTACCTTCCCGGTCAACTAATTTTACTACATGAATAAAACCTTGCTGTGACTGTAGCTCAATAATGTTTTCGCCAAACTGTACTCGCTGGATAACATGTACGATTTCTTTTTTAGTGACGTGAGTTTCGGTTCCAACTAAGCTGATTATAACTTCGGTCGGTTGAGTTAAGTTTATTGGAACTTCGGTTACTACTACAGGTGCAACCACTAACTGGGCCTGAATTTGTGATTCAACCGCGATCGGCGCTGCAACCTCAACGGTAACCTCAACTTCGGCTACTTCAACTTCGGCTACTTCAACTTCGGCTACTTCAACTTCGGCTACTTCAACTTCTGGCTGTATTTCGAGTTGAACTTCAACGTCAGTAGCTTCAACAGCTACAAATTCGGAACTGTCAATCACGGCCGATTTTTTGTACCAACGCTTAAATGTACTAGCTGTTGCGGTTTTAACTGAACCGTTTTCAAATGATATTGTTGCAGAACCGTCTATATTTACTACTGCAATACCTTCTAATCCTGTACGCTTGCAGGTTACGTTTACCATCATGTTATTTGACCTCCCTGTTTTTTTTTTAAGTTTTTTGTTTTCCTCTTGTAGCTATTATACTCCTAAACTGTTCCTCAGACAAGAACTTTTTAATGAAATTTGTGAATTATTTTTAAAATTAAAAAGGCCCTTCGCTGTAGGCGACAGGGCCGTTGCTATTACTGAGTTTGCTTTACTAATTTAAGAGTACAGCGTAAGCTATACCGGCATACTACCATAGTCAGTGCATTTCGTTGACGTTCACTTACCTCACGACCGGCGTCGTAATAGTTTTCAATAATGCCTTTAATCATTTCGTAATAATACTCGGCTGAAGCGAGGTTTAACGATTCAAGTAGCTTTAATACTCGACGTCCTTCTTCTACAATCTGTGACAAAGGTACTCTTGAGTATTTGTTACAAGCCTGTTTAATATCGCTGTCCATGTCACCCAATTGTGAAAAAATCAGTATGTTGCCACGACGTAACTCAACTGTAGATAGTATAACTGTATCACCAACAAATAGTTCACGTTTATCACTGTTTTTTAATACTGAGCAACTGTAGTCGTCTGTTCTACTGTAATAAGTATGTGGTATAACTACTAAACCGTCACTTAATTTCACAATTCTTCCTTCGTAACGCATTCATTCAACCTTCTTCCGTTTTTATTACTAATAAGTTTCTAATCTATTATTACTAAAATAATTGCCGGCCCGGTATTTTTAATACTACGACTACCGGATGTTAACATGTAGTCAGTACCCGGTAAAACGTTCACCGAGCTAACTTCTTCGCGCCGCTTTAACTCATTAACTAACTCAAATGTATTATAACCGTATAAAGTAAGCATCCTGGGCGATTCACCTGTGGCCATTTCCTGAGTTACTATTTCTTCAGGCTGTTCTACTTCGTCACCGTCTTCATCCAAAACTTTATTAATATTCGTAATAACACCTCTTTTCGTTCAATTTTAATAGTTTTTAGTTAATATGGAAGGCCGGGTGTACAGTCCCGGCCCTCAGTTCGCTGAAACAACATTTTTCTATACTTTCAGCATAAGGTTACATGATAACCGACTCCCTTCAGTCAGTTTGTTAGCTGTCAGCTACTTAATATATAAAATCACCTACTCACTTTTTAAGCTGTTGAACCTGAAGTTATACGTGAACTTTACGGTCGCTTTCCTCAGTTACTTTCGCATCATTAAAACGGTTTAATGTACTAAGGTAACCTGTGATTCGTCTAACTCTGTCAATGTTTTCAATTTCCCCACAAATAGGGCACGGCTGACTGTGAGGTATAACGTTATTAGATGTACCACAAGAGTTACAATAATCAACTGGATAGTTAATTGCAGCATAGCCCATATCACTGGCAGCCATACTCATTACGATTTGTTCTACAACTTCCAAATTGTATTCAGGAGGCATACTTTGAAGCTCTACATAGCTTATATGACCTCCGTTACAGTACTTATGAAACGGCCCTTCTGTAGCTATTTTGTGTTGGAAACTTGTATTGTAACTTACCGGCAAATGATAACTATTTGTATAATAGTCCTTATCTGTCACTCCAACTACATGTCCAAAGTGGGCCTTATCCAGCTTAGTGAACCGACCGGATAACCCTTCGGCCGGCGTAGCAATAACTGAAAAATTAAGGTCATACTGGTTACAAGCAGCATCAGCTACTCCCCGAATTCTTGATATAATCTTATGTCCTAAAAATAAAGCATTCTCGTCCTCACCGTGATGACTACCCACAAGGGCTGTCAGACATTCGGCTAGACCAATAAAGCCTAACGTAAGAGTACCGTGCCGAGCTGCCATGTAAATACTGTCATCAGGTTTCAACAACTCAGCATCCCGGTATAAATGCTGACCCAGTAAGAATGGAAAATCTTTGGCTTTCAACGTATTACAAATATAGTGAAACCTGTGTAGGAGTTGCTGCACAATGAGCTCCAACATGTTATTATGCAGTTCAAAGAAGTACTCAATCCTCGCCTGCTGGTCAGTAGGAAACTTATTTAGAGCTTTTAGCGCTAAACGAGGTAAATTTTCAGTAGTAAATGAGATGTTACCTCGCTCTATTGTAGTAGACTCTCCGTGACGATCGGCTACTACACGAGTTCTGCAACCCATATACGAAATGTCGCCACCTTTGTTGAAACTACTATCACAGAAAACCCAGCTCGGGTTAAGTCGTTTCGCACATACCCGTTGAGCTAACTTAAACAATAGATAATATGGGTCTGTTGGATACATGTTAACTCCAGCTTTAATTTTGAAACAAATATTAGGGAATATAGGTTGCTCACCCTTCCCTAAACCTGCCTCAAAAGCTTTCAAAATCCATTCACAAACTTTAGCAGCATCTTCACTTTGTACGTCACCAATATTTATCGAGGAAAACGGAATTTGTCCTCCTCCTCGGCTATGCATTGTATTGAGGTTATAAATTAGAGCTTCCATAGCTTGAAAACCTTTGTGGTCAAGTATTTTTTCTACCTGTACGTCAACATCTGTAGTATTTAATTCTTCAAGTTGCTTACCTGCCAGGCCGGCACCGTATTGTAAGTCACGACGTATTTTACCTCGCTGATAGTCAAGAACACCTGTAGCGACAAACTGATTATCAAAATCAGGGTAGCTCTGACCTCCGTACATCTCGTTCTGGTTAGCTTGAATAATAATACTAGCGTGCATAGCAGCCGTCTTTAAACTATGTGCCGGCCGAATAAAACCGTGACCCGTATTAAATCCCTCACGAGCTAATTTGGTATACGGTATTTGACAACAATTAATTCCTTTACCGTACCAGGCTTTATCGTGTATGTGAATATCACCCGAATCGTGAGCTGTACTAAATACTTCAGGGATAACCCGCTTACTATAAAAATAAGACGAGGCAGCCTCTGAGATTTGTAATACCTTTCCAGCCATGGTGTTACCTACATTAGCATTATCTTTGGTGGCTTCAATATCAATTTCCTGTATGACGTCTAGCAATAAATTCTTACCTCGGCGAATATCAGCCCTTTGTTCTCGGTATACAATATAAGCCCGAGCCACTTCCCAGTAACCCATATCACGTAAAGTATATTCAACAGTATTTTGAATGGACTCAATTTCAATAACAAGTGGGCGAGTCTTGGGCTTAATTGCATTAACGCTCGCTAATGTACTATTCACCCTAAAAGTAATAACGTTTAATTTATCTTTAGTGATTGGGACTTTAACAGCCTTAAAAGCTTTTTCTACAGCTCTAGTTATTTTCTCCGGTTCCCATGGAGCTAATGTTTTTCCATCCCTCTTCAATACTTTAATTTCAGGCAAACTCGCCAACCTCCTTAGGTGCTAACTCAATGCGGCCTCGTTTACTAAGAGCATCGGCATAAGTATTTTGGGTACGAGGAATCCATTTTAGCTTATAACGAGGAATATATGCTAAATATTCCCAAGCTTGTTTCAACAAAGGTTTTAAATGTGGCGTTTCACACTTCCACTTTCGATTGACCTGATTAACTACTAATAAACTATCGCCGCGAATAGTTATTTCTTTAATACCAAGATATACAGCTTGTTTGAGTACAGCTAACAAAGCCATATACTCAGCTTCGTTATTAGTTTTAAGACCGATATACTCCGCCTTTTCCCATATCATAACTCCGTCCTTGATTATAAGAGCACCTATCCCGGCAGGGCCTGGTTGACCTTTGTTAGCGCCGTCAAAATAACCTAAAACCGTCATGATGTACTGAGGTCACGTTTGGGAATTAAGTTTAAAATACGTCGAACGTGTGCTTTTAATTGGGCTATGGAACCGTTATTAGTAACTTCGAAATCACAAGATTTAACCACTTGCATAGCCTCGTACTCTTTTGGGTGAGTAAAAAACTGGGTTTGGTCGTACCCGTCCCGATTAAATAACCTGTTGGCTCTTAAATTATCCGGCGCGGTAATACCAATTGAAACGAAACCGTGCTCCTTGAATACAGCCATTTCGTTATGTTGGCGAACATCGTCAACCACACAAATCTTACCGGCAGCCTTCTCTACTTGTTGAACTGTTCTCCTACAATGACAATCCGGCCCACATAGTTCACGAAAATATTCCATAACGTCCTGATAAACTTTACGAGAAGGTAACTTTTGATAGTTAAGCTCGTCCATAAGAGTTTTAATACCTGTCGTTTGGTTTAACAGTATCACGTCGTCAAACAGTAGAGTATCTTGTATAATCTTAGCTGTGGTAGACTTTCCAGAGCCCATTGGGCCTGCTATACATACGTGCATTAATTCGGTCACCTCTCTACGAAAAATCAAAGTCCAAAAAGATTTTACGACTACAAATATAATCACAATGATGTACAAATCTTTCCAACCGGGTTTTAGGCTCTGGCATTTTGTTTTTATGCCAAGGGCCCATATGCCCACGTACAGCCTGAACAAGTGTTTGCACTACTAACTTATCAACATCAACTAAACCGTCAACGTTAATCAACTGTTCAACTAACATAGGATGCTCATCAATAGTATGCACCTTACCAGTTGATTCATCATAATCAAAACCTGATTTGACGCAGTCATGAATTAACAATCCTCCAACGATTAAGTCTTTTTCGTACTGAGTGAACCCATAGTAAGGGTGCTCCAAAAGAGCTATTGCAATTTTAACCGCCGCCTTGATATGCCGAATCAAACCTTCTCGGCCCAAACTAAATGGAGGATGATACTTGCCGCTAGAGGATGCCGGAACCTTAAATATGTATGCCGGACATGTTTCTAGTACCTGCAGTAACTCGGCGAATTAATGGAGTCTTTATATTATCTAACATACGACCGAAATGATACTGTACAGCTTTAGGCTGGTCTAACTCGTACTGAGTGTATTCTTGAACAGGAACCTCATTGCAAGCGTTTTTACAAGACGGGCAAAGATTTAACCAATTAGGATTCATTTGAAACCTCCTCTACTAATGCTGTACGAACACGATTTACTTTGGATATATACTGTACTGCATAACCGTACCGATTAAACCCAGCAATTCCCTTATTATAGCTAGACAAAATACAGTTCTCTAAGTCAACTCCCTGTTTACCTTTGTCTTGCCAGAAGTCCCTTAACCGAGTCAGTTCACAAAGAGCCATTTTGATATTAGGTACGGCCTCTAACGGTTCATTGACTACTTCAGCTTGTTCTGCGAAGTATTGACAATAATTCGGGTTCAGCTGAAATAAACCCAAATCACCTGTGACGCCCACCGTATTAACATCGTACGTTTCACCTGTCTCAGCACCTGCAATAGCTACCACCAACAAAAAGTCTAACCCATTCGTATCGCTTAATTGTTTAACAAGTGCTTGATAACGAGGTTCTAACGGTATACTTAGATAGTTAGTAGGCTCGCGACTAACCGAAACAGTTTTACGAGCTACAGGTGTTGATAGTAATTCCGGAGTTGAAGAACTTTGAAACCCTATTAAAACAATTAACAAACTTAGTAGAAATACAGATTTCCTCACATAGTTACGACTCCCTTCAAATTTTAATTTTCTCGCGACACTCAATATATAAAATAAGGTCACCTATTTTTAAGTAGGCGACCTTATTTTACCTCTATACTATTTTCTCTTCTTGGGTGGTGCACCTGCCGGTTCACATTTACCGTCGTTGGTGCAACCTTCGTGATACTTGCAGTCGGCACAGTAAAGGTTACGTTTTCGAGGAGGGCGCATACATACCCCGGCAGTTGGTACTAATAATTCAGGCTTATCCCGCCAGTTAGGGTTGAACGTAAGAGTAGACAAGAAATCATTTTCAGTTATAACTGTAGATTTTCTCGCGTTGTTCGACGTAACAGTGCGTTCTGTTTTAGCTCTTCTGGACGGAGTTTCAACGGACTTAACCTGTGCTAACTGACTTAAAAAGCTAGTGTTAATTTTAATTGTTTGAGTCATTGGTTGACCTCCTCTAACTAATATCAGGTAACAAGTTTTACAACCTGTTACCTGATAGTGTAACATATTATGATATAATATACAAGTGAAACTTAATACCTCGGTAGTTGTGCATGATACAAACGTATTAAGGCTCGCGAGCAGAACACTTCTACTTCATCGTAGGTATCCTTTTCTTCCTCAGGCTTATAATCTTTGAGGAAATATACAGTCTCGATATCAGCCTCACTGATAGCTACTGCACATTCCATACACGGTTTATATGTGCAATACATCGCGGCACCTGCAGTTTTTAAACCTGTCTTCGCTGCATTGTAAATAGCACCTCTTTCAGCGTGAATAACAGGGCAAACTTTTTGACTAGACCAGTCACCCCGTTTCTGTCCTTCCCTAGGACATTTTTCAGGTACACACATTCGGTGATCAATACTAACCGGCATACGATTATAAGCGAAAACGACTGCACCATCTTCGGCTACAATAACGGCACCTGTCTGACCTCTATAACAAAAGGTATTTAATTTCGAAGATTCAATAGCCAACAGCATGTGAGTTAGTTGAATACCACTTAATAATATCAATTCAGACCCTCCTTTAAACAGCTACAGGAATTTTAATTTGAGGACCACTTTTGTAATTCAATAGTACAAAATCGTCAACTGAAAAATCGTAGAAATTTCTCACATCAGGGTTAACAAGTAAACTGGGTGCAGGATATGTTTCTCGCTGAATAAGCTCCTTCACGGCCTCAACATGCCTGTCGTAAATGTGCGTATCAGCAATCACATGAATTAACTCACCCACTTTAAAGCCGGTCACCTGTGCAAACATTAACAAAACAATTGCATGGTGACATACATCCCAATTATTAGCGACTAGCACATCTTGTGATCGCTGATTTAAAATGGCACTTAATGTATCACCTATAACATTAAATGTCATGCTATAACAGCATGGATATAAGTTCATTTCATGTAGGTCATGGTGATTATACATGTTGGTTATTATCCTTCTACTATAAGGATTATGCTTTAAATCGTATAATACCCTGTCAACCTGATCAAATACCCCTTCTAGGTATCTATGCTTAATACCCAGCTGGTAACCGTATGTCTTACCTACTGAACCGTCAAAGTCGGCCCAGCTATCCCAAATTCGAGTATTAAGTTCATTAACGTTATTCGATTTCTTTTGCCAAATCCAAAGTATTTCGTCTATTACAGCTTTTAAATTAGTGGGCCTGAGTGTAGTGATTGGAAATTCCTCTGCAAGGTTGTACCGATTTATCACTCCGAAAATTTTAACGGTATGTGCCGGAGTTCCGTCATTCCATTTCGGCCTCACCTTTTGTCCTTCTGAAGTTACTCCGTTATTTAATATATTCTGACACATGTTTATAAAAATTGTATCTGCCTTACTTATGAGTTACCACTCCCTTTGTTGAACTGATTTAGTTCCAGGAACAAACTTTTGGAACTTTATCGTTGTGAATAGGTGCATGTTTGAATCTTACTTCCCCTTTGCGGTTTTTACCGAACCACTCTTTAACAGGTCTTGAATATAGTTGAGTATCTTCGCACATATAAACAACTTGTTCGCCGTCGATTCCCAATACTCTATAAAATACGCCATTTTTAGAATTCTGATAAACCGCACCGATAATAATTGTAGAACCCTGTGCCCACTTGTACCAACCATAAAAGTTGATAACAATATAAATACTAAATAAAGCCAACTGCGGTAAATCCTTATTATAAACCGCAAGCACTACCCATCCAATGTTGGATACTGTCCATATAGGGAATACCCAATGACTTTTCTTTATGAGGAAATAATACCCTAATATGGAACAGACAAAAGCTAACCAACCCAAGTAATAGTCACCTTCCTCTTTGTATAAAATAGCAATCATTTAATACCTTGGCTTTGTGCTTTAATGCCTTTTTCTTGACTCGTTGAAGGGCATTGTTGACTCGCTTAATCGAGCACCGCCGAATGTGTGCAATTTGTTCGTAATCTAAACCCTCAATATACCGCATTATCAGGATATCGTATTCTAAAGTACTAAGGAATTCCGAAAGAACGACCAAGAGGTCGTTACAGTCGGCTACCTTCAATATACATGCAATAGGGTCTGCATCGTAATCTGGAACTTTATTTAACAATGTTTCGGTTGAACCGTCGTAAATACAAGCATCGTAAGAACGTGAAAAATTTAACGGCATTTGTTTTTGCCTGGTTGAAAACTTTAAGAATGTTATAAGAAGTCTTTTTATGCAAATCTTCATAAAAATTAGAAACTTAGTATCCCTTTCAGGGTTAAAGTCACGAACGGCAAACCAGAACCCTATGTTAGCTATTTGCAACAGATCGTCAAAGTCTGCTCCGGGAGCCCAATACCTCCGAGCCATAACCTGACGTATCTTCTGCGACTTGGGTCGGTTAAACAAATTATCAAACGACCGTTCGTCAGTTTTCGCCCTTATAACTAACTGCAAATCATAGTCGTCTATTCTAAAATTTAACGATGGATGTATATTAGAGTTCTTACACTCAGCTGTATTTACCACGGTAACCAATTCCTTTTATTTTAGAATGCTAAGCAACAAGCTTTCCCAAGCAACTATATCCTCAATACGACCTGTCTTTATATCTACCTCGGCTTTTTGAATGGATTTTAAGTGCCTTAGTAGCTCAGTCAGGCTGAACCTGTTAGCTAACTCACGGGCTTTATTAACCTGCCAAAAAACCAACCCTGTCTTAGAGCATACCTCTGTATTTTCCCTGTCAAGCATACTCTGTACCAAAAATATTTCGCGAAACTTGGTATAGAGTATACTAATCATTTTAATAGGACTTTCCTTCAACTGCCGAAGGTTATCGTATAAGCACCAAGCCATAACGGCGTCCTTTTTAGCAATACTTTCGGTCATTTTAAAAATCTCGTCTTCGACCGGCGGTATCACTAACTCGTCAACTAACTGTTCGGTTATAGGTAACCCTAAGCTTCTTAATTTATGACATTCAAGTTCTAACCGGGCGACATCGTTACCACAGTACAAACTCAACATCAAAGATATTTTAGGTTCTACATCTGTTCCTAAAAGACGTTTAACCGTTGCAGCTAATTGAGCTTCGGTGAACTTTTTAAACTCGGTGATATAGTCCTTAGCTTCTTTGAAAAACTTAATTCGTCCGTCAATACTGTCGTACACAAGTATTACCGTATTGTTACCTATGAGCTTCAATAACGTGCTCAACTCAACCTTGACGGCCTCTTTATCGTTATGTATAACGAAAGTCTGTTTACGGGCAAACAGGCCGCGACTGCTTAACTTACCGGCAATACTGGCTAAGGACTGAGCTGTCTGTACATCGGGACTTATGCGCTTAATGTACTTCCTAAGTACTTCCTTTTCTTCACCTGTGAAAATGTAAAAAGGTCGAACCTTACCAGAATCAAGTTCTTTTTTCAGCTGCTTAAATTCCAATGTATTCAGCCTCCTTAAGATCAATAAACATCATTTCTAAAGCATGATTCTTATTGATAGACTTATTAGTTAATAAAGCTGAATACCTGTGCAGTATTTCAATGCTCTTAGCTAAAAAAGGAGCTTTACTTTTGTCTACTAAAGGTAACTGAGCTGCATAGATATGTTTAAGTACCAGCATAAACAAATGCAATTTTTCAACATCAACAAACTTTAAAATGTTAAAAGTATTTGCATGAGTGACTTTACCCACACTCTTTAGTATCTTCAGGCAATTGTCGAACATCGCAACGAAATCTATTTCTAGGAATTCCTTTATTTGTCCAGGGTTACTGCATACGGTTAACAATACCTCGTTATCCGTAAACTGTTTCAGTTCCTCTTTTGAATACAAGTCCAAACTCAGCTGAACCGACCTGGAATAAATAGTAGGTAATATTTTAGTGACTAAACTCACCGTCATTATTATAGTACAGTTGACCGGCGGCTCTTCAGCTGTTTTAAGTAGAGCGTTTTGAGCCTGAACCGTCATTTCGTGAGCATCGCGTAAAATGTAAATCTTCCGTCGGTTAACCGTAAACGTATCTTCAATTAAAGCTCTTATGTCGTCAACTTTCAGTGCTTCCGGCTCGTATACATCTGCATCAAATAATGCTGCGACTTCTTTGGCTAATGTGTATTTACCCTGACCTTTAGGCCCTGTTAATATTAATAGTGCCGGCATACCTGTATGCTCAATTAACGAACGTAAATGATCTAATAATTTTTTCTGTCCTATCAACAATTTCACCTCGCAGTCTAGCCGGCGTTACAAAGTAGTAACAGCTCGCATTCAATCAACATTTTAGGATCACTTTCGTATTTAACCGTTTGTACTAACTTAACAAACGATTTGAAAGTATTTTGCAGAAAATCATTGGACAAAACATCCCGTAACCGTTCAAGATCCTGTACATACATTGACGGTATTGTACAATATTGCAAACCATTAAATAGCACATACTTTTGATAGTCTAACAGGAAGTCAGTCATTGTCTTAACAAATAACTTAAGATCCTTACCTTCCTGATACAGGTCTTCGATCATTTCAATAACTGTATTAACTTCCCGATCGTTCAAGTTGTATAAAAGATCTATGCAATCAGTATAGTTAGCCGTACCTAAAATTTCAGATACATCGTTGACCAACAGCCTGTTCTTGTAGGAAAGGCAGGTATCCATAAGACTTATAGCATCTCGCATACCTCCGTTAGCTAACTTAGCAATAAACTCAATCGCATCAAGTTCAACATAGTAAATATCAGGCTCTTCGCACTCTAAACAAGTAGCATGATACTCTTCAGTTTTTGGGCACTTTACACAACCAACAGATTCAACATCCAAAATATAACGAAGTCGTGCAGTCACTTGTTCGGTGGGTATTCTCTTAAAACCAAATCGTTGAGTCCTGCTGATGATAGTTGCCGGTATTTTCTGCGGGTCTGTAGTGCATAAAATAAACACGGCATGAGCAGGAGGCTCTTCCAATGTTTTTAACAAGGCATTAAATGCACCTGTTGATAACATGTGAACTTCGTCAATAATATAAACTTTATATGGGCTGTCAATGGGCTTAAACTTACAGTTTTCACGGAGTTCTCTTACTTCGTTTACACCGTTATTACTTGCAGCATCTAGCTCAATAGGTGAACCTTTACCCTCGTTGATAGCGTTGGCAAATATTCTGGCCACCGTGGTTTTTCCAGTCCCGGCAGAACCTGTGAATAAATAACCTTGACGAGTATCTTTGTTCTGCAGCTGGTTCATTAGTATTTTAATAGTGTTTTCCTGACCCACTACATCCTCAAAAGTTTTTGGACGGTATTTCAAAGCTAATGATATCAAAATATCAACCTCCAAATTTATCTTGTAATAACCGGCATAAGCGAATCAACGGTAAATCTTCAGGCAAAATCTTTGACGTAAACACCGCCGGCACCTGTTCGGGATCTAACTGTTTAATAGTTAACCGAATAGGGCTACCCACGAATTTCTGGTAACAAACAGGGCCCATACCGCGAGCAATACTCTCCGGATCTTTGAGTTTACGGTGACATGCTGTACATACTTCGCTCATATTACTCAACTCCTTTATTAACTTCTACCCAAGCTTCATATAAACTAATAAAGTCGTCGGGATGAACAGCGTAAAAATCATCACCGTCACCGAAATCAAAAACCAATACCGAAAGTTCTTTACCGACAGCAAAAGCCTCCTCCCGAACCTGTGTTAACCATTCTTTCTTTATTGAACGTGATTTCTGTGGTTTGATTAACGTTTTACACTCGGTAAGAACATGCTTAAATCGTACGTCACCCTTATCTAACGGCCGGGCACCGCTGTTAGCTACTTTAGAGCTACCGTGAGGCTGATGTCGCTGAGTGACTCGCTTTTCCTGTTTGTTACTAAAATACCGAGTTGACCTGTCTGACATCAGTTATCTCCTTTAACATGTGTAATGGCACCCAACATTTAGACTTAGTGAAATGAAGCATAGGTACTCCGTTAATAACCTTACCAACTACCATTTTTTTAATACTCCCTCCTTATTAACCCGTTTGAATAACATATAAAAAAAGTCACCCACTTTTTTAAGTGAGCGACTTTTTAACCTGTTCAGCTATCTGTTTCGCTTGAGAGTTTTACAGTTCTTATTTCGCTTGTTATAAAACTCCTTATTCGTAGTTTCAATACCCGGCTCCTTCCAAGCTGAATGCTCTAACCGAATTAAAAACATACAAGCTTTACCCAAACAATTCCGTTTTCGTATATTGTTTAGGCTTAACTGCCAGTTATGTGACGTGCAGTAACCGGCTTTAGGGTCTTTTAAAATGTCGTAAGTACTCATTATTCGTAGTTTACCTCCCTTCGTTATAGAGTAAAACGGTGACTAAATAGCCACCGCACTTGTACTGTCTACTTTATCCATGCTTAGTATTGCAGATTTTATTACCCACCCTTCCCATGTTATTTCGGCCATCCTAGCACGAATAGCATCCATCGCAGCTTCTACTTCTTCGGCTGTTTCATACGGCGACACATAGAAATGCTGCCCACAAATAGGCCCTAAACCGTATATCATTGAAATTTTGTTTGTTAACCCGCGACCACAGTGCAAACAAGTTGACGAAGGTTCAGGCCGACCGTGTAACTTCATTTTGTACATGCCCTTTGTTTCTTCCAGTATAACCCCAACCATAACCCTCATTGGCATCGGTTTATCGTTATTCCATTTCGTATGAAAGTCAAACTGAGGAGTAGCGGGTTTTATCATATACTGTCGTACATTAACTCTGTACTCTGTACCAACATTGGCGACCGGCGCTACTGTCGTAGTTACTACCTTCTTTTCTGCTGACGGTTGTTGGGGAGTAGTATTGGCACCGAACTCAATTTTAATGTCACCTGTAAAGTCTTTTAAGGCTGCATAGGCTGTCATACTGTTAGGGTAAAGCTGACCGTTAACTGTAATAGGTTTATCGATGTTAATAAGGTTCAACATGTGTTTATTTGACCTCCTTTGTATTTGAGTTACCATTGTTGGGTTATATAAAACTGTCAAAGGTTTTTTAAAGCTCAAATACAGTTTAACATCGTTTCACGTTGAAATGCAAGTCAATTTTCGTTTAAATTTCTTAGAACTTGAATAGCTGTATCGAGCTTAGTATCTTGGAGTTGCAGTAACTCTAAACGTTTGGTAGTTACTTCAATTTCGTCTAAAACCTCTTGACGTTGACGAGTAACCATCACAAGAGCCTGCTGAATACTACTGTCGTTAGTATTAAATTCAACTACCAACCCAGTTTTATTTACCTTCCATTCCATGCTGTCGACAGGATTGTTGATACAAGTAGTAACAGGCATTTCATTAATCAGTTCGTCTAGTAGTTTAGTATATTTCTCTAAACTACTAACACTTACCCAACGGTCAGGATCGGCACCTTTCCAGCCGTAAATTGATGCGTCGGATACGTTTAGTAACTTAGCCAGCTTACCAGGTTTATACCCGTTTTCGTTGATAAGCGCTCTTAGTAGGTGCGCAAACTGTTCTCTAGGATCGTTAAATTTAGCTTCTGGTACAGACATTAATGAAACCTCCCTTAAACTGTATTGTATTATAATACTGACGTTTGTATACTAACATATAATACAAGCTTTTGAAACAGGTAAATAAACGTAAAAAAGGCCCTGTGAAGGGCCGTTATTACTTTACGAAACATTCAGCTAACTCACTGGCAATTCTTGTTTGGGCCTGAAAATGTCCCAGCGTATTGTCCTCAGTACTCTCAATCCTATGGGCCAATTCATGTGCCAACGTATCTAAGTTCCTAAGTAAGAACCTAAGATCCTCAATGTTTACTCTATCCCAATTGTAGTATGCAGAGCTGTTATCCATTTTAGCTAACTGAAGGCTTTTACGGTTCATGTAAATATGTTCACCTTGTGTAACTCCAGCCACTACTTTGGATTCCTTACTTATCACCTTATCGCCAATCTTTGTCACTATGTTCAACCCTAGATCGGCGATTAAAAATGTTCCCGGGATGTTATATTTAGTTTCAATTTTTTCAAACAGCCACAGGGCCCGCTTTTCTTTACTGGTCTTTACTGTCACATTTTTAATACTGTGCTGTTTTATAATGTTCTGCTTAACATCGCCAATATGCATCAATCCCATCGACTTGAAAGCTTCTTCGTATAATATGTGTTTCGCAATAACTACCTTGAACCCATAGTATTCTAGTTCTGCAATGGCTTCCTTATACCCGTCAACTTCACTCGCACCCACCCAAATAGTTTTCTTGTCGTTTTTGAGGGTAGTGATTTTCTTTCGGCGAGTTTTCTTTTTGTTACTAACTTCGAACAATTCAGTTGAATCTTCTCTGTCTTGTTGGTCACGTACTGCTGTATCCTGTGCTAATGCCGCTGCGAATACTTGTTGCAGTTGGGCCGTAACCATACTCACTTCGCCAATGTACTTAGTAACATCCTGTATACCTTCAAGCTCAAGTTGATTAATGTAATCTGCAACTGTTAGGAACTGGCCAATCTGTTCGGCATATACGTCAATCAGCTCAGGTTGATCCTTAATAATCTTTTTATACATTTTAGTGGTATCTTCCATCAATTGTGACCTAAAGTCACTATATTTGTTATCCCGAACAATCGCTTTCCTATCTGGAGCTTTTAAAGTGACTGCACCTTGTTTCAAGTGCAATTTACCTGTCACACTGCCCACGTATACTTCGCATACATCTCTGTATTCGTAAAATACTTCTATGTCGTTATTCTGTTTATCCGGAGCTAGTTGACCTTGATACAGCTTATTGTTGACCGGGTAACTAAATACGGCCCAAGGTAACTCGGTGATTTCTTTTTTAGCTATTGTCCCACCGTTTAAGGTAACTTGAGCCGGTAAGTAACTCGCGATTTTAGCTAAATGAGTGTATAAGCTGTCTAAGTTTTCCTTTATCAACGTACCTTGAAGGGTTACTGCGAAACCTTTAAGCTGCCTGTCACCGTCTGTTATGCTGTAACTCAAGTCACCTGTTTCCATTATATTTAATACGTCAACCGACGCTTTTTTATTCAAGCTCTCTACGGTTATTCTGTCGGCGATTGCAAATGTACTGAAAAAACCTTCGCCAAATGCTTCGTCTAATCCCCAACCTGAACTCGACTTTTCAAATACTTGGGCTAAGTTCTTACAGCCTATACCGTTATCGGCTATAATTATCGTATCCTCGTCAGCCACAATGTGAATTTCGGTGGCTTTGGCTCGCTGGCTGTTTTGAATAATTTCGTCTACTATTGCAGTAACGCTTGAGTATACTACACCGTTTCTAATTTTAGTTAATTCGTTGAAAATGTTTACCTTAATACTTGGCATTTATTTGGCCTCCCTCCGTTTTACGGGTAACTTTCCTACCCACAAATATAATAACATATTATATAGTAATATGCAATACTTTTATGACGTAAAATCACTTGAAATTTTACTGTTATGTAGGTATAAAATAAGCCCGGGTTAACATTTACCCGGGCTTATTTTATGTATTATTTTCGCTGCTTGTAACCAATGCATGAACCTTCTGGTAAATTTCATTAAATACAATAGTATCATCACGTAAAAATTCCAATAATTTAGCCTTTCCCTGAAACTTCAACGGTTCACCTTCAATACTCAGTACGTCACCAGTTTCGTGCTCTATGATATAAAACCAAGCACCCGCCTGTCTAAGTAAATCGTATTTGATAGCCATGTCAACAGTATCGGCCAAAACGTCTATCCCTGAATTATAATTTAACGTATAGAAACCTAAACGGCGATTGGGTTTAAATATTTTAGTCTTAACAAGAGTTATATCTACTAAATTACCCGCAGGCTCGGCTGCACTTTGCTTCAATTCACTGTTGTCTATGTCTATAAGTGAACCTTTACGGCAAAATAACCGAAGTGAATACAAATGTTTAAGTGCTCTACCTCCAGGTGTTTTATACATATTATAAGTATTGACCAGGTCTTCCCTTACCTGGTTGATCAATACTAATGCAGTATGATTTTGGCTTATCTTACCTGAAACTTTTTTGCTGAACTCACTGAGAGGCCCGGATGCACCTGCGTAAGATTTCTTCTCCAAATCGGCTTCATAAATTTGTTGCGGTACTAACATTGGGATACTGTCAAGCACTAAACACAATAAATGATCACTGTCAATCAAGTCAAGCATCATTTGAAGTACCTGTTCGGCTGTATGGTCTTGCGGTCGTGCAATATAAAGGAGGTCGAGGTCGACGCCGTTAATTTCTGCCCAATCTTCGTCCAAAGTATTTTCACTATCGAAATAAGCTACTTCACGTGCTCCATTAGTATTAAGTAAATCAATTTGTTCCTCAAGCTTTAGTATCTCCTTTTGATCTACTTTATTGTTCTTTTCCTTCAACTGTTGGTGAGCCTGCATAGCTAACTGCATTGAGGTATTCCAATTTCGACTAGCTACTCGCTGGGCATTAGCTACAATGTCTAAGGCAGTTGTTGTTTTACCTCCATTCTCCGGCCCTAATATTTCGGTAGCTTTACCTACAGGAATACCTCCATAAGTCATATAGTTAGCCCGCGGGCTGCTGAAAGGTATACGCTCTACATACAAATGCTTAGGGCCCAACGTTATAATTTCTTGCTTATACTTCTTGTTGATTTCGTGTACTACCTTTTGTACCGGATTCATTAGTAACCTCCTGTTTATAGGAACGTAACATTTCGGCCTCTACTACAATTCGAACTGGGTAATCATAACTATTACTAGATCCCGGTACAAGTGCCGGGCATATGTTGTGATACACTACTTCAGCAGCCTCAGCTGGGTGACTATTAACCAGTTCCCTCAACTGTTTTTCCCATACGTCGTACAGACTGTCCGGAATAACATTAACGTCTAATACATAGTATAAATATTTATGAACAAGGCATTGTCGCCTCCGTTTGAATATTTTACTTTGTATTGGGTGAGTAGCATCGTCCCAATATTTTTTAAATGCAAGGGAATACGGCACTTCCCTCGTTTTCGGTGGTTTGAATGAAGGAGCTGCAGCCGTATTCCATAATGTATTTTGAAAGGGTTTTACTTTTGCTGCACACATTAGAAACTCTCCCGCTCCTCTTTGACAGGTGCTGGTCGACTCGCCGTATCAGGCGACTGATGGTAGTTTAACTCGCGACCGGATAACTCCAGTTCGGCGATGCGCTTAGTTATGATCTTTTTAACCCCGCTGAATATATGTTCAGCCATGTCTAATTGAACCTTCAATTTCTTATAAGCTCGTTGAAAAGCAATTTCAACTAAATACTCTGGAAATGTATTTAACTGGGCTACTTTTGTCTTATCCTGTATAGTACCTTCAGCAGCCACATAGAACGAGTCAAAAGCATCTAGCCGCACGGCCTTAGCACTGTCTACTCCAACTCCCAAATCCTCTAAACCGCTACTTGTGAAATACATGAAAATAGGTATTTTCAAAGTAACTGCTTCGAGCTCATCGTCAGTTAACGTATGCTCACCATCGGCCAACAGATCACTTGTTTGCGCAATAAACTCTTCAAGTTCTGTATTATACTTACCGACCAACGAGTCAACAATATTTTCAATAATCATACTGTTTTCTTCTACTTGTTGCCACAATGTTAAAATACGAGTTTCAATTGACTCGTTTATATCTAACATTTAAAATCCTCCTTTTCCAATGCACTCAACAACGAATGCACGTCGTAACGGAAACGAGTTATTTTCTTTCCCCCGGGTAGCAAGAAACCTATTTCGGCCGCCTCTTGCACTGAAATAGACTTATGCCCGTCAAGCATTAACTCGTATATTCGCTGTATATTTACGAAATAAGCCGACTCATGTAGGCGAAAATTAAATATGACTCCGGCTACTACATGTTCCAGTTGACTTTTCTTTAATAGACCTGTAAGTTGATCTTCCGAAATAACCTTAAAATTTATGCGACTTAATGCGTAATCTTTCAACTCAAAATAATACTGATTTGGGTATTTGAACACTATAAAGTCACAAATGTTACGAACATTCTTCAAACGACCTTGAGGGTCGTACAACCGATCTACTGATACCGACGGCTGTAACTTTACGCAAGCTTCCTTGAAAGCTTCTTCAAACGGTTTTCCTTTAGATGCCACGGAGGTCACCTCAATACTTTCGGCACTCTTTTTTATACCGGCAATACGTACAATCCTTAACCCTGTCACTTTTAGGCGGTACAGTATTTTGCCGAATATGGTTCTCGCAAGACTCTATTTTAGCAATAACAAGTTCTTCTTTATCCCGATTAGTGACATTGTACAAATACGGCTTTTTACGGCATAAGTCCCTATCCTCATATAAGAATATAACTCGGTCAATACCAAACGCAATAGAGTAACAAGCGGCTTGAATTTTATGATCAATTTCTATTTCATACCGAGGCATCCATTTAAAACTAGCTTCAGTTTTAATTTCAAGTACGCAGTAAATACTTTTCAACCGAATAATGCCGTCACACATGAAGCTAAGGTTCAAGACAGTATTCTTGCACTTGGTCTCAAATCCGTCTTCTTTAACTATTACAGTCCCAGGCTGAGGGTGTACTTTTAGGTACTCTTTCACAGGTATCCAATCACAATCAAATCCATGCTGCCTAATTAACGAAACTGCTTTTTGTAACCGAAGGTGCCTGTCTGTACCACTTTCCTGAATACCAATACCTGTGGCAGTTTCTCTGACCTCATCTGGAGTAATGCCTGTAACTTGAAAATAAATGTTTCTAGGACAACCGGCCAACGAACTGGGCTTATAAGAAAGAGAAGGCTTTCGCTTCTCTTTCTCTACCATTAAGGAAATAGTTTCAGTTAACATGTATAAAAACTCTTGTTCAAGTGTTTTAACCTGTTTGGCCTGAGCAATGTTTTTAGCTAACTGTTTAAGCGGCACCAGTGGTATCCTCCTGATCCATTGTACTAAGTATTTGAATAACGTCTTTCTCAACAATCTTAACCATGGGCAGTTCAGGCCCATAACGGATGTCTACTGTAGGCATAGATAATACACCGATAATGTCTTTAAAATACTCAATGTTAATTAGTACAGTAACCGGCTCAGTGGGTTTTTCTTCGCCGACGTACTTAAGAACCTCTAAGCTGTTTTGTTTAAGGTCTTCAATCTCAAGGTTCTCAGGCTTGAACGTCATGCGAATGCCGTTGTTATCGAACGGATCAACAAAGATAGCCAAACGGTCAACAGCACTGGTTAACTGGTCCTTAAATACTACAGACCTGCCGGCGAATTCGACTGCAGTTATACCTGAAATATTCGGATACTCACTTAAACCGTCTAACTCAGTACCGAAAATAATAGCCTCAGTAGAAGTGAACAGCAGTTTATTATCTTGCTTCTGAACCGTCATTTTGTCTACGGACAGTACATTCAGTAGCGTAGCCAAGTCCTGAGTGATCAACAGCCTGTCGGTCAAAGGGAACTTGTTATTGTTAATACACATCTTAACACCGTCAGTGGTGATGCAGTTATCACCAACGTTATAACCAGTTAAGCACGGCATCAACATTTCGGTGGCAATAGCCGACTTATTAATAGCGAACGCAGCCTTCAAAGCCTTGACATCAATTTGCACACCCGGCACTGCAACGTCGAACTCGTAAACAGGAAAATCGTTGGTTTCGAGTAAAGGGATCTTATACTTACCGTTACCTTTTACCTCTACATGAGTTTCGGTAGCAACAAACGTCATAATTTCTTTCGTGGTTTTAGCTACCAGTTTGATTAAGGCATCGGCCTTAACAATAATCTCACCCGCAGTACCGGCAACACCTCGGCTGATACAAGTAATAAAGTTCACGCAGTTAGTAGAAGTGATTTTAAGCTCGCCCTTATCTAGGTTGATTTTTAAATACTCGGTGCTGGGTAATATCTTACTGTTCCCAACCCCCTTAGCTACCTTAGACAGCATTGTGTTTAATTTCGCTGTCTGAATTTCAAACTTCAACGTCACGGAAAAACCTCCTCAAAATAATTTAATTGCCTTTGTTACTTACTAATATATAAATAATCGTCGGCCCTTTGTAAAGCAACCTTTAAACGATTATAAGACACCTCAAAACAGCTCGGTCTGCGTCACGTTTTTACTGACTCGTTTGTAGTTTTTAGCCCAATTTATGAAATATTTAACATTCTACAGAAGTCGAAGTTTATAGCTTTCACGTAGTATGTCAAACGGTTCATCACTCTGTGCTTCGACGTAACGTATAAACTTTTCTTGGTCAACCTTAGACCGTTTAAAAATGTGATTAGGTTGACCTATTTTACCGGAACTAACTGCTGTATAGCCAAAGTCAGTCAACATTTCACCGTTACCCGCGTTAATTTTCCAAGAAGCCGAATCTGCACTTTCAAATGGAAACATTTCTAAAATCCTAAGATCAGTCATTCCAAATGCATGTACTTTGATAGTAGGATTAGAGCTATTTTGAATTATCTTAAACACCTTTTCAATATAGTTTTTACGGTCGTTAGTTCCCATACCCACTAAAGCTCCAAGGGCCATGTAATCAATTTTAGGCTTAAACTTAAGAATTTTAACTAAAACTGTTAAAGAAGAACCGGCATGAAATACGGGTAATAATTTGTGTGGACTTTTAACCCGCGAATACATATACAGGAAATTTAACCATGTGGTTTCTGCTGCAGTAACGTCTTGACCCGTTTTTTCGGGTATTACGTCAAGTTGAGCGAACATACTTACATATTCATTGTAAGCATTAACGAAATCTATGTACTCGTCAATGTCAAGGTAAATACCTTTTGTATAGGCGAAGTAAGCACCACAGTCAACAAATGTAGGCCGACCTTGATTGAACCTTTTTCGTATGTCGGCTTTATTTATTGCATAACTTAACAACACGTTATCTCCGTGCTGTTGAATATACTCGTCTATATATTTTGGCATACTTGAAGCTAAATATAAGTTGAAACCTATAAGAGCACCTCCTCAAAACAACTTAGTTTGACTGACTTGTTTAGCAGGTTTATACTGATATTTGTTGACCCACTCAAGCATGTATTTTATATTCCATAACAACCGAGATTTTGGGTCGTTTATTAGCTGTTCAGGTTCAAAGCCGCGCTCTCGTATAAAATCATACAAAGTATCTTTTATGAGCTCACCTTTGTGCTCAACATGGCACCGAAGCTTTTTTCTACCTTGTGAAATAACAATATAATTTCCAAAATCAGTTATTAAACGACCATTCACCGCATAAATCAACCACGACGTCGAGTCTGCGCTGTAAAACGGAAACCGCTCCAGTAGGTCAAAGCTAGTAAGACCAAATGCATGAACTTTAACTTGTGACGGTATTAGTTTAAAAACTTCTGTCAGCCAAATCGCACGTTCTTTTTCAGGAACTTTAGCCATTGCCCCAAGACCTATATACTCTGTACCTGTATGAATCAACTGCTTTAAATAGTTTAAATTAGAACCACGATGAAATACTGGGATTAACTTACAAGGGCTTTTAGTACGACTTAACATATACAAATAATTCTTCAAAGTGATATCAGTCGTTTGTTCGGCAGATAGCCCGTAACTGCCGGGTATCACATCAAGTTGAGCAAAATACGAAATATATTCGTCATATGCATTAACGAAATTGACGTATTCGTCAATATCAACATTTATACCTTTCGTGTAGGCAGTAAAAGCTCCTGAGTCAACAAAAGTTGACCGGCCTCGGTCGTATCGCTTTATGATTCCTCTCCTGTCTGTAGCATAACTTAAAAGAACGTTATCGCCTACAAGGTCGTCGGCCTCGGCCGGTACACCTCCGGTAAAGTAAAAGTTAAACATTAGTAAATCATTCCTTTTAAAATAAACGATTTTGAGCTACCTGTTTCGGTTTATACTGATAACTTCTAGACCAGTCTGTCAGGTAAGCGACATTCAGTAGAATGCGGTCAATGTATTTTTCAGCTAGTCCTTCCAAAGTAAAACCCTTTTCCTCAACATATGTTTTAACTGCCTGAAAATGCTCCTTTGATAAATTGTTGATATGGCGCGAATCTTTTGTAGCCTTGCCTGAAACTAACAGATTACCGAACTGAGTCATTATCAACCCGTTACTTCCAGTCATTATCCATGACGTCGAGTCTGCACTGTAAAACGGAAAGCGCTCTAACAGCTTTAAACTCGTCATACCGAAGGCATGAACTTTAACATTCGGGTTAGGGCTCGCTGCAATAACTTTAAACACCTTAGTTAGCCAAATATCTCGCTCAACAGACGAAGCACCCACTAAAGCTCCAAGGGCCATATAATCAATTTTAGGCTCGAAAGCTAGTAACCTGTTTAAAAACATAAAGTCCGAACCTCGATGAAATACAGGTAAGCACTTATCTACGTTTTTAACTCTTTCTCGCATATACAAATAATTCTGCCAAGTATCTTCGGCCGATTTTAGCAGTTGAGCCTGAGTTTTAGGTTTCCCCGGTTCGCCTGGTATAACGTCAAGTTGGGCAAAACAAATCAAATATTCGTCAAGGAAATTAACATAGTCTATGTAAAAATCAATGTCAATATAGGCGTTACGAGTGAATGCCGAATATGCACCTGAATCCATAAAAACAGGAGTTTCCCTTTCAATCCATTGGTTAATTGTTTTCTTAGAATCTGCATAACTAACGAGCCGCAAGTTACCGTTTTCAACCAGCTTATATTCACAAGCTTCCTGAGTACCGGCGTAATACAATTTAAACATCAATACGTCACCTCAATACGTTATATAAAAAAGCCTGCGAGCTTTTTAAGCTGACAGGCTTCTGAACTGACCTATTTTACTGTATAGTTTTTCTCGAATGTAGTTACTGGAACGGTGACGGGCTTAACTGCTCCTCCCATGTATACTTTAACGAATACTGAATCTTCTGTGATTACTGCGCGACCTTGTTCACCAGTGCTTTTGCATATTACGTTTACGACTGATTTCATTTGTTTGGCCTCCCTTTATTTGTTTTCCTCTTTCTACTATTATAAACTATTTCCTCAGGAATGTCAACATGTTTTTGAAAAATAAAAAGCCCTTAATTGGGCTTTTTAATTATCGGTTTAACCGGCACGGCGACGGTTCATTTTACGGCTGTGACGAGCTATTTTGTTACGAATACGTCGAAGCACCTTACTCCTTTTCTTTTTTGTACCTCGTAATCGCTGCATAATTTTCTGAGCATCTTCTTCTGACATTTTACTGTATTGAGGCTTTTCCGGCTCAGGCCTTAACTTTATACGAGCAGCCAACTCAACAGGTATTCCTGAACGACCTCCCAAACCTAAAATTTGCATTTATAAACTACCTCCTTAAAATAGGCTCTTCTGTTTCGGCCCTTTATTTGTCTTTTTAGTGACAATGAACAGTACTTCTTTAGCCATTTCCGGGAAAGGTACGGCCATAAAAGCAGTCAACCAAGCTGTGGGCATGTACTGTTTCATTTTAAGGTAGAAGGAGTGCAACTCCCCGCCCATTCGCTTGTACATGTCCTCAAGCTCCCGAGCACCTGCTACAAGGCCAACCTCGCTATCGATTTGAAACCCAATTTCGTCGAGAGACTGCTTCAACTCATCGTAACCCCACTCGTAAACGTGAGCAGCGTACTGAGTATTATAACCGTTTCCAGGCGTATTTGGGCAGCTTAGAAACATAAACCCAGTATCAGACATAATTTTATAGCACTCGATTAAGGACTGATAACCGTGATCCTTATGCATGTGCTCAATAGCCGACGTGTAAATTATAAAGTCAACTGACCTATGCTCAATATGCTGAGCCATTTCAGCCACGTTTGACTGTATCCAGTTAACGTTGAACGGGTAGTAGGTTTGATATTCGTCTTCCTCTAATTTACGAATACCTGAGCGACTTTTAGCCTCGCGAATGTTCTTTTCGCATATGTCTACGCCGGTATAACTTTTAATGGTTTTGGCATGATATCTAAGTAACGGAAGCATCAACGACCGGCCACAACACACATCTACAAGCACCATGTCCTTCTTCGCTAGTAGAGCAGCCTTATGATGCTGAATATAGTTCATCACGTCCAAGTTACTAAAAAAGCCGTCTGCGAATTGCCTGAAAAAATTCCTCATTTGATAAGTTGTACAAAGAATATCCTGTGGGTTCATTCCCGGTTCTACCTTAAAGACGATTTTCTTACCGTCCTTGTCGAGTTCAACGTCCTGAGGTAAACTTTCCTCACTCACTTCTGGGTCTTGCACTTTGTTCGCCTCCTTTTATCCTACCTGTAGTAGCTCCATGTATGTTAAATAACGGAAACATAAATGTTTTTTTTACAGTACCGGAACCGAGTTTGTATTTCTCTTCTACTAACGAAATCAACGAAATAAAATGTACCTTTAACTCTGACCACCACAACATTTCAAAATAGGGCCGGGATTGCAGCGGGCTGGTATTGTAAAATATAAGTTCTTCATAACCGTAATTACGAACCTTTTCGCCAATCATCAGCCCTAATTCCCTTTTACGTTCGCCTGTGAGTTCACTTGGATGTATATCATAGTAGTCCAAGAACTCGTCGTCCATGTGAATGCCGTACTTATCGGATAAGATACCATACCTTAAATTATTCCGGTGCATCATTTCGTAAAATTTCAAGTTAATTGCACTGACATAAAAGTCTTTCGGTAGCGCCTGGTCTAACCCAGTCTTTGTACGTGAACATCGCGAACTCCAAAGTACGTTGTCACCTTTTAACTGGTCAGGTATGTCTTCAACAACCTCAATAAGCTGGATACCGTAGTTAGGTGCTAGATGCTCTTTCCATGTACTGTTGTTAGGTAAAGAAAAGCTAGATTCAGGCGGCCTCGGCGTTACGTGCGTACTACACATGAGGGTACTTCGCCTCCTATACTTGTATTTGTTTCCAAGACTTCCCGTCGCGAATGTGTGCTATGTTGTGCGTACTTGTTCCGTATTTTCGAGCAAGTTCACTCAGCATACCGTGACGATAATTTTTCAAACATTTTTTAATTTCTATAACGTCAGCTTCAGTAAGCTTTGCACGGCTATTCTTAGAACCTTGAAAATGACTACCAATTCGCTGCTTCGCCTCAGTAGTATGTTTATACCCTAGCGCACGTTGTTTACCTCGGTGACTCTCTGATATACGTTGACGACCTTCCTCTGTAATGTAACTTTTACCGAGTAACTTTTCACGTATTTTCTGCCTGGTTTCCAATGAAACTTCGTGACCTAATTTAGACTGACGTATTTTATCCCTAACCTCTGCAGTGAATAAAGTTAGTGCACGTTCTTTAGATTTTTGAGAAATAACTTGTTTAGTTTCTTCGCTATGTCGAAAACCCAACTGGTTACCGGCAGTAGGCGATAAGTTATAACCCAACTCAACAGCTTTAAGCTCGTTCATCCAATACTGTTCGCGAGTTAACAATAGCGTCATGTCAAAAACTTGTTTAACATGTGAAAATTTAAAATTATCTTCGCCATACTTATCCCAATCACACTGAAGAATTACATTATCGTGAATACCGTGTCTTAAATAATACTTATGGGTTGATATCCGTTTAGCTATATGCTCACTACTACCTACATAGCACCTTCCGTTAACAATGTTTTTAATTTTATAAACAACTGCGGGCATAGTATCCCTCCTTTAGTACAAGTATACTAATAACAGGATACTATGTCAATACGGAATTAACTGGATACGTAGTTATTTTTTATTTTGTAAATACGAAACTAACCCTCTAGATCTTAACAAGCAAGCAGGGCATTCGCCGCAGCCTTTACCCGGTATACCGTTATAGCACGTGACTGTATTATTAAGGATTGTATCTAAAACATCTAACTGATCGGCTAACTCCCAAGTTTCTTCCTTATTTAACCACATCAATGGAGTATGAATAACGAAATCATAACCCATAGCAAGGTTTAATGTGACGTTTGCACTTTGAACAAATACATTTCTACAATCCGAATAACCGCTGAAATCAGTCATGCATACACCAATTACAACATTAGGACAGTTTAACTGTTTAGCATGTATCGCTGCAAACGTTAGAAACAAGAGGTTTCTCCCGTCTACGAACGTATTAGGTAACTCGCCGTCTTTCCCGGGATCAATTGGAATATCCCGAGTTAGTGCATTAACAGTTAAGTTATTAAGTACAGGAATTTCAATAACCTCGTGACTAGCCACATTCGCTAACTTAGCAAGCTTAATGGCTGCATCAATTTCGGAAGAATGTCGTTGGCCATAGTCAAAAGTTATTGCATGAACTTCTTTAAATTGTTTCATAGCCCAAAACAAACAAGTAGAACTATCTTGACCTCCAGACAAAACACATACCGCACCTTTACGATTCAAGATCAGTTACCTCCTTATTTTAATAGTAACAAAAGTTCGTTACGCAGGTCGGAGTTCTCCATAAACCGGCCTCGCAGGGTACTGGTTCTAGTGACTGTACCCGGCTTTTTAATACCGCGAGTAGTCATGCAAGAATGCTCACCCTCAATAATGACAGCTACATCAGGTGAATCCGTTATAGCGGCCATTATGACGACTATGTCAGTACCAATACGTTCTTGGATCTGTAACCGACGGCCCACCATATCTACGATACGAGCTATTTTACTCAGCCCAATGACTTTGCCGTTAGGTATATAAGCCACATGAGCTTTCATGTTATACATAAGGGCCATATGATGCTCGCAGAAGCTGAAGAACGAAATGTCCTTTACCAATACCATGTCGTTGTAGTTACCTGCAACATCCAAGTTATCGTCAAAAGTTTTATTAAACATGCAAGCAATTTGTTCGTTATCGTACCGAATCCCTACAAAAACTTCGTCAAACATTTTAGCCACCCTGACCGGAGTTTCCTTTAAACCTTCGCGTTCGGGATCTTCTCCTAAAAGTACTAAGATCTTTCGTATGTGCGCAGCTATTTCAGCTTGCTTCAGTTCATGCACTGTAGCCATTTAAACACACCTCTTATCTGCACCCCAAATCTGTTTATGGAGCTGAAGCTGTACTCGGCAATAATGCAACTTATTTTCCAAAAGAAACTCGACTATCAGTTTAGGGTCTAATTTACCGTACACAGGACTGAAATATACGTGACTTTCCGGCTGATACATATTCAGTATCCTCTTAGCTACCAACAAGTCGCATTCAGTTTGACAAACGAATTTAAGAACATCCTTTTCTGCAAGCATTCGCAAGTTTGTTTTGACCATACGGTTTTCCTCACCACTGGAAGGTAGTTTATAATCCATCACTACCGTAACCATTGGGTTTTGGATGATAGTACGGTATTCAGTTAATTTGTAACTTCCGTTTGTTTCTAAATTTATGTCAAACCCGTAAAACAGTAACGACGACATAAGTTTATCAATATAGCTCTGATGTAACGGCTCGCCGCCGGTCAGTGTAATACGACTTATACCTGTTTTAAGCCTCGCCTCTAGCGCCCACTCTAAGACATTTTCAGGCGAAAGTTCTTCTGCACCGTTCTTACTTTGTGCATACGAGGTATCGCAGAAACTACAGTTTAAGTTGCACCCAGCGAAACGAACGAATAAACTCGGATATCCCTGGTTAATACCTTCACCTTCAATACTTACAAATTTCTCGCTCACATACATTTCGGCTCAACCTACCTTTCACTATAACTAGCTTTATTATTAGGAGTTTCGTAAACATCTACTCGAGCAATCGCATAACCTGCAGCCTGCATATAAGTAAATATGTACTGAGCCATGTTTTCAGCTGTAGGGCTAAAATCAAACTTACGAATTATAAACCCGTGACTGACTAGCATTCTGTATAACTCGTTAGAAATGGAACCTTTTCGAATAATCAGTACATGATCGAGCTCTTCTATCAGTACGTTGAAAACTCCCTTTAACCGTTTAAAGTCGATCACCATTCCATTCTCGGGACCAGATGTTTGAACTTTGTTTGATGTAATAGCCACAATGATTTTCCACCTGTGACCGTGAATGTTCCGGCATTTTCCGGCATGGTCGAGTAAAAAGTGAGCAGAATCAAATTCAAATCCAGCTTCAACTGTAAAGAGCCCAGTTTGTTTAATTTCAGTCATTAAATACATCAACCTCCTTCAACCTATTATATAAAAAAGCCTGCAAGCTTTTTAAGCTAACAGGCTGTAAAATGAACAAAATGTTATGCAACGTCGTCTTCATCCTCGGTTTCAAATTCAACTGTTTTTCCATACCACTTGTCTTTTATTTCGGCGTCTACTGACATAGGTAAGTTGATTCTATCTGCAGCAGCCAACATGTGTTTTTCCATAATAGATGCGCACTGTTGGGCCGTGCTGATTGGGCATTCTAAAATTATTTCGTCGTGAACTGTTAATAACATTCGAGCACCAAGTTCACGAAGTTTCTTATCCCGGTTTATAGCGACCATAGCCTTCTTAGTTATGTCGGCACTTGTTCCTTGGATGATACTGTTGACTACTTGACGTTCTGCCTTGGCAATAAATCCTCCGTTATCTCGGATTTTAACTCCCTGAGCTCTAGCCTCGCGCACGATACCGGCACGTTCATTGAAACGACTGTTATCTAGTGCCCTGTAATAATACTGGTAAGAAGTGTCGTCTACAGGATCACCGTTTAACATTGTGATTTCGTACTTAGGTAGCTGAAGATCCGTTAACCGACGTTTTCTACCGTATAGCGTTTGAACGAATCCTTTGGTATGACCCATTTCCTTCATATCTTCTACGAAACGTTTAATGTCAGGAAAACGTTCAAAAAACATGTCAAAAATACGTTGCGCATCGGCTGTCGAAATACCTAAAACTATTGCAATACTAGGAACCTGACGATCATACATGATACCTAATAACACACTCTTTAAACTATCGCGGCGCTTCTTACCTTCGGGATGAGGTGTACCGTCAGGCCAATTTTCTTTGCAATGATCATAAGGCACGCCGTAAGTCTCGCTCGCCATCCAAGCATAAATGTCTAGCCCGTCACGATACGCCTGTTGCATAGCCTTATCGCCTGAAGCTTCTGCTAAGCACCGAGGCTCTACCTGCGAAAAGTCACCGCCCACATAAACGTTACCCGGTGCGGGAACAAACATTTTACGAATCTCTTTATTTTTTGATGGAATATTTTGCAAGTTCGGCGCTGAGCTCGATAACCTACCTGTCTTAGCACCGTACTGGTTAAAGTTACCGTGTAGCCGACTTGTATCCGTCCTAACTACCTTCGGCATCTTATCAATATAGGTACTAAGTAACTTAGAAACGGTTCTATACTCAAGTAACAAGTCAAACAAATCACCGTCTTGCTGCTTGAAGTGTTTAAGAGCCTCTTTATCTGTATTACGAGGCTTCTTTTTGTTCGGACTTTTAAGGCCCATAAGGTCATAGAAAATAATAGCTAACTGTGTTGGACTGCCTACATTAATTGGGTTAGACAGCTTAGCACGAAGTTCGTTAGGTAACGACTGATAATTCAATCCTTTCAAGGCTACCAGTATCTTTTTCTCTACAACTTGTAACTTTTCAGTATACTCTTTAGACAATTTAGAAGCAAAGTCGTTATCAATACAAACTCCAGTATCTTCCATATCGCACAATACAGTAACAAGAGGCATTTCAATATTCATCATAACTTTACCGACTTCAGTTAACCCTTTAGCTTCGGCCTTACTACCAATCAAAAATTCACGTTGATACTCATATAAGTCATAAGTCATTTCCGGATCTTTGGCTGCGTACAGATAACCAATGTCAACAGGTACATAGTTAAACGGAATACCGGAAAACAGCTTTTCAAATGTTAAAGGAACATCCTTTTTATCGGTATTCTTAGCTATGTATTTTGACCACAGTTTTTTTAATTCGTGAGGCTCATTTTCGTTGAGTAAACAAGCAGCGATCTGTGTATCCCAATACGGTTCTAGGTAAACGCCCAAGCTCTTTCGTATCACTCTAATATCATACTTAGCATAATGGAAAACTAACTTTGTATCAGCCTCAGCACATAAAGTTAATTCCCGGCCAACTATTTCTTCACTGAGCTGATTAGGTAACCTAACTCCTCTAAGATCTGTATGACGTACCGGCACGTAAGCAGGTTTTAAACCGGGAGTGACGATACAAAGTCCGACAAAAACATCGTCCAAAGGTTCTAAGCTTGTTCCTTCAGTATCAATCACCAGCAACCCATTAGCCCGAGCCTGTTGCATGTAGTTACAATACTCAACCTCTGTAGTAATTAATTGGTATTTACCTTCTTCAACTAAAATATCCTTCACATTTTGTCGTAGAATTGATATGCGCTCGGCAAGTTTATTCTTACCTGCTCCGGCAATCACTGAACGAGTCTTAGAAGAAGCCGGCTTACCACTTTTTCCGACTAATACCTTATTCTTTTCACGAATGTCGTTATTGAATTGCGGTAAATTCGCAAAAAGACCTTTTTGTTCTGCCACTGTATCCCTTCTTTCACTATAAATTAATAGGTCGCCTCACTAACTAACTAAATGAGTGCGACCTACTGTATATAATATAGCCGTTGTGTCACAGGCGCTCACTTATGAGACTCACCCTGCACCTCTGCCCAGTTGCACCGTGCTGGCTATATTAAACTAATTTAAAATACCTCTTCGTCGTCACGAGGTGCTTGCTGTCTTGGAGGTGTCTCAACAGTTGATCGATCGTTTGTAGCTGCCGGCAGCCTGTAAGTACCGTCCATAATAGCTTGTATTTCAGTTACCGATTTTTCAAGCACAAATCCTGTGGGCCCTAAAAGCTCCTGCTTCTGGGATAACTCTGCCAAACGTTTACCGTCTTTTGCTAAAGGATAGATCTTATAATCAGTATCAGGGTCATTGGGCTCACCTTTACGTATAATCTCGTATTTCCGGTCACATAAAGTACCGTAAGCTGCCAATATTTTTTGTATTCTAGGTAAAAACTTTTGCCCACGTTCCCAAGTAAGTACCGACATTTTACCGTCAGTTGAGTAACTCTCAAGCTGTAGAAATAATTTAAGCTGAACTTTGGAACCTGACAAGCATAACGGGCAGCTGTCACCCAAACAATCAACCCAACGTTTTTTACCTCCAATTTTGACCTCATGTACAGAGTATAAATCAAGTTGGTCCTCAGTTTCGTACAAGAACCTAACTACTGCAGAATCGCCGTCATTTTTTAGAGCGAAAAAATCATTACTTTTGAACTTTTCCTGAGCTTCTTGAACACTTGTAATTCTAGCCACAAAGTTTCCTCCTTTAAAAGCGTATAAGTTTTATATTAGAACAAGTCATAAACAATAACGACCCAGTTCACCTCGATAACGAGTAAACGTGCTTAAATAAATTGGTAGCTATGCACTGCACTTCGGCTTGAGAGTATTTCCCGGAATATACTATCAATCCGTTACCTTCCCTCTGCACCAAAAGGCAATCGCCTTTTAAAACGGTAACCAACTTCTTAAAAGTAACCGCTAATTTTTTAATAGCCACCAGTAAGTTCCCCACAAACGTAACCTCCTTTTAGCTTGTCTATACTGTTATATAAAATAAAAGGTCGTGCATTTTAACTAGGAAGTCATTAATATTCTCGGTAGTTTGACCGATAATTTGTTTTTGAGGTAAGTTATGGCAGCCGAAGTCACTCCCAACCTTTTAGCAATGTCTGTAGAGGAACCACGTTGCAAGCTACTAGGATCTTCAATAATAATTTCACAATAACTTATTTCTAATGTAGTTAGCTCGGGACTTGTCCTAATCATTTGTAAAAGCTCAAGCTCACCGTAACCCGGCTCGGTTGTATTAAGCTGAATATCATCATAGTTGACATTAGCTTCCTTCGGTTTTCTGCACTTACACTTAGCACTACCGCATTCTGCGTATAACCTGCGACGTAAATATGTATAAAAAAAGGTTTCAAATTTTACGCCTCGGCTTATATCAAAATCAATTAAGGCTAATTCAAGTTCCTCAAGGGCAACTGATACCTTATCGGACTCGTCCAATAACGGATATTTATTAGTTAACTGAATAATTAACTTAAACTGTTTTACAAAGCAGACAGCAATTAATACAGGGTCTTTTGACAGTTGAAATTCAACTGCTACGTTTTTAAGTTCAACAAGGTTTAAAGGTTGAAGGGGATAAAGTTTACTAAGTTCAACAAAGTTTTTATAAGTTTGAAGCATTTCGAAACCTCCAATATATTTTTAAATTTCTACATATTATATGATAATATATCAGACATCAAAAGTCAACTAAAATAATATACTGTTAAGTTAAAATAACATGGGTTGGGCCGTTTGAATAAACTCGTCAGGAGCTTCGTTCAAATCCTTAATTCCCGGCGGCAATACTAAGCGGGTCAATAGCTTATTAGAACCTAACCCGCGACGTAGTTTATTAGCACCTTTTCTACCAGCTTCATCGCTGTCTAAAGCCTCGACTATTTGTCGCACAGGTAGCTCTTTTAACAGCTTTATTTGATTGTCAGTGGGTAAGGCCCTAAACTGAGCTACTGCTGGCCTTCTAAACACCCAACAAGTTAAAGCGTCAATAATACTTTCAGTTACGATTACTTCCTTTATCCAACTCAAATTTTTATAAATTTTGTCTAAACCAAATAAAGTTCTTCCAGATAGATCATCTGGAGGGAAACTGTAGAATTTTGACCTAACACTTCTTCGCTGCACGAAAAGTACCCGACCGTCTTTATCTGCCACCGGGAAAGTTATGCAGTCAGTTTCCCGGTCATAACCGATATCAAAATACTGAATAACCTTGTACGTCAACCGCCTTTCATACATATACGGGTGAAAAAACCTATATTTCATTAGCTCATCCTCTGTAACTAACGGGTTAACGTCCTCTTGTACTGAGTTAACTTTCCTATCCATGTTCAGTAACAAAGGTTCCCTGTACTCTATAGCTAAATTCACATAGTTTTGAGTGATCCACTTGTAACCGTATAAACCACCGTCTTTATACCCAAAACAGTCTGAAACAAATTTCGCTAAATCGGCACTGTAGTCGCATGTAAAACAATGTACAGTGCCGGCAGGTATTGTCTTATCAGGTCGTTCTACATCAACCAAACTTATGCCGCAGCTGGGTTTATTCTCCTGTCCGTCTTTATGTGCAATGCAAGTAACCATCAGCCCAGTATCGTTACGCCGTACTATATCTTTTAGTAAATCAATACCGTTAAGCTGAAGTACTGCACGTAAATCGTATATAATTTCCTCTACACTCGCCAAGACAGGAGTTCCCCAGACCTGCATAGTTCAAAACCCTCCAAACAGCTTCGATTTATTCAAGCGCAGCTATTAACCGTTTACAAGAACCCTCTGTGATTTTAAGGATCACCGCAGCTCTAAAATCACCGTCACTTTGTGCTAACTCGTCAACAATGTTACCGGCACTACAAGAACCTCGTACAACTGTTTGAATACTGTTTGCTACATAACCCACATGCTTACCGTGAAAAACGACTTTAACGGCTTCCAAATCATGTGCGTTTTCCGGCTCCGCCACCAAACAAATATTATCGTCAATATCTAATATAGACGGGTCTACATTCGGAGCACCTACAATTGTAATAAGTTTTCTCATTTTTAATACTCCTCCTTTGTATTTGGATTGCTTTTTTTTTAAAGGGCCTTTTGTGGGTTTTAACTGGAAGGTCATTGTTACCGTAACGTATGCCTGTACCACCTAAATCCCACAATTCCTGAAGTCGGTCAATTTTGCACCCTGGAGTAACTATTTC
>Ga0209000_1000163_pt1 | contig 86104 bp, 70 predicted proteins | sample RifGroD2_FD_183998 | JGI IMG/M metagenome (GOLD analysis project Ga0209000, IMG submission 183998) | Groundwater microbial communities from Rifle, Colorado, USA - Groundwater D2 (SPAdes) (version 2) | ecosystem: Environmental > Aquatic > Deep subsurface > Groundwater | place: Rifle, Colorado... | reverse complement strand
ACTCCCGGTGCTCCACAGGTAGGTAAGCGGTGCCACGCCCCCCGATGCGCTTATCTCGGCCGTTCCGTCGTCGGCGCCGTCAAAGCAGTCCTTTTTGGTCTCGGTGATGGTGGCGGTTATCTGCGGTGGTTGAGTGATTGTAAAACTTGTATCGAATTTACACCCATTGGCATCGGTGGCGGTTACTGTATAACTTCCGGCAGCCAGGTTCTCAATTTTACGGGTTGTAGCAACCGGAGTCCAATTATATGTGTAGCCGGAAGTTCCACCGGTTGGGAAGAGTTGGGCTGTTCCATTGTTGTCGCCAAAACATGCGTTATTGGTAGAGGCACCATCGGAGGCAAACAGTCCTTGCCATGTAATTAAATATTCATTGCCAACAGTATTGTCTTGATGATTAAATTGAATGGTAACGCTGGAAACCCCCGGATCGGTTGTTAACTCAACAAGCTGGACACTTGAATTAGTATAAATAATGGTACCTGTGCCATCGGTACCTTCTCTGATAATTAATAATTGGTTATCCTCTTGATTTATGGTAAGTTTAATTTTATTACATGCCGTTGGTGAAATGGTGAATAACCCACTGCCATTGTCGGCTCCATCTTGAGCACTGCTTGCACAATCAGTAACAGTTTGATTTCCAGAAAGGACATTATATTGTGAATAGGCATGATTTGTAACCAAAAAAAAGGTGGTTACCGATAGTAGGAGTACATATTTTTTCATGGCACAAAAATTTTCAGAAAATTACACAATTTGCAGTTTGATAGCAATTTATATTCTTAAAAACACGAAACAATTTCAGGAAATAGGTCTAATAGTTGAGGAAATCGGTTTTATTAGGGGTGAAATACCTATTCCCAATTCAGTTTCATAAGGCTAATCAGGCTTGAGCTATTAAATGAAGTGGTACCTAAAGTGATGGTTTTACCAGTAGCATCAATAACACTTTTTATGCCCAATTCATTTCTTGAACCACCAAAAGATGTTGATTGTAAGATATTTCCATCCAAATCCAGTTCGGCAATATATACATCATAGGTTGATAATTGTACATCCTGGGTTGAACCTGTGATAATCAGATGGTTTGTTTGGGAGATGGATATGTTTGTTCCCAGATCGTCATCGGCGAATCCTAATTCTTTTTGCCACGTGATATTCATTGCTGAAAGATCGAAAGTTAATTTGGCAACAAATATATCTTTTTTGCCATTTGCCCCGGAATTGCTGGTTCCACAAACATACATGTTACCATCTGTGTCTTGAGTGATGCAATTAAATGAGACTTGGGGATCAAAATCCATGGCTGCCCAGAAAGTGAAATTATTCTCTAAAATATTTATTTGAGGTTTGCTATCACTTTTACCGGTAATATAAATAAAGTCACTGTTTTCGGTATAAGATATCCCGGTAAAATCGACATCCGTAGCTGACTTTAAGATAGTGGGCGGTGTTATTTCACCTGTTGCGGTTACTTTGAAAAAAAGTTTCTGCGATGCATTAGAGGAGGATGTAGAATCGGAGGTTGCTGTTAACATTAGTTCCCCAGAATCGAATTCCATTAGGCATTTGCCCGATTCGTAATTGGCAATGTTATAGATTTTCTCGATTTTAATTTCACCATTTAAATCAAGAATGTAAAGTATCATATCAGAATAATAGGTTCCTTCATCGGTTTCTGCCGTACCAATGATGGCATATCCTTCCTGTTTTTCAAGTTTGATTAATTGGCTGGCAACGGTAGAAAAACCCTGATATGAAAGTTCTTTTTCCCAAACACGGTTCCCAAAGTCATCGGTTTTGACCACAAGAATGGAGGAGATGTCATCCTTATCGTATTGATTGCCAATTAGGACAAACGACCCGGAATCTTCAATCAAATCAATAGCTTCATTGGTATATGGACCTCCAAAAAGTTTGATGAACTGTTCTTTTTGGATGTCACTTGGACTATCTTTTTTGCAACTGTCAAATACCAGTAGATTAAAGATAAGGGCGGACAATAAACATAATCTACTTAAGGACATCATAATTGGATTTATTAGTAGGTTTTTTATGATGGATGTAAAACTCGTAATTATAACTAATAGATATGCTGATATTTGAATTTGAAAAATCATTATCAATATCCATGTATTCACTTAAGATTTGGTTGAATTCTGGGGTATAGCGGATATCGGTATCCATGACATTATTAATTCCAAATTTATATCTGATGTTAAACGCCAGGTTTCCCCGATTGATTTTCAACTTACTCCCAATCCCCATGGAACCCATTATTAAATAACTTTTACGCAAATCGGTCATGGTAATCGAAGAGCCTTCATAATCAGGGTTTTCGTTGTTTGTAAAGGTGGATGTCCCATTGTATTTTCCAGAGAGGTACATCCCATAAATGGCTCCAAGTTCTCCATAAAAACTTAAACTGTTGTATTTATAGAAAATATAACTTGTGAATATGGGAAAATCAATATAAGTCATTGATTCATTAGCCAAAGTAATGTTGTAATTGGTAACATTTTCTTCAACATGGAATGAATAGGTGGTTAAGGATGGTTCAAATATTATATCCCATTGATGATTCAGGTGAAAAGCACTACGTATCCCCATGTTGTATCCAAAGCCTTCGGCATTATATTTGGGATTAGCCGCATCAAATGAGGCGGTACCATAAGGTTCAATCAACCGGGGCATCGAACTATTTACTCCAAGCACAACACCCAATGAAAAAATAGGCGCCGTGTTAAAAGAATTATACAAACGGGTAAATTCAACAGGATCAATAGCCTGATTGGTTTTATACTCTGGGTCTTCTTTAAGCAGCCGGAGTAAGGAACTTTCAGCCTTTACTAAGTTATCATCGAACAGATATACCAAAGTTAGCAAGCGTAACGCCGCAATTTTATTTTCTTTATTAAACCCGGCTTCAATACATGAGTTTAACATTTCCGGAATCTTTTCTATTTTTCCTTCTTCGTAGAGCTTTTCGGCCTCGTTTAATTTGACTACACAGTCATCTTGAGCCTTTCCTGTCACGGAAAAACTGACCAACAAAACCAAAATCAGGAATGGGATAGCAAATCTGGATATCATAATCAGGGTAATTCTGGAATCGTTTTTTTATAATCAATGTCTTTGGCAAGGTATTGCTGCCATTCTTCAAGGGTAAAGTTCCGGTTAATCTTTACTTTCACCACGTCGGCAATCTGTTTCGAATCAATGGGCCATTTTCTGATTTTGCCGTCGGCATAACCTGACAACAGATAATCTTCGTTCGGTGTAAATTTAATACTCATCACCCAGGCCACATTGTCTTTGAGCTGGTAAGGAGCCAAGTTGAAATCTTTTTGGTTCCAAATCAATATCGACCCATCATTGCTGGCACTGGCCAAATAATTATTCTTTGGCGAAAACTCCAAACAGTTGATACGTGCTGTTTGCCCTGTGAGGCGGTATTCGAATTTATTGTTTGTTAAGTTGAAAACCATCACATTGCCATTCAAGTCGCCTAGTGCCAACAATTTATTATCGGGCGAAGTGGCCAACGAATTCAGCACCGAATGAATGTTTTCTTCGTTAATATTGGCATCCTGTAAACTGCCGGTTTTCCCATCGTTCGAGAAAACCAGTTTCTTTGTTTCATAAGTCAAAGGCTGTATAGAATTAATCTTCAGCAAATAACCACTTTTTGTCAACCCCAGATAGCCTTGTTTGTACGGGATAATCTCTTTGATCGAGAGTTTCGCTGTCCAAGGTTCAACGGTTTTTGTTTCAGGTATTATTGTTACCGTATTGCCCATATTGTCAGAGGCTATGAGCTTCTGATCTTCAGTAAAGATGGTTGTGTTTACTGCTGCTGTAAACTGATGCAAAATCTCAGGTTGAGTGACCATGTTGGTTAAATCGAATTGGAGGATTTCCCCGGTGTTCAACCCCAAAATGAGTTTCGTACCGTCGTTGTTGAGTGCTAATGTACGGTTGGTATTGTTCGAGTTATAAAAGACCTGTGGTTGGGTGTTATCATTCAATGGCCATTTGATAATGTTCCCATCACTGCCCGTGGAATAGAACACCGGTCCGTTGGGGTCCAACTGAATGGATTTTACCAAATAGGTATGCTTCAGAAAATCAGTTGCCATGTCGCCATAAAGGTATTTTTGTGCAAAATACAAACCGTTGTAAACATCCGGGTTGAATACATTTCCCAAATATTCGTGGTTCAATAAATACGATTGATAAGCCACTAATGCCCGGAGCATCGTATCAATATCAATTTGAAGCGACTTAACCGACATGGACTGCGAAATACTCAACATCCGTAACTGCATAGCGCGTTTACTAGCTTCTTCAGCTAAAACCTGCTGTTTTTTTGCCTCCTCAGCTTTTTCCACTGCAATTGACCTTTGTTCTGTTGCCTCCTGTGATTTCTGTAGAGCAATTTTTTGTTGCCGGGTTGCTTCATGTGCACTGGCCTGGGCATTGAGTTTTTCTTTATCGGCCAGCTCTTTCTGAGTTAATGCTTCCTGCTCCTTTTGCTGGGCCAGTTGTTTTTGTTCTTCGGCAATTTTTGATTGTTCTTCAGCTTTTGTCCGTTCCTGGGTGGCAATTTCCGTTTGCTGTTCGGCTTTTATTTTTTGCTTTTCAGCATCCTGTTTTGCCAAAAAAGAGTTGATCATAAAGAACAACGAAATGATGGAGGCTGTACCCAGTACAATGGCAAATATCCGTGTCCGGAGTAAGGCTCTTTTTTGTTGTTTGACTTTATTTTCTTCTTCAAGTTGATATTCTCGGTGGCTGGTTTCTAGGTAAACCATCGTGCGTTCAAACGCCGGGTTATGTCTCTTGGCCCAGGTTAGCGTAGGTTTTTGCTTTTCGCGCCAGTTAATAGCCAACATAAGATCGGGTGGACGCCACAATCCGGTTTCGCCTTGCTGGTATTTTTCAGCCGATTCAGCCAACCTTTTGTACATCTGCACGGCCTCGTACTCTTCACCCACCCAAAGAATCATTTTATCCCAAATACGCATCAAACTTTCATGCGAAATGTCAATTACCGATTCTTTATTGAGTACAACTGGAGGTTGTGGGGCAAGAAACGATCGGCCAATGATCCTGAAATGTTCTACCACATCGATAATTTCATCTTCGGTAGCATTAGCTATTTCGGCAACTTCCTTAATCACGGTGGGGCGCCGGACCCCACGATTGTCGCCCCCTTTTTCGGTCAGAGTTTTAAAAATATTTTGACAAATTTCTTTCTGGCGTTGGTTGAGCTCGTTATAGGCTTCATTGGCATGTTCCGATAGTGCCTTTTCTAACCGACCAATATTTTCATAATCTTTAATATCAATGGCATCTTCAGTATTTCCCGATTTGATCCATGAATCCCAGGTACGCATCAACGCATGTTGAAGGATGGGGAGCTGATCCGGATTATCGCCAAGGTCGTTCAATAATTGCTGAACCAGAAAGGGAGTAATTTTTCCACCACCTACGGCAATGGGTCCTTCAATGGCACTTCGGAAATCATCGCGTGTCATTTGGGGAATGAGGTAATGGCTATCGTTGATCAATTTTGTCAGTTCCTGAAACTGGGCACATTCACCAATAAAGTCGGACCGCATGGTAATTACAATGTAAACCGGGACATCTTTTTGGTGTAGCGATTCCATCAGAAGCTTGATAAATGCGATGACTTCATTGTAAGCCTCGGTGGTATTTTTTATCCTGCGGAAGCGGAAAAGTTCTTCGAATTGATCCACCAGCAATAATATGTTCTGGCCCCTTTTACGGGGGACTTGCCTTAAAACCTCGGTAAGCCCAACAGAACTTGCCGAAAGAGTGGTAAATAAATATTCCTTTTGTAATTCATTATCGCTTATTTCATCGCTTATATAAGGAACAATGGCTTCGGAAAGGTTTCTTACAGGGCTCTGGCCTGGGCGGCAGGTAATTATTTTCCAATCAACCCCGGCTTTGGTAATAAAGCCTCCTTGTAAAATTGGGATGACCCCGCAATACATCAATGAAGATTTACCACTACCTGAAGTACCCAGCAATGCAACAAAATGATTTTGGGCCAGAAATTTCAACACCTCCTGGCTTTGTCCTTCGCGGCCAAAGAACAGATGGCTTTCGTCCGTAGTAAAAGGTCGCAAACCCGGGAATGGATTGAATGAAGGTATTCCAGATTGGGTAGTAAAAGCGGATTGGGCTACAGTTGAAGTTTTCATATTGTTTTTATTTTGTTGCCAATAGCTCATGTAAAGCTAATTGTTCCATGTTTGAAGGCCCGGCGATAAAATAAATCGGGTAATTGTTCAATTTTGATAAATGGTTGGTATCAATTTTTTGGCCGCAAATGGCAATAAACCGGAATGGCATTTTGCGTCCCCAACCCGGAGCTTTAATCAAATCGCTGAGTTTGCGTTCCAACCAGTGTTGGTTTCCATGGTGGAAAATCAGGACCCCTTGTACTGTTGTGAGCTGTTTTTGATGGTAATGGAGCAATTCCAATTGATCCAGATTTACCTGTGACAATGAAAATGAAATATGGTGGTTTTTCATCCAATCTTCATATTCTTTGGATGGTGTTTCGGCTCCAGGAGGATACATAAAATAAACATCGGAAGCTTGTACCGATTCCAGTTCTTCTTGCTCTAAGGGAGCCGCCAATTCGGTAACTTTTTGCAGAATGATTTCTTTTAGTTTCTCTATCGGCGTTTGAAGCAATTCCGCATTGGTCAGGCTCTGCGCATCGCTTTTGAACTGCAATATTTTTTGGGCCACTATCTCTGGAGTTTCTGGAGTTTCAGCCGGAACGTAAATAATCCGTTGCAGGGTTTCACCTTCAGGTGAACTACAGAAATTGGCGGTAATCTGGTTTATCTGCAAAACCGGGGACATCTGTTCAGGATAGTTGGCTAACGAATTATGTCCAATAAAATGGATGGCAAAATCCGCATTCCGGAGCATCTCCAACAGATATTCCTGATTGTTGATCAAATCTTTTGCCGTGGGGTTTGAAACCTCGGGTACAATTTTAAAATTCCGGTGCAACAATTCCCGGGTAACTTTTTGGTATTCAAAAGTTGTGTTGTCATCAAAAGGTCCAATATAAATAGTCAGGTTCTCCTGGTTTTGAGGCAATTTTGTCTGTTTGATAAATAAAACCACATCGTTGATGACATCAAAAAGGTTTGAACGATTGATGTTTGTATTTATCGATTCCGATTCTTCTTCGGAAAAATTAGATTCCGATTGCATGGAGAATACCGGAAAATAATGGAGATAATCAGGAAGTTGTGATATATTCAAATCTTCGGTAACAATTAATAGCTGGTTGTTCCTAAATTCTTTTTTCACTAAAAACTGCTTGTTGGTGGCATCGTTAATTAATTGGTTTAGCACGATGTCGTCGATGAAAAGAATCAAAAAATCATCAGTTCCGAGAGTTACATTCAGACGATCAATAATCTCGGTCTGACAATCCATCTTTTTTTGTATAAAAACATATTGCAGGGTTTTTAAAATTTTCTGCGTATGTTCCTTATCGAAACCTTTGAGTAAGTATGATTTGAGTGAAGCTCCCATTCTTTAATTTTAGAATTTTATACCAATAACCAAAATGTCATCTACCTGAACTTCCTGGCCGCGCCATTTTTCAAACTCTTCGTCTATAATAGTCTGTTGTTCTTCAATCGGCAGGGTTGACACACGTACAAGCAAGTCTTTGAAATTACTGTACATGAATTTTCTTCCTTGAGGCCCACCAAACTGGTCGGCATAACCATCGGAAAAGATGTAAATCATGTCATCTTTTTCCACTTTGATCTCATGGTTGGTATATTTTTTATCGGGATATTCCCCATGGGAACCAATCGCGTTTTTGTCGGGTTTGTATGAAATAAGTTCACCCTTCCGAACCAAATACATGGGATTGTAAGCACCTGCAAATTCAACTTCGTAGGTTTTATAATCAATCATGCAAAGGGCAATATCCATTCCATCACGGATATTTGTTTTCCCCGATTCCTGCCTTAAGGCAAGTTCCACACCTTCGTTCAACGAATCGAGAATTTCAGCAGCCGTTTTGACTTTTTTCGTGTGTACAGCAAATTCCAGTTGGTTGCTACCAATTATTGACATGAAAGCTCCAGGTACACCGTGCCCGGTACAATCCACCGCGGCCACGATGGATTTGCCCTGCGATTTGTCAATCCAGTAAAAGTCGCCACTGACAATATCTTTGGGTTTGTAAAGAATGAAGCTATTGGGAACGGCCTTGTCGATAAAGTTCTTTGGTGGCAGAATAGCATTCTGAATCCGTTTGGCATACACAATACTATCGGTGATATGTTTCTTTTGTGCCTGGATTTCTTTATAGGCCTCTTCCAGGCTTTCATTTTTGTCGGCCAGCATGTTGCGTTGGTCTTCAATTGCATCGCGTTGAGAGGCAATTTCTTCTTTTTGTTGTTGAATTTCGCGGGTCCGTTCTTCTACCTTTTGTTCCAGTTCGTTGTAATAGCTTTCCAGTTCTTCAATCATTAAATTGAACTGTTTCGAGAGGGTAGTTATTTCATTGTTTCCAATTTCATCAGCCCGTTCGTTCAGGTGTCCGTGGGTTATCCGGTTAACTTTAAGCACCAGTTTTTTAATAGGATCAGTAATAACCTTGGTTTTAAAGTAGATAAGTGTGATTACCAATATCAGGGTTAAAGAAAAGATGACTATGAATTTTATCAGTTCATTTCTCAGGTATTCATGGTCCTGTGTGCGATCCGAGGTAATCCGTATCACAGATCCTTTATACAAATCGGTATTTTTGCGGTCCATATAAATGAACTGGTAATTCAACCTCCTGTGGTTGATGATGGTATCTACCGAAATGGTATCGCGGTTGGCAAAGGATTGTGACAGAATGTGTTTGTGGTTTTCTTCCAATTTCGCATTTTTATTTAGCGAAAAAGGGTTATCGGCTCCAATAAATAATTCTACATCGGAAATAGATTCTATTTTTTTCGATAACTGCGAAGTTGTATTTCGGATAAAGTCAATAATTTCGTCGGCTTCCGAAGAATAAACCCCGATCTGGATGATATATTTACTGTCAATTGTCGGGTGGTACGAGAATTTCTTAATACGCTTGGTTTTGGCTTCAATGGCAAAGCGTTCGCTATGGAAAATGCCCTCGTGAAAGATATTCAGGAGCATGTTTTTATGTTCTTCGCCAAAGCTGAAAAAGTTGAGATTCAAATCCTGCTTAAAAGTGGTATTAACAACAATTCCGTTCTGGTTGATAATATAAATATCTTCCATGATTGGGTTCATCCCAAACTTGGCCTGAATGGTGGTAAGGTCTAATGTTTCAATATCGGCGGTATTCTTGAAATTGTTACGGATATTGTTGCTCAAACCTTCCATGCGGTTATTCAGCCTCGATTCAACCAGGTTGAGGGCCACATCCTGGAATTCAAGTACCTTGATAATTTCGTCCCCAATAATGTAGTTTCGGGCAATACTTTCTTCGACAAGAATTTTACGCGTATGGTTGTAATTTAAAATCCCTAAAAGTAGAAGCGCCAGAATGGGAGGAGCCATCACATTCAAAATCAATTGTTTGAATATAGTTGTTTTGCGTCTAGCTGCCATAATAAAATCAATCATTCAAATATTTTATTAATTAGCATGAGGGAGAATGTTTTATGTGTTAGCAACATTTTGCCCATGCTCTCTTTTTTCAGTCCAATAACAAGGTTCCCGGTTATTAAATTGTTTGCTTCATGAGCTATATTTTTTCCTATATACAGGTCGATATTATCAGAACTGTTTGATTCTAGGCTTTGGTTAAAAATCAAAAATACTAAATAATTACTAAGTTGCTCCTTTGTAACGGAAAATTTCAGTGAATCAATGGTCTTTAATTCAAAATTAGAAATTACTGAAAGGTAATTGCTTGCATCGACAGAAAGAGCCTTCATAATTTTATCGGCCTGTGAAATAGGAATCATGGTCAGATCTTCAAAGGTTGCCGATGGCAATTGGTAGTCGATATTCCGCCGGTTTTTGGTCTGAATCCGGCTTTTAATCTGTGGCAAAAGGGTTGGGTTAATTTGTTTTATGACTGTTGAGGCCATCATCTGTAATTCAGGTTCTGGGCTAAACAGTTGCGCAATGATGTCGTTGGTTACCTCGGAATATTTTTTAGCATACAGGTTCAACGCTATTTTTTTTGTTGTTAATGAAATCAGGTTTGGATCGCGATTCAACAAATGGAGCAACAGTTTTTCGGGTTCGGATATCTCAACCGGGAAGAAGTTTTCTAAAAGTTTGACTTTCTCAATGTAAGGTAAATCTTCGAAAACACTTAAAATCATTGGTTTTATCTCTTCCGAAATGAACAAATCAAATAGTTCCAAAGCATAACCGACTCCTTCGGCGCTACCTCCGGTTAAATGGTCTTTAACATGCCAAACCGATTGCGCATCGTAGGTTAAAGCCAATAGTTTGAACAGCGAATTCTGGTGGTTGTAATGTTCAAATTCCAGACTTTTTGAAAGTGTTTCGTAATCGGGTATATCCGCCAGCGATGCCAAGGCCGCTATATCCCATGAAACATTGTACGAAGCGGTGGTTATGGCATGAAATAGTTTTGGATAATCTTTTTCAGAGGCTGTGAAGTTGAGTTTCAATAATCCTTCGATGGCTTTCTCGCGGATTTCTTTTTTGTGGTGCGAAATATTTTCCAGCAAAAAGGAGGTAATCTCCGGGTGTTCAATTCCACTGACGATATCAATGATAGCAAGCTGAGAAATAAGTTTGATATCGGTTTTGTAAAACACTTTCAACAGGAAAGGGAAATTTTTTTCTGCCATCTGGCCCAAGGCCAGGAATGCATCGGGAAATAGAGTTTCGGTTTCGGTAAATTCGACCAGTGTATTGCTGGTTTCAGTTTCGTTCAGTGCCCCACTCAATTGGATAGCAATACATTGCACTTTATTGTCAGGTATCCGTAATAAAGCCCAAAGCATGTTTAGCTGGGTTTTTGCTTCTTGTTTCCAAATAAACTTAATGGCACTTACATAATGGGCAGGGTCGGCCGATTTTAATAATTGGCTTAATTCTTTGATAGAATAAACTGCCTGATGTGTTTCCCATATTCTGAAAACCTGGTCCCAGGAATCTTTTGTTTTGTTCTGAAGGTGCTGAAGGTAAATCCCAATCCGGTGTTCTTTGGATATTTTTTGGAACGAATCGGTACTTAGTGAATCCGACAACAGTGCTAAATGGGCGTGGTAATGATAAGGGCTGTAACTCTTGGTATAATCGAGTTTTGAATTCAGTAATTCAATGTTTGTGTGATCGATGGCCTGAATTTCATAGCTTTCATGTAATTCATCGGGTGAATCCTGTTGCAGGGCCTCTTCAAGGCTTTTCCGGTATTCACGGTAAAGTTTAAAGGTAATGTAAGCCCAAACCAAAAGTAAGCCAAACAGGAATACCGAAAAGTGTATAAGTTTAATAAACGCCAGTAAACCCAAGGTGCTCAGTAAAATCCCTGAAATTAATGCCGCAATTTCGTTAATGGTTCCATCAATCTTGGCCTGCACATCGAAGCGTATGCTCTTTTTTAACGATTGATACAGTAACTTGAACGAAGGCACCTCCAAGGCATCTTTCAATGTTTTGTTAAACAATTTGCTGAGCGAAATAAATAGGAAGAAATAGATAAATCCGGTGGCTTCAAGCTCATAACCACTAATAAATCCTATTAAAATGGCGATTCCAGTAAAAACAACCAATAGGAGAGAGGAGAGGAGCAGGCTGATTTTTAACCCATAAGTTTTCATCAATTTGCTGTAAACAAAGGTTTTGATGATAAAGGTGAATATCATCATGGAGCCTGTGAAAAAACCTAAATATTTGGCCAAATCTTCTTCAACTTTATATTGTTCGTTGGTTACCACCAAAAAAGAATATTGTACAAAGAATGCGGTAAACATAGAGAAGATGACAAAAAGCGCCATGTAGGTGATGTACGGATTTTTAAGGAAATCGCGTAGTTTGACCTGTTCTTGCAGATGCTTTTCCTTGTCGTCAGGACTGCTTTCTTGAGAAGCATCCAGTTGGAACCTACGCGATATGATAATTTCAATCAACATGGCAGCAACAATACTACCCGCGCTGATAACCAAAAGGTTTTTGGTCCCGTTCAAATAGGCAATTATCAATGGTATGGCATAACTACTGATGATAATACCAAATACCTGACCCGAGTCGATGATACCATATAAACGTTTCCCTTGGCGGAGGCTAAATATCCGGCCGGCTGTACCCCAAAAGGAAAGAATGGCAAGGATATTTAAGGGTCCTAACAAAATGAAAACTATAAACACCGTCCATTTGGCGGCTGAAAACTCAAATAAAATCCGGACCAAGATAGTCAATAGAGTGATAAACAAAAATGTATAACTAGCCAGATTCGAGAACTTAATTTTGCTTTGGAATTTTGAAAAAGTGCTGGTCATTAAAATACCCACAATCCCCGAAATGATGTAAGCTTTTGGAATCATCGATTCGGGAAAAGTCTTTAAAAACAGGGTATGAGCCCCAATATCGAACGTACCGTAAAAGATGCCTAAAAAAATAGATTGTGTTATAAGCAAAAGCACGGGAGTAATTTCCGTGGCTTCAATATTAAGGCTTTTAAATATGTTCGTTTTTTCTCTCATGGCGAATTTGTTGCTAAATTATGAAAATATTTGGATGTTTATCTACAATTGTTACGAATTGAAAAAATAGTTATCTAATTGAATGCTAATTCCGAAACACACTCAATAAACCATTAAGGGTGATTGTCATTTTTACTACTCATATAGATGGCTAATTATCTGAAAACGAATAGTTTTACTATTAACAGAATTAACGGGGGAAAACTTTATCCACGAAAATGAGGTTAGTTGTTAGCGATGGTTTATCTAATCGAGCAAATCTTTGGCAGAGATGGTTTTTTTCTCCTTTGTGTGGGAATATTTAAAACCAACTACTAAAATATCATCAATCTGTTCGGTATTGCCTTTCCATGCTTCGAAGGTCCTGTGCAGGGTGGACGGTTGGTCCTTCAACGGCCGATGGTTGATATCGGAGATTAATTTTCTGAAGCGGCTGTAATTGAATTTTTTCTCTCCGGTTTCTTCAAATTGCGAAGTGTATCCATCGGTAAACAGGTAAACTACATCGTTTTCTTTCAATGGAATGGTAACATTGGTAAATATTTTCTGAATGTTGTCGTAATATTCCCCAATTGGATAGATGCTGCCTTTAAACGTAATGGGCGAACCTTCGCGCATTAGAATGATTGGCCGTTGCGCGCTGGCAAACTTCATCTCATGCGAATCGTTATCGATGCTGCAAACGGCGATATCCATGCCCTCGAACCTTTGTTCGTGGTGATTTTTATAGCCAAGCAAGTCGTTTATTTCGGTATCGAGCCTTGAAAGGATTAGTGCTGGATCGGTAATGTATTCATAGTTCACCAAATGGTGCAAAATGGTCATTCCTATCATACTCATAAATGCCCCGGGAACACCGTGCCCTGTGCAGTCAGAGGCAACAACAACCGTTTTGTTTTTAATTTTTGAGAACCAATAAAAATCACCGCTCACTATATCACGAGGTAAGATATACACAAAAGATTCAGCAAAAAGTTTACTAAAGTCAGTTGGATTTGGTAAAAGCGATTCCTGAATCCGGTGGGCATAATTTAAACTGGCTGTAATGTCATCCTGTTTATTTTCGAGTAGATTTTTCTGATGGTCGAGTAGTTTGTAAGCCTCATTTAGTTTCCGGTTGGCCTGGTATAAAAACTCCGACTGCTCTTCAATTTCGTTGCTCCGCTCTTCCATTTTATTTACCATCTTGTTAAAATTTCTCGACAAAATGGCAATTTCATTGTCGCCTTCCACAGTCACCCGTTCGCTGTAATTTCCGCTTGTAATGATTTTAGTTTTATCAATCAGATGATGGATGGGTTTCACAATGGCTTTGGCCCGGTTGTTAATTAACAAATACACCAATAACAGCGAAACAACCAGAACAATACTGATCTTAATCTTCTCCCGATTGATAAAATGAGTCTGGGCCGATGAGTCGTTTGAGATGCGGATGATAGTCCCGGTAAATAATCTTGGATGGGAATCAGGAATGAAGAAATATGTATATTTAATATTGTTCGAAGTGTTTTTATCATTTAACGAAAGAGTCAGCATCTTACCATTGAGCAGTTCCGGGATGATGTATTGGTGTTCTGGGATAAATTCCTTTTTAAGGTTTAGCGGGTAAGGTTTGTCGCCATAAAAGAAGATGTCAACCGATGTTAGGTTCGGTTTTTTATGTGGGATTTCATCCATGTGCCGGATGAAATAGTCGTAGATTTTATCAGCTTGTGTTGAATACAGTCCAATTTCAACAATATATTTTCCATCGTTGGTTGGGTGGTAGCTGTACTTCTTGTACCGTTTGGTTTTGTGTTCAAAAAAGAACCTCGGGCTATCAAAGCTTTTGTTTTTAAATACATTCAGTAAATATTCTTTATGAGCCTCGCCAAAACTGAAAAAATTAATGTACATATCCTCTTTGAACGTGGTATTTACCACAATGCCGTCTTGGTTGATTACATAAAGGTCAAAATCATTGGCATCCATGCCAAGTTCTTTCCGTATCGAAATCAAATCGGTGTTTTCAATATCCTGAGTCGATGCAAAATAATTGTTCACCAACAAATTGCTATAATGGTGCATCTGCAAATCCATGGGTTCCTCAATAATAGAAAGGGCCACAAATTGCAGTTCGATAAATGATTTTATCTCCTCATAAATAAAATTCCGCTCGGTTTCGGTGTTGGCATGCAGTATGGTTTTGGTATTCCGGTAACTGAAAACACCAATGATAAGTAAACCCACTATAACAGGTAATACAATATTGATAAAGAGTTGCCGATATATGGTATTAATTTTCACTAGTTTTTGTTAAGTGCACTCAAGGTGCTTTTCATTTTTGCACTAAATATACTAAAATTCATAAAACCTCAAATAGAACGAAAATTTAAAGGTGGTTGATGACCGATCTTATCTTTGTGAGCTTGATTAATAAATCTTCCAGATAATCAAGTTTTAGCATATTGGCACCATCGGAGAGGGCTTTGGAAGGATCGGGGTGGGTCTCGATAAAGATGCCATCCACGCCCACGGCAATACCGGCTTTGGCCACGGTTTCTATCAAATCGGGCCTTCCGCCGGTTACCCCTGATGCTTGGTTTGGCTGTTGCAGCGAATGGGTAATATCGAGGATCACAGGGAACCCGGTGGCTTGCATCTCAGGGATTCCCCGGTAATCGATCAATAAATCCTGATACCCAAAAGTGGTCCCTCTTTCGGTGAGCATCACCCGGGGATTTCCGGCATCGGTCACTTTTTGAGCGGCAAACTTCATGGCACCGGGAGCTAAAAACTGACCTTTTTTGATATTTACTACTTTCCCGGTTTTTGCAGCGGCTTCCAGTAAATCAGTCTGGCGGCATAAAAAAGCAGGAATCTGAAGGATATCGACATATTGGGCGGCCAGGTGTGCTTCTTCGGCTGTGTGAATATCAGTTACAATCGGGACTTTTAATTGTTGACGCACCTTAGCCAATATTTCCAAAGCTTTTTCGTCGCCAATACCCATGAATGAATCCTTTTTACTTCGGTTGGCTTTACGGTATGATGCTTTAAATACGTATGGAATGTGGAGGTTGTCGGTAATTTCAATCACCCGTTTGGCTACTTCAAAAACCAAGGGTTCGCTTTCAACCACGCATGGTCCGGCAAAAAGGAAAAAATTCCCTGAATCGGTGTTTTTTATATAAGGGATAGTAGCTATCATAATACCAATACTTTTTTTAATTAGAGTCCTCAAAAATAACAATTAATTGCATTTTGTAAGTAGGTTTTAAATTTAACCTAAATTCTACAGTTGGGATAATAATGGTTATATTTAATAGTAGTGAGGTTTCACGATGTAGCATGAAGAAGAATTGATTTAAAATATTCATTTTTCATATTAACCGTACTGCAACTTGTGGATGTAAGTTTTAATCGCATTTGTCATTCAAAAGACTTGCATCATAAAATTAATATGTCTTAAGTTACGTTGTTGTTACTTCTATCCCGAGAATCTTCGGAAATTCGTAAGATAAAGAAGGAAAGAATCCCTATTTTTGACAAGTAATTTTATACAGTCATGGGAGAAGATACCATTTGTGCCATTTCAACTTCATCGGGCAATGGGGCCATCGCGTTAGTCAGGATTAGCGGCCCTGAAACATTTTCCATTGTTTCGGAAATTTTTCATTCCACAAAAAAAGGGTTTGATTTATCGGTTCAGCAAAGCCAAACCCTCCATTTTGGCGAGATACGTGAGGGCGAAACCCTGATTGATGAAGTTCTGGTTTCGGTTTTTAAAAACCCACATACCTACACGGGTGAAGATTTGGTCGAGATTTCATGCCATGGTTCGCTATATATTCAGCAAAAAATATTGCATTTATTGGTTTCTTCGGGAGCACGCCTGGCCATGCCCGGTGAATTTACCCAGAGGGCTTATTTGAACGGAAAGATGGATTTATCGCAGGCTGAAGCTGTTGCCGATTTGATAGCCTCCTCCAATGCCGCGGCACACCAAATTGCCATGAACCAGATGCGTGGAGGCTTTTCACATGAGTTGAACGGTTTACGGGCCGATTTGCTCCAGTTCATCTCGCTTATTGAACTGGAGCTCGATTTCAGTGAGGAAGAGGTTGAATTCGCCGACCGGACGGCACTGCGTAAGTTGTTGGAAAAGATTGCCCAGGTCATTCAAAAATTAATTCAGTCATTTGAACTGGGAAATGCCATTAAGAATGGAGTTCCGGTGGCCATTATCGGAGAACCCAATGTGGGAAAATCGACCTTGTTAAATGCCCTATTGAACGAAGAAAAAGCCATAGTTTCAGAAATTGCAGGCACCACCCGCGATGCCATCGAAGATACCTTTAATTATCAGGGTATTTTGTATCGGTTCATTGATACCGCCGGTTTACGGCATACCACCGATACCATCGAAAATTTGGGTATTGAACGGACGTATCAGAAAATAAAACAGGCAAAAATTGTGTTAGCCTTGTTCAATGCCACCGATCCCGAAGAAAAAATTCAGGCATCGTTGCAACAAATTTTAGAAAAAGGGGGGGGCCAAAAAAAGATCATCCTGGTCCGGAATAAAGCCGATTTAACTGTCAATGAAGGAACACCCATAAAAAGCAACGCCATTTTTTCAGAGGTAACCATATCGGCAAAATTTCACCACTCCCTGGATAAACTTTTAAGAGCCATCAGTGATGCCACCCAATCGGACGCGTTGGAAATGGGCGATGTTATTGTTTCGAACATCCGGCATCTGGAGGCATTGAAAAATGCACTGTCCTCGCTGCAACGGGCTATGGAAGGGATGGAATCAGGGGTTACCCACGATTTTTTGGCCATGGATATCCGTGAAGTGATTCATTACCTGGCAGGCATCACCGGTTCCGAAATTACTACCGATGAGGTATTGGGGAATATCTTCGGCCAGTTTTGTATCGGTAAGTAAAATACATCGGTTTATAGGGCTTTCCTGTTTTTCCTCGCATCAATAAAGCTTTTTATAAATGCTGCCATGGCTACAATACCAGTTAGAATCATGAGTAGCACACGGATTGTTGCCGCAGGATCATTTCTTGAAATGGCACCATCGAGCGGTTTAAAAAGCGCGATTAAGGTTAAAAATGTGATTACAACCACTTTATGGGCAATGCTTTTGTTCCCAGCTTTCATCCCTTTTATAAACAGCAAAAGTACGATGCCTGCAAATACCGGTATCAAAGCAGTAATAGATGGAGTTTCGGAACCGATGTAACCAACTGAACCTACAACAATTAACGTTGCGGCATTTATTATGTAAAAATAAAAAGTGCTCATTTCGTATAAATTAAAAGTTTCCTACTTAAACCCATATTTCCACCAAAAGTTCATCGGTACAAGTGAAATAATACTTCATTTAGTAGATGTTTTTATATTTTTAATGAAATTTTAATGTGGAAAACCCGTTGACTGAGATTCTTCCTAGTGATACTTAATCATGTAGTTGTTTTAAACAAAAAAATGGAAAAACGGGTTGAAATTCATTCCATCTTTCCATTTCTTCAATAAGAGCCTGTCAGGCAATATTTTTTATTTGATGTAAATCCATGTTTCAGGGTTTTTCTCGCGCATTTTTTTCCATTCCATCAAAGCTTCATTTTTGTCGTAAACTGTTTTGTACGAAACTACATGGAACCCATTTCTGCGCATCACAATTTCCGACATGTAACCTTCATCGGTTAATTTTTTATTATAACGATCGGCATTGGAAGCAACTTTAAAACTACCTGCCACTATATAGTAGCGTTTGGCATTTGGATCGATTTTGTTTTCGGGTTCTTCAACAATCACAGGCTCGGGGGTGGTGTCGGCAACTACCAAAGTGTCGGTAATGGCAACTGCTTCCACGGGTTCCTGTATAACCTCTTTCTTTAAAAATTTTTCCGAAAATTTGCCGATGAGTTTATATTCCCAAACAGCCCAAGTGCCACCACCTAGAATGATGATAACTATAGCTGCAATAATGATGGTTTTCAAGGTATTGTTTTTCATTTTTTTTGGAGTTATAGGTTTTGATGAATATGTTCTTTGTGTTCCCGATGGCGATGCCTTTGGAGGAACCGCTTTGGGGGTGCTTGGTTCGGTTTTAACAGGTTCTTTTGGAGGTGCTATGGGAGCAGTTGGTTTAGTTTCCGTTTTTTGTTCTGCTTCTATTTCTATTTTTTTCTCTGTTTCTTTAGGTATATCCTCAGATTTTGCTTTGGGTACTTCATCGAGGACAATGGTGGGTTTTACATCGGTGGGTCTTACCTGAGCCTTTTGGGTTGTCAATTTCTCAAACCTGATATTCCCATGACTGTCTTTAACCAGGAAACCAATTCCAGCAAGCTCGTAAGGTTGACTGTTTGAGAAACTCTTTTCAACTTCCTTGATAAATTCTTTGATTTTTTCTGTCGCCTGGTTTTTGCTGGTTTTCTCTGCTTTAATAATCTGATTCACTAAAAGCCCATCGTTGAACTTCAGGAAGTCGTTAAAGGTAATCTGTTTACCTTCAGGGGTATCTTGTATCATAATAGCGCCAAAATCAGGGATAATGATCCGGTTATTATGATCTATCAGTTCTTTAAGGTAACTACTTATCATTCTAAAAATTGTTTATTTCCTGTAAATTTACAATAAAAATTAATTTTACAATGGTTCCAATAACTTTATCACAATTTCAAAATGAATATTAACATCTATTTCGCGGGGTCCATCCGGGGTGGACAAGGCTCTAAAAGTGATTACCAATGGTTGATTCAGGCATTAAAGCAATTTGGAACAGTGCTTACTGAACATATTGCCGACGACCATTTACTGAAGAATGAACAACTGTTAACCGATGCTCAAATCCACGATCGCGATTTGGCTTGGTTGAAGGAGAGCCAACTGGTGGTAGCAGAAATAACACAGCCTTCGCTGGGTGTGGGTTACGAGCTAGCTCAGGCTATGTTCCTGAAAAAACCTGTTTTGTGCCTGTTTAATACCACAAAAGGGAACCGGCCATCGGCCATGATAGCTGGACAACCCTATTACCAGCTTATCGGGTACCAGGAGGTGACCTCTACTTTAAAGTTAATAGAGGAATATATTAATAGAACTTTTGATGAACAAACCTAACATAATCTTGTTTTGAGGTAGAATTTAAAAACGATCATTATGGCTAATTTATCAACGTTATATGCAGGTTTAAACCTGAACAGCCCTATCATTGCTTCCAGTTCCGGATTAACTGATAATGTGCAAAACATTATAGAACTTGAAAAAGCTGGGGTTGGGGCAGTGGTTTTAAAATCCATTTTCGAAGAAGAAATACTTATGGAGATGGATCAGATCAAACAGCAGATGGTTGGTAAGCCTTATGTTTTTCCCGAAACAAAGGATTATTTAGACGAGGAACCCCATGAAGATTTAATCCGGGCTTACCTGCGTTTGATAAAAGAAAGCAAACAAGCGGTTCAAATCCCTATTATTGCCAGTATTAACTGCATCTCGAACCAGAAATGGACTTATTTGGCCGAAGAGATTCAGAAAGCGGGTGCCGATGCCATTGAACTGAACCTTTTCAACTTGCCCAGTAATTCGGAAATTCCGGCAGATGAGTTGGAAGAGATGTATCTGGTGTTGGTTGAAAAGATAGTTGATTTGGTAACTATTCCTGTTACTATAAAGATTAGCCAATATTATACCGCTTTTGGGCAGATGCTGGAGCGGTATTCAAAAACCGGAGTTAAAGGTATTGTATTATTCAACCGTTATTACTCTCCCGATATTGACATAAATACCCAGCAGGTTTCAGGGGCATTTATTTTAAGCAGCCCTGCCGAAATAGCCCTCCCTTTGCGGTGGATTGCCCTTTCGTCGGAGTCCATCAATGTTGATTTTGCGGCGTCTTCCGGAGTCCATTCGGGAGAAGATGTGGTAAAATTTTTATTGGCCGGAGCCTCTGCCGTTCAGGTAGCCTCGGTAATTTACAAAAAGGGAAACTCCGTAGTGACTGAAATGAACGCCTTTGTGCTTGATTGGATGAAAACGCATCAATACAAATTAATCTCCGATTTCAGAGGTAAATTGAGTTACAAATCGTTGAACAATCCGGCTTCGTGGGAACGTACCCAATTCATGCGCGAATTCCGGAATTTCCTTAAATAATTGCCTATTTTCGCACCATCTATCACAGCTGGCATGGATAAAGCGATTTATTTTGAAAAATACCGGGCATTAAGGAATGAAATTGATGATACCTGTGATAGGTTATCAAAAATGCATGTTGGAAAGATGCAGTGCCGACAAGGTTGCGATTCCTGTTGCGAGAAATTCAGTGTTTTTCCATTGGAATTCGAGGCCATTAAAGAAGTCATTCAATCGGATGGTACGTTCCAAGTTCCCCAACAGCGAAACTTTGAAAAGTTCCGTAAATCGTGTTTGTTTTTAAAAGATGGTTCTTGTAGCATGTATGAACATCGCCCGATAATTTGCCGCACCCAGGGTTTTCCGTTATTGTATCAGAGCGGAGATGGAACTGCTTACGAACTTTCGGTTTGCCGACTGAATTTTAAAGAAATTAATGTAGATACCTTCCATGATGGGAATGCGTTGTTTATGCCCCCGTTTAACAGTCGGCTCTATTTGTTGAATCAGGAGTTTGTTAAGAAATTCTATCCCAAACAATTTAAACCCAATACCCGGATCGGCCTTTCAGAATTAATTTGAAGCAATTGTTTCTATTTTGATCGAAACACCCTCAAATAATACACCATACTCACTAACCCGGTGATCAAGAAAAGGATTCCAGCCAGAACCAGTGCAGTGGTTAAACTGTAAGCATCGTTTACATACCCCAAAAAGGGTCCGACCAAAGCAAACAACAACCGGATGATAAAGTTACGGATAGAAAGCACCGTAGCCCTAAATTCTGAAGGTGTAAGCTGATTGATGTAATCTTTCAGGGTAGGAGTGGCAAAACCGCGCACCAGGTAAAAGGCAAACAAATATGTTATTCCCCAGATGCTGCGCGATTGCGCAACCATTAGATAGCCTCCGGAAATAAAAAGGGTTATCAACCAGATGGTAGTTACCCGGCCCATCCATTTTTCCATCCGGTAGGCATAAAGTGAGGTAATTCCCGCGGATAAATTGAGGGTGGTCCATAATATTCCGTACCAGTAAATGGGTACATCTACCTGTTTAAAATAGGGTTGGACGAACCAGGCCATGGTTAACGTGCTGGTTCCAATGATGGAAGAATACAAAATATTAAAGCGCAGTTCTTTATGGTCGTACAACGTGTAGCGGGTAATTTGTAAAATGTGACGGAACCGGACTTCTTTCATCTGATTATGTATGGCTGGTTCAACCAGTGTAAAAGCTGCCGGTATGGCCATAAATGCCACTCCTGCCTGGAAATAATAGGGCATCCGTAAGCTGTAGGTAGCCAGAAAACCTCCGGCAATTCCTGCCAAAGCTTCGGCAAAATTTCCAAGAGAAGTAACTCTTCCTTCCAGTTTCAGATAGTCTTTTTCCCGTTTCTGGTAAAGCAACGAATCATACAACAAGGCGGAATCGGCGCCACTTATTAAGCTTTGCCCAAACCCAAGGATGATTTCGGCAAGTAAAAAACCGATAAACCCAAACGAGAAACTGTAAACAAGGTACCCTAAGAACCCTAGCAGGCTTCCAATAAGCAGGGTCTTTTTCCGCCCAAAAACATCGGCAATATAGCCCGATGGGATTTCCAGAGCCACAATAGCCACAGAGTAGATTCCCTGTAGAAGCAAAATTTCAAATTGCTCAAGGCCATTATCGTTGTAAAACAAAACGGCAATGGGCATTACCAACATAAACCATTTGGCAACTTTGATTATATAAAGTTTATAGATATTTAATGCCATAATCCATTGTCAACAATGAAATTGCGAAATTAGCAAAATATCCCAGCCTGTTTGTATCGGTTGAGGAAATCCGGTGAACCAACTTTCAACGGATTATATTCCGTTTCATCCGATTTTGTAATTATATTGTGAACGTTTATTGAGTCTTTTCAAGACTTTGTTTATTTTAAAAATTTCATTCAATTTGAAATGGAATCTTTGCCGAATAATTCTGCACTTTTAGAAATCTTTTAAAACCTGGAATCATGAAGAGGAAGTTAATTTTATCAATTTGCATCTTAGGAATATCACTTTCAATAGTTGCTCAAACCAAAGGAACCTTAGAGGTTTCGACCACCACCAGTTCAACAGGTGGAAATTTTGCACCAAAACATATAACTGCCATTTGGGTGGAAACGGCATCGGGTACTTTTGTCAAGACCCTTTTAGCCTATGCCGATAAGAGGATAACTCATTTAAATACATGGGAAACCAGTACCTCGGATGCAGGAAGTATGTATAACCGCATAGATGCCATTACCGGTGCCACCCGGACCAGCCATGGGATAAAATCCTGTACTTGGAATGGAACGGATGTAAGTGGGACTGTTGTTGAAGATGGTGCTTATTTATTGAAGATGGAACTGACCGACAAGAACGCTACAGGAAATATCAGTAGTTTCAGCTTTGCCAAAGGGACCGCGGGCTTTTTGTCAACACCTCAGGATCAGCCCAGTTTTTCGGCCACTTCTATTAAATGGACTCCCGAGGCTACTTCTGGTGTGGCTGACCAATCGGCCAATCAACTGATTATTTATCCAAACCCCACAACGGGTTTGATACAAATTTCGGGAAGCCAAATCCAATCTATCGAGATTTTAGATTTGTTAGGGAAACGGGTTTATTCAGGAACGGGAACTTCCGTTGACCTTTCAGATCAACCCAAAGGGATTTACATGGTTATTGCCAACTTTTCTACAGAAGAATCTTTGGTTAAAAAGGTAATACTTAAATAATCTGGCATCCCTTGGATTTCTTTTTGTACCTGGAATTAAGCCTATTAGGATTAATAAGTTGATTTTTTAATAAGTCCTCATTTTTGTTACTAAAATTTCACGGCGGTATTTTGAAAGAGGCAAATCAATGCCTTTAATAGTGACTTTATCCTGCGAGAATCTCTCAAGGAACTTTAAGTTAACCATATACGACTTATGGGTTTGGAAAAAATCCTGCTCAGGAAGGTATTGTTGCATGCTTTTAAACGTGCTTCGAATAATATGTTTGTTATCCCCAAGCACATATAAAGTCAGGTAATTGCCGCCTATAGAATTGATGTAAACAATCTCTTCAAGTTTGATTTTAATAAATGAGGTGCCATCTTTTTCCTTCACAAATAGGCAATCTTTTAAAAATAATTCTTCGCCAAGGTCAGATGTTTCTAACGGAGAACTGTTTAATACCTCTCTGGATCGTTTTGATGCATTTGAAAGTGCTATTTCAATAGATGTAAAAAGACTTTCCGGTTTGAAAGGCTTTAGCAGGTAGGCATCGGGCTGAGTTTCTTTGGCCCGGGCAACAGTGTTTTTATCAGAATGGCTTGTCAGGTAAATAAATGGAATTTCTGCTTCTTCGTGAAGGAACTTTCCCAATTCAATGCCATCTTTATTTCCAGCTATATTTATATCTACCATAACGAGATCGGGTAAATCGTCCATGATGCATTCAATGGCCTCCATATAACTCACAGCCTGGCCGGTCACTTCATATCCCAGATGTATCAATTGCATACGAATATCCTCTGCAATCAGAAGCTCGTCTTCAACGATTAGAATTTTAAGCATACACTATTCCGTGACTAAGTTATTTCAGTAAAACAAATCTAACAAAAAGAATTGAAAATTTATATCTTCATTGGTTTAAGTGTTTTTTATGAGAATAAATTTAAGTTAATTAATCAGCTCCGATGAGTTCGTTCTTCGTCCTCGGTTGGCCTTGCGAAACTTTCATGTGAGAGTGCCGTTGTTTCTATTTTTTATTTATGACCTTTTGTGCTGCCACCTTTAAAATAGTTCCAGTAACATAAAAGTTTCTTCTGGAAAGTTTTTAATCTTCGGGAAGCAAAACTTACCCGAAATCCACTATGCTGTTTTATAACAGCATCTGTATTTATAAGAGTTGAGCGATATCTAAACTGGTGGAGATTCATTCCCTCATTAACAATTCAATAACAACAACTGATTATCAAAATCCATAGTTTTGCAGAGTGAAAGATGGAATGATGAAGCTACTAAAACATATTGTCTTATTTGGGGTTACAATTATTTTATTGACTGAAACCATTGGTGTCCACTTAATGTACCACCATTGTGATGTCAGCAATAGCAATTCTGTACGGTTAGCATTGAATACTGAAGTTCCGGATGCTACATGTGGGTTCTGCCAGCCGGCCGAATCCCGTCACAGTTGTTGCCAAGTGGAGCCCGTTCAAAAACCGATGGACGGGAAATGCTGCCATACCAATGCCGTTTACCTTAAAGTAGCTGAAAATTTCCTGGTATCTTCGTTTGCTTTTTCGCATGAACCCCTGCAATTTCAGCTTTTTGATTTTCAAACAAGTCCATTAGTCATTTCAGAACCAACAACTTCTGTTCAAATAACTCTGGTAAATCCACCTCCCAAACCACTGTGGGGTCATGAGTTACTACAATTTTACTGCACTTTTAAAATAGGACATTGCTAATCCTGTTTTGAGGTTTTTTTTATTGGAAACCGGTTTCTTTTCAAGAATTAGAGATGAATTCTCAATAGAACATCCTCAAAAACAAGGTCGAAGTTTTTTAAATGTCTTATTTTAAATAATTTATATGAAATATATCGTTTTTACAGGATGGTTTATATTACAATCCATCACCCTTAGTGCCATCCAATACATCGGTAAGGTATTCGAAAAACAAGGAGAGCGAGCCATTCCACTGGTGGGGGTAAATGTTTACTGGGCTGGTACTTCAATTGGAACCAGTACCAATGCCCAAGGGAAATTCTCCATCGAACAACCAAATCCTTCCATAGATATTCTGGTTTTTAGTTTTGTGGGCTATCAAACCGATTCCGTGAAGGTTTCATCGGCTACCCGTTTGGAAATAAACCTCAAGCCGGGGAAAGAATTGGAAGAAGTGAACGTGGTGGAACGGATCCGGGCTACACAAATCTCAAAAATTAATCCCATCCTGGTCCAACAGATCGGGAATAAAGAACTAAACCGTTTTGCCTGTTGCAACCTATCGGAGAGTTTTGAAAGCAACGCTTCGGTAGATGTGGCCTATACAGATGCAGTTTCAGGAGTAAAGCAGATTAAAATGCTGGGGCTTTCGGGGACTTATTCGCAGATGCTTCTGGAAAACATGCCCATTTTACGGGGTGCCGAAGGGGCTTTTGGCCTGGAATACATCCCCGGGACCTGGATGCAATCTATAGCTGTATCAAAAGGTGCGGCATCGGTAAAAAATGGGTACGAATCTATTACCGGGCAAATAAATATTCAATTCAAGGAACCCGGTGGGCTTGAAAAGCTTCATTTCTATGCCTATGGAAACCAGGATGGAAAGCTGGAAGCCAATACAGGGTTTAGCCAACCTATTGATTCTTTTTGGAACACCTCTTTGTTGGTTCATGTGGGCGGAAATTTTAGGGAATTGGATATGAACCATGATGGTTTTTTAGACAAACCCAAAGGGCAGCAAATAAATATGTTGGACCGGTGGGAATTTAAAAAGAACCACCTTTCGTGGAAAGCAGGAGTGGGATATCTTTACGATGAACGACTTGGAGGACAGGTAAATTATGACCATCAAAAACCGCAAAGCGAACAAAGTGCGTATGGGATTGACATCAACAATCACCGGATTCAGACATTTTCGAAGCTTGGAGTACTTTTTGATCGGCCAAAGACCAGTTTAGGGATTATCATTACTTATTCACTTTTCGATAGGAATTCGCAGTACGGGCTGAACCAATACGATGTAAAGCAGCATAATGGTTATATTAATTTGATTTATGAATCGTATTTAAGCACCACTGCACATGTATTTAGTACCGGAATAAGCGGTGTTTTTGATGCCAATGATGCCACCTATAATCAAATGGATATTGGTTTTCGGGAATGGGTTCCGGGAGTGTTCTTTGAATACAATTACCTCCCCTCGGAGCACCTGTCGGTTTTAGCTGGTTTGCGTTACGATTACAGTTCGTTGCACGGAGGTTTTGCCACACCCAGGATTCATGCCAAATATCACTTCCCAGCTTATGTTACTTTAAGGGGATCAGTTGGAAAAGGTTACCGGACCGCGAATGCCTTGGCTGAAAATTCAAATATTCTGGCAAGCTCGCGGATGGTTTTTTTCGAAAACAACAACATCCGTGAAGAAGCTTGGAATTTTGGTTTGAGCATGGTTAACGAAATCCCTTTAGGGGCAGATGATTTGGTTTGGGCTCTTGATTTCTTCCGGACCGATTTTAAAAAACAATTATTGGTCGATTGGGATCAAACAGCCCGCGAAGTTCATTTCTATAACTCTGAAAAAGCTTCTTTCTCCAATAGTTTTCAAACAGAATTGAGCTATACTTTGTTCGGACGGTTAGATGTAACAGCAGCCTGGCGTTACAATATGGTAAAAGCTACATTTCAGGATCAGTTGCGTCAGGTACCCTTCCGTAGCAACCACAAAGGGTTGTTTAGTGCATCGTACCGTACACGGATGGAGAAATGGCAATTTGGTACCAACCTGCAATTTTACGGTTTACAACGGATTCCCTCCACGGAGGAAAACCTGACAGAAAATCAACGGCCGGCTCAATCGGAATCCTACCTGGTGCTTATGGCTCAGGTAACCAAAAATTACCGCTTCTGGAGCTTTTATGTGGGGACCGAAAACCTGACCAATTTTACTATGCATCATCCGGTTATTGATGCCCAAAATCCCTTTGGAGACCAATTTGATGCCTCCATGGTTTGGGGACCCGTCTATGGGCAGATGTTTTACGCGGGTGTAAAATGGATTTTAGAAAAACGCGAGAAAAAACAATAACTCAAAATTCAAAAAAACACAACTATGAAAAATATCATAATGTTATCGCTCCTGATTGTTTTCGTTGCAATTAACGGAACCAAGGTTATGGCACAAGAGAAACAGGACGAACAAAAGGTGACTTTTACGGTGAACATGACCTGCAACCATTGCAAGTTGTTGATTATGAAAAATATCCCTTATGAAAAGGGGGTAAAAGATGTCTCTGTAGATTTAGATAAAAAAGAGGTGACCATCCTATTTAAGAAAAATAAAATCACTACGGATCAGTTGATTAAAGCGTTTGAAAAAATTGGTTATACAGCTGTGTTAAAGGAATCTAAAATGTAAAAAGTTTCGAGAAGATTTTGAGTGTTACTTAAAAAAACATTTGAGGATGCTACCGGAGATAGAAATAGAATGTATTTTCCACCTTTCCAAAGTTTTATTTTCAATGCTGACCGATAAAAATAATTTTTAAACCTTAGTAGCATAAGATATAACAATATGAGTAAACCTTATTAATAAAATCAAAAATAAGGTAATTTGGTATTTAATTGAATGAAACCCTCATCCAGGTTAGTGGCATAAAAGGGTATGAAAAAAACATGAGAGTCCCACGGTAATTGAAAGTACAGTTTTATATCCGATTGGCATATTGCATTGATAAACAAACGTATAACCTAATTTTATTCTAGTGTAACTAATATGCAGAAAGCATAAACAAAATCATTAAGTGATGATTTCTATTAAGATTTGTTTTGTCTCATATCTAAAAGTCTGTCAATCTATTGTCAGTCAATAATTGAAGTTGCGATATCTTCTGCCCCGGCAATATTTTTCAATAACCAAACGGTGTAGTTCATTGCTTCTTCCACAGCAGTTAACCCGTTGTAACCATTGATATTCATCAATAAATGGGTTGTTTCTAAGCGGATAGCCGTTCGTACTTCATCGCTGGTGGGTGTGCCAAAAGCCCCATGCTGGTCGCGCAATACGGGTAGGTTGTGAATATTCAATGTTCCTTTCCCTATTCCTTCATAAGGCTCATTTTCCCGTCCAATAGAAGCTTCAACTACACCTTCGATACAGTCGGCATCGAACCCACCGATAGAAAACCCTGTTTTTAACGAAACCAAATTGATTAAATCTACCAATGTGTTGATTTGATATAAATCCTGACCTTTCACAATGCGGCGCATCAAAGCTTCGGCACTGGGCCGGTAGCGGCTGGGTTCTTTACCACAAGCAGCATAAACCTTGCGTGTGGCAGCAATCTGTGGCTGATCTTTAATGGCTTCAAAAGTCAACTGCTTTCGCACCTCAAGGGTTACCTTTTCAATTTCCTGCCAAAGTTCTTTATTCTTTGGTGTGTTGGCAACACGGCACTGAATCACTCCCAGAACCATGCCTGGAGCCCGTTGCTTTAGTTCTTCTGAAATTGAGATTTTAATTGGGTTCATCGGTAGTTATCTTTGCATCAAAAATACATAATAGAAGTATGAATCTACTGCCCTGCTCATTAAAATTGCTCCTAAAATCCGCAAGTCGTAGGAAACCGTAAAGGCAAACAATTGTGTTCAATTAGTCACCCCGTGACTTGCAGAAAAAAGGTTACTACAAATGCTCTTTAAAAGAGCTCCATCCTTCGGTCCAGTTATAGGTACCAAAAGCTCCTTTATAATTCGTAACCTCAAACCAATCGTTGGAATGGGTAAATAAATCGGCACCGGTGGACTCCGTTGGAAGATAATTGAAGCCCTCCTGAGCTGTAATACCCACATCCTTCAATTGGTTATTCCCCAACTCAAAGTAAGCAGCCCAGTTTTGGGTAGTTTCACCGCTCATCCCCAACCCATTTAACTTAAAGATGCTGTCTGCCTCGTTGAACCCCACCTGGTAAAACAGATTGTTTTCAATCTTCAGTTTTCCGGTAAGCCATTGGGCATAACAATCGGTAGAAGCATTTGAATATTCAATGGTGGCTCCGATTTGCTGCTCCACAAATATCGAATTCACAATGATACCGCCTGCAAACCGGTTCAACGAAATCACTTTTCCGGCAGTAGTGTCCGGATTCCCAATCATGGTAAGGTTCGAAAGGTAAGGAACGGAATAAGGTTTTTGATACACCGGATCCGAGGCCCCACTGCCTTCAACCAGATTGCCTGTGCTACCGGCAGCCTGAACAGCAAAAACAAACTGCATTTGCCCTTGATAACCCAAATCGTAATCAATGGCATCGTCATCGGAATGAAAACTGATGATATTTTTCAGGTTTACTGTACCGCCAAAAATCTCTATGCCATCGTCGGCACTGTTGATAATCTCAATGTTCTCAATTTTTGTGGAGCTCCCTACCCCACCTAAAGTCAATCCGTTTATTTCATTGTCATGATACAATGTTGAACCCGCGTAACGAATCGAGGCAAACGACAATTCTCCGCTGTTATCATCCACCTGCGAACCGCCATATTCGCCCCGGGGTTCACTGGCAGGTATTCCCTCAATAAAATCCCTTCCGGTATCGGTGTTCAATGGAGCCCGGCCAAGAATCAAAATCCCTCCCCACAGACCGGTGGCATCCTTAGCAACCGAACCATTCAAATCATCGGCCTCGGCAGTAAAAACAATGGGTGCATCTTTGGTCCCATTGGCAATTATTTTACCCCCACGGGCAACAATTAATGCACTGGCTGTGGCTCCCTGTCCGCTTTTAAAGCGGATAACCGTTCCTGGTTCTATGGTGAGTACCTGCCCGTCATTCACAAATACAAACCCTTCCAAAACCAGATTCATCTCTTTGGTCCAGGTTACCGTTCCGGTTCCTTCCCCCTTGTCGGTAATCACTTCGGAACCATCGGGTAATTCAAAGTTGCTTTTCCGGCAACTTCCCAACATAAGAAGAATGAGCAACATCGAACCATAAAATACTCTGTGTTTCATATCCTTCTTATTAAAAGTTAAATTGAAGATTTACATACACGTAATGCAAATCGGTACCATTTTCGGCATAAGCTATCTTATCCTGGTAATTGATGGCGATTTGTGCATTTTTTATAGGAGTATATTCAATGCCTGAGATGACAGAACTTCCATCGTTGCTCAGATTCCAGGGATTTATTTCACCCTCCAGGATATTTGAGAACAAGTGATCATACCGCCCAAAGAACTTGAACTTAGAAGACAACTGATAAGTCCCAAAAAACGAATACCCATACATCTGATGGTTTTCCTTGGCCTTATTGTTCCATTGATGGTTGTACTCACCTCCTAGCGAGAATTTATCGAACTTTACCCCCACGAATCCAGCCAAGTCCGATTGGTTGTATTGGTAGGCAATCCCTGAATCATAATAAAGCCGTAAAGTCAACTGTTTAAAGGGTGTATAGGTTACTCCTATGGAAGTTTTAAAATCCTCGTCGGTCTGAATTTGGTTATAACCTTCACCATTAAGGAACGAAGCATCCAAACTAATTTTATCCGAAAAAACATAGTCAAACAAAACCCCCATATCGGCGCTGGGACCAAATTTGTTCACATCCTGAAAGCTCTGGTAGATATAGCGATATCCCCAGAATTTTTCTTGGACCTTAAATTGCTGGCAATCCGAAATCCCAACCTGGGTACTGAATTTCCCAATTTTATATTGCACATAGGCATTCTTAAAATAGGCAAACCGCTTTTTCAAAGAATATTCCGAAACATCGTCGGGGCTACCGATATCCAATTTGATGTTGGCCGAAAAATGGTCGTCAAGCTTGGTTTTATAACCCAAATAAGCTCTTTTCACTTCAAATCCCCGTTCCGTTTCCTCATTTTTCAAATCGGAATGAAAATTGGCGAAGATAACTCCAAACACGTCACCTCTATCGGCCCAGGTTTCTTTTTTTAACTCATTAACTGCTTGCGGTTTCACCTCATTGCATAATAAAACAAAGAAAACGGCAAATAAATAACACCCAATTTTTTCCATAAAAAAAGTTTGTGCAAATAAACTATTAATAAAAGGTTTCAGATGTTAAATATAAATCATTATAATGTTAACTAAACATTAAATCTATCGATCTATTGTAAATATAAACGTCCCTATTCCTATCCAAAACCTATAAGCTGAACGAAAGCCCTCCCATGAAAGTAATACATGGCATGGGATACCCGTAATTGATGGTATATGACTGATTTAACAGGTTTTCAGCTTTTATATAAAGATTTGTGCTTTCAAGAAATTGATACCCTATTTTTGCATTCAATAATTGATACGATTCCTTTAGTACCCTATTCCCAAGGTTCAGATACAAATCGCTGATTTGTTGAAATGTCAGGTTCGCGTTCCATTTCCCGGGATTATAGGCAATAGTTGCACCCAATTTATGTATGGGTGTTCCAACTACCGCTTTTTCCATATCAATATAAGTGTAATTGGCATTCCAGTACAAAGTTTCTTTTATCCGGTGGCTCAAGCTCAATTCAATTCCAACATTTCTGGCTCCCAATGTGTTTTGAAATTGTTTTGCTCCCATTTCGTTGATTACCGGTTGTATCAATTGTAAACTTTTCATCCAAAATGCGGTGACTTCCATTCGGAGCCTTCTATTTATAAGATATTGTTCCACACCACATTCGGCACTATTCAAATATTCGGGTTTTAACTTATCGTTGGGTAATGGTGGAAACGATTTAATAAACAATTCCCTGATGGTGGGGCTCCGGTAGCCTTTACTATATGAAGCTTTCAACGTAGAATTTTCAAGAATCTGGTAAGTCATCCCTACCGATGGAATCCACTCTTGACCAAAAACCGTATGGTTTTCGAGCCGGAGACTCCCATTAAAAACTAATTTTTGAAACACCTGCTGTTGAATACTCACGTAAGTCCCGATCTCATTTATTGATGTATCAATAATCTGGGAATGGAATTTTAAATTTTCAGCATTCCCGCCATAAGTTTTAATATCAATTCCTGCTGTAAGTGTATTTCCTTCAAACAGATGTACATTTTGATACACCATGATGCCCATATTGTAATCCTTGGAAAAATAACCACTGGTAATATCATGAGTTCCAAAATTGTAAAAGAAACGGAACGATCCATCGGTTTTATCAAACTGGTTATTGAGAACCACTGCGCCCATCCCTCTCAAAATATCGAGCGTATCGCCATGTTTAATTACATCCAAAGTATCATAACCAGGATCAGCACCTTTAAACTTTGCCAATGAAAAATCAACCATAGCTTTTAAATGTTTGTTAAAACGGTAACCTGCTTTTATGTACCCGTCTAAAATATTAAAATAGGATGCTTCACGGTGTCCATCGGTTTGGTCATGACTAACTCCTGTAAAAACTTCAAAACCACCGCTTTTAAATCCAATACCTGAAGCCGTTTTCAGTGTATTATACGAACCATATTCCTGCTGCAAATAAGCACTCTTCCCTTGTTTAACTTGCTCTTTGGTAATAATATTGACGACACCGCCCATAGCATTTGAACCATAAAGAGCCGATGCAGGGCCACGGATAACTTCCACTCGCTCAATATTTGCTGAACGGTAAGCATCAGACAACGGGTGCCCCATGATGCCCATGTATTGCGGGTTGCCATTCAACAACACCAATACCTGAGTAGTTGGTGAAGCTCCAATGCCACGGATTGAAATCTGGCCGGCGGAACCATTCGCGACACCAAATCCTGAGACGCCCCGCTCGGTCACAAAAAGCCCGGGGACTTGCTGGCTTAACACCGGCAACACCGACGATTCACTGCTATTTGCAATTTCACTGTTTTTTACCACTGAAAGAGTGTAAGGTACCTGATTCCGGTTTACCGACGCTTTTGTCCCGGTAACTACTACTTCGTCAATAGCAATGGTGTCTGTTACGGCTTTTAATTCATCTTGTGCAAAAGCAGTGGTTTTAACCAGAAAGAGTACGCTCACGGCGAAAAGTAAGTTTGATTTTCTCATGATTTTAGTTTATTCAATGGATGATGCCACCAGATTTCCATGGCGGATTCCTTTTATGGCTAAAAGTTTATTACTGAGTTTGGTCACTTTTTCGGCAGTTCCCCGAACGGCAATGGTTTCTATGCAGTTCTTTTCATCCAGGTGGATGTGCTGGCTCGACAGCACCATGCAATGATATTCGTGTTGAAGGGCTGCCACTTCGGCATGCAGACGTGCAATACGGTGATCGTAAACCAATACAATGGCACCAGTTACCTGTTGGTTCCCTTCAATGCTTTGTTGCGATTTGTGATCGCTTACCAAAAACCGGATAGCCCTACTCCGGTTCGGGAACCGTTGCTTTTCAACTATCTGGTCGAGTTCTGTTAAGAGTTCCTCTTCCAATGAAACCCCAAAACGTTTTAACGACATCGTGTTACTAAATTAAATTTCGTAGCACAAATATAATAAAAGGATGTTCTGGGAAAACCTGAAATTAGAATTTGTAGCAATAATTTGCTATCCATACGATCTGCAATTATCAATAATTTTCAGGAAGAAGGCCGGTGTACCAGTGTTATGTCAACTATAAAAAGTCGGGTAATATTCACCTGGTGACTTTTTGATTATAGCATTATGCCTTATATTCATGCCCGGAGTCACCGGATGAATTGATGCAAACGCATGCTTGACTTGACACTAGGAAAGGTTTTTCTTAATCTGTTCAAAATTCTCCAGATAAAGCTCTTCCACTTTTTTACGGGCCCAGAGGGTTTTACGTAAAAACTTTAAACTCGATTTAATGCTGGGGTCATTCATAAAACAATTGATAGGGATTAGCCTTCCCAACATATCCCAATCAAAATAATCAACCAACTCAGTCACGATGGTTTCGAGTTTTACACCGTGCAAAGGATTGTTTGGCTGGATAGGTTCCATGTGATCATATTTAACATTAAATCGTTATAAACAGTTATTCTAAAATTTGTTTCACTCTGCCTACCAAACCTGACATCAACCGGACCTTGATACCATGTGGATGGTTTGGGGAGTTGGTCAAAACATCTTTCACAGTTCCTTCGGTAAGTTTACCCGAGGATTGATCTTGCTTAAGAACAATAGCCACTTTGATTCCCGGCCTTATTTCCGAACGTTGATTTGGGTTCATCGCTTGCATTTTTTTCGGTTGGCAAGTTAGAATAATTCAACTAAAAGCCAATAATAAACCGCACCCTACTAAATCCAAAAACCATTCAGTTATACGGCTTTTGTTGAAGAAGATAAAAATAAAAGACGTAACTATTCTCTCTCCTTCCCCGTATGACTTTCCAATTTAGGGAGAAAGCAAATCTAATGGCTGTGGTTGATTTTGGAAAATGTCATTTCTTGTTTAATTTTGATACTATCCAATAGCAAATAACAAGTGATCAGATATGAAAAATCTTAATGTCAATACAAGAATATTATTAGCAATTACCATAAACGGACTAATTACATTGATCCTAATACTTATTATTTTGTTTTACAAAAATAAACAGGAAAAACTAATGACTACCCTGATGCAGGAGCAATTTAAAAACGAAATGATTACGTTACTTAATTTGAAACAAGAAACATATAAAGAAGTAGTCTACGATTATACGTATTGGGATGAATTTGTAGTCAATGTCAAGAATGGGGATGAAGAATGGTACCAAAATAATATATCTTCAATAATAGGGTCTTTCCATGCCAATTATGTTTGTGTGTATGATACCTCATTTAATATATTGTATGAGGATGGCAGCTCAGATTTTCGGTCAAGAAACTTTATTGCTTCAGAGGTGCTGATGGCTTTAAAAGAAAAAAAATTTGTTGACTGCTTTCTGGCGCTTCCTGAAGGAACCATAGCTCTCAATGGGGCTTCGATTCATCCAACCTCGGATCCAACCCATACAAAAACCCAGCCTGTGGGATATCTTTTTGTAGCAAGGCTTTGGGGAGATACTTTTATTGATAAGCTATCGCACATAAGCGGAGCAAACATTCAGATATTACCGCCCAATGATTCCATAATTGAGACATATCCAAATTACATAACAGTTATACATCCTTTAAGATCCTGGAATGGATACCCTGTCTCACAATTGCTTTTTTCAAAAGAATCCAGAACTATTTCTGTATTTAGGCAAATGTCGTTGGTTATCTTTATTACCCTCATGCTTTCCATTATCATCACCTGGCTTTTACTCTACTTTATTACAAAACATTGGGTCCGCAAACCCTTGAAACTGGTTTCAGAACTGCTCATCACCGAAAAACCTGAACTTATTCCCGAGTTATTAAGAGCTCCCGGTGAGTTTAAACTTATTGGGAATTTATTCAAATTGTTGTTCAAGCAAAACAGAGATCTCCAGGAAGCCAAAGAAAAGGCCGAAGAAAATGAAAAGTTAAAGACTACTTTTTTGGCCAATATGGCCCACGAGATAAGAACCCCTATGAACGGTATTTTGGGTTTTTCAGAATTGTTGAAAAATAGGAATCTTTCAAAACAAAAACAGGAAGAATTCTTAAATATTATTGAAGACAGTGGCAATAAATTACTTTACATCATTAATAACCTGATTGACATTTCAAAAATTGAAGCCGGCCAAATGAAGGTTAATACCGTGAAAACTAACATAAACGAAATTATTGATTACATCTACTATTTTTTTGGCCCCGAAACCGAAAAGTATAAAATGCAACTTATCTGTTCAAAAGGATTGGCAGATAACCAAGCCATTGTTGATACTGACCATGATAAAGTAAATGCTGTACTTATTAACCTGGTAAATAATGCCATCAAATATTCCCAAAGAGGTACTATCACCTTTGGGTATCAGAAAAAAAATGGTTTTATTGAGTTCTTTGTCAAAGATGAAGGACAGGGAATTGAAAAAAACATGCAAGAATCAATTTTTGAAAGATTCATTCAAGTAGAGAAATCTATCTTTAAAGCCAACGAGGGTTCCGGACTGGGTTTAACGATAAGTAAGTCCTATGTTGAAATGCTGGGTGGCAAAATATGGGTAGAATCAGAACCAGGCAAAGGATCCCAATTTTTCTTTAGTATCCCTTGCCAGTCCTGATAACCAATAATTTTACAAGTTCAGTTCAAAAATAAGTTCATCACAAGGAATTTAGGTAAAAACATTCCTACCAAAACACCAATAATAAAAACGGGTATCACCTTTTTATGGGGCAAATTAGCTGACAACTTGAATCCATTGTATATCCAGACTCCGCTCCAAACGGTTAAGGTTACCGTGACTAAACCAATGGCTATTACCATTAACAAATCATCAATAGGAAAAACATCCCATTGAATATTTTTAGGATCTGCTCCCATTAAGGTAGCTGTAAAGCGTTCAATACTTTTTGAAAAACCCAACAAACTGGCTGGAACAAGTGGTAGAAAAGCAAAAGCTTGTGTCCCAAAAATATCAATCAACCGCACCTTTGAACTACTCAGGATTAATCCGAAAACCGAGAACCAGATACCTAAAAAAAGCACATCCACAAAAGGCCATAAAAGATGAATGAAAATAGTGGATTCCAGGCCACTGTGAATGTTTAAAACACCATCGAAATGGGTATGCGAATAAAAACCGATAAACCCGGCAACTATCATGCCTGCCAATCCTATAGCCAAGGCTTGGAGTCCGGCTATTTTAGTGAAAGGATTAAAGATTAAATTACTTTTCATTCTCTATTGTTTTTAAATTGTTAATAATCTCATCAAGACGGTTCCGAACCGTTGGATAACTCAGCGACAAGGCTTTTGACATCTCTTTAAGGCTCCCGCTGTTCTTTACAAATTCAATAATGAACTGTTGGGTATCTTCGGGTAGAGCAGCCAGCAAAGGAAGCTTAAAATCACCTTCCACTTTGGTCTGGCAATTCCCACATTGCAATGTCTTCACTTGCAATTTGTTTTGGCAGCTTGGGCAACTAATAGGTAATTTCATATTTCATTTTATTTAGTAATTGCAAATTAAATACAAATATAATTATTATTAATATATATATTAATTTTATTTATTTTTAATTTAATATTATTTATAAATCATTTATGAAGCCGAAAATTTGTATGTTTCAACATTTCATGTTACGCAAAATTCATAAATTAGCATCAAAAACCGATGAAGAATCTTAGCCCGAAAGACATCGAGAATTTATATACGGATTACCTTATGGTTTCCACGCGGTTATGTACAGCTACGGGATTATCAAATCTAACGGATAACGCGATCAGTCACGACAAGATAACCCGTCTTTTGTCCTCGGATGTGTTTTCAAGCCAAAGCATTTGGAAAGAAGTAAAGCCTTTTGTCAGGGAAATTGAAAACAGCCAAGGGTGTATCTCCATAGACGATTCTATACAAGAGAAGCCTTATACCGACGAGAACCCATTGATTTGTCGGCATTTTGATCACACCAAAAACAGAAGTGTAAAAGGAGTAAATTTTATTACGGCACAATATTGCAGCGAACAGGCAAGCCTTCCTGTGGCCATTGATTTCATTACCAAACCGGGACAGGCCATAAACCCAAAAACCGGAAAGGTAAAGCGCAAAGGGGCGAAGACCAAAAATGCTTTATACCGGGAACTGCTAATGACAGTGCGGAACAACCATGTCAATTTCGGTTATGTCCTCAATGACATCTGGTTCTCCTCGTCAGAAAACATGGGCTTTGTGAAAGAAACGATAAAAGTTGATTTTGTCATGGCAATCAAAGGGAACAGGAAAGTGGCTTTGAGCCTTGACGACAAACTTAAAGGCAAGTATGTTAAGATTGAGGCGTTGCCACTGGAAAATGATGCCATTATCCCAGTATGGTTTGAACAGGTGGGTTTTCCTGTCTGTGCCGCCAAACAAGTCTTCAAAAACGGAGATGGAAGCCAAGGTATCCTTTATCTGGTTACAAGCGACCTCAGCTTAACATACGAACAGGTTACATCAATCTATCAAAAACGGTGGAAAGTTGAAGAGTATCACAAAAGCGTCAAAAGCAATGCCTCATTTGCCAAGTCTCCAACAAAATCTGTATCAAATAAAATAAAGTCCCTTTAGGGACGAAATAAATTTTATCGATCAACAATGTTTTTTCTTATTTTGCTTTGGCTTTTCTGAAGTTCTGTATCAACAATTGGAACTCATGTTCAAAGTTGGGGGTGAATAATCAAAAACCACTTTGCTTTAAAAGAAAAACTATATTTGAATGCACTCCAAGTAGCATACAAAAATTTAAAGCAACTTGAAACTATTCCGATATTTCAAGCTGCGTAACATGAGTCAACATTTCAAAAGCAATGCTATTTTTGCATCACTAAATATTCTTTTATGCGAAAAATTATCAATCCCTGGCAAGGGGCAAACATTTACCATTGTTTTGGTTGCGATTCGGAAAATCCATTAGGGCTAAGAATGCAATTTGTCGAAGAGGGTGACCATATTGCCTGCTATTGGAATCCTGGCACCCACTTTCAAGGTTATGTGAATACTCTTCATGGAGGAATCCATGCTACGCTCCACGACGAACTCGCCAGTTGGGTTGTTTACACCAAAGGTAAAACCGCCGGAATGACCTCCAAAATGGAGATAGCGTATTTGAAACCGGTATCAACCAATGGTGAAGCCATCAAACTTATTGGTTACATAAAAGAGGCAGACAAAAAATCAATAACTGTACATACCCAACTTTTCAACCAACAGAACGAATTAAGTTCACAGGCAATAGTTATTTACCGCATCTTCCAGGAAGAATTGGCCCGGAAAAAACTCTATTATCCAGGACCCGAAGCTTTTTTCGAGAAGTAAATCCCTGCCAATAATTAATGCTTGAAAGCTTTAGAATTTGACAGGTTTTTTGTCTAAAAAAAGCTAATTTTGCGGCTTAATAACTTAACAAAATATATTAAAACCATGTCGTTAAAAGTTGAATTGAGTGATAAAGTTTACTGGTTGGGGTTTAATGACCGTAGAAAACATTTATTTGAGAATCAATGGCCACTTGATAAGGGTGTTACCTACAATGCCTATTTAATTGACGATGAAAAAACCGCGCTGATCGATACCGCCGAGGCCCCATTTTCAGGCGATTTGGTTGCCTGGATAAAGGATTTGCTTGGCGCAAAAAAACTAGATTACCTTATCATTAATCACATGGAGCCTGACCATTCCGGTTCCATTAAAGATGTGGTAACAGCATTTCCTGAAATTACCATTGTAGGAAATCGAAAAACTTTTCCCATTCTTGAAGGATTCTATGGAATCTCGAAAAATATTTATGAAGTAGCTGAGGGTGATATTTTATCATTGGGGAAACATCAATTGCAATTTTTCATGATTCCCATGGTACATTGGCCCGAATCCATGGTCACTTATGATACGACAGATAAAATCATTTTTTCCAACGATGCCTTTGGTAGCTTTGGAACATTAAATGGTGGCGTATTCGACGACGAAATGGACCTTACTTGTTTTAACGAAGAAATCCGTCGTTATTATTCCAATATTGTCGGAAAATATGGCGCACAGGTACAAAAAGCGTTAACCAAACTCGAAACCATTGAAATTAAACTAATTGCCCCATCACATGGCCTTATATGGCGGTCAAAAATACCTTATATAGTAGAAAAATACCACATGTGGAGCAAACACGAGGGTGAAGCAGGAGCCGTTATCGTTTTCGGTTCAATGTATGGAAATACCGAGAAAATGGCTGATTATATCGCCCGTTTCTTGATTGAAGAAGGTGTAAAATTTGTAAAAGTATATGATTCTGCTAAAACACATACATCATACATTATCAACGATATTTGGAAATACAAAGGGGTAGTTCTTGGTAGTTGTGCCTATAATGGCGGTATTTTCCCTCCTATGGCCCATTTATTATCCGATTTAGAACACTACGGGCTTCGCGAAAGATATTTAAGTGTTTTTGGCTCCTCAAGCTGGGGAGGTGGCGGTGTACGTGCTATCAACAAATTTGCCGAAAATATTAAATGGGAGTTGGTTGGCGATCAGGTTGAAGCCCGTTGTGCCCCAAATGAGTCGGACATCGACCGTTGCCGTTCCATTGCAAAAGCCATGTCCTTAAAACTTAAAGCACTGGAATAACTGCACCCGGCATATAACTTAAATGAATGAAATGCAATGGAAGGATTGGAACTTAACGCATTAAAAATATCAGGTAACTCGTACCGACCTGAAGTGGATTTCAATCCGCAAACCGGTGATTTAATAATAAGTGGACGTTCAATTCTTGAAAATTCACCTAAGTTTTATGATCCTATCATGGATTGGTTTAAAGCCTATGCCCATCGTCCTGCTGAAAAAACCCGGTTCCATATCAAATTAGATTATTTTAATACCAGTTCCTCCAAATCACTCCTAAATATAATCGAAATCTTAGACGAAATGCACCAATCGGGGAAACATATCGAGATACTTTGGTATTACTCCGATGAAGATATGGAAGAATTGGGGGAAGATTATAGCCACATGATTGATATCCCATTCAGTTTTTTAAAATTGAATTAGCATACGGTTTTAATCCCCAAAATGGTAATTCAATTTTACCTCACGAATACATAAGGAAATGTCCCAATTAAACCAACAAACACTTTTCTGAGAAATAATTTTAGGTGTAATGTTTTGGAGTTTGTTAAAGAAATGTTAATTTTGACCATCGACAGTTTCTGTCGTCATGGTTTTAAGGGTTAATAACATGCGGGAGGTAAAATCTCCCGTTTTTTTTGCCTTTCTTGATATTTTTTAACAGTCAATCACCTTTAAAGTAAATCCAGGATTTGTTCCATCTTCATTCCTCTGGATCCTTTTAAAAGAATCTGTTTCCCTTCCAAGGGATGCTGTTTTAAAAAATCAGCTAATTCTATTGTGGTTGAAAAAAAACGAAATTTATCATTCTCGTGATACTGCATAAAGGAGGGACCAACCAGATAAACATCTTTCGCATTTAACTCAACAAGCTGACCAACTACCACTCCATGCTCACGTCCAGAAGCATCACCTAATTCCAGCATCTCTCCAAGCATAACTACCTTATTCGGAAATTCTAGTCTGAAAAAGTTTTCTAAAGCTACTTTCACACTCGACGGGTTTGCATTGTAATTATCCAGGAGAATTGTGTTCTTCGGTGTTTCAAATAACTGACTACGATTATTTTGTGGGGTATAAGCTTCAATAGCCTGACTAATATCATTAGCTGGCACCCCAAAATAATTTCCGATACAAACCGCCGCCAAAGCATTCTCAAAATTATAATCACCTACAAGTTTAGTTTTAACTAAATGGCTATATATCTCCCAGTTCCGGTCTTCGTTTTCATCGGCCACATCGTCAGATGAAATCCACCGAAAGCTCATAAAAATGTCATTCTTTTCCAACTTTCCCTGACAATGCGTAAATTCTTTAGTCCCATAATAGAAAACACTATGTGGAGGGTTCATCTCATCGAGTATTTCATTATCATAATTGATAAAAGCTGTCCCATCATTTTCATAAAGATACCTGTACAATTCACCCTTGGCTTTTTTTACTCCTTCGAATGAACCAAACCCTTCCAAATGTGCTTTACCCACATTGGTAATGATTCCAAAATCTGGCGCAGCTATTTTGCATAATTCAGCAATCTCCCCCAAATGATTTGCCCCCATTTCAACAATCCCAAACTCATCGTCCTTAGTCATCTGCAATAAAGTTAAAGGGACACCGATATGGTTATTCAGATTTCCTTTCGTATAAGTAACTTTATGTCTTTTCGACATGACCGCAGCTATCAATTCTTTAGTGGTGGTTTTGCCATTGGTCCCGGTAATGGCAATGATAGGCAATCCCAATCTCTTCCGGTGGAATGCTGCTAATTTTTGGAGTTTTTCAAGCACATTGTCAACCAATATGAATCTATCACCTTTTACAGATGAAGGATCATCAACCACTGCATAAGCACATACCTCCAGAGCCTGTAAAGCAAATTGGTTAGCATCGAACTTTTCACCTTTGAGAGCAAAAAAAATGGAACCGGGAACTAGAGCACGGCTATCGGTAGATATTTTGGGATTCTTTAAAAATATCTTGTAAAGTTCGTGGGTATTCATGGACATGTGTATAAATTATATAAAAAAGGCCCCATAATCGGGGCCTAACTATATTATCTGTTATATTAATTTCCTTTTGAACCTCCAACACGAATCATGGCACAACGGAAACCTAGGTCATCCTGGCTTAAATTCTCATTCAAATACCTGCGTGTTCCGGCACCTAACCAATAAGTCCGGTCTCTCCAGGATCCGCCTTTATAAACCCGGGAATGGTCACTCACCAGAGATGTCATCATTGGGTCGTTGCGATCTTTTCCTGTTTTGTACATCCTTTTTGAACCTCTTTCACGGGAAGCATCTTCATTATCATAATCAATGCTTGATGCAAAATCACCATCCAAGTAGTTGATATTATCGGCCTGAAGGTAATTTCTACGATCAATGGCTTCTTCTTCAGTAATCTCGCGGTAACGCAATCTACCTAAGCTATCCTTTTCAGCTATATTTCCTTCTTCGTCTTTAACCAAAGTTTCAAAAACATTACCACGGAATGGGCGGAACTCATCTACATCTTGAGCAGACAAGGGGCGATAAACATCCATAACCCATTCATTTACGTTACCTGCCATGCAATACAGACCAAAATCATTCGGCCAAAAAGAATGAACAGGAGCGGTAATATCTGCATTATCGTTTAGTGCACCTGCAACCCCCATCATATCACCACGTCCACGTACATTGTTTGCCATGATTTTCCCTTTATTGGCAGCGTTTGGGTTACGTAAACCATCGCCATTCCAAGGATAGATCCGACGTTGATAAACCCTTTCGTCAACAGAGGTCCCGATAAGAGCTAAAGCAGCATATTCCCATTCAGCCTCGGTGGGTAGTCGGTATTTTGGTAAAAGAATTCCATCTTCCATCCGGACTTTACGGAAATCTTTGTTGGGATCAAGGTCTTCCATTTCCTGACCAACTGCACCTTCATACTGGTGTGCCAAGTAAGCGTCGGTATTAAAGTTTTGATCACCTTGTTGATTTGGATCGGGGAGAAGAATCCCTTTAGCAATAAGCATATCTTCATTTACCCGGTCGGTACGCCATGCACAAAAGTCATTTGCCTGTAACCAATTTACTCCAACTACTGGATATTCTCCATAAGCAGGGTGGCGGAAATAATATTCAACCATGGGTTCGTTGTAGGCCAATTTCCTGCGCCAAACCAAAGTATCAGGTAAGGCATTTTTGTAAACCTCGGGATAGTCAATGAACACACGGCTTATCCAGTATAAATATTCCCGGTAATCAACATTTTTTACCTCAGTTTCGTCCATATAAAACGATGAAACGGTAACTGTCCTTGGAATGTTGTTCCAATCATAGGTGATGTCTTGTTCAACACGGCCCATGGTAAAAGAACCTCCTTCGATGAATACCAGGCCTGGCCCTGTTTCTTGTTCAAAAAAGTCACCATAGTATTCAAAGCCTCCATTGTCGGGATTATTGTATTCCCACCCTGTTGTCTGTGAAACCTGTTTTGAACAAGAAGAAGAAAACAACAACAGGATTGAGAAACCAGTAAAAACACTTAATACTTTCAATTTCATAATTTTATACTTTTTATGCAATGTGTTACGAGATACAAATATAATTAAAAACTTTAATTATGTTCCATCTACAATAAAAAAGTCGGACACGTCAATGCCTTTAATTTCTTTCGTGAGCGGGTTTCGAACAATACAACAAATGAAATTTCATGCGATCCAAGTGGTTTAATTGTTTTTTTCCCCAGGTTCATGTCGTAGCTATACGCAAATCTCCAGTTTTGGTTTCTAAATCCAATCATAAATATTGCTGCATCCAAATGTAAATGAAAATCATTCCTTATCCAGATTCCTGAAATAAGGTTGTCATACTGAAACGAACTTCCCCAGCAAATATTTTGTTGGTACCCTTGGGTTTGTATTAATAAGTTTGGCGATACAATCCGGATCTGGTTCATTAATCGTTCCGGTAAATGATGTATGTAGCCTGCAAACAAGGTAAACTTTCTGTTTAGTTGTTCTTCGGCAGACTTTGTGGTTCCTTGGTAGGGCTTCAGCAAATGATCTGCTGAAAAACCTGCATAATAATCCTTGTAAAATGCGGTGGAGCCCAATGCAAAATCAGGAAATATTTTACTAAACCCTTTGATTATAGTTTCTGAACCATCGGCAAAATTAAGATCAGTCAGATATTTCTGAACTACTCCGGCCTGAAATGCAAAACTGACAAATAAACGGGGCAATGGCTTAAACTTATAAGAATAAATCAAATCTAATGAGGGCTCAATAAAAATTCCGGTAATATCGTTGGCAGCAATAATGCCAAAACCACTGTTATATTTCTTTATAGGCATATCGTAAGAAACCCCAAATGACTGAAAATTTGCTCCAGATCGCGGCCATTGGTTCCGATAAAAAAGATTTATCCGGCTTTCATTTCTGCTACCTGCAAATGCGGGATTTAGATGAACCAGATTCGAATAATATTGCGAATAAGGTGCATCCTGACCTTTCAATAGGCATAATTGAAAAAACATTCCTATAAACCAAAGAAACTTTGCGGCGCCAATTTTGACCATTGTTTTACGAAAACCCATTCCAAATAATAAAAATAAGATATCTTGCGTTTGCTTTACTGTGTAACGGACTATTTAACGAATTATTTTTACAAAATCATTATGTATATGAAGTTCCAGGTAATTTTCACCACAATTTTACTGTTTTCCGCTCAAATATTTTCTCAAGAAATGGTATCCATCACTTCGAAAGTGGATAAAAATACCATTTACCATCAACTTGCCAACAAAAACCAATCAGAAAATACCCCATTTCATTACGGCACTTATCGGCCTAAAGGCCAAATTAAAGGGGCCAAAGCAGTTATCAAAGGTGCTGTTTTTATTGAAGTAGCACCTGAAATTGCCAAAGAACTCAACGTTTCTCAACTGACTGACAACATAATGGTTGTTACTAACATTGGGTATGAAAAAAAGAAACCGATGGTTGAATATACCTTTAATCCATTTCGAAAAAACCCTCTGACAGACAACATAGAAATGGTGACCGAATATACCCTTCAATTCGAACTTACCACTCAATCCTTAAAAAAATCGGCAACCCATATCTATTCCAATAACTCAAAACTCAGTACAGGCTTTTGGTATAAAGTTAAAGTGGATACCACTGGTATTTTCAAGCTCACCTACAGCCAGATAAAGCAATTTGGCCTAACAGAACCTCAAAATGTCCGGGTTTTTAGTCATGGGGGAAAACAGCTTCCGTATATGAACAATGTCGAGAATTATGATGACCTGGTTGAAATCCCCATTTCCATGCACCAAGGTAACGATAATGTTTTTAACGAAGGCGATTACATCCTTTTTTATACACAAGGACCAACTACCTGGAACTATGATGAAATTTTAGGAATGTTTATCCAGCACCGCCACAATTATTCCAATTTCACTTACCTGTTTTTGACCTCCGATTTAGGTGCCGGGGAACGACTTACAACCGTTGATGAAAATGGACTTGTGTCAAATTCAAGCACAACCAGCTTTGACAGTTACCGGTTTCATGAATTAGAAAAATTCAATTTGATACGTTCTGGTAGAACATGGTACGGTGAAATGTTCCGGAGCGGTTCTTCTTCTTCGTTTTCTTTCGATTTTCCAAATATCAATTCGGGCGAAAAAGTTAAAGTTTACACAAATGTAGCTGGACGCAGGGAGAGTAGTGCACCATACTGCCATTTTAAAATCTCTGAAAACAACATTTTGGCACACACCATTGATATTACCGGAAATCAGGGTGAGTATCTTTATGCAAATGAGTATAGCGGCTATTTTGAAATTACAGAACCCTCCCAGAATATCAACCTTACCTTTAATTTTACCGGAGGCAATTCATCTTCGGAAGGATACCTTAATTATATCAGCCTCAATGCACGCGAGAATCTCAACTTTACTGGATCACCGATTTTATTTAGGGATGCAAAAAATACCGGAGCCAACAATATCACTCAATTCAAAATACAAAACAATGGCTTTGACATCGAAATCTGGGATGTTTCCGATCCGGTATCTTATAAAAAAATGGCTGTAACCAATGCCAATGGGTTCACCCAGTTCATTACAAAAACCGATTCGTTAAAGGAATTTGTAGCCTTTACTCATGACCAGATATTCATACCAATCGTTGAAGGAACAGATGTGGGACAGGTTGAAAACCAGAATTTGCATGGAATTGGGGCTCAGGATATGGTCATTGTCACGAATCCAAAATTTCTTTCACATGCCGAAGAACTGGCTCAATGGCATCGCGACCAAGACCATTTCCGGGTTTATGTGACAATTCCCGATAAAATCTACAATGAATTTTCATCAGGATGCCCTGATGTAGCAGCCATCCGTAATTTTATGCGGATGCTTTATGAAAAAGCTACGGTAGAGGGAGATTTACCAAAATATTTGCTCCTTTTTGGAGATGGCTCTTACGACAACATGACCCAAAGTTCGGCCAACAGTAACTTGATTCCTACCTACCAAAGTATCAATTCATTGGTTGAAACCGCCAGTTATGTGAGCGATGATTTCTTTGGTTTGTTGGATTTTTCCGAAGGCGAGTATTTGGGAAAAATGGATCTCGGTATTGGCCGCTTCCCTGTTCAGACGGAAGAAGAAGCCCAACTTATGCTTGATAAGATTTACCATTTTACTGCTCCCGAAACTTCCGGAGATTGGGTATCGAAGATATGCTTTATTGGAGACGATGGCGATAGCGGAACTCATATAACCCAGCCTGAGTCAATTGCAAATTACATCAACAATTCGCATCCTGAATACAATGTGAATAAAATTTATCTGGATGCCTATCACCAGATTTCGACTCCTTCAGGCCAGAGGTTCCCCGATGTTACCAATGTCATCAATGAACAGGTAACCCAGGGAGCACTAATTATTGACTATGTGGGGCATGGCAATCCCAGGATTTTAACACATGAAGAGGTACTTTCTTCCTCAGATGTCAGGAGTTGGACCAATTGGAATAAACTTTCGGTTTTTGTAACTGCAAGTTGCGAAGTAGGCCGTTTCGACGACTATGAACGCACCTCGTTAGGGGAATGGATGGTGTTAAATCCTAATGGTGGTGGAGTTGCTGCCTTTACAACTACCAGAGTGGTGTATTCAGGAGGTAACCACGACCTGAATACCAACTTTTTTGAGGCCGTTTTCAACACCGATTACCGCCTGGGTGATGTTATCCGGGTGGCCAAAGCTAATACCTCTGGCGACACCAACAAACGGAATTTCTCGTTGCTGGGTGATCCTGCATTAAAACTCCCTGTCCCTAAAAATAAAATTTTAAAAAACCCGCTGCTTAATGATCAAGACTCTTCTGTTTTGGATACACTCAATGCCCTGGAGAAAACGACCATTTCTGGTTATATACACGATGAAAACGGAAATTACCTGACAGAAAATGGAGTAGTTTACATAACAGTATATGACAAAAAAGACACTTTAAACACCTATGGGCAGGATAATTCCTCTATTAAGTTTACCCTTCAGGATAAGATTTTATTCCGTGGAAAAGTCAGTGTGACCAATGGTTACTTTCAATCAGAATTTATTATACCAAAAGATATCAACTTTAAATACGGGAGAGGTAAAATCAGCCTTTTTGCCATGCTCGATTCTAATGATGCTATTGGTTATGCCCAGGACATTATTATTGGTGGCAATGCAAAAAGCACTTCCGTTGATGAAATTGGACCAGAGATACATCTATTTATGAACGATACTACCTTTATGAATGGTGGTACCACCGATCAAAACCCTATTCTTTTAGCCCGCTTAATCGACGAATATGGCATTAATACAACTGGAAACGGCTTTGGACACAATATGGTTGCTGTTTTGGACAATGATCAGGACAATGTATTGCTATTGAATAATTATTATGAAGGTGGTATCGACCAATATAACCAGGGAACAGTAGTGTATCCGATGAAGAATTTGATCGAAGGTATCCATACTTTATATTTTAAAACCTGGGATATTTACAACAACAGTTCCGAGGCAAGCCTTGAATTTTATGTAAAAAACAATCAGGAAGCCATTATTGAGAACCTTTACAATTACCCGAATCCATTTAATGATGAAACCTATTTTGTGTTCAATCATAATATGGCCTCACAGGAATTGACCATAACCATCGATATTTACGATTTAATGGGGCAACAAGTATCACAACTGAAACAGACAATCACCCCCGATGGCTATCAGGTAGCACCTATTCTATGGCAGGGTACCAATTTTGGAGGTGCCAAAATACCCAATGGAATTTACATTTATAAAGTACAAGTTTCCAATAAAGAGGGCGTTCAGTCAACAAAATCTTCAAAATTGATGATTTTTAGATAATAATATTCTATAAAAACAGTTTGTATTTCTAAATTTGCGTTTCCAAAAAAAATAAAAATGAGAAAATTAGTTTTAGGTTTAGCTGTTATTGCAAGTGTATTCGTCAATCAAAAAACATTTAGTCAAACATATGATCAAACCCTTGGTCAAGAGTTGAATGCCATCTCAACCTCCGTTCCTTTTTTGATGATTGCCCCCGATTCCAGGGCTGGTGCCATGGGCGATGTAGGGGTTGCTACCACTCCCGACGGGTATTCGCAACACTGGAATTCTTCAAAACTGGCTTTCATCAAGCAATCCATGGGTGCATCTATCAGTTACACCCCCTGGTTAAAAAAGTTGGTGGATGACATCAATCTGGCCTATGTTTCGGGATATTACCGCCTGGATGAAAACCAAACCATTGGTGCCGGGCTGCGTTACTTCTCCATGGGAAGTATTACTTTCACAAATGATATCGGCAATGAAATTGGTGATTATTCTCCTCATGAATTTGCTATTGATGGTTCCTACAACCGGAAGCTTTCAAACAATTTCTCATTAGGTATCGCCGGACGTTTTATTCTTTCGAATTTAACAGGTGGACAAGGAGTAGGTTCAGAAACCACCGAGGCCGGAACCTCTGTAGCCATCGACATTAACGGTTATTATACCCGCCCCATGGTGGTGAGCGGGTATAAAGGTTCATGGGCAGCGGGGTTCAATGTTTCAAATATCGGTGCCAAATTGGGTTATACCGAAGATGAAAAAAACTTTATCCCCACCAACCTAAGGCTGGGAGGAGCAGCTACGATTGATATTGACGATTACAATAGTATCTCAGTCGCGTTTGATATTAATAAATTATTAGTTCCCACACCTCCTCATTATTACTCTGATGGTGATACTCTGCCCGATGGTACAATTTCTGATGGCTTAGCAAGTCCCGATAATATCAAATTTGGGAAAGACAATAATGTAGGGATTATCCAAGGTATGGTACAGTCGTTTAACGATGCCCCTGGTGGGTTTGAAGAAGAGCTGCATGAGTTAACCTACTCTGTAGGTGTTGAATATTGGTATGCCAAGCAATTTGCGGCACGTGCCGGTTATTTTTACGAACATGCCACCAAAGGAAACCGGAAATATTTTACCGCCGGGGTGGGCTTAAAAATGAATGTGTTTGGTTTGGATTTCTCGTACCTGATACCTGCCGGAAACTTTAATAACAGTCCGCTTTCAAATACCTGGCGTTTCTCTTTGCTATTTGATATGGATGCCTTTAGTAATCAATAACCTGATGAACTTTCGCGTTGGCTTTGGGTACGATGTCCACCAGTTGGCCGAAGGTTACACCTTTACCTTAGGTGGCATTGAAATACCTCATACCAAAGGTTCAGTGGGCCATTCCGATGGCGATACACTCATCCATGCCATCTGCGATGCATTGCTGGGAGCTGCTAACTTGCGCGATATTGGGTTTCACTTTCCAGATACCTCTGCTGCCCTCAAAGGCATTGATAGCAAAGTCATCCTAAAAAAGACTGTTCAATTGATTGGTGAAAAGGGGTATAAGATAGGGAATATTGATACTACCATCAGTTTACAGCGACCAAAAATTAAGGATTACATCCCACAAATGCAGCAAATATTGGCTGCTACATGCCAAATTGATGCAGATGCCATCGCCATTAAAGCAACAACCACTGAGAAATTAGGTTTTGAAGGCCGCGAAGAAGGATTATCAGCCTACGCCGTTGTTCTTATTTACAAAGAATTGCAATAAAACTTACCATGAAAACCACTGACTCTTTGGAACATTTTAATCAGTTGGTAGCGCAAAGCCAGGGGTTGCTGGCCTATTTTTCGCATGAAAGATGCAATGTCTGCAAAACCTTAAAGCCAAAACTTTCCGAAGAATTTCAAAAACAATTTCCATTGATGGAACAGGTGTATGTGGATGTTGAAAAAATACCGGATTTGGCAGCCCAGTATTCTGTTTTTACCGTACCCGTAATCCTGATCTTTTTCGAGGGGCGTGAGACTTTCCGCAAAGCCCGAAATGTCGGTGTGGATGAATTACTAAATTTAGTGAACCGCCCCTATCAATTATTATTCGATTAATAATAAGTCGCCCTGATATCTTCTTTAAAGTCTTTATTCACGGTATATTCCCATTCAATGCTGGAATAGTCGGCAGCAATGGTTCCCGATCCAACAACGCTTATCCCAACAATATTGGTTCCTGTAATAACTACCTCATCTGTTGATTCCTGCTTAATATAAACTGCATGTTCTTCGTCAAAACCGAGGTTGTTGAAGTTGTAAATAACATACTGGCTTGAATCGCTTGATAAAGCACTGTTACGGACAATATTCACCTGAAACGTACTAGGTAATGAAATCTCAGGGTACTCATCACATTTCCAGGAACCTAAAAGCGAGGAATGGGTTTTATCTTTGTCACATGCTGAGATAGTAAAACCAATCAGCAAAAGCATCAATATTTTAGTTCTCGACATAGTTCTTTTTATTGCAAGTTATAAAATCCTTTCTAAAAGATTCTAATCCAAAATTAATTATCCTCTATAAGTCTTTTAAAAGTTGGTCATCTACCAGATTTGGAAGGGTAACTTTTAACCGGGGCTCTTTCTCCATAGCCCGTTTAATAGTAAAAATAGCACCTTCGTTACGAGCCCAGCTCCGCCTTGAAATCCCATTGTTCACATCCCAATAGAGCATCCCTTTCAGCCGCCGGTCAGCATCGGAGGAGCCATCTAAAACCATCCCAAAACCGCCATTAATTACCTCTCCCCAGCCGACACCTCCTCCATTGTGAATGGATACCCAGGTAGCCCCACGGAAAGAATCCCCAATAACATTTTGTATGGCCATATCGGCAGTAAAACGGGACCCATCATAAATATTGGAAGTTTCGCGATAAGGGGAATCAGTGCCTGATACATCGTGATGATCGCGGCCCAGAATTACCGGTGCAGTTATAAGACCCTCAGCAATGGCTTTATTAAATGCTTCGGCAATCTTCATCCGCCCTTCGGCATCGGCGTAAAGAATCCGTGCCTGCGAACCAACAACAAGTTTGTTTTTCCCCGCTTCTTTAATCCAACGTATGTTGTCAGTTAACTGTTGTTTAATTTCCTCAGGAGCCGTTTTTTCAATTTCCTCCAAAACCTGACAGGCAATCCGGTCAGTCGTAACCAAATCGTTTGGATGGTTTGATGCACACACCCAACGGAACGGACCAAACCCGTAATCGAAACACATCGGTCCCATGATATCCTGCACATAAGATGGATAAATAAAATCGCCATTGGGTTTGAAAACAGCAGCCCCTGCCCTTCCCGATTCAAGTAAAAATGCATTGCCGTAGTCGAAAAAATAGGTCCCAAATTTTTGAACACAGGTATTGATGGCAACAACCTGCCGACATAATGATTCCTGAACTTTTTGCTTGAATAAATCCGGTTGCATGACCATCATCTGGTTCGACTCTTCAAAAGTCAATCCACCCGGATAATATCCGCCAGCCCAGGGGTTGTGCAATGAGGTCTGGTCCGATCCTAATTCTACTTTTACATCCTCTTTGGCAAAGCGTTCCCAAACATCAACAATGTTTCCCTTAAAGGCAATGGAAACGGTTTCCTTTGTGGCTTTAGCCTTTTTAACGCGTACAATTAGTTGATCGAGGTTATCCATCACTTCATCGACCCAACCTTGCGAGTACCGCGTTTGAATGGCCTTTGGGTTGATTTCAGCCGTAACTGAGACAACACCTGCAATATTTGCTGCTTTTGGTTGAGCACCCGACATTCCACCTAATCCAGCAGTAATAAATAATTTACCAGCCAACCCTTCTCCCGAGCTTGCTATCATCCTACCCGCATTTAATACGGTAATGGTGGTTCCGTGAACAATTCCCTGGGGACCAATATACATGTACGATCCGGCTGTCATTTGCCCATACTGGGTTACACCTAACGCATTAAACCGCTCCCAATCGTCGGGCTTGCTATAATTGGGAATCATCATGCCGTTGGTAATAATCACTCTTGGAGCCTCTTTATGGCTGGGGAATAATCCCATGGGATGCCCGGAATACATGACCAAAGTTTGTTCATCGGTCATCTCGGCCAAATATTTTACTGCCAGCCGGAATTGAGCCCAGTTTTGAAAAACCGCCCCATTACCCCCATAGGTGATTAACTCATGCGGGTGCTGTGCTACAGTATAATCCAGGTTGTTGAATATCATCAGCAAGATAGCTGCCGCCTGTTTTGACTGGTGAGGAAAATCGTTATAGTGACGTGCTCTAATTTCGTAATCGGGACGGAACCGGTACATATAAATCCGGCCATAAGTATCCAACTCATTAGCAAATTCTTTGGCCAGAATGTGATGATGCCTTTTATCAAAATACCTCAAGGCATTTTGTATGGCCAATTTACGTTCCTCTGAATTTAATATCTCTTTCCGCTTTGGTGCGTGATTAATAGAAACATCGTATGGTTTTAGGTTGGGGAGGTATTCAGGGATACCTTCAAGAATTGCCCTTTGAAATTGTGCTAAGTCCATAAATAAAGCTTTTATTCGTTACCGCAAATGTACGCTATTGACAAAAAATCTACTGGACTGTACTCATAATTTCACAACATAAAAAAGGCCGCCAAAATTTGACAGCCTTTCTTTTTATTCATTGAATTGTTATTTTTTAATGATTCTTTCAGAACGGGTTGTTCCATCAACTGATTTCAAAGTAACAACGTAAATGCCATTGTTTAATTTACTTAAATCGATATTCATGGCTGAACTATTCACTGTAAGGGTTTTCATAGTTTGACCTAAAATATTACTAATCATAATTGAGGAAACTCCATCCAGGTTATCTAATTTTAATTCACTTTCAACTGGATTAGGATAGATGTTAACCAAAGCCAATTGTTCGTCGAAAACAGACGTGATAACAATATCTTCAGCACTGCGTGGAAATAACTGGTAATCGGTTTTATATTGACCACCAAAACCAGTGATGGAAACAAACACTTGACCTAGAACTGGTGTATAATCAAAAATACCATTCCGAACAATAACCGTATCTGTGCTTGCTACTGCTTTTACTTTCCAGTTTTTGCTTACTACTTCCGAAACGCAAGTAACATTTGAAATTGTAACCAAAACGCCTTCATACATTTCTTGTTTGAAATCGGCTACTGATAACGCAGTTGCAGCAGCTACAGCATTACCACTGTTCAATACAGTAATCACAGGATTTGTAATCTCAGTAAGTTTGTTATATTCCGATATTTTACCTTCGATAAGAATGGAATCTCCCACAACAACAGTAGGGGCAGCATTTTGATAGACATAAACACTATTCCAAGCGCCAGCGCCATCTTGCAAATAAAAGGCTTTAGCTTCCAAAGCAGTAACAACACCTTTTGTTTTTACAACTTGATTAATTAATGGGCTATCACCTGAAGCATCTTCGGTAAATTGAATGTCGTGGATAGTAACACTTTCAATCTCAAGTACGGTAAGGGTCACTGTCCAATCTTTGGTGGTTTCACCATCCTGAGCTGTCACAGTATATACTACGGCATTGGTAAAATCCTGGGCTCCGCTTGGTGTGTATGTAGCTCCTTCGGAAAGTGTCAATGTTGGAGTTAAGCCAGTAACATCGGTACCAGCAACTAATACACCAGTAATGGTAGCAGTTTCAGAATTAATAACAACAGCAGCCGATAATTGTGTCAGTTCAAAAGCAGTAATCTCAGCAGCATGATTTGGTTCAGCATCCTTTGTAACAGTTACTGTCCAATCTTTGGTTGTAGTTAAATCTTGTGCAGTTACACGATACACCACCGGACTGGAAAAATCGACAGGTAAAACGGTTGCAGTAACCTGTGCACCAACCGATACCGTAATGGTTGGCTCCAATTTTGTTAAATCGGCATCCCATTCAACAAGTGAAGTAATTGTAGCGGCCTCTGAGTTTATTACAGCTCCTGAAACCTCTTCTACAAATGAAAATGTAAGTATCTCAGCTTCTGAACTTGGTAAAGCAGCCACAGTTACAGTCACAGTCCATGCTTGATTTGTTGTTCCATCTTCGGCAGTTACAGTATAAACAACAGGTGCGGTGAAATCCTGAGCAACTCCAGAAGCAGGATTTATTGTCGCACCTTCGGAAAGGGTAATAGTAGGAACTAATGCTGTTACATCAGTACCTGCTACAACTTCAATTGATACCGTATGATCTGTGGTATTAATAGTTGCATCAGCAGATTGTTCAGATAATGAAAAAGTTAAAATATCAGTATCTACTGAAGGAGTATATACTGGAACTGCATCAGCCCATGTTGTTGCAACACGGATACCATCAACAATAACATTTTCAGCAGCATTAAATTGACGCAATCCAATTCCCCCAATCGTTGTTGCTGATGTTTCAGTATAGGTTGCATCGGCTGTAGCCGGTTCGCTGGTTGGAAGTGTGTTAAACACATATAAACTTGATTCCTTAGTATCAATATTGTATTTAACAACCACTAAAGTTGGGGTATCAGGAGTAATTGGCACCCAAGTAGCAACAGAAGCACCTATTCCCAGTGCATCACCCGTAGCTTTCACCCAGAGTCTAGTAGAATAAGTAGTATTCCAAGGATTCTGTCCAAAATGGAAGAAATAGCCTTCAGAATTAGTAGCAGAAGTTTTTACAATCAAAGCTGCATATATTGAACCAGATGTTTGAACTGTAAATGTTCTATTTACATCTTCGCCAGTATTATCCAGCAGAGCTGCTCCACCAATACCTGAACCAGCATAATGTGTAAAAGATAATCCATCAGTTACAGTAATTGATTCGGTTCCTGTCCCACTATGTGCTGTCCAACCATTCGCTGTAAGTAAAGAGCCTATAGTATAATCAAAATTCTCTTCTATAAGAGCTTGCCCCCAACTTTGAGAGCTCATTGTAAAGGTTAGAAACAAAGCCAACAACCCTTGTAAAAGATTGTTTCGCCAATTAGTAATTTTTCTCATAACGACTAGTTTAAATTAATGTAAATTCAGAATGATACAAAGATATTCCAATTTTCATTTAAAAACCCTATTTCATCGCTGAAATATTTTATCTTTTAGGGAAATTTTCATCAATTTAATGTTAACAAAAGGAAATAGGTAATTTATTAACATCAAAAGAGCTACCTCAAAAGATTGAGATAGCTCTTGTAAAAAATTTGTAAGGTTTTAATATGATTCCATATCAATAGTAAGTGTAATGCCGCCAGCAGTCATTTTTACATAACCATCACAATCGCCAGCATCGTTTCCATTGGCATCTATACCAAAATCACAGGTAACAATTAATTCATCGGCAGAACCTGAGTCCTGGGTTAATTCAATCACACCGTCTTTGATAAAGTCACAAGCAGTAGCATAAACTACATCAGTTAATTTCATTTTATTAACCAAAGTATCAACAGTTTGAGTAGATGTTCCGTTCAAAATAAATGTGTCGTCAGATCCATCTGTCAACGTGAAAAGTCCCTCTGCCCAATCAAATGTTTGGTCACAAGTCCATAAAAAAGAATCATCCCCTTCGGTGACTTCAATATTACCTACTGATTTGAATGAGAAGACCGCTTTTTCAGCAAGAGTAAACTCTTCAAGTTTCATTAACATTTCACCATCCAAACCTGATCCGTTATTTACATAATTATCAAACGTGACATTGGTAGTTAATCCAGGTACATAACCGGGGGTTCCTGAAAATGTTGCATAAATCTTACCTGAGGCATTCTCCACACCGGTAAAGTCAAGTGTTAATGTATTCCCATTCCATGATGCCGTAGGTTGTGAACCAGACAATTCGGCTGCTTTCAAGCCTTCTGCTCCAAAACCGAAATTATTCACGTTTTCAAATACTTTAATCACTCCCAATTCAGCGTTGGTATTTGCATTCAAGGTAGTACCGGCACTCTGTAAATCTTGAGGTGATACTTCATCTAAGTCGCATGAGGTAAATAAAGGAGTTACACACAATGCTAAGCCAAAAATTAGTAATGTTTTTTTCATGTCATTTGTTTTAATTAATTAAACCGAAATTCTTAAGCTAAAAATAGTCGAAATTGTATAAAATCCAATCAACTAATACTCAGATTTCCATTAACAAACAAAAGAGATTGACTATTGGTTTAAAATTCCAATAAAAATTTAGGTTATGCCTGAGCGGTTGGACCTCCAAAGTTCATGGGCATGTGGTTTGGCCCTTCTCCTTCGGTATTTTTAATTTTTCCATGAACGGCTTCATATTTCGCCAGATTATCTTTCAGAGCGCCTAACAATCGTTTGGCATGTTCCGGGGTAAGAATTATTCTTGATTTGACTTTCGCTTTGGGGATTCCGGGCATGATGCGGACAAAATCCAATACAAATTCTGCACTTGAATGTGTAATGACCGCTAAATTTGAGTAAACACCCTGAGCTACTTCTTCACTTAATTCAATATTAATCTGATTGTTTTTTTTAATTGGCTCTTCCATGATATCGATTATTTTAATGATTTTATTTGATGTAAAAGTAAGAAAATTACTCGTCAAAAGTTTATTCAAGCAAAAAGGGCTGTCAAAATTAGACAGCCCTTTTCAATTATTTTAAAGAATTTATTCTTGTTTGACAGCATGACGTTTTGAAGCAACAAGGTTTTCATAATCCTCCTTATTACCTACAATCATGTTTGTGAATCGGCGGGAACCTGTACCAGCCGGTATCAGGTGACCTACAATCACGTTTTCTTTCAAGCCTTCCAAACCATCTATTTTACCATTAATTGCTGCTTCGTTCAGAACTTTTGTAGTTTCCTGGAACGATGCGGCAGAGATAAAGCTTCGGGTTTGAAGTGCGGCCCGTGTAATCCCTTGAAGAATCTGACTTGAAGTTGCGGCAACGGCATCCCTTGCCTCTACCAGTTTCAGGTCTTTCCGCTTCAAAATGGAGTTCTCGTCACGGAGTTTTCTGGCGGTAATAATCTGACCAGGGCGCAACCCTGAGTCACCGGCATCGGTAACCACTTTTTTGTCCCAAATCCAATCGTTTTCTTCCATAAACTCATTTTTATCAACCACCTGTTTCTCAAGGAAGATGGTATCCCCCGGATCCACAATCTCAACCTTGCGCATCATCTGACGTACAATGACTTCAAAGTGTTTATCGTTGATTTTCACACCCTGTAGCCGGTAAACTTCCTGTACCTCATTCACAATGTATTCCTGCACCTTGGTCGGGCCTTTAATGGCTAAAATATCAGAAGGAGTAATCGCTCCATCAGAAAGAGGGATACCGGCTTTTACATAGTCATTTTCCTGAACCAAAATCTGTTTCGATAGTGGAACCAAATATTTAACTACTTCGCCAGTTCTGGAGGTTACAATGATTTCACGGTTACCCCGTTTAATCTTCCCGAAGCTAATTTCACCGTCAATTTCAGCTACAACAGCCGGATTCGATGGGTTACGGGCTTCAAACAATTCAGTAACCCTTGGAAGACCTCCCGTGATGTCACCTGCTTTACCAACTGAGCGGGGGATTTTAACAATAACCTGTCCCTGACGTACTTTTGCGCCTTCATCAATCACCACGTGGGCCCCAACTGGCAAGTTGTACGTTTTTAACTGCTCCCCAGCTTCATTGGTAACCTTAATGGTTGGGTTCTTTGTTTTATCACGGGTTTCGATAATTACCTTTTCACGGAAGCCGGTTTGTTCATCGGCCTCTTCACGGAAAGTAATACCTTCTTCTACATTCACAAAATGGATAATACCCGCTGCTTCAGAAACAATTACCGCATTGTAAGGATCCCATTCGCAAATGACATCCCCTTTTTTAACATCGGCTCCTTCTTTAACATAAAGTTTCGAACCGTAAGGTATCGCGTGTATCGATAAAACAAGGTTGGTATTTTTATCGAAAAGTTTGACTTCGGCTAAACGACCAATAACAACATCGCCCCTTGAACCATCTTGATCTTCGAATTCAATGGTACGGAGTTCCTCAAACTCAACCCTACCTTCGTAACTGGCAATAACACTTGAATCGGTGGCAATATTACCTGCAGTACCCCCTACGTGGAAGGTACGAAGTGTCAACTGTGTACCAGGCTCACCGATGGACTGTGCTGCAATAACACCTACAGCTTCACCCATTTGAACCATCCGGCTATTGGCTAAATTCCGGCCATAACACTTGGCGCAAACCCCATTTTTCGATTCACAGGTAAGTACCGAACGCATTTCCACTTGTTCAATGGGCGATTCTTCAATCACCCGGGCTATACTTTCAGTAAACTCTTCACCTGATACAACAATTAGCTTTCCGGTAATTGGATGATAGATATCGTGAACCGAAGTACGGCCTAAAATACGTTCGTAAAGTGTTTCAACAACTTCTTCGTTCTTTTTAAGTGTTGAAGCCACCAGACCTCTAAGGGTCCCGCAATCTTCTTCGTTAATGATCACATCTTGCGACACATCAACCAAACGACGGGTCAAGTAACCAGCATCGGCAGTTTTCAGCGCGGTATCGGCCAAACCTTTACGGGCACCGTGGGTAGATATAAAATACTCAAGAACCGACAAACCTTCCTTAAAGTTCGAAAGAATGGGGTTTTCAATGATCTGTCCTCCTTCGGCACCCGATTTTTGTGGTTTTGCCATCAAACCCCTCATGCCCGAAAGCTGACGGATCTGTTCCTTAGAACCCCGTGCTCCAGAGTCAAGCATCATGTAAACAGAGTTGAAACCTTGGTTATCGGTGCTCAACTGTTTCATTAGTATCTGGGTAAGTTTGGCATTGGTATGTGTCCAGATGTCGATAATCTGATTGTAACGTTCGTTGTTGGTAATGAAACCCATGTTGTAGTTATTCATCACCTCATCAACCTGAGCGTAACCTTCGTCAACCAGCACTGTTTTTTCACTTGGGATGATCACATCACCTAAGTTAAACGACAGACCGCCTTCGAAGGCCATGCGATAACCTAAATCCTTAATATCATCGAGGAATTTAGCAGTTACAGCAGTTCCACAGGTCTTATATATTTTACCAATGATATCGCGAAGCGACTTTTTGGTAAATAATTCATTAATATAACCTACTTCGGCCGGAACAAATTGATTAACAATCACCCGTCCAACGGTAGTTTCAAGAATTACATTCTTTAATTCTCCATTAACCAGATCCCTGGTTTTCACTTTGATGTTCGCATGCAAGGCAACTTTTCTCTCGTTGTATGCAATGGTAACCTCTTCAGGAGAATAGAAAATGGAACCTTCGCCTTTTACACCTGTCCTACCTTTAGTAATGTAGTACAGACCCAAAACCATGTCTTGCGATGGTACCGTAATTGGTGCACCGTTGGCAGGATTTAAGATATTATGCGAACCTAACATCAACATTTGAGCTTCCAGAATAGCAGCATTACCCAAAGGTAAATGCACAGCCATTTGGTCACCGTCAAAGTCAGCATTGAAAGCCGTACAAGCCAATGGGTGCAATTGAATGGCCTTACCCTCGATCAATTTCGGTTGGAAAGCCTGGATACCCAAACGGTGCAATGTAGGAGCACGGTTCAATAATACCGGGTGTCCTTTCAATACATTTTCGAGGATATCCCAAACTACAGGATCTTTCCGGTCCACAATTTTCTTGGCTGATTTAACAGTTTTTACAATACCCCGTTCAATCAATTTGCGGATGATGAAAGGTTTATAAAGTTCGGCCGCCATATTTTTAGGCAATCCACATTCGTGCATTTTAAGCTCCGGACCAACAACGATAACTGAACGGGCAGAGTAATCCACACGTTTACCGAGTAAGTTTTGACGGAACCGTCCTTGTTTACCTTTCAAGCTGTCGCTCAACGATTTTAAGGCACGGTTGCTTTCAGTCTTAACAGCGTTCGATTTTCTGGAGTTATCGAATAATGAATCCACTGCTTCCTGCAACATACGTTTTTCGTTACGTAAAATTACCTCAGGAGCTTTGATTTCAATCAACCTTTTTAAACGGTTGTTACGGATGATTACCCGGCGGTACAAATCGTTCAAATCGGAAGTGGCAAAACGGCCACCATCCAAAGGTACCAACGGACGAAGCTCCGGTGGGATTACTGGAACCACTTTAACAATCATCCACTCTGGCTTATTACGCCCGGCTGAAGCACGGAACGATTCCACAACTTGAAGGCGTTTTAATGCTTCATTTTTACGCTGTTGCGAAGTCTCCGTATTGGCTTTGTGACGCAGTGAATAAGAAAGTTCATCCAAATCAAGGCGCTCAAGCAATGCATAAAGTGCTTCAGCTCCCATTTTAGCTACGAACTTGTTTGGATCGGTATCTTCCAGATACAGGTTTTCTTTTGGGAGTTTTTCAGAATAATCTAAATATTCTTCTTCGGTAAGGAAATCCAGGTATTGAACTCCTTCGTCAGCCATTACTCCCGGATTGATAACCACGTATCTTTCGTAATAGATAATTGAATCCAGTTTTTTAGTTGGCAAGCCAAGTAAATATCCTATTTTGTTTGGTAACGATTTAAAGTACCAGATGTGAGCCACGGGAACCACCAACTGTATATGCCCCATGCGTTCACGACGTACCTTTTTTTCTGTAACTTCAACACCACAACGGTCGCAAACTATTCCTTTGTAACGGATACGCTTGTATTTACCGCAATGACATTCATAATCTTTCACCGGACCAAAAATCCGTTCACAAAACAAACCATCACGTTCAGGTTTGTAAGTTCGGTAGTTAATGGTCTCTGGTTTTAACACTTCTCCACTTGATCGTTCAAGCACCTCTTCGGGCGAAGCCAGTCCAATGGAAATCCTTGAAAAATCGCTCTTTGCTTTATTTTCCTTTCTAAAGGCCATATATAGAAAGATTTAAATTGATTATGAAAAGAGTACCGTAAGTTTTACGGTACCCTACTAATTTACTCTAAATTGATGCTTAATCCCAGACCACGCAACTCATGCAGCAATACGTTCAAAGATTCCGGAATGCCAGGATTTGGCATTGGTTCACCTTTTACAATTGCCTCGTAAGCTTTCGCCCTCCCCAAAACGTCATCCGATTTGATGGTAAGGATTTCTTGCAGGATATTAGCTGCCCCAAAAGCCTCTAATGCCCAAACCTCCATTTCACCAAAACGCTGACCACCAAATTGAGCTTTACCTCCAAGTGGCTGTTGTGTGATGAGGGAATATGGTCCAATGGAACGTGCGTGCATTTTATCATCAACCATGTGCCCTAGTTTCAGCATGTAAATAATGCCGACAGTTGCAGGTTGATGGAATCTTTCGCCAGATCCACCATCATATAAATAAGAGCGTCCAAATTCAGGAACACCTGCTTTAGTGGTATAATCAGTAATTTGATCAAGGGTTGCTCCATCGAAAATCGGTGTAGCAAATTTCACCCCTAATTCTTTACCGGCCCATCCTAAAACGGTTTCGTAAATCTGCCCAAGGTTCATACGCGAAGGCACACCTAGCGGATTTAAAACAATATCCACGGGGGTCCCATTTTCTAAGAAGGGCATGTCCTCTTCACGAACAACTTTTGCCACAATACCTTTGTTACCATGCCGTCCTGCCATCTTATCACCTACCCTGACTTTACGTTTTTGGGCAATGTAAACTTTGGCCAATTGAACAATCCCGTTTGGTAACTCATCGCCTACCGTAACATTAAATTTCTTGCGTTTTACTTCGCCTTCAATGTCGCGGAATTTGATTAAGTAGTTGTGCAATAAATCGCTGATAATGGTATTTTTATCTTTATCAGTAGTCCATTTATTCGGATTGATATTTATGTAATCAAGATCCTGTAGCACTTTTTGGGTAAATTTAGTCCCTTTGGCAATTACATCTATACCATAATAATCTTTGATGCCTTGTGAAACTTTGCCGTTCACCACCACAAAAAGTTTGTCAATCAGTTTTGATTTCAAGTCAGCATGCTTGCGCTCCATTTCATCATCCAATTTCTGAAGCAATGGTTTTTCGGCAGTCTTAACTTTTTTATCTTTTAATGATCTTGAAAACAGTTTTTTATCAATAACCACACCTGTCAATGAGGGGGAAGCTTTTAATGAAGCATCTTTCACATCACCTGCTTTATCACCAAAGATGGCTCTTAAAAGCTTTTCTTCGGGCGATGGGTCCGATTCTCCTTTAGGGGTAATTTTACCAATCAAGATATCACCTGGTTTCACATGAGCCCCGATGCGTATCAAGCCATTTTCATCCAGATTTTTGGTGGCTTCTTCACTCACATTTGGAATATCCGAGGTCAGCTCTTCCAAACCACGTTTGGTATCGCGGACTTCTAGCATATATTCATCAATATGAAGGGATGTAAATACATCATCGCGGACCACTTTTTCTGAAAGAACAATAGCATCCTCAAAATTGTAACCTTTCCAAGGCATGAATGCAACTTTCAGGTTTCGACCTAAAGCCAATTCACCTCCTTGCGTGCCATATCCTTCAGTTAACACAGTACCTTTCTTCACTTTGTCTCCTTTTGAAACAATCGGGTGTTGATTGATACATGTATTTTGATTGGTCTTTTGGAATTTTGATAAATGATAACGTACCGTATCATCCTCGAAACTTACAAACCGCTCTTCTTCATTACGGTTGTAACGGATGATGATTTCTTCGGCATCAACGAATTCAACTACGCCATCCCCTTCGGCACGGATAAGATTCCGGGAATCCTCGGCAACTTTCTTTTCAATACCTGTTCCTACAATCGGAGATTCCGGATGCAACAACGGAACTGCCTGACGCATCATGTTCGAACCCATCAACGCACGGTTGGCATCGTCATGTTCCAAGAATGGGATCAATGAAGCTGCAATAGAAGCAATCTGATTTGGAGCTACATCCATCAATTGGACTTCGGTAGGTTCTACTACAGGATAATCGGCTTCAAGCCTTGACTTCACTTTTGAACGGACAAAACGGCCATCCTCATGCAAAGGTGCATTGGCTTGGGCAATGATTTTATCTTCTTCTTCCTCTGCGCTTAAATAAACAACCCCTTCATTCGATAAATCAACCACACCTTCACTGGTCTTCCGGTAAGGGGTTTCGATAAATCCAAGGTTGTTGATTTTTGCAAATACGCAAAGAGACGAAATCAGACCGATGTTAGGCCCTTCAGGGGTTTCAATCGGGCAAAGACGTCCATAGTGTGTATAGTGTACGTCACGAACCTCGAAACCGGCACGTTCACGCGACAGACCGCCAGGCCCCAGTGCCGACATACGGCGTTTGTGGGTCATTTCAGCCAACGGATTGGTTTGATCCATGAACTGCGACAAGGCGTTGGTTCCAAAAAAGGAATTGATAACGCTTGACAATGTTTTTGAATTGATCAAATCTACTGGTGTGAATACCTCGTTGTCGCGAACATTCATCCGTTCGCGGATGGTACGGGCCATACGGGCCAAACCCACGCCAAATTGGTTCATGAGTTGTTCGCCCACGGTACGTACCCTACGGTTGCTCAAGTGGTCGATATCGTCCACATCTGTTTTGCTGTTGATCAGCTCAATCAAATATTTTATAATTTCGATAATATCCTCTTTGGTAAGGATTTTAATATTCATTTCGGTATTTAGACCAAGCTTTTTGTTAAGCCGGTACCTACCTACCTCACCCAAATCGTATCTTTTATCAGAGAAAAACAATTTTTCAATTACATCACGGGCAGTAGCTTCATCGGGTGGTTCCGAGTTCCGTAATTGCCTGTAAATGTGCAATACAGCTTCCTTTTCGGAATTACAAGGATCCTTTTGTAGGGTATTGTAAATAATTCCAAAATCGGAAATATTTGCCAATTCTTTGTGAAGCAAAATAGATTTAGCTCCTGAATCGATGATTTCCTCAATATTATCATTATTGAGAACAGTTTCCCTATCAATAACTATTTCATTCCGTTCGATAGAAACTACTTCACCGGTATCTTCGTCCACAAAGTCTTCAACCCAAGACTTTAAGACCCTTGCAGCCAGTTTACGTCCTACAAATTTTTTCAGTCCTGATTTTGAAACTTTAATTTCATCAGCCAGTCCGAAAATTTCCAAAATTTCACGATCCCCTTCGTACCCAATGGCACGCAACAAAGTAGTAACCGGCAATTTCTTTTTACGGTCGATGTAGGCGTACATCACGCTGTTTATATCGGTAGCAAATTCAATCCAGGAGCCTTTAAATGGGATAACCCTGGCTGAATACAGTTTGGTGCCATTTGCATGGATGCTTTGACCGAAGAAAACGCCAGGGGAACGATGCAGCTGAGACACGATAACGCGCTCGGCCCCGTTGATCACAAACGTACCTTTGGGGGTCATGTAAGGGACCGTACCAAGGTAAACGTCTTGCACAACCGTATCAAAATCCTCATGTTCGGGATCAGTGCAATATAATTTTAATTTTGCCTTCAGTGGAATACTGTAAGTAAGTCCCCGCTCAATGCTTTCTTCAATGGTATATCTTGGCGGATCAATGGAATAATCAAGAAATTCGAGGACAAAATTGTTTCGAGTATCGGTAATTGGGAAATTTTCGGTAAAAACCTGAAACAGTCCCTCTCTTCTTCTTTTTTCAGGGGTGGTGTTTATTTGGAAAAAATCAGTAAAGGATTTTAACTGAACTTCCAAGAAATCAGGGTATTCCAGCTGATTTTTAATAGATGCAAAACTAATCCTTTCTTGATATGTATTTGAAGCCATAATTACAAATATAAATTGAACTTAAAAATAACAACAAAAAGGCTTAATCACACCCGCGGCGTGATTAAACCTTGTAAGTCTATATTATTGGAGTATTTTATTTAAGTTCAACTTCAGCTCCAGCTTCTTCTAATTTAGCTTTTAATGCTTCAGCTTCGTCTTTGCTTACTCCGGTTTTAATTTCCTTTGGTGCTCCGTCCACAACTTCTTTAGCTTCTTTTAGACCAAGACCAGTAAGTTCTTTAACTAATTTTACTACTTGAAGTTTCTGTCCACCTGCATTTTTAAGGATTACATCGAATTCGGTTTTTTCCTCAACAGCAACAGCTTCGCCGCCACCAACTGGGCCAGCATATGCTACTGCTGCAGCAGCAGGCTCAATTCCGTACTCTTCCTTAAGGATTGCAGCCAATTCATTAACCTCTTTTACAGTTAAGTTTACCAACTCTTCTGCAAATTTTTTCAAATCTGCCATTTTCCTCTATTTTTAATTAAATGTTTACTAAAATAATTAACTCTATTTTTCTGATAATGTTTTGAGAACACCTGTCAATGTCTGGCCTCCAGACTGTAAAGCCGATACCACGTTTTTGGCAGGTGATTGTAGTAAGCCGATAACATCAGCAATAAGTTCATTTTTGGATTTGATGTTGGCCAATGCCATTAACATGTTATCTCCAATATAAACTGACTCTTCAACGTATGCAGCTTTTACGATAGGCTTATCGCTCTTCTTTCTTAATTCTTGAATTAGTTTACCCGGTACATTTGCAGCATCGGTAAACATGATTGAAGTAGCGCCTTTCAAAACTTTAAACATCTCTGAATAATCTGTCTCAGACTGCTCCATCGCTTTTCTGAGCAAGGTATTCTTTACAACAACCAGCTCAATTTCCTTCTCGAAACATTTTCTACGCAAAAAACTGGTAGCTTCAGCATTCAAATCTGAAATATCAGTAAGGTAGAAGTGTGACGATTCTTTGAGTTTTTGAGCTAATTCGTTGATAACAACAGCCTTATCTTCGCGCTTCATAACTTATAAATTTTACTCATCAATAGTTTTAAAATCCACTGGAATACCAGGGCTCATGGTACTTGAAAGATTGATACTCTTTACATAAGTACCTTTTGCTGCAGCAGGTTTCAGTTTTACAATGGTATCAATCATCTCTTTGGCATTTTCCTGAATCTTTTGAGGATCAAAAGATACTTTTCCGATACCAGCATGGATGATACCATACTTATCTACTTTGAAGTCGATTTTACCTTGCTTAACTTCCTTAACGGCCGCACCAACTTCCATTGTTACGGTTCCGCTTTTAGGGTTAGGCATTAAACCACGGGGTCCAAGAACTCTACCTAGGGCACCAACTTTAGCCATTACTGGAGGCATAGTAATGATAACATCAATATCAGTCCATCCGCCTTTAATTTTTTCGATATAATCATCGAGGCCAACATGATCGGCACCTGCTGCTTTAGCTTCCTCTACCTTATCGGGGGTACATAGCACTAAAACACGCGTTTCTTTCCCTGTTCCATGAGGTAATGAAACAACACCACGAACCATCTGGTTTGCTTTCCGGGGATCGACACCCAAACGGATGTCAATATCAACAGAAGCATCAAACTTAGTGGTAGTCACCTCTTTAACCAACTTCGAAGCTTCAGATAATTTATACAGTTTACCTGTTTCAATTTTATCTGCAACTTTTTTTCTGTTTTTCGTTAGTTTTGCCATTTTTAACTAGAGGTTTTTAATTAATTTTTGCCGGGAAATTCACCTGAGATTGTCACACCCATACTACGAGCAGTTCCTGCAACCATGCTAATTGCTGAATCAATGGTGAATGCATTCAAGTCACTCATCTTGTCCTCGGCAATTTCTTTCACTTGGTTCCAGGTAATAGAAGCTATTTTTTTACGATTAGGTTCCGCCGAACCGCTTTTTATTTTCGCTGCTTCTAGAATCTGAACGGCAACTGGTGGTTTTTTAACGATAAATTCGAACGATTTATCAGAATAAACGGTGATAATTACCGGAAGGACTTTTCCGGCACTGTTTTGAGTCCGTGCATTAAATTGTTTGCAAAACTCCATGATGTTCACACCCTTAGAACCAAGGGCAGGACCAACAGGCGGAGAAGGATTGGCGGCCCCTCCTTTGATTTGCAACTTAATCATTGCATCAACAACTTTTGCCATAATAAATAATTTATTCTTTTACAACCTGCATAAAACTTAGCTCCACGGGAGTTTTTCGCCCAAAGATTTTCACTGAAACTTTCAGTTTTTTCTTCTCCTCGTTTACCTCTTCAATTATCCCGCTGAAGCTATTAAAAGGTCCATCAATTACTTTGACAGTTTCACCCACGATATAGGGTACATTGATTTCTTCTTCGCTTTCAGCGAGTTCGTCAACTTTACCCAGAATGCGGTTTACTTCTGCAACCCTTAACGGAGTGGCTTCTCCCCCTGTACCCAGGAAGCCTAATACATTGGGGATGTTCCGAAGGATATGAGGGATTTCACCTACCAAAGCAGCTTCAATAAGCACATAACCAGGAAAGAAACTTCTCTCTTTGCTAATTTTTTTCCCATTCCGGATCTGATAAATCTTTTCCTGAGGAATTAAGACTTGGGAAACGTATTCCTCTAACTTTAAATGGGAAATTTCGCTTTCGATCTGTTCCTTAACCTTTTTTTCTTTACCGCTTATTGCGCGCACAACATACCACTTCTTTTCCATCTCTATTAAGGAAAATTAATAAAACATACTGTAAACGAGTTCCATTACTTTCGTAAATGAAACATCCATAACATAGATGATGAGGGCTATAATAAAGGAAGCAACCATTACAACTACCATACTGTTCTGTAACTCTGCCCATGAAGGCCAGGTTACTTTATGTACTAACTCAGTGTAAACGTCTTTAAAATATTCTCTTATTTTACGCATCTTAAAATAAAATTAGCACGGGAGGAGCGACTCGAACGCCCGACACCTGGTTTTGGAGACCAGTGCTCTACCAACTGAGCTACACCCGTGTGAAAAAAAGAATCCGCCAAGGCGGAATCCTTTTTCGTTAGTTATTGTATTATTCTACAATTTCAGTTATCTGTCCAGCACCTACTGTTCTACCACCTTCGCGGATAGCAAAACGGAGACCTACGTTACAAGCAACTGGAGTAATTAGGTTTACAGTGATACTTACGTTATCACCTGGCATTACCATTTCAGTTCCTTCTGGCAACATGATTTCACCAGTTACGTCCAATGTACGCAAATAGAACTGTGGACGGTAGTTGTTGTGGAATGGAGTGTGACGGCCTCCCTCTTCTTTCTTCAATACATAAATCTCAGCTTTGATTTTTGTATGAGGAGTGATTTTTCCAGGGTGGCTGATAACCATACCACGTTTGATTGATTCTTTGTCAACACCACGAAGTAACAGACCTACGTTGTCACCAGCTTCACCTCTATCAAGGATTTTGCGGAACATTTCAACACCGGTTACAACTGATTTCATACCAGCGGCACCCAAACCAATAATTTGGATTTCTTCACCTGTTTTGATAACACCAGTTTCGATACGACCAGTAGCAACAGTACCGCGACCTGTGATCGAGAATACGTCTTCAACTGGCATCAAGAAAGGCTTATCGATGTCACGAGGAGGTAGTGGAATCCAGCTATCAACTGCATCCATTAATTCCATGATTTTTTCAACCCATTTAGGTTCTCCGTTAAGACCACCTAAAGCAGAACCTCTGATAACAGGAGCATTTGAACCGTCGAATTCATAGAAGTCCAACAATTCGCGTACTTCCATTTCAACTAATTCCAACAACTCTTCGTCATCAACCATATCTACTTTATTCAGGAAAACAAGTACCTTAGGTACGTTTACCTGACGAGCCAACAGGATGTGTTCGCGGGTTTGAGGCATAGGACCATCAGTAGCAGCAACTACAAGGATGGCTCCATCCATTTGAGCAGCACCAGTTACCATGTTCTTCACATAGTCAGCGTGACCTGGACAGTCAACGTGAGCATAGTGGCGATTTTGAGTTTGGTACTCTACGTGAGCGGTATTAATAGTAATACCACGCTCTTTTTCTTCAGGTGCATTGTCGATTGAATCGAAGCTACGCATCTCTGATAGACCTTTTTCTGCTAATACTTTCGTGATAGCAGCGGTCAAAGTTGTTTTACCATGGTCAACGTGACCGATGGTTCCAATATTCACGTGAGGTTTATCCCTCTTAAACGTTTCTTTAGCCATAATTACCAATTATTACTAATTCAACAAAATATTATACCCAGTCTTAGAGCCAAAGATGGGAATTGAACCCATGACCTCTTCCTTACCAAGGAAGCGCTCTACCCCTGAGCTACTTCGGCAAAACATTGAGCGGGAGACGGGATTCAAACCCGCGACCCTTAGCTTGGAAGGCTAATGCTCTATCGACTGAGCTACTCCCGCTTTTAAATAACCGCACACCTATTTATCATACAACAAGCCTGCAATTATCGTTTTATCCATGTAAATGGTTTTGTGGGGAGAGCAGGATTCGAACCTACGAAGACGTACGTCAGCAGATTTACAGTCTGCCCCAGTTGGCCACTTTGGTATCTCCCCAAATATCATAATGTATTAGAACTTCTTTTCTAGCATAATGCCCGTTTTGATTGTACCTCTATGAAGGATGAACTTGGCAAATCTATAAAGAGCCGGTAGAGGGATTCGAACCCCCGACCAGCTGATTACAAATCAGCTGCTCTGGCCAACTGAGCTATACCGGCTTATTTAAAAGAACATATTTTACCTCTCAAAACGGTTGGCAAATGTATGAAATATTTTTTTTAAAACACAAAATTCAAATTATTTTTTTCCTTACACCCTCAAATATTTTAAAGTTTCAGTTCTGTTGCGGCCTTTATCGTTTTTTTGATCTGCTATTTTAACAATAAAACGCTATTCATTTATCAATAAAAGAGCCCCTATTCTTGGGGCTCGCGATATTTTTAAGGTTTCTATAGAACTCGTGGTTAATTCCTTTGCTTTTCTTTAATCCGCTTCAACTGCTTTAACAATGCTTCCACGGCTAAATCTGTAGCCTCTTCGAAAGTTTTTGCCTGTCGCTTCGAAAAAAGGTCATTTCCAGGAATCAAGATTTTGATATCAGTAACCTTGTTTTGACTGTCTTCAGATTTTTCAATTTTAAGGACAACTTCTGCCCCAACAATTTGATCATAAATATGGTCCAATTTGCTCAATTTATTTTCAATAAATTCCAGCAGTTTCCCATCTGCATCAAAATGTACCGATTGAATTTTGATATTCATAGTTACCTCCTGTTTTTATGCTCGAGGGTGAGCTTGTTTATATATTTTTTTAAGCTTTTCGAATGTGGTATGGGTATAGATTTGTGTTGCAGAAAGATTAGAATGCCCCAGTAACTCTTTGATGGCATTAATATCAGCTCCGTTATTCAGCATCTGGGTGGCAAATGTATGCCTCAATATATGTGGGCTCCGCTTTTCGAGGGTAGTAACTGCCCCCAAATTCTGATGAACGATATCGTAAACCAACCTATCGTAAATGGGGTCTCCCGCATTGGTGACAAATACAACGGGATGGTTACACTCCAATTTATCGCGTTCAGCAAGGTATTCCTGAAAAGCAGCCTTGAGTTCTAAAGCAAAGGGAACCAAACGTTCTTTGTTGCGCTTACCCAAAACTTTTATTTGCCCATTGTAGAAATCGATGTTGTGAGTGGTAAGTGAAACCAGTTCACTCACCCGGATGCCGGTGCAATAAAAAGCCAATAGAATGGTCCGGTTTCTTAACCCTTCAAAATTATCCGGAAATTCAAAGGAGTCGAACAACCGGTTCATTGGTTCCTGACCTACAAAAACGGGCAATTGTTTTTTCATTTTTGGGACTACTACTTTATCGGTAGGCATGACTTCAATCACACCTTCCCTACTTAAGAATTTATAAAACGACTTTAAAGTAGTAATTTTCCGATTAATAGAACGAGGGCTAACTCCATTTTCCATTAAAAAAATAATCCATTTACGAATGATATGATGATCACTTGCAATTGGATTAAATTCAGGATTGATACTGATGCAAAATTCAACAAATTGATCGAGATCACTTTGATAGGAACGCACGGTATGTTTTGAGTACCGTTTTTCGTTCGACAGATATTTGATAAAAGCATTTATATCCATAAGAAATTAAAATGCAACTATCAATGGGGAAGCAAAGTCCCTACCAAATCTAATGCAAATTACATTGATTGATCTTCGATTTGCAATTGCTGAATGTAAACGGCTTTAATCATTTCTTCCCTTCTTTCGACAGATGGTTTTCTGAAAACCTGACGAGCTCTTAATTCTTTAATAACTCCGGTTTTTTCGAATTTTCTCTTAAACTTTTTTAAAGCCCTATCAATATTTTCGCCTTCTTTTACTGGTATTACAATCATATTACTTAAAATTTAACATCCAAATAAACAAGGCTGCAAATTTAGAACATTGATATTCATTAACAAAATTTAATTGTAAATTTTTTTCAATATTTTCGAATGGATTCCAATTTAGGAAAAAAATGCAAGTATTGCAACCCAAACCTAAAATCATTTTCTATTTTGGGTATTTGTATTTGCCTGCTCCCGTTTTAAAGCCACATGATAAACCAACACAGCAATAATTAAGGCAACCATTGAAATCATCCCCCAATAACTCTCTTTATTTGTATTCCATGAAAGATCAGAATAATCAAGAATGAATAAAGGAATTCCTGAAAGCCCTATGATTCCTACTGCAATTAAATATTTTGAATAAAAAGTCATTTTTGATTTGAATTTGTTGTTTACAATTACCTTTGCATCCTTAAAATTAATAATAAATGCCAAGCCTCCTATGGTTCACGCGAAAAATGTCCATGACCTAGAATCGAAAAGTATTCCACGGCTGATGTGGCAATATTTTGTCCCCGCGTTTACAGGGGTAGTAGTGAACTCTTTGTACAATGTGGTAGATAGGATATTTATTGGACAGGGAGTGGGAGCCTATGCTTTGGCAGGTTTAAGTGCTGTATTTCCCATCATGATTATTATGATGGCATTTGGGATGCTTATTGGGATTGGAGCCGGTGTAAGGATCTCAATTAATCTTGGTAAAAAGGATATTCAACGTGCAGAATTGGTTCTGGGCAATGCCTTTATACTCCTTGTAATTACTTCCATTTTAGTGACCCTATTTGGATTTTTGATTAAAGACCCGTTGCTGGAATTATTTGGAACCAGTGAGGAAACAAAGGGATATGCCTCTGATTATTTAAATATCATCCTATTGGGTACTATCTTTAATATGGTAGGTTTTGGTCTGAATAATTTAATACGTTCGGAAGGAAATGCCAAAATTGCCATGTATTCAATGCTGATAAGTGCCGGAACCAACCTCGTTCTTGATCCCATCTTTATTTTTGTTTTCGATATGGGTGTTAAAGGTGCGGCTTATGCGACTATTATTTCGATGATAGTCCTCTGTATTTGGGTATTGATGCATTTCAGGAGTCAAAAGTCAGTTTTAAAATTGAGACTCAAAAACATACGGATTGTTCCGGAAATTGTGGTTTACATCGTCACCATTGGTTTTGCCCCATTTGCCATGCAATTAGCTTCAAGTATGGTCCAAGGGACTCTGAATACCCAACTGGTAAAATATGGCGGTGATTTGGCCGTGGGAGCCATGGGTATTATAAACAGCGTGGTGATGTTTCTTGTGATGTCGGTTATTGCCATTAACATGGCTGCACAACCCATTATTGGATTTAATTACGGGGCTAAAAACTTCCGACGGGTAAAACAGACATTGATTTTAGGCATAAAATCAGCCACTATACTTTCTATTACTGGCTGGTTTTTGATTGAATTATTTCCGGGAGCCATCATTAAGATATTTAACCATGACAATAAAGAACTTTTAGACATAGGAAAACCCGGCTTACGGATATTGTTGGCGGCCTTACCCTTTATTGGCTTTCAGATAATTGTCGGTAATTATTTTCAATCTGTCAGCAAAGCAAAAATTGCTGCACTCCTTTCGCTTTTACGGCAAGTGTTGTTGCTAATTCCAGCAATACTTATTTTACCCGGTATTTGGGGGTTGACAGGGGTTTGGATAGCCTCTCCTATTTGTGACATACTTTCGGCCTTGATTGTGATCTATTTTTTATACAAGGAAATGAAGTTATTGAACCGGGAAATTTATCTACAGGATTTACCTCCCACGCAGTTAATTCACGGCTAAGTACGGTTTTACTTTCCGAAAACGGACTGAATCCATCAAATGATTGACATTCAATTCATCCACGGATTTGAATGCTCCCATCAGTTCTTTGAACTTGAGAATCTTCTTTGTATCGCTGTATTCAATGTAAGGATGGCTGTTCAAGGTTTTAAAATCGGCCGTATTCAGGTTTATTTTTGTGATTGCCGAAGTGTCAATGGCAATTTGGGGACGGATTTTTTCAAGGATTTCAGGCGTTATCCCATAAACTTCTAACAATTGTTCCTGATGATAATATCCACCTAAAAAGTTGCGATAGGTGATTATCCGGCGAGCAAAAGAGGCTCCAATGCCTCGAATCCGGATCAATTGCGTGGAATCGGCTGTATTTATTTCAATACTCAACGCGGGATCATCTTTAGGTACATCTCTCTTCGCTTCTTCCTGTTTGGTTTGAGCGTTCCCAATAGGATGGATTGGGGCTTTCTTCTCATCTAAAAACAAAGATTTTTTAATATGAATGTAAGGTTCAATCTGTTGATAGAAGTTGTTATCGATCCCGTACACCTTTTTAAGGTCTTCGTTCAGTCTAAACTTTCCTCCCGATGCCCGGTATTTGATAAGCGTGCGGGCCTGTTTATCGGGAAAACCCAACATCTGTAATTCTTCAAAAGTTGCAGTATTTGGATCGAAAGAAGAAAGCACCTGAATGGCTGAGTCCTCCTTTGCCGTTAAAACCTGCTGAGCCATTTTTATCTTCTGGATGGCTTCTTTAAATTCAGAATGATCCCAAACTTCATCCTCTTTAAAGAAATCGTGGATTAAAGGGAAGAAAAGTACGATAAGTATCAGAATCACCAATACCAACAAACCGCGCATCTGCCTGCGGGAATATGAAAAATAACTTTTTAGGAAACCTTTCATAAGTGCAAAGGGTTTGTCAAACTACTTATCAAATGTATAAAAAAGCAACTATTTTAACCCAAACGAACCAATATAATGTTTTGCCAAATGTTCAATTTATACAAAGGGCCTCCTTACCTGAATCTTTTAATCTCCCCGGATTGTATCCTTTTTAAGTAACTTTTCAAATCCCTTTTCACCTCTGGAGCCATAATTATCAACCCCAGGATGTTTGGGAATGCCATGGTCAAAATCAGCATATCAGAAAAATCCATGACCGAACCCAGATTAGAAGAAGCCCCGATGACAATAAAAACTAAAAAGAGTACCTGATAGATTCCATTGGAAATTTTCCGGTTTCCAAACCATTTTTCGGAATAACGGCCAACCAGAAAATCGAATCCTTTCAATCCATAAAACGACCACGAAATCATGGTAGAATAAGCAAACAAAAAAACTGCTATAATTAATAGGTACGGGAACCACGAAACAACACTTTCAAAAGCGGCCGAGGTTAGTTGTGAACCTTGCAAACCTTCAGGATTGGCATAAAAACCGGTATAAACCAGGACTAAGGCAGTCATGGTGCAAATAACCACCGTATCAATGAAAGGCTCAAGTAACGAAACTAAGCCTTCGCTCACCGGTTCATTAGTCCGGGCTACCGAATGGGCAATCGGTGCGGAACCAATACCCGCCTCGTTGGAAAAAGCTGCCCGTTGAAAACCAACAATTAAAACTCCAATAACTCCTCCTTTCAGAGCTTCGGGTGAAAAAGCCCCACCAAATATTAGTTTAAATGCCTCTCCAGTCCTATCAATATTAATAATAATGATAAATAAGGCCACGCTTATATAAAAGATAGCCATAAAAGGGACAATTTTAGAGGTAACATTTGCAATGCTTTTAATACCCCCAATGATAACAATCCCGGTGAGAAAAGCCATAAATAGGCCAAACCAAAAACCCATTCCATTCAGAGCCGGAAAGTTATAGGTTATTTGAGAGAATGCCTGATTTGCCTGAAACATGTTGCCAATTCCTAAAGAACCAAAAACTACCAACAAAGCAAAAACAACAGCTACCACCTGACCCAATATTTTCATATTCCTTTTGGCAAACCCTTTGCTCAAATAATACATGGGGCCTCCCGAAACCCTTCCTTGCGCATCAATTTCCCGGTATTTTACCGCCAGCGTACATTCCACAAACTTGGTTGACATTCCCAAAAACCCGGCTAAAACCATCCAAAAAGTAGCCCCCGGCCCTCCGATACTTATGGCAATGGCCACTCCGGCAATATTCCCTAACCCAACCGTAGCCGAAAGAGCCGTGGACAATGCCTGAAAATGACTGACCTGACCCGCATGGTCCGGATTATCATACTTCCCACGGATTAAGGCAATGGCCAACTTAAAACCTCTGAAATTGATAAACCTGAAAAACAGGGTAAAGAATATAGCTCCAAGAACCAGCCAAATAACCACAAAAGGAATTCGGCGCTTTAAAACCATCCCGTTTTTGTCTTTAACTGGTTCCCCGTTTTGATAGATGATGGGATCGTAGATACCTAATGCTGCAAATGGATCGAAAAATAAGACGTTGCTAATGTCATCCACAATAGGTGAAAACCACAGATTGATCTTCTCTCCCACCGACGGATTTTTTGTCATCTGAACCGTCTGATCCTGATTGGTTACGGTTTCCGCTTGAGCATGAAATGCAGCAAAAAACAGTTGAAAAAGAAAAGCAATTCCTATTACTTTAAAGTTAAATTGTGGGGTCATGTTGTCTGTTTTGAAGTTATATTGGCAAGATGGAAAAAATTGGATACAAATACAATTAACAGGCGAATAGATTTATTTTTTACGAACTTTAGAGTTTAGAAATTAGAGGCCAGAAAACATTCAACCTTATAACCTTGTAACCCATGCAAACCCGGAATCAGGAACTCAATCGAACAACTCCTTGATTTTTTCGGCAGAAAGGGCCTTGAACGGGTTGTTGGTATTGATGAACACGTCTGCCAATTCCGATTTCCGATCCTGTAACTTCATAATCTTTTCTTCGATACTACCTGACGAAATGAAGCGGTACACAAAAACATTTTTATCCTGACCAATACGGTGCGCCCGATTGATGGCCTGATTCTCGGCAGCCGGGTTCCACCAAGGATCGAGCAAGAACACGTAATCGGCTGCGGTTAAGTTCAACCCCACCCCACCCGCTTTTAGCGAGATAAGGAAAACCCGAATCTCTGGATCGTTCTGAAACTCATCAATGACCTGCTGTCTGTTCCGGGTATGGCCTGTCAACAGGGAATATTTCAATCCATTCTCCTCCAAATAAGTTTTGTAAAGATTCAGGTGGTTCACAAACGAACTGAACAACAAAACCTTGTGTTTTTCAGCAATCACGTTTTGGAGCATCCGGGTCACATCCTCGAATTTTCCCGATTCTTCCTCTATCTTCACCAACTTTGGATGGTTGGCCAATTGGCGTAAACGGGTAATAGCCTGAAGAACCATCATGGTAGATTGCGACACACCCTTCTTTTCCAGACTTTCGAAAATGGTATTGCGGATGGCCGATTTTTCCTCTTCATAAATCCGTTGCTGCACTTCCGACATCTCGCAAAAGCGGACCTGTTCCGTTCTCGGAGGTAAATCTTTGGCCACCTGATCTTTGGTACGGCGCAGAATAAACGGGTGAATCAAGGCTTTGAGTTTCTCGCTTTTGGCTACATCACCCTGTTTTTCAATGGGTGTGACAAATTCGTTTTTAAAGAAGCTGAAATTACCCAGCAATCCACGGTTCACAAAGTTCATCTGGCTCCAAAGGTCGGTAAGGCTATTCTCGATGGGCGTTCCGGTAAGTACCAGTTTGTGGCTGGCATTCAGTTGTATCACCGACTGGTAGATTTTGGAATCGGGATTTTTAATTACCTGGCTTTCATCGAGAACCACATAATGGAACGGGAATTTTTTTAACTCCTCCACTTCGTTTCGGATAACTCCATAAGTGGTTAACACCAGATTATATTGACGAAAGTGTTGAATGTCCTTGCCACGGTTGTTGCCCACATACTTAAAAACTTTGAGGCTGGGCGTAAATTTGGCTACCTCGTTGTACCAGTTGTAAATAAGCGATGCCGGCATCACAATTAAACTGGTGGACGAAATCCGTTGAGTTTCTTTGAACTCCGGAGGTTTAGGCCCGTCGAACAAGCTTAACTGTGTTTGGGTTGCCACAGCATTTACCACAGGTTGTTCTATCGTTTCACGGCTGCTTTCCAACAACAGTGTCAGGGTTTGAAGGGTCTTTCCCAAACCCATGTCGTCGGCCAGGCAGCCGCCAAACTTGTGCTGTTTCAGCTTCAACATCCATTGGTAACCCATTGCCTGGTAAGGGCGCAGGGTTGCTTGCAAACCGATGGGTTGCGGGTGTTCCAGAGAAGTTTCGCTGGCAAAGAGCTCTTTAATCTTTTCGCCATACGAGCTTCTTATACCCACCTGTACCGAATTGAGCAGGTTGAAATGAAATTTACTCAGTTTAAATTCCTCCGGATGCGCATCGGCCAGCAAAAAGACCTCTTTGTACCGGGCAAACCATTCCTTGGGTAGGATGGCAATGGTGCCATCGGGAAGTTCGAATTCACGGATATTTTTCAGGATGTTCCGGCGCAGCCTGATGAACGGAAACTTGAAACTTCCAATGGTCACAACGCCCCGGATATCGAACCAGTCGCTGGATTCAATCATCTGTATATCGAGCAAAATTTCCTCCACATTGTACCGGTGGGTAAAAAAATGCTGTTTCAGCAGGAACCCCTTTTCCTGAAGAAAGCCAGAGTTCCGGTTCAGCCAATGGATTATGGCATAAATCTCCACATCGTTATTTTCACCAGATGGCGGATAAAAATGTACCCCATCTTTGGAGATAAGCCCTAACGATTTTAGTTGCTCCTTGGCTTCTTTCTCAAAAGTTTTGTTGCGGATGACTTTTTTGAAAATGTATTCATCCTGCCTGGTTTCCATGATCACAAAGTTTTCGTCGAGGTTGTTGGGCAGAATGATCCGTTCGAGGTATTGAAACTTTAACAACAACACGGGATTTGCCTTCATGTCGTTTTGCAGGTAAAGGTGCCGGGTTGGTATCTGGGTCGATTCCTCGATGGTGAACCCCTTGGCTTTTACCATGTATTGCTGAATGATGCCAAAAACAAATTTTTCGAAATAGGTTTTCTCGGTTTGTTTGGGAATGCTGATGTGCTCCTTCTCAAAAAAAGGAAGCAGTTTTTTGCTGTCGATATCCGGAAATGTATAAAGCCTCTGGTTTAACACCAACGCACATGGCGAATCGGTAATGATTTGGGCCTTTTTATTCTTGAGCGAGATGGTCTCTTGTTCATGGTTGATGGTCAGGAAATATTTCAACCCGTTGGCATCGCGTTCAAAATTGAAAACGGCCTGGGCGTTGGGCCCGGCCATGAGAATCTGGTCGGTCAGGTAAAAAGTGGCGTATTGCCGATCTTTTAAAAATAGGCGCACATTGAGTTTGGGCAATAGGGCCACAATCTGGTGAAGCCTCCGCTCAATGTGGGGTTTGATGCGCAGATCGATAAACTCTTTGTCCACATTTTTGATAAAATCGCGAGCCTCCTCCTTTTTGCGGGTAAAGAGGTTGGCAATGTAACTGTCGTCGTATTCACCAATAAGTTTTATCAACGTAGCTTTTTCAGGGGTCAGTTCATCCACCTCCTGTAGATTAATGGTATTGGCCTTTTCAATACTGGTATAAAAAGAGTTACCCGTGGTTGGGGTAATCACGTAGGCATTAAATAATGTCCCGAATTTCCGGTGCTCGGTCACTGCTAGAATCAATTCCCTTGTCATGGACAAACCTGCTTAACCACCAATCGTTTTTACTTTGTAACCTAGCTGTGTCAACAATTCGGCCACCTTTTGTTTGAATTCGCCCTGGATGATCATCTCGCCGTCTTTGGCAGAACCTCCCACACCGCATCTGGTTTTCAATAGCTTTGATAGTTCCTTTAAATCACCATCGGTGCCCACAAACCCCTGAACCAAGGTGACCGATTTACCGCCCCTCTGTTTACGGTCGATGCTCACCTTCAGGTTTTGTTTGTTGGGAGGCAAGGTTTGCTGTCCGGGTTCTTCTTCCTTTTCATACTTAAAATTTGGGTCGGTGGAATACACCACATTCAACCGGTCCTTCCAGTCTTGTTTGTCTTTTTTTGCCATAGAATGCGTTTGCTATCAAAGTCTTACTTTCTGTTTTGTTTTTTTGTCGGCAGTTCCGAAACCCGCAAAGATAGCAAGGAAAACGGAGTCTCTAAATTTTGAATGATGAATTTTCGATACACTATTTCCGCAAGTCACGGGGTGACTAATTGAACAACAATTGTTTGCCTTCCATCAAATTGAGTCGCCCTGTGACTTTCAACAGTTTGCCAGATGATTTGCAGACTTTAGGATAGGTGATAAAAGACTTTGCACCAAAAGATGGACAATTACCTGAAAATTTAGCCCAGAAAACAATTGCTTGGCAATTTGCAGTTTGTGCGGAACAAGCAGGTATTATTGAAAAGATTTTTAATGATGTACTACCTCTGATGCTAACCCAGCCAGGATTGGTTGAGAAAATTGATAGCGCCATTTTTTTTAAACGAGGCAAAGGCCTTATCGACCGATAAGAAAATAGATAATTGGAGGAGGGTGTAAAATAACCTGCCCAATTATATTCTTACTCCATACTTACCCGTTTCTTTAAAATTTGTTTTTTTGATTAATAGGGCTAATTTTGGTAACGGTTAAAAACATTTACTGAAACCAGCCTTAAAACTGAGGTTCTATAATTGTTGGGGCACAAAAACAGCAAGACCACGGAGGTTTGTACACAGTAATAGCAGTAAACAATAAAAAAATGCGCAATCCCTTGGATATATTGATGAATAAAATTACTTTGGAAAACGGATTAAAAAAAACAGTTGTAAACAAAACCGATATATACTGAATAGAAGATGCGTGGTAGGTATATAGGGATGTTATCAACAATTACAAATAAAAAAAACAGATATGAAAGCACAACATTTATTAGTCATTTTAGCATTGGGTTCACTTGTTTTTAACTGCAAAAAAGATGACGTAATTGAACCTCCGATTCAGATTTCCTCCCCACAAGACAGTTCATTTGTAAATGATACTGTGCCAATTATTTTCTCTGTAAACCCAAATCTAAACATTATTAGAACTGAATGCTATGTTGATTTTTATTTGTTTGAATCATTTGATAATGTTCCTTCAAAAATAAATTTCATTTCAAATAATTTTGAAAAAGGGAGCATACACAACTATAATTTGAAAATTTTTACAAAAGATGGAAATACTTATAGTTCAAATATAATAACTCTAATAATTAGCAAGCTTTCAAAACCAATTGTGACATTTAATTTTATTTCCAAAAGTGCTATAGAATTAACTTGGTCTGACAATTCAAATAATGAAGATGGATTCCGCGTCAATAGAAAAGAAGGTTCTAAAGATTTTGTCTTAATAGGTGATTTAGCAAATAATATTACATCCTTTACCGATAACAATATTGATACTACGAAAATTTATACTTATGAAATTGAGGTATATTCTGCATTTGATAAATTAACATCGGATCCAAATATAGTATCTTACACAAACACAAAATATGTTTTTTACAAAGATTTAATAGTCCCCGAAAGTACAAATGGTAAAATTGCAATTTCACCTGATGGGAATCAGATTGTGGTGACAAATTACCGTGGTAATCAATTCACTGTCGTTAATGTTAATGATGGATCTAATACTGATTTAACTCAGGTAGGAGGATCCTTTGGACTTGCAATGAGTCATTCAGGAAGTTTCTTCGCTATTACTGGTGGCTCAAGTTATACAAATTTAAGTGTATGGGATTTAAACACTCTCTCTTTAAAGAGAAATATAAACAAGGGAAATAATTCAAGTTTTGCTCTATGCATAAATAAGACCGACGAGAAGATTGTAGATGGTGGGGAACCAATAAATATATTTTACACTACAGATGGAAGTTTGTTTAAAAATATAAATCAAGGCAACTCATTTACCCGTGACGTTTGTTATTCTAATGATGAATCTCTATTATTAACATGTGGAAATGATGATTTTGTGAAATTGTGGAATGCTTCAACAGGAGCATTAGTTAAAAGTTTCTCAGGTCATACTGGCCACGTTGGGTCCGTTTCTTTTAATCTTGACGAAACGCAAATATTGAGTGGAAGTTATGAAGATAATACTATAAAATTTTGGGAGGTAAACACAGGTAAATTATTAAAATCTATCAATATAGGTTATCCAGTAGTATCCATTCACAAAATAGGTGATGGTAGTTTTGTAATTGCAACTTCTGATGGTGCCATTAGAGTTATAAATCAAGATGGACAAATCTTGCAATCTTTTGGAGAATCATCAAATTTATTCTCTATTGACTATAATGTGACAAAAGACTATATTGCATCTTATGCATCTAGTAAGGTGCAGCTTTATAAAAAGATTGGGCACTGGGAAAGATTATAAAATTAACTGTTGCTAACCCCGTATATAAAGCAATTGCCAGATTGTAGTAATTTGAAAATTATAAACTTTAAACTAAAACCCAACGGAAACGATTATAAAGTGCAAGAAATAGCAATCGCTTCATATACATAATGTTGGCTGTCAGTGTAATGGAATATATAATCAATACACAAAAGAATTAAAAGAGGAAAATGTTAGAGTTCAAAAAAGAAATACATATAAGCTTAATTGAGAAGTGTGAAAATGATCAATTAGATTCTTTCTTTTCAAAAAATGAAACTGAAATACGGGCTTATTCGGAAACTAATGGAATTGATATAAACGATATTATCAAACAGATAAGATTACATCTTCCGCTTTTTGAGCATTCTATCATTAACAGTAAGCAGTTTTTTATTCAAGGCATGATTCCACTGCTAGACAAACGCTTTAATAACTATTTGACCTCTTTAAATTATTATTTTATTAAGTGTGGCATTGATTCTATATCAAATTTTAGCAATCTACATTTAAAAGGTAATTCAATAGTTGAAAAAAATACAAATAAGAAAATTGCAGATTTCGAAGTACATGAAGTTAACGAGGACGTTGCAAAATTTATTGAGTGTGAATTGCATTATTTGCATTCATTTCGAAAAGAAAGTAAATATCGAATTGGTCTTTTTATAAAAGACTACTCTCATCCTCTTTGTTATATGAGCTTTTGCGATATAGACAGGAAAGACAAAATAGATGCTATACAAATGTCTTTAGGATTCAATAGTTATGATTATACAAAAACAATTGAACTATCAAGAGTTTTCGGATGTGGTAAATTACCATATAATACTATTTCTTTTTTAATTTCACAAGGAACAAAGTATTATCGTAAACTTGGTTATGAATACCTAATAACAGCAGTTAATCCATATTTAGGTTTCACTGGCACATCAATGATTGCATCAAATTTTACCCCTTTTGCTCTAAGACCAATACATTACTGTTATTCCCAAACAAGCAACGAATATATTACATCAAGAAATTCCGAATTAAGGAAACAGAGCAATATTGAAATGCCACCGAATATTCTTTATATTAAAGAGGTTCAAAAAATAAGTAGGTTGACACCAGTCAAAATTGTAAGTATAAAAAATGATGGAATTTCCTTTTTAAAAATATCAATAAAGAAGGATATATTTAAACTTCGTGGCTCATTAGAAGTTGTGTGGAATGATATTACACGTTATCATGGTACAAATTTTCATTCTTCAGACCATCCTTCAAAAGGTCAATGTGGAGTTTCTTCTTTACACTTAGCAAAGCACCTTCAATCAAGGGGTTACAATGTAAAATTTTGTGAAGGAAATGTTCATTTTCCTGAAGATGAAAAGTCAATTTATAATCATTGTTGGATAAAATTGTTGAACTATGGTAATGAAGGTGTAATTGTTATTATTGATATAACAGCAGACCAAAATGGTTATGAAGAAAAGGTGATATTCAAAAATGAAAAGGATTTAATTTCGCAAAATATAAGATACGAATCGATATCTGAATATAATGTTAATGAGGTTGGTGTAGAACATCTTATAGATAGGTTAACTTATTTGGAAAACTTGTTAGAAGAAAGAAACAAATAAAAACAACAATATGGCAACACAAAATGCAATAACCCTCTTTTCTTCAGAGAGCACAACTAAGTATATTAAGGATATTTTTTCTGTTCTAGCATTACCACGTGATGCTGAATATCAGTTTAGATATGAAACAAAATATGTTGAAAGTTCTGTAAGGAGTTGCGTATTTTCTTCTGGAAATTGTTCAGGCACAATGGCACTTGTTGCATTCAGAAGCACAAATACTGAAAGTCTTGATAAAAGATTCATAATTCCAATCCGTTGGGTTGAAATAATTGATGTTATTTATGTAGCAGATTTTTATACTATCAAATTCAGAGTAAAATGTTATCCTTCTTTTTCGAATGATTTTAAAGAAAAATGTCATGCTTTTAATGATATTAATACAATCACAAAGAATATATTAATAGATGGAACAACAAATGATTTAGCCGTTTTAAATTCTGTGTTACCAATTGTAGGTGACCATAAGGATGATATTAATAGAGATAACGAATATTGGCGAAATATAGTAGATTTATTTTCAATACTACCTATGTATGAAAGTCATTATTTTCTAAGATGTTCTCCTTTTGTATTTGCTAACAATAAACCGTGTTACTTTGAAAATAATTTTACAACGTTAGAAGAAGAAAAATGTGTGTATTTAAAAATAGACTATTTTCAAAGGAAATACGACCCCATACATGACAGTAAAATTGATGTAATCCTTGATAATAATATTATAAGTCACTCGTCAGGTTTGCGAACTAAAATGGAGACTCGATATGACTCAATTAAATTAGGCTTCCAACCAAAAAACACAATGCATGGCACTCAATCTGAAATTATTATTTGTACATCAAATTCAACTAACAAAAAGCAAACTGAAATTTCGTTGCCAATTAAGATTGTAAAGCGTAATTCCTTACGAATTGTTAAAGCAATCGTTATGAGTATTGGTGCTTGCTTGGTTGGTTTGCCAGCTTTATTGCCTGATACTTTCGAGATAACATGGAAAATATTAATTGCCGTTTTTGGAGCTGGTGTGATGGGATTAAATAACTTTTTTGACTCAACCGAAAAATAAATCAAATATTATGTTGTCGATAGAACAATTAAAAGAGGCGTTCAATACGAGTTGGTGTCGGGAGACAGCTTATAGAGCTGATAGAGAATATTGGTCAGAACAAAACAAAACAAGGGGCCAATGCACTGTTACAGTAATGATTGTAAATGATTACTTGGGAGGAGAAATGTTAAGAGGTTATTCAAAAAAGTATAATCTTTACCATTATTGGAATATAGTCAATGGAATGAAAATCGATTTAACATTTGAGCAATTTGTTGGAGACAAAGACGATATTGTGTTTGATAATATCGTTGTTAAAACCAAAAATGATTTATTAAAAATTAGTAATGTAAGAAGTCGATACCAATTGCTTAGTAGAAAGATTGATGAGTATTTGAGGCGTGAAGATAAAACACCGAACAGCCAACACACAATATAGCCAATAAGGGTTTTAGTGGTATGCAAAGGATTGTAGCCCGCTTCAAATTTGGGTGTAAATTGATGGGAAATTGCCCGCAAACCCTTCTATGTTGTAATCCAAATTTTCAGGTAAAAAAAATAAATATTCTACGTAATTTTAAACAATAAAGCCGAAGAGTAAGCAGGCTCTGCTGGGGAGCAACCTGTCAGCAATAGGCTTTATGGAT